>Ga0316579_10000818_pt1 | contig 10749 bp, 8 predicted proteins | sample J5NA_2_FD_203074 | JGI IMG/M metagenome (GOLD analysis project Ga0316579, IMG submission 203074) | Rhizosphere microbial communities from salt marsh grasses in Alabama, United States - J5-7_160517rDrA | ecosystem: Host-associated > Plants > Roots > Rhizosphere | place: USA: Alabama | collected...
GGACGTCCAGCAGGTCGACGACGGTCAGTTCCCGGGCGTGCCGGGCGGCCCAGTCCTGGTAGATCGCCCGCAGCGGGCCGGTGCCCAGGTACGTGCCCCCGGGACAGGGGTCGGGGTCGCGGTAGGAACTCACCGAGCAGCGGCCGGGGACCTGGCCCGCCATGAAGATCGGCAGGACGAGCACGACGCGGGCGCCGCCCGCCCGCAGGCGGTCGAGGGTGGCGTCCCAGTCGGCCTCGACCCGTCGGACCCATTCGGCGCTGCCGGCCTCCACCAGGCGGTCGCCAAGGACGAGGTCGTAGCGCTCCCTCCCGCTGTACCACAGGACCGTGCCGGGGTCGTACCGGGTGATCATCTCGGTCTGGAGCCTCGGGGCGTTCCCCGCGCACCAGGCGGTGTTGGTGAAGGGCTCCCCGGTGTCGTCGGCGCGCAGGATGCCTCCGACGGAGCAGCCGGAGAAGGCCGCGGCGACGGTGCCCAGCCCGCGCGAGGCCGCGCGTTCCCTCAGCCCCGGGTACAGGCTGGCGGCGACGGAGTCCCCGACGATCCCGATGACGTCCTCGCCCCTGGCCCCGGCCGTCAGATCGGTCCTGGTGCTCGTCTCCCGGAGGTAGCCGGGCAGGGTCTTGCCGTGGGTCGCGGCAAGGGTGCCCGCCAGGAGGGCCACGGCCGTCAGGACGCAGACCGGCACGAAGCGTCGCGGGCCGAGGGCCACCCCGCGCCAGTACCCGCGGCGCACGGGCATCTCCAGCAGGTGGTAGGAGGCGAGCGCCACGGTGAAGGTGGCGGTCAGGCGCAGCCCGAGCAGGGCGGGGCCGTGCAGGCCGGTGGTGTCGGGGGTGAGCCAGACCGTGGCGGGCCAGTGCCACAGGTACAGGCCGTAGGAGATCGCTCCGGTCCGGACGGCCAGGGGGTGGGACAGGACCCGGGTGACGGGGTTGTGGCTCAGGCTCACGCCGACGAGCAGGCAGGCGGTCCCGAGGCTGAACAGGGTGGAGCCGCCGTGGTAGTAGGGGGCCGCGGTGTCGTCGAGGACCAGGGGCAGGCCGAGGACGACGGCGAGGCCGGTCCAGGTGGCCAGGGCCGCGGCGGGGGCGGCGCTGGTGGGCGGCGCGGTCTGGCGGGGGAAGACGACGGCCGCGGCCACGGCGCCGATGAGCAGCTCGTGCGCGCGGGTGTCGGTGGCGAAGTAGGAGGCCGTGGGGTCGCCGGCGTCCCAGCGCAGGGCCAGGGCGGTCAGGGAGGCGAGCGTGCAGGCTGCGAGCAGTGCCAGCAGGACGGCGCCCGCCCGGCGGGGACGTGCTCGGCGTGCGCGGATCGCGAGCGCCGCGGCAACGAGCAGGGGCCACAGGAGGTAGAACTGCTCCTCGATGGCCAGGGACCACAGGTGCTGGACGGGGCTGGGGTCGGTGTACTCGGCGAAGTAGGACCGGTGGCCGGTGAGGAAGGACCAGTTGGCCACGTAGAGGATGCTGGCGGCGAGGTCGCGGCGCAGGCCGGGGTCGATGGTGGTGTCCGTGGCCACGACGGCCAGGACGGTGGCCAGGAGGAGGAAGAGTGCCGGCAGGAGGCGTCGGGCGCGGCGCAGCCAGAACCGGGCCAGGTCGATGCGTCCGGTGTTGTGCCACTCGCTGACCAGCAGGGTCGTGATGAGGAAGCCGGAGAGGACGAAGAAGAGGTCGACGCCGAGGAAGCCTCCGTCGCCGGCGGGGATCCCGAAGTGGTAGCCCATGACGAGCAGGACCGCCAGGGCCCTGGCCCCGTCGAGGGCCGGGATGTGTCGCAGGGTGTGGACGACGCGCGGCCGGTCGTCGGTCGGGGCGGGGGTGGTTGCCCGGGGGCGCGGTGTGCCGTCCAGGGTTCCGCCGTGCGGCAGTCTGCTCACGCGTCACAACTTTAAGTGATTCTTCGGCGACTCTGTGTATTTCGAGTTTCGTGTGGTGAGGTCGTGGGGTGTCCGGCTCCCCCGGTGCCCGGTCCCCGCGGTCAGTCCCCGTGGGCGAGCTCGTCGTGCAGGACGCGTCCGCGCACGACGGTGCGCAGGCATCGCGGGTCGGGGTGCTGCGGTCCCAGGTCGGGCAGGTGCGTGCCGTCGGCCGCCGGGGCGGTGATCTCCCAGACGGCCAGTGACGCCGGTTGCCCGGGCGCGAGGGTCCCGGCGGCGCGGCGGGCGGCGCGGTGCCCGCCGGCGGTGTGGGCGTGCAGGGCCCTGCGGGCGTCCAGGCCGTGCCCGGGGCACCGGTGGTGCACGCAGGCGCGGATCGCCGCCCATCCGGACAGGCCGGTGACGGGGCTGTCGGAGCCAAGGGCGAGGTGGACGCCTGCGTCGGCCAGGGAGCGCAGGGGGTTCAGGGCCGCGGCCCTTCGCCGTCCCAGCCGGGCGGCGTACAGGCCGTCCGGGCCTCCCCAGGTGGCGTCGAAGGCGGGCTGGACGGAGGCGACCAGGCCGAGGCGGGCGGTCCTGGTGATCGCCTGCGCGTCGAGGGCCTCGAGGTGCTCCAGGCGGTGCCGGGCGGCCCGCAGGGTCCGCAGGCCCACCCGGCGGGCCGCCTGTTCGAAGCCGTCCAGGGCCGTGCGGACGGCCCGGTCGCCGATGGTGTGGAACCCTGCCTGCACCCCGGCCAGGGTGCAGGCCACGACGTGGTCGCGGATCTGGGCGGTGTCCAGGTACAGGTGGCCGCGTTCGCCGGGGGCGTCGTGGTAGTCCTCGGACAGGGCGGCGGTGCGCGAGCCGAAGGAGCCGTCCACGCACAGGTCCCCGGCCAGGCCCCTGACCGGGATCCCCGAGCGGGCCATGCGGGCGACGGCGCGGGCGGCCTGCCGGGGGGTGCCGACCAGTTCCGCCCGGTAGCAGACGATCTCCGGCAGGCCGGACCCGGCGGGGCCGGCCGCGAGCGCTGCGAGTTCCGCGAGGTCCTGCTCGTCGGCCAGCTGGGGGGTGGACATCTCGTGGAGGGTGCCGATACCGGCGCGGGCCGCGGCGCGCAGGGCGTTCAGGTGATGCTTCCTGCGTTGGGCCGCGGTGGTCCTGGCCCGGACGGCCGCGAGGGCCGCGTGGTGGGCGTCGCGGGTGACGAGGCCGTCGCGGGTCCAGCCGTCGAGGCGGTCGGCCCCGCTGTCGCGGGCCAGGGCGGTGGAGACGACGGCGGAGTGGCAGTCGGCGCGGGAGAGGTAGGTGGGGCGGTCGCCGGTGGCCCGGTCGAGTTCCGTGCCGGTGGGCGGCCGGTTCTCGGCCAGGAGGGTGCTGTCCCAGCCGTGGGCGGTGACGGGGCCGGTGGGGGTCGCGGCCGCGGCGGCGCGCACGAGGTCGAGGAGCTGTTCGAGGGTGCGGGCGGTGCCGAGGTCGGGTCCCAGGAGGCGGTGGCCGGTCTGGGCCAGGTGGGCGTGGGCGTCGACGAAGGCCGGGGTGATCAGGGCGCCGTCGAGGTCGATCACGCGGTCGGCGCGGGGGGCGTGGCGGTGGTGGCCGGTCCACGTGATGGTGGTGCCGTCGGTGAGCAGGGCCGTGGCGTGGTCCGCGGGGGTCAGCACGTGCCGGCAGCGGTAGAGGGTCGTGGGGTGGGGGCCGCGCGGGGTGGGGGCGGGCGCCGGCGCCGTGCGGGTGGTCATGCGTGCGGGTGGCCGATCGGGGGGGCCGGTGTCTGCAGGCGGGGCGGTCGGTTCTCGAAGGAGGTGGACAGCACGATGGTGGTGCGGGTGCTGACCATGGCGGCGGCGCGGATGCGGGCCAGGAGGTCCTCGAGGTGGGCCGGGGTGGGCACGCGGACCTTGAGGATGTAGTTCTCCACGCCGGCCACGGAGTGGCAGTCCTCGATCTCGGGCATCTGCCTCAGCCGGGCGGGGACGTCGTCGGGGGCCGCGACGTCCAGGGGGGTGACGGAGACGAAGGCGGTCAGGGACAGTCCCAGGGCGTGGGGGTCGAGGTCCGCGGTGTAGCCGCGGATGACGCCGCGGTGTTCCAGGCGGCGTACGCGCTGGTGGACGGCGGAGGTGGACAGGCCGGTGGCTTTTCCGAGGTCGGTGTAGCTCATGCGGCCGTCCTGGGCGAGCAGGTGCAGAATCTGTCGGTCGGTGTCCTCCACGGCGGGCAGACTACCCGTCGGGGCTGTCAGGTCCGGTTGTTTTTTCCGCACGGGTGTGGCACGGGGGTGTCGTGCCCGGTGCGTGTCGTGCCGCGGCCGGTGTTCGGGGGCTCACACGAGGGAGGAGTGGGCGACCACGCCGCGGCGGAGGTGGTCGACGGCCTGGGAGGCCGTGCGGCGCAGCGCGGTGTCCGCCGGGGTGTCGCCGACGGCCAGCTGGATCTGTCCGAGCAGGTCGATGACCTGTTTCGTCCAGCGGACGAAGTCCCCGGGGGCCAGGTCGCTGTCCTTCAGGACGGCGTCCAGGTCGTGCCCGTCGGCCCAGCGGTGGATGATCCAGGTCAGTCCGGGGGCTGGTTCGGGGGTGCAGGGCAGGTCGTGGTCGCGTTCGCGTTCCTCCAGCGCTGACCAGACGGCGGTCATGGCGGTGCAGGCGCGGTGGACGCCGGTGGTGGGCGGGCGGGGGGCCAGGTGGCTGTCCTCGCGGCGGGACTCGTAGACCAGGGCGCTGACGCAGGCGGCCAGTTCCGCGGGGTCCAGGCCGGTCCAGGTGCCCTCGCGCAGGCACTCGGCGACCATGAGGTCGGTCTCGGCGTAGATGCGGCGCAGGCGGTGGCCGTGGGCGGTGACGGTGTCGCCCGCGAGGTAGTCGCGTTCGGTGAGCAGGTCGCAGACCCGGTCGAAGACGCGGGCGATGGTGTTGGTGCGTCCATCGATGCGGCGGGTGAGGGCCTGGGTCTCGCGCGACAGGCGCCACCAGCGCTCGGCCCAGCGGGCGTGGTCCTCGCGGTCGGCGCAGCCGTGGCAGGGGTGGGCGCGCAGGCGTGCGCGCAGCCGGGAGAGGCGCTCGTCGTCGGCAGCGGCCGAGCGATTGCGGCGGGGGTCGCGCGGCGGCCGGTCGGTGGACTGCAGGGTGGTGCGCAGGGTCGAGGCGAGGTCCCTGCGGCTGCGGGGGTCGCGGGGGTTGAAGTGCCGGGGGACGGTCAGGCGGGCGAGGGGCTCCAGGGGGGCTGTGAGGTCGGCGGGGGCGATCCGGCGCACGGCCCGTTCGGCGGTCAGGACGGTCAGGGCCGGCCCGTCGGGGGCGTCGAGGACGACGGCCCAGCCGGCGTTGCGTCCGGCGGGGATGCGCACGACGTCCCCGCGGCGCAGGTTCTCCAGGCAGGCGCGGGCCTCGGCGGCGCGCTCGTTGCCCGCGGCGCGGGACAGGGCGTGCTCGCGGTCGCGCACGGCCCGGCGCAGCGCGGCGTACTCGGGGAAGTCGCCCAGGTGGCAGTGCATGGCCCTGGCGTAACCCGCGAGGGCCTCCTCCTGGCGGCGGGCCTGGCGGGCCAGGCCCACCACGGCCCGGTCGGCCTGGAACTGGGCGAAGGAGGTCTGCAGGATCTCGCGGGCGCGGTCGCGACCGACCTGGCCGACGAGGTTGACGGCCATGTTGTAGGTGGGCCGGAAGCTGGAGCGCAGCTGGTAGGTGCGGGTGGAGGCCAGCCCCGCGACGGCCTCGGGGTCCAGACCGGGCCGGTGCAGGACGACGGCGTGCCCCTCGACGTCGATGCCGCGGCGGCCGGCGCGGCCCGTGAGCTGGGTGTACTCCCCCGGCGTTATGTCGGCGTGGGTCTCGCCGTTCCACTTGACGAGTTTCTCCAGCACGACGCTGCGGGCGGGCATGTTGATGCCCAGCGCGAGGGTCTCGGTCGCGAAGACGACCTTGACCAGGCCGGCGGTGAACAGTTCCTCCACGGTCTCCTTGAAGGTGGGCAGCAGGCCGGCGTGGTGGGCGGCCAGGCCCCGTTCCAGGGCCTGCGACCATTCCCAGAACCCCAGGACCCCCAGGTCCTGCTCGGGGATGTCCGCGCTGCGGGCGCGCACGACGTCACGGATGGCGTCGCGTTCGACGGCCGTGGTCAGTCGCACGCCCGCCGCCAGGCACTGGGACAGGGCCCCGTCGCAGCCGGCGCGGCTGAACACGAAGGTGATGGCGGGCAGGAGGCCGGCGTGGTCGAGGGCCGAGATGACCTCGGGGCGGGGCGTGAGACCGGACCGGCCCTGGCCCCGGTGGCGGCGGGGGCCGTGGCGGTGGGGGCGGCGGCGGTCCTCCACGGCGCGGGCCAGGCGGTGCAGTTCGGGGTTGACGCGGGCGGGACGGTCCTGGGGCGCGGCAGGAGGGCGGCCGGAGCGGTGCTCGGGGTGGTGGTCGGCGGCGAACAGGTCGTACAGGCGGCGGCCGTGCAGGACGTGCTGGCCCAGCGGCACGGGGCGTTCCTCGGAGACCACGACCTCGGTGTCGCCGCGGACGGTGTCCAGCCAGGCGCCGAACTCCTCTGCGTTGCTGACGGTCGCGGACAGGGACACCAGGCGCACGTCCTGGGGGAGGTGGATGATGACCTCCTCCCAGACGGCGCCGCGGAAGCGGTCCGCCAGGTAGTGGACCTCGTCCATGACGACGTAGCCCAGGCCCTCCAGGGCCGGGGACGACGCGTAGAGCATGTTCCTCAGGACCTCTGTGGTCATCACGACGACGGGCGCGTCGCCGTTGACGGTGTTGTCCCCGGTGAGCAGGCCCACCCGCTCGGGGCCGTGACGGCGCACGAGGTCGGTGTACTTCTGGTTGGACAGCGCCTTGACGGGGGTGGTGTAGAAGGCCTTGCGCCCCGCGGCCAGTGCCAGGTGCACGGCGAACTCCCCCACGACCGTCTTGCCCGATCCCGTGGGGGCGGCGACGAGCACTCCCCTGCCGCCGGCCAGGGCCTCGCAGGCCTGTTCCTGGTAGGGGTCCAGCCCGAAGGGGCAGGTGTCGCGGAAGGCCGCGAGGGCGCCCTGGGTCCCGCTGCGTCTGCGGTGGTGCGCGTACCGGGCCGCGGGGGACGTGGGGAGGTTGCCGGCCGCCGAGGTCATGGGGACACGCTACCCAGGGGTAGCGGCCGCCAGCAGCCCGAACGGCTCGGGCGACCGGCCGGGACGCTCACAGCGGGTCGGCGGGGTCGTCCAACGGCGCGGCCCGGTCGTCGGGCAGGTCCCGCAGCGCCTGCTCCCGGCGCCGGCCGCGGCGGCGGTCCATGAACCAGGCCACCCCCAGGGCGACGAAGTACAGGGCCACGATGGGCACCGCGAGCGCGATCATGGATCCGGCGTCCGGGGACGGTGAGGCGATCGCGGCGAACAGGAAGGACAGGAACACGGCGATGCGCCAGCCCCTGACAAGGGTCGCGGCGGTGACCAGGCCCACGGCGTCCAGGGCAACGAGGAACAGGGGGATCACGAACGCGACCCCGAAGGCCAGCATGATCCGGGTCACGAACGTGAGGTAGGCGTCGGCGCTGACGATGTTGACGGCGCCCTCGGGGGTGAAGTCCGTCAGGAAGTGCACGGCGTTGGGCAGCACGAACCAGGCCAGGAGCAGGCCGGAGGCGAACAGGGGGACGGCGGCCGCGACGAAGGCCAGGGCGTTGCGGCGTTCCTTGCGGGTCAGTCCCGGGACGACGAAGGCCCAGGTCTGGTAGAGCCAGACGGGGCTGGCGATGACGATCCCCAGGTACACCGACAGCTTGAGCTTGAGGTTGAACGGCGAGGCGATGTCGCCGTAGTTCAGGGTCGCCAGCGACCCGCGCTGCTCGGACACCTCGTCCAGGGGCTGTTTCAGCGCCTCGATCAGCGGTTCGTACAGGAACCAGCCGACGACGGCCCCCAGCAGGACGGCGACGGCGGAGACGAGGACCCGGTTGCGCAGTTCCTGCAGGTGCTCGCGCAGGGACATGCGCCCGTCGGGATTCTCACGCGTTCGCCGGCGGGGTGAGAGCAGGGCCACGGACGGTCAGGCGTCTCGGTGGGGTCCGGAGGTCCGGCGCGTGGGGTCGTCCCGGTCCACGACCCGGCCCTCGAGGGGCTCGGCGGTCGGGCGGTCGGTGCGGTGGGGGTCGGGCTGCTTGTCGTCCTCGCGCATCTGGTTCATCTCGGCCTTGAAGATGCGCAGGGAACGGCCCAGTCCCCGCGCGGCGTCCGGGAGGCGCTTGCTGCCGAAGAGCACGGCGACCACGACCAGCAGGACGAACATGTGCCAGGGTTCGAAAGCGCGCATGGGGTCCTCTTCTCGAATGCGTCAGGTCATGGTACGACCCGCGGGCGGCCGGTGTGGATCCCGGTCGGGGGCGCCTGCGGCCCTTCGAGGTGTTCGGGGGGAACCGGACGACCCCACCGGGCCCGGGGCCGGTGGGACTCCCGGTCCGGGCGTGCCGGAGGCGGACCGTTCCCCGACGGGGGCGGGGCCGGTTCTCAGGGGCGGGGGCCGGGAGGCCGGGGCGGGGAGGGCGCCGACGGGGACGGGTCCGGCAGGGCGGCGCCGAGCGTCTCCGAGGCCCTCAGGAGTTCCCCGGCCAGGCCGAGGGCGCGGCGCCACAGGTGGACGGCGAGGACGGCCGCCACGGCCAGGGCCGTCACGACCAGGGCCGTCCACACCAGGACCCACGACCACCAGGGCACGCGGCCGAGCCTACAGCGTCGGGGCCCGCGGCGTCCGGGGCACCGGGCACGCGGTGCCCCGGGGGGTCACAGGGCGGACTCGGGGGCAGGCCTGTGCGGAACGGGGCCGCAGGCCGCCGCCGCGGCGGCGACGGTCCCGGCGCCGGCGAGCCACAGCGCGAAGTCCAGGATGTCGTCGTAGGTCAGCGCCGGCCCGCTGTGCTCCTCCAGCGCCTCGGCCGGGACGTCCCAGGACTCTGCGACGACCCCGCCGGAGACCAGCAGCGCCACGATGTCCTTGCCGGCGGGCTTGCGGATCTCCTCGTGGCAACAGGTGCAGGTGAACGCGTAGTAGGACCAGCCGGGCGCCGAGCACACGACGAGGCGGACCTGCTGCGGGGTGAGCTCGACATCGCCGCAACTGGGGCACGAGGCCTTGATGGTCGTCACGTCGAGGCACCTCCCGCTACCCGGCTCGCTCGTGGGCGTGCTCAGAATTTCGGTTACGCAGAGCATTCCCTTGAGTTCACAATGTAATGCCACGGGGGTGCCGAGAGGGACCGTCGGGCCCTCGGGGATCGAGCATCACTCGACCGGCGGCACCGGCGCGGGCGGCCGGGCCGCCGGGCCGGACCGCCCGCCGCCTGCGGCGCCCGTGCCCTCGGGCCCGGCCCCGTCCCGCTCGGCCTGGGCCCGCTGCGTGCCGTCCTGCTCGGCGTAGGCCCGCAGGGCGCCGCGTGCCAGGTCCACCGAGCGCTCGGCCAGGTGCCGGGGGGCGACCACCCGCACGGCCCCTCCCAGCCGCAGGACCAGGCGGGGCACCCAGTCCGGCCAGGCGGTCCTCAGCCGGATCCGCAGGACCTCCCCGGGCAGTTCCCGCACGTCCTGCACGGGGTAGTACTCCACGACCCAGTGGGCGCTGGGACTCAGGTCCAGGGTGACGACGGTGTCGTCCGGGGACGGTACGAACAGGCCGTCGGCCGTGTCCCGGCGCACCGCCTCGCGCGGCGGGGTCCCGTCCAGGTCCAGCAGGCTCAGCTCCACGACCCGGTCCAGGCGGAACAGCCGGACGGCCTCGGCCTGGTGGCACCACCCCTCCAGGTACCAGCCCCCGTCGATCCCGGCCAGGCGCATCGGGGAGATGTCGCGTTCGGTGGTCTCGTCCCGGCTGGGCACCAGGTAGCGCAGGTGCAGGCGGGTCCGGGTGCGCAGGGCCCGCCGGATCAGCGACAGCGTGCTCTCGGGCACGCCGGGCGCCAGGTCGACCGCGAGGGCGTCGGCGGCAGCGCCGGCGTCCCCAGCGGCCGCCGAGATCTTCACCAGCGCCGACTCCACGGCGTCCCGGTCGTGCAGGCCCGGGATCTCCGCCAGGGTCCGCAACCCCACCAGGAGGGCGACGGCCTCGTCGACCCCCAGGCGCAGGGGGTGCGACAGGCCGGGGGCGTTGCCGAGGTAGACGTACCCGGACTCCCAGTCGGCCTCGATGAGATCGTCGGGCAGGTGCCCCGGCGTCCCGCACACGAACAGCAGCTGCAGGTCCTTGACGAGCTGCTGCTCGGTGATCTGGAAACGGGCCGCGGCCTCGGCCAGGGGCACGCCCTGCTGGCGCAGGAGCCAGGGGACCATGGCCAGCAGCCGGGAGAGCCGTTGCGTGGCTCCGACGCTCATGTCCCGTTCCCCTCCGCACCGCCGCTTCCCCCTGCCGCGGATCGGGGCAGGGGGTGCTCCTGCGCGTCACGGACGGCCCGCAGCCGCGAGACCACCTGCGAGCGCAGGTCCCGGGGGCTGATCAGGACGGCGTCGGGGCCGGCGGAGGCGACCTGCTCGGCGAGGATGTCGGGGTCCTGGACGGTCAGGTGCAGTTCCTGCCAGCCGTCGGGGCCGGTGGGGCCGAGTTCCTCCGCGCGCAGTCTCAGGGCGGCGCAGCGGTCGTTGCGCACGCGCAGGACGGCCCTGCGGGTGTCGACGGTGCCGGGGCCGGCGACCATGCGGTGCAGGTCGAGCCCCTCGGGGATCCGGTAGGAGCCGGCCGGGCCGGTGCGGCGCACGCCGCCGTGGATCCTGGACAGGCGGAAGACCCTGGCGTCGTCGCGGTCCAGGTCGTGGCCGACGACGTACCACCAGCGTCCGCGGTTGGCCAGTCCCCAGGGCTGCAGGCGACGGGCGGCCGGGCTCTGGTCGCGGGGCTTGCGGTAGCGGAAGGCGACCGGTG
>Ga0316579_10000819_pt1 | contig 10745 bp, 11 predicted proteins | sample J5NA_2_FD_203074 | JGI IMG/M metagenome (GOLD analysis project Ga0316579, IMG submission 203074) | Rhizosphere microbial communities from salt marsh grasses in Alabama, United States - J5-7_160517rDrA | ecosystem: Host-associated > Plants > Roots > Rhizosphere | place: USA: Alabama | collected...
TGGGCCTTTCGTTTTTAGCTCAGCATGACAATCTGCCCGGTGTCTTTGAGTTTGATGACTCGATTTCACCGACGGTTGAATTGGAAGAGGTGGTTGAAGGAGCGGATCCTGAGCAGGTCGTAAAACGGCCATTAGAATCCAATGCCATGAACTATGCGATCAGCTTCATGCGCACGGTTGACCTGGGCGATATGAAGCTTTCTATCGTCGGCCCGGGTTCGCGTCAGAATGTCTACCTGGGTGATGAAAGTCAGGTGATAGGTTTGAAAGGCGGCTGGCGGCCCTTCATGGTGGATGAAAGCCAGGATCCCGTGCCTGTCCTTAGTTCTGAAAAGGCTTGGGAAATGTTTTTGGCCGATCCATCGATTGCTGTAGCCGAAACCCCCAAAGCGGATGACTATAAGTTATCCGAGGAAATTGCCCCGACCTTGGCTTATTATGAACAGCCTACAAGCCAGAGCCAGGCGCAGTTGATTCCCGTTTGGATATTCACGGCCGATCTGTTCGTGGAAGCGCCGGCGGCCGAGCGCAGCGCGAGCGAGCTGCAGCCGCTGGCTACTGAGGCCAAGATATATGTTCCGGCTGCAGACAGTGAAACAGCTATGATGGTCGCGGAGATAAAATCACCGGAGAATGGTCTGGTGCTCAAACCAGGTGAAACGATTGAACTCGCCGGATCGGTCGAAGGTGGCCTTGCTCCTTACACGTTCAGTTGGGATTCCAGTGTCGACGGCGATTTGGGCAGCGGGGAAATGCTCTCTGATGTGGCCCTCAGTCCCGACGTTCGCAGCAGTTCCTTGAACCTCAACCAAGTTAAATTAACGGTCCGTGACGCTAACGGTAAAACAGCGACGGCAACTGTAGACGTAATGGTTTTGACTTCTTCCTACCTGCCCGTGACTATTCGTTAGCCATAGACGGCTGTGAATAGTTTTTGTTAGATGTATGGGGCGGTTGGCGAAACCGCCCCTACTGTTTGAAGGGTGCTATGTGATGATCTTGATGTTTCGCTGCTCTAAGCCATCTAAAATCCCGGCCCGTAGTAGCGCTTCAATCTTGGTTTTGTTTTGAATTTCTGAAATCCACACCCATAACTCGAATTTCAACCAGTCGGCGCCAAAATCTACCAGGGTTGCTGTTGGCGGTGGTTCTAGGCGAACATCGGGGCTTTTTCGGCTATGGTAACCAGAGTGGCCTGAATCTCTTTGATATTTGTGTCTTTAGAGACCTTTATTGGTATTTTGAGCATGAAGCCGGTTTGGCTGTAGGTATAGGCGACGATAGTGGAGTTCAAATAGCTTTGATTGGGGACGATGAATTCGACGTTGTCTTCGGTTTGCACCACGGTGCTGTGGATGCGCAGCGATTCAACCCGGCCGATTTTGTCTTTTACCTCGATCCAATCCCCGGGCCGGATGGAGCCTTCGAACAGAAGAATAATACCACCAAAGAAATTCTTGATAACGTCTTGCAGCGCGAAGCCGACACCAATGGATAAGCCACCTAAGACGGCTGCCAGGGCGGTGGGGCTGAAACCGATGATCTGGAAGATGATCAGGATGGCGATGGTGATCGAGGCATAGCGCAGCAGAATGAGCCACGCTTCGACGGCGCGCGGGTCAGTATTTGTTCTGTCCGTGATCGCCGGCTGCAAAATATCCACGAGCAGCCCGGTAGCCATGATCCAAAGATACAGACCGACCGTGGCGATAAATAAGCCGCCAAGCGTCAGCAGCCCATCAAATAAAGGAATCAAAGGCGCTTTGGCAAGTACCGGCAGTTCGGTGATGCCGCGGATAACGAGCAGAAAGATTATGACAGCGAAAAGGGGTCTGAAGAGCCGAGTTTGATACTTGATGACCCGTTGCTTGTCAAAGATGATGTAGCCGATCGCCAGCAAGAAGCGATAGATGAGGAACAAGGCAAATAAATAAAGCGCATCGCTTAGAAGACCGGAAACCCAGCCGAGAGCGTTAAACAGGAGAATGGTCAGAGTGAGCAGTAGGATGGCCAGCAGTGGGAACATGACCATGTCGGCAATTTGCATGACCCACTTAAACGGCCATACAACAACCTGCATTTGATCATTCACAGCTTCAACGGTCAAGTTTTCGCTGGATAGGCTTTCCCGCCGCCGTTGCACCCACTGCCCATATTGCCGGCCCAACCAGGTGATCAGCGGCTTGGATAGATACCAGGCGATAATCAGGACAACGATGATAGCCAAAAGCTGGCGCTGAAAAGCTGCCCGGCCTAAGAATTTTATGATGGTTTGGATCAGGTCTGCTATAGCCTGAACGCCTGTCGTACTTTCCATGCTTTTTCCTCAGCCAATAAGTCCAATTGATTATCCGGCAGCTCTTTAACGGCCGTCTGAAATGATTTAACGGCCGTGACTGGATCGATACCATGGATCAGCACATCTTCATACATCTGGTCGCCTACTTGTTCCATGGCCGCGAAACGGCTGTTTTCATCGACAACAGTAGCCAGTTTGGCCGCTTCTTGAAATCCTCTCTGCAGCGGCTGCTCATTCATGTTAGCGGCGACGTTTGCCGAAATATAACTTCCTGAATCTATTAGCCGGCGGCCGGTTTGCTGCTGATGTCCGGTATTTCTCCCGGAACATAATTCGGCAGACCCCAGGCCGGGACAAGTCCCAATAATGATATCGCAGCTAAGATTAAGAAGGAAGCCTTTAAGGCGCGCAGGCATGATTCCTCATTAATACGTACTATTACACACTTGATGAAGAAAGTATTAGCGCTTACTTCTGCTTGGTGGAAGTTCGGTTCTACTTGGGTGATATCGATTTTCGTCGGGATATTGCTGAGGTAACAATTTACTACGACGAATGGCAGACACCGCCGGTAGATGGGGACTTGCTAACTAAAGTGGTCGAAGGCGGCGCAGAGAGCAACCATTCATTGAACCTCGGCGATAACCCTCGGCTAAGCAGTGTGAGCTAGCGGCACGAGGTACAGCACAGGATCAGACGTTGACCGATCGGGAGCTGGATATCCGGGGGCCTAATCTTCAAGCAATGCGCGTTTGAGCCACTTGATCGCACGGCCGTCACGAATCATCTGCGGTGTCACACGAATCAGGGTCCAACCATAGAGCGCCGACTCGTTGTACTTCTCGCAGTCTTTTTCAAACCGTTCGGGATGGGCATGCCCTTTGCTGAATCCGGAATCCGTTTGCATCCAGATGCCGCCTTCTATTTCACAGGCTACAAGCTGCTGCTTCCAGCAAAAGTCAAAGCGCCACTGGCGGTTGGCGTGAAAGCGATATTCCAGGCGTGGGCTGGGCAGGTTGGCCAGCCGAATCTGGTCCAGCAGCACGTTGTTCCAATTGATTTGAGCCTTAAGCCCTTTCTTGCGTCGACGGCCGAATTTCACGCCCCTGATTATAACACAGATGTTCTAAATTGGCAGGGTTATAAAGTGGCAAGTGGCAGAGAAGAGATAGAGGCGAGAGATAGAAATAGAGGATTTTCAGAAACCTATGTAGTCACCGACATCCCACATCCGACATCGACTGATTCCCCATTCCGAACTCCGCATTCCGCATTATGTAAATCCGCAATCAAACCGACCTATGTTCGCTCTCACTGCCCGGGTCCTCGGCGAGAAGGTCCAGGGCATGGGGCAGGATGGGCAGGAGGATATCCAGGCTTTCTTGAACCGCTTTGGGGCTGCCGGGCAGGTTGATGATCAAAGTACGGCCGCGCATGCCGGCTACGGCGCGGGAGAGCATGGCATGGCGTGTGATCTTCAGGCTTTCGGCGCGTAAAGCCTCGGCAATCCCCGGCGCCTGGCGGTCGATCACTTGCAGCGTAGCCTCGGGGGTGATGTCTCGCGGAGCAAAGCCGGTGCCCCCGCTGGTCAAAATCAAGTTTAACCCCCGATCAGACCAACTGATGAGTGTGCCGGCGATCGCTTCTAATTCATCAGGCACGACCGCGCGTTCACTCACGCTCCAATCCGTTTGCGCCTGAATGATCTCAGCCATCAGCGGCCCGCTGCGATCTTCATATTCGCCCGCCGCCCCGCGGTCGCTGATGGTGAGGATTCCGATTGAGGTCATGGTAGGTAGTTAGGTGGTCAGGTTGTCAGGAAGTCAGGTGGTCAGCTAGTCAGCTGAAATGCTGATTTGCTGACCTCCTGATAAGCTTTTACGCATTTTCCCCCAAAAGCGCCATCCACTCATCATTCAGCCCGCTGTCGGTGACTCCGTAATAAATATGCACCTGATCGCCATCGCGCAGGGCCAGGTCGTACCAGGTTTGGCCCCCTTTCGAACGCGCTTTGATCAGGGCCATGTCATTAGCCCAGTTTAATTTATTGGGATCGACGGAGCCCGATTCCGTTTCGCTGATTGCATAATGCCATAATTTGCGCGCCGAGGATTTGGTCACGTTTTGGATCATATTGCCGTTACGCAAATCGCGCACGGTGTGATAAATCGTGCCCTGGCGTTGTTCGCTCTTGACTACCTCCACACCGGTGCGCGGCGGCTCGGCATGATGTCTGGCCGGGATAGGTTGAGGGATGACTGGCGCCGGAGCCTGAGGTTGAGTCTGGCTCTGGCCTTGTTCATCGATACCTGCTTGCAAATCCTGGCGTGCTCTGCCCAACTCAACCAGGCGTACGATTTCGTCGCGTACAGCCAGGTTCGTCTCTGATTCATCACGCACGTAGAAATTGTTGGCATCAATGGCGTAAGGGATTTCTTTGCCCGGTTGGACGGTCACGCGCACAATCGTTTTACCCTGCGAACGGATATGATCGATCTGTACTTCCGGTTCTGGGCTGAAGCGGTTGGTAATCGCCGCTTCCAGGCGTTCAACAACCTTTTTCGGATCGCGGACGCCGATCGGCGCTTCTTTGATATTATCGGAAAGGCCGATGTAAATAGTTCCCCCGTTGGTGTTGGCCATGGCGCAAATATCGCGCAGAATGCGGTCCATATAACCGCCGCGCTGCGTCGTGTTTTCGTGGAAAGCCTGGACGATCGATTCACCTTCTTCACGCGCCAATTGCACGAAATCGACCGGTTTTGCCGGACCGCGATACGGCCGTGTCAGGGCCAGGTCGTTGCCCTTGATCACGGCGGCCAGCGCCTCAAAACTCACCTCGGTCAGCAAAATTTCCGTGACCCGGTCGCCGACGCCCAGATTCTTGGGGTTGGATGGGTCGCGCACCAGCCGGTGGGCATCAGAGCCCTGGATGCAGCGCATCGCCCGCGGGTATTCCGGTTTTGAACCGTCAAAGAATTTGCGCGTTGTGTAACGGCCGCGTTTCTCCAGGTCGGTCACTTCCAAGGCGTGCAGGTTAGAATCCTGGGTGTAGGCGATCCGAGTCTGGCCGCCAAAATCGAGACCGCGCATCACGACGCCGTGACTGCTGTTAGCGTGCGCGGCAATGACCAGGCCGCCGGCGGCGTTGATCACCTGGTAAGCGGTCAAGACATCACTGGTCGCGCCGACGGTTGAACTGCCCTGCGCCAGTTGTTCCGGGGGGACGTTCAAGGTCAGCAGTAAATGTTCCAATAAGCTGACCGGCGTCTCCGAGGGGAAAATGCCCAAAATATGGAAGCCGAAGGTGGCGGTAAATTCAAAACCGGGCAGCACCAGTACCTTTTCCAGCAGGCGGCGGTACTCTTCTAACAGCCGCTTCTCGTCCGGTTCAATACGGCCGTTATCTTCCAGCCAAAACAGCTGTTCAATCTCCTTTTTCATCGCCGCAAAACCGGCTACGGTATTGTGGTCGGCAAAGGCGATAATGTCCACGCCGCGCAAGAATGCCTGGCGCAGGATTTCAATATAGGATGTTCCAGGTTCCTGGTAATCGCTGGAACCTGGAGTATGGAGGTGTAAATCCATTCGCCGCCATTGGCGGGATCGGTTTCCACCCCTTTGTCGCGCGGAGGAACGTCTAGTCACAGCGCCCTCCCGCAAAAATAATCTTCATAATCTTAAATCTTCTCTTTAAACTAAACCGGCCAAAACAGGGGACATTCGAACTGAATATCTCAAATATAAGTGCCGGTATAAAATTAATAATAAGCGAGCCGCCTGCCCTGATGCGGACTCAAGGGTATTTTCAACTAGCCTGGCTGTGGAAAATAACACGCGTTTGGGTTAATCACCCAATGCGGCAATGCCGCGCACGAGAGCGATAGCGGCGATGCTGAGCTTCAATACCTCGGTGATCTCAATTTCCGGTGGTCCGACGTGTTTCTTGTCTGAATTGCGCACGAGCATAACGGCCGTAATCATGCCCACGGTCGCTCCTACCATACCGCCGATAATGTAGGATTTCATCTTCCAACTGTCGTTATCCGTTTCAGTCAATTCCATCCGGGTCGCTGGATCCATCTGGGTCATAATTATCATCTCTCCTAAAAGGTTGTGTAAGTATCGTCAGCCAAGCCAATAAATAAGCGCTGAATTCACCCAAACGCATAAACGGCGCAACGATACGGTCTGAAATGCTTTTACTCTGCGCATCCACGCGATCGGAAATATTTTGAGCCTTCCAAAATGCCATCTGCGTGCGGCTGTGCTCCAGCAGGGGGCTGTTTAGCGGCAGCTCCGCGCGGCGCTGGCGGCGGTTCACCAGGTAAGCGAAATACAAAATAGGTACGATGGCGCAGAGCACCGTCATCGGGATCATCCACAAAACGACAATCGTGTCCGCCAGGCCGGAAAGAAAAACCATTGTGCCCTCAGGGCCAGGGGCAAAAATGGCTACCAGCATCAAAATGGTGAGGACAATGCCGATCAGTACTACCAACGCTATCGGGATGGTAATAAATTTTCGATTAAAGCGCTTCAAAGCGCGTTCGCGTTCCAGTTGTTCGGCCGACGGCTTGAAGAAATCTTCTTCGCTTGTCGCCTGCCCACCTGGTGGATACATGGTCATAGATTAAATTCTCTAAACATACAATTATATCACAAGGTAGGTGACTTTAGCCCCCATCATACCAGAAACGCATCAGATATATATAAATAAACCGACGGCCGTACCGGTCGCCGGATTCCCATCACTATTCGCCCGACTGCCTGACCAACTGACTACCTAACCCCTCTAAAACAATCCCCAATCTCCGCCGACGCCTTCTTCCATCATTGAAGGGTCCCATAATTCCGTGCCTACTTCCACGTTCACGCCGCCTTGCATAACGGTATTGCCGACCATGCGCACCTGCTCAATAAGCGCCGGACCGTACGGGCAGAATGGAGTAGTGAGGATCATGGTTACATCGGCCGTGTCATCTTCATCATTGATGGCAATATTGCGAATCAAACCCAGTTCAACAATATTCAGCCCGATTTCGGGATCGATTACTGAACGAAGCGATTCTAATAGTAGTTCGTCTTTTTGGGTGGTTTCTGTGGTCATCGTTTCCTTTTTCTCCCGTGCCCCTTCTGCTTACTGCCGGGCAGCTTTTCTAAACAACCGCCTTTACTTCCTCTATTTTTACCAGGAATTGGCAGCAATCTCCACCATCAAGCATACAACTGTTTTGCTGCACAGGGGCATCCAATACATTAATGATTAATTCTTTGTCAATGGTGCAGATCTCCGAGTGAACTTCGCCGAGCGAGAGATAGGGACAGCTAAATTCCGTCACCAGGTAGCCGTCTTCCGTTTTTTGCCAGTGGGCCAGGAAACCCTCTTCAGCCAGTAAGGAGACCAGATAATCAAGCCGCTCTTCAATCGCCAGATTTTCAAATTGTCCGCGGCGCTCTTCTAACACCGAATCGACAACGCTAATCAAGACATCATTAAAGGCTTCACTCGGCAGCTGGATTTTGAGCTCGTGGAGGAGCCGCGAGGTCAGGCGCACGTAGCGCTTGGGAAACTGCTCCTGCCCTTTTTCGCTGAGGCTGTAGACGTAATACGGCCGTCCTACTTTGCGCCGTACAGTGTGAAAAACAATCAAACCATCGGCCTGGAGCGCGTTAAGGTGATGCCGCACCGTCACCGGCGAGACACCGGCCGCTTCAGCCAGCTCATCCACGTTCGATTTAGGATGCGCCTTAATGGTATGTAAGATAGTATCACGTGTACTCATAGATCAATTGCTCGCAGTTCGATTCCCGTTAAAATAACGCTTGAATACGCTAAAAAGGCGCCGGGTCAGCCTGGACTGATTCCGCCACCAACACAAACGGCCGTTTACCATTTTACTCTGAAAGCTATGAAAAGATTGGCGCTTCAGGCATATGCTGCCGACGTCTGAACGGCTTGCATTTAGTGGTCACGGCTCCCTAGCAGTATAGCAATTTCGCTATAAAGTGTCAATTTTATGATTATTATCATTCTTATCATAAATATTGACGCTCATAAAGTGCTATGTTAGAATAAACACAGTTAAAAAAACCATTCTCGGCGGCTCAATGAAATCATCTTGAGCTGCCTTGATTTTTGTAAGCCCGCATAATTTTGGAGTCATGCGTTCCAGCAATTATCACAAATTTAGTTAGAGGTAGACCCTGATGACAACAGCTTTAGAAATTAAGAACTTACACGCCAACGTGGCCGATCAACCCATTTTGAAAGGGATTGACTTGCTCATCCGCCAGGGAGAGGTGCACGCGCTCATGGGACCGAATGGTTCCGGAAAGAGCACGCTGGCCTATACGCTGGCCGGGCATCCGGCTTACGAGCCAACCGCCGGGCAGGTGATCTTTGACGGACAGGATCTGTTGGAAATGGCTGCCGATGAACGCTCGCGGGCCGGTCTGTTCCTGGCCTTTCAATACCCGGCCTCTGTACCCGGCGTAACTCTGGCCAAGTTCCTGCGCCAGACGATTAACTCGCGCCGCCAGGCGGAAGACCCTGAAGATTCGGGTATTTCGATTCCCGCCTTCCGCCGCTTCCTCACTGACAAGATGAATATGCTGGGCATCGATCCCAAATTTGCCGGCCGTTACCTGAATGAAGGCTTTTCCGGCGGCGAAAAGAAACGCGTGGAAGTGTTACAGATGGCCACCGTCGAGCCCAAGATCGCCATCATGGACGAATCCGATTCCGGTCTGGATATCGACGCCCTGCGCATTGTTTCCGAAGGCGCCAACCAGCTCCGCGAGGAATTTGATATGGGGCTCCTGGTCATCACCCATTACCAGCGCATTTTGAACTATATCCAACCCGACTATGTACACATTATGCTGGACGGCCGTATCGTCGAAAGCGGCGGTCCTGAGCTGGCGCTCGAACTCGAAGAACGCGGCTACGATTGGGTGCGCGAGAAATATAACAATAAGGCCGAGGAGGCTTAATATGGTTTCTGATAATTTAGTTAATCAAGAACTGACTGAAGAGCAGGTCCTGGCTACTGTAAAACAGGAAGGAGATTATCTTTCGAAATACGGTTTCGCCGATGCTGAAGATTACGTCTTCAAAGCGGAAAAAGGGCTGACCGAAAGTATCGTTCGCTCGATTTCGGCCATGAAAGGCGAACCGGAGTGGATGCTCGAGAACCGCTTAAAAGCGTACGAGCATTTCCTACAGCGGCCGATGCCCAATTGGGGCGCCGACCTTTCCGGCATCAACTTTGATGAGATTTACTACTACATCAAACCCGCCGAGCGCGAAGAAGATAACTGGGAAGATGTTCCCAGCTACATTAAGAATACCTTCGATAAATTAGGCATTCCCGAAGCGGAACAGAAGTTCCTCTCCGGCGTCGCCGCCCAATACGAGTCCGAGGTTGTCTATCACAACATCAAAAAAGAACTCGAAGAGAAAGGCGTGATCTTCCTGGGTATGGATGAAGGCCTGGCTCAATATCCCGACCTGGTCAAAGAATATTTCGGCACGATCATTCCCCATAATGACAACAAATTTGCCGCGTTGAACACGGCCGTCTGGTCCGGCGGCAGCTTCATCTATGTGCCACCCGGCGTGAGCATTGAGATGCCTCTACAGGCTTATTTCCGCATCAATGCCAAGAATGTAGGCCAGTTCGAGCGCACGCTGATCATCGTCGACGAAGGCGCTTATGTGCACTACGTCGAGGGCTGCACGGCGCCCATCTATTCGTCAGATTCGCTGCATTCGGCCGTCGTCGAAATCATCGTTAAGAAAGGCGGGCGCTGCCGCTATACGACTATCCAGAACTGGTCCAATAATGTCTATAACATGGTCACCAAACGCGCCGTTGCAGAGACCGATGCCACGATGGAGTGGGTCGACGGCAACCTGGGCAGCAAGGTGACAATGAAATACCCGGCCGTTTATATGACCGGGGAAGGCGCGCACGGTGAGATTTTGTCCATCGCGTTTGCCGGTAAGGGACAGCATCAGGACGCCGGCGGCAAGGTCGTCCACGTCGCCCCCAACACGACCAGCCGCATCATTTCCAAGTCAATCAGCAAGGATAACGGCCGTGCCTCTTACCGCGGCATGCTCAAAGTCGCCGACGGCGCTTACCATGTGAAGTCCAATGTCGTCTGTGATGCCTTGCTGCTGGATGAACACAGCCGGTCCGACACCTATCCCTACATCGAGATCGATGAACAGGATGTGAATATCGGCCACGAAGCCTCGGTGAGCAAGGTCGGCGAGGAGCAGCTCTTCTACCTGATGAGCCGCGGCATTGATGAACAGACAGCGACATCCATGATCGTCAACGGCTTTATCGAACCCCTGGTCAAAGAACTGCCGATGGAATATGCCATCGAACTCAACCGCCTCATCCAACTGCAAATGGAGGGCTCAATCGGCTAA
>Ga0316579_10000820_pt1 | contig 10741 bp, 7 predicted proteins | sample J5NA_2_FD_203074 | JGI IMG/M metagenome (GOLD analysis project Ga0316579, IMG submission 203074) | Rhizosphere microbial communities from salt marsh grasses in Alabama, United States - J5-7_160517rDrA | ecosystem: Host-associated > Plants > Roots > Rhizosphere | place: USA: Alabama | collected...
GCCCAAGGCATTCGCGGTTTACCACAACGAACCGGGAGACCCCAATAGCCTGGCCTCGAACGACGTGAGGGCCATCTACGAGGATAGATTCGGTGTCCTTTGGGTAGGGACCTACGGGGGTGGCCTGAATCGCATCGAGCGTACGGCGGGCGGTGGAGGGCCCATCCGCGTGACGCACTACCAACCCGACCCGGCAGATCCGGGCAGCTTGAGCAACAACAACGTGCTCGCCATCGAAGGGGTTCGGGCCGGATCGCTCTGGATCGGCCTAGTTGGCGAGAGCTTTGGCCGCTTTGATCGTGAGACGGAGACATTCGTGCGTTATGAGCCCGATCCTGCGAGCCCTGATTTACGACTGGAAGGCGTACGAGTCATCCACGAGGATCGGAGCGGCGCTCTCTGGTTTGGCTCCTGGGGCAAAGGTCTCGGCCGGCTTGATCCTGAAACCGGACAATTCAGCGTGTATGCCCACGATCCTGAAGATCCACGCAGTCTGAGTGGAAATGTGGTTTTCTCGATCTATGAAGACGGAGCCGGCGATCTGTGGATAGGAACCCTGAGGGATGGGCTGAATCGCTGGGATCGAGACTCGCAGTCTTTTATCCACTACAAGAACGATCCAGAGGATCCCAACAGCTTGAGTAACGACGCGGTTGTAGCCATACAGCAAGACCAGGGCGGCACCCTCTGGATCGGCACAGGGGGAGGCGGTCTCAATCGCTTCGATCCCCAGACAGAAACGTTCACTCGGTATACGGAAGACGATGGGCTGCCCAGCAACACCATATTTGCCATTCTCATCGATGATAATGGCCTGCTGTGGATCAGCACCCTAGAGGGATTGTCCAGGTTTGACCCCCAGCGCGGCTCCTTTCGGAACTACACCGTTAGTGACGGGCTGCAAGGGAATCAATTCACCGAAGGCTCGGCCTTCAAGGGCCGCGACGGAGAGCTGTTCTTCGGTGGTCCCAATGGACTGACCGCCTTCTTCCCAGAACAGATCAAGGATGATGAGAACGTGCCGCCGGTTGTCCTGACCGACATCCGGCTGAACTATGTGCCGGTCAGCATCGGGCCCGATTCGACCTTGAAGCAAGCTCCGTTTCTTGCGGACGAGATCTGGCTATCACAGACGGACCGGGTGATTTCCTTCGACTTTGCGCCGCTATCCTACCGCGCCCCGGAGAAAAACCGCTGCCGCTACTTGCTGGAGGGTTTCGATCAGGACTGGACCGAAGTTGATAGCAGGAACTTTTCGGCCACCTACACCAATCTCGATCCGGGCCGGTACCTGTTTCGAGTGCTGGGCTCCAACGGCGATGGGGTGTGGAATGAAGAAGGTGCCTCGATCAGGGTCATCGTTCCCACACCGTGGTGGCAGACCGGGTGGTTCCTGGGCAGCCTGGCATTGGCATTGCTGGCCCTCTCGGTCGGTGCACACCGCTGGCGGATGTGGGGGTTGGAGCGACGCGCAAATGAACTGGAAGCTCAGGTAGCCCAAAGGACACAGGCGTTGGAAGCATCGGAAAAGCAGTATCGCGACCTGGTGGAGAATGTCAGCGAGGTGATCTATGCTGCTGATACAGATGGGACCCTTACGTACGTCAGTCCGGCCGTTGAAGCGCTCCTCGGCTACAGCCCTACGGAGGTGATTGGCCAGCATTTCTCCAGGTTCATCGACCCCGAGGACTTGCCGCAGGTAGCCGAGCGCTTTCAGCAACTCGCTGAGGGTGGAACACTGCAACCTGCGGAGTCGCGTATGAGGGCCTCTTCGGGCGAGGTGCGCTGGACACGGATCACAAGTGCGCCGATTTTCGAGGGAGATCACGTTGTGGGCGTGCGCGGTGTGCTGACGGATGTTACGGCACAAAGGCAGGTGCGCGAACGGCGTGAACAAGCGGCCGCGGCTGCCGAACGGCAAAGACTGGCTCGGGATCTGCACGATGCGGTCAGCCAAACCCTCTACTCGATTGCCGCCATTGCCGAAGCGCTGCCCGGCGTGTGGAAACGACAACCGGAGGTGGGGCGGCAGGGATTGCGCGATCTGGGCCGCCTGGCCACCGGCGCCCTGGCCGAGATGCGCACCCTATTGCTGGAGTTGCGCCCGGCTGCGATGGTCGAAGAACCCTTGGACAACCTTTTGCGCCAACTGGTTGACGCGGCCAAGGCCCACACCCAGGTCCCCGTCAGTTTGACGCTGACCGGCGACTGTTCCTTTCCATCCGATGTGCAAATCGCCCTGTACCGGATCGCTCAAGAAGGGCTGAACAATGCCATCAAACATGCCCATGCCGGCCAGATCAGGTTGGGGCTATATTGCCAGCCAGGACGTGTGATCCTGGGGATTAGCGACAATGGGCGAGGGTTTGACAGCGACGAGGTGGATCCTGGCCATTTCGGATTGTCCATCATGCGTGAGCGCGCCCAGGCGATCGGTGCAGAGTTCAGCCTCGACACGGAACCAGACGGTGGAACCGAGATCACGGTCATCTGGGTCGACCCGGAAGGCAACGCGGATGCGCGTATGGGGTGATGCCCAAACGCCTGGCGTACGGGCTCTCTGCCCTCGGCGCTGGAGGAAGGCATCATCGAGAGGTGAGATCAATGAGCGAGAGAGAGCCTATTCGTGTGGTAGCCGTAGACGATCACCAAGTCGTCCGAGGGGGGATCAAGTACGCGCTACTGGATTATGACGACATCGAGTTGGTCGGAGAAGCCTATGACGGGGAGAATGCCGTGCGCCTCTGCCAGCAGACACAGCCTGATGTGGTGCTGATGGATCTAATGATGCCTAGCATGGATGGTGTGGAAACGACCCAGGCGATCCGCGAGCAGTGTCCCAACGTGCAGATACTGGTGCTGAGCAGCTTTCACGATAAGGACCTTGTGCCCCGTGCCATGCAAGCCGGGGCCATCGGCTACCTGCTCAAAGGTGTTTCCAACCAGGATTTGGTCGAGGCGATCCGCGCCGCCCATACCGGTCAATCTGTCCTGGCCAAGGAGGCCATAGCCGACCTGGTTCAGGCCGCCACCCCCTCCCCACAACTGGGCGACGACCTGAACGAGCGCGAACGCGAGGTATTGGCCCTGCTAGCCCAAGGACTATCCAACAAAGAGATTTCAGAGCGCCTATTCCTCAGTGTGGCCACCGTCAAGTACCACGTGCGGTTGCTCCTCTCCAAGCTGGGCGCCAGCTCACGGGCGGAGGCAGTCGCCCTGGCCTGGCAACACAACCTCATCCAAGAATAGCCCCTTGCTGACTATCCAGGCGGCTAGCCCAATGGCTAGCCGCCTGGATAGCCACAAGGCTAGCCCGGATTAGCCCAAAGGCTGTACCTTTGCCCGGTGCAAAGGTACAGCCTTTATTGTATACTGTAGCTGCGTACGGGTTGGTATTCCTATCGAACATTTTCGGCAGAGCTGCAGGAAAAGGATGCGCGTTCTGATCGCCGTTCCTCGACAAGAGATGTGCGCTGCACTTGGGTTATTGCTGAGCCAAGAGCCGGGCATTCGCGTCGTGGGCGAGTCAGGAAACAGCCAGAAGCTGTTGGCCAGCCTGGAGGATGTTCGCCCTGATCTTGTGCTCCTCGACTGTGAGCTGCCGGGCCTGCCGACGGCCGACTTGTTGGCTGAACTCTACGCCCGCGACGCCACCCTCAAAGTGCTCATTCTCTGCTCCAAGACAGAGAGGGAGCAAGCTGCCCCCGCGGCCGGTGCCCGCACATTTGTCGACAGGACATCGCACCCCAGACAATTGCTGACCGCGCTGCGTGTCCTCCAATTGGAGAGCGAGTATGAATAGCGAACTGATTGTGATGACCTTTCGGCGTCGACACAGGGCCGAGACGGTCCTCGAAGCTATCCGATCTATGCGCAAGAGCCCCATCCTCTGTCTGGGCAGTGTTGTAGTAGCGATCAAGGACAGCACGGGAGAGATCACACTCCGTCCGGCCCAGGAGCCGGCCGTCGCTGGGGACGACAGAGACACGCAAGTACTCCTGGCCCTTGCTGACCTGATGCTGTGCACCCCCGCTAAAGATGCCATCGATACCACAATAGACGGGGGTATGGACCGCCGGTTTATCTCGGAAGTCGTGACGAGCATGGAAGGCGAGTCATCGGCCCTGTTTGTGCTCGCCCGCGAAGACAGCGTTCATGACGCTGGCGAGACGCGGAGCGCGCTCGCCCTGTTCAGGGGCAGGATCCATCAGACGAGCCTCTCACCGGAAGTGGAGGCCCACCTGTCGGAGATGGGCCTCGAATCTCGAAAAGAAAGGAGACAACATGAGTAACACGAGTAACACTACCCCGCAAGAAGCAAAACGGATCGCAGAGAAGGCCTACATCTTTGCCTTCTCCATGATGGAAAACTACAAGACCATGTATGCGTTTTCGGTCAACAAGGAGTTACCAAGCTTCCGGGCGCCGTTTAACCAGTTCTTCCACATGCGCCAGCTTCTAGGACCAGAGTTCACCGAGGTGGTCGGACCGAACAATGACACGTTGTATTCGACCGCCTGGCTGGATCTAGGTAGCGAGCCCATCGTGCTTAGCATGCCTGACATTCCCAACAACCGCTACTATGTTGTCCAGATCGTTGACATGTACACGTTCAACGTCGAATACATCGGCGCCCGTACCACGGGCTACCAGGCCGCAAACTACCTGTTTGCTAGCCCTGGCTGGGAGGGCCACATGCCACAGGGAATTGACGGGGTGCGTCGAACGGAAGGCCGCTTCCTGTTCCTGCTGGGACGCACCGCCGTTTCCGGTATCGAAGATGTACCCGTCGTAACCGCCCTGCAAGACCAATATACCCTGACGCCACTGAGCGCCTACCTGAAGCAGCCCGCTCCTGAACCGGCGCCGGTGCCCGATTTTCCCCCCTATGATCCCGAGAAGGCGGCTTCCATCGAGTTTCTCAAGTACTTCAACTTCTTGTTGGGCCAGCTCGAACCCGGTCCGGAGGAACGCCCTCGGCTGGAGCAGTGGGCCAAGATTGGCGTTCAGCCCGGTCAACCTTTCGATCCTCAGGCGCTGGCGCCGGAAGTGCGTCAGGCCGTCGCCGAAGGCGTCGCCGCTGCGCATGAAAAGATCAACGCGGAAAGCCTGCGAGTCGGCCGCAACGTCAATAACTGGACACTGATCGGCGAGGGCTTTGGCTACCGCTCGATGGTGGGCGGCAAAGACCTGCTGCGGGCTGCGGCCAACATGGTCGGCATCTACGGCAACAACCCCGAAGAAGCCTACAACTTTAGCGGGAACTTGGACGGCGACGGCGAGCCTCTGGATGCTTCCAAGCACAACTATGTGATCCGTTTCGAAACCCCACCACCGGTAAAGGCCTTTTGGTCGATCACAATGTACAAACTGCCCGTTCCGCTGTTCATCGCCAACCCGATCAAGCGTTACTCGATCGGCGACCGCACGCCAGGCTTTGAGCCAAATGATGACGGTTCGGTGACCATCTATCTCCAGCACGAGTCGCCCGGCCCTGACAAGGAGGCGAACTGGCTGCCCGCGCCGGACGGCCCCTTCGCGGTTTCGCTGCGCATCTACTGGCCCGAGCAGGAGGTGCTCGACGGGTTGTGGAAGCCATCGTCGATTGAGAAAGCGTAGCAGCCAAATCTATTCAATTGATTTCCAACTGAAAAGGAGACAACAGAGCAAAATGAGTGACAAGGAAACCCTGGAAAAGATCGCCTACGATGCGTTTGTATACGCCTATCCTATGCTGGAGCAGGTTAAGACTATCAATGGGATGTTCGAGTTCATGGGCCTCGTCCCCAATAAGCCGGCTATGAATCCCAAGCTCCCATGGGAAAATGTCGGTCAGCCTATTGTCGCCCCCAATCTAACCTCGATGACAGGGGGCGTGTTTATCGACATTTCTCATGGTCCGGTCACCCTTGAGATTCCGGAGGTAACGGATCGGTACATTGTTTATCAGTGCATCGATGTCTTCACCCACAATTTCTACTACATGGGAACCCGCGCTAACCACGGCGAGGCTGGACGTTTTGTGTTCCACAATAAGCACCAGCAGCTCCCTGACAGTGATGACACTCCAGTCTTGATGGAGGGAGACCATGCCATCATTGTCATCCGTATCGACATTGCCAACGAAGATGAATATGAGCGCGTGCGCGCCATTCAAGATGCTATACAGGTTGTGGATGCCCCTCAGAAACATCGTAGTTACCCCACCTACGATGAGAGAAAAGCATTTTCGCCTGACTTCGTCGAGTACGTGAACGAATTGCTAACCGAAGTCCCAGACACAGAGACCGCTCTGTTTAGGCGCTTTGCCGCGATTGGCGTGATGAGTGAGGTTTCGCTCACAACAGAGCAAAAGGCCGAAGTTCAGGCTGGAATTGATGCCGCCTATGCGGCCATCAAGCAAGAGGCCGGTAATCTTCAAGTCGGCAACGGCTATGTTGGGGCGACCACCATATTTGGCACCCGTGAATACCTGAACGGCAACTACATGGGCAGAGCAGCAGGAGCCAATTTTGGCTTGTGGGGAAACTCCAAAGAAGAAGCAAACTACTTTATGAGCTTCGTTGAAGGTGAGGGTGACATTGTCTTTGCAAAAGAGAATCTGCCTCCACTGTCAGAAATTGGTTTCTACTCCATTACCGCTCATGATGAAAATGTCCTCGTGAAACCAAATGAATACGACTCTTACGTCCTGACGATGGACAAGTTGCGTTTCGAGGAAGATGGCTCACTGGTGGTAAAGTTTTCCAGCCAGCCAGAAGAAGGGAACTGGCTGTATACGCCCGGTGGCAAGATGGTCATTCTGTTGCGTGTTTACCAGCCTGATCCAGACGAAATTGTCGACTATGTGCCACCACCGTTTGTCAAAAGGTAAAATGCCAATCATTCACTGTAAAGGAGAACGAAAAATGTCTGATATTGTTGAATACAAACCTGGAACCCCATTCCCAGGCGTGATCGGCCGGACGCTAGACGAGTCGTCACCCGCCTGGCCGGAACCGACGCGCGCAAAGGAGGGCGCGCCCAATGTCATTTTCTTTGTGCTGGACGATGTGGGCTATGGGCAGCTATCACCCTTTGGCGGCCTGGTCAACACGCCAACCCTGGACAAACTGGCGCAGCGTGGTCTGCGCTATACCAACTTTCACACCACGGCGCTCTGCTCACCCACACGCGGCTGCGTGCTGACCGGGCGCAACCATCACACCCTGGGCCTCTCGGCCATCACCGAAATCTCTATCGGCTACCCGGCCCACAACGGCTATATGGGCTTTGAGCATGGCTTCATCTCCGAGACGCTGCTGGAGCATGGGTACAACACCTTCGCCGTGGGCAAGTGGCACCTGGCTCCTCCGGAGGAAACCACCACCGCAGGTCCCTTCCACCGCTGGCCTCTGGGGCGGGGCTTCGAGCGCTACTACGGCTTTCTCGGCGGCGACACCGACCAATGGTTCCCCGACTTGACCTACGACAACCACCCGGTCCCCGTGCCTAAAACACCGGAGGAAGGCTATCACCTGAACATCGACCTGGCCGATAAAGCCATAGAGTTCATCCAGGATGCCTATGTAAATGCCCCGGACAAGCCCTTCTTCCTGTATTACGCCACCGGCGCCGGGCACGCCCCGCACCATGTCGAGCCGGAATGGATCGAAAAGTACAAGGGCAAGTTTGATATGGGCTGGGACGAATACCGCAAGATCGTCTTCGAGCGCCAGAAGGAGATGGGCATCCTCCCGGCGGGTGCGGAACTCTCTGCGCACGATCCCGACGTTCCCGAATGGGATTCGCTGTCGGAGGACGCCAAAAAGATGTATGCGCGCCAGATGGAGGTCTATGCCGCGTTCGTCGAGCAGACGGACTACCATTTCGGGCGCATCATCGAGTTTCTGGAAAAGATCGGCGAACTGGAAAACACGCTCGTCGTCGTCATCTCTGACAATGGGGCCAGTGCCGAAGGGGGCGTCAATGGCACCTTCAACGAGGCCCTTTTCTTTAACAATGTTGAGGAAACGCTAGAAGACAATCTGAAACATTACGATGAATGGGGCAGCCCCAACACCTTCAACCATTACTCCTGGGGCTGGACCTGGGCCGGCGATACTCCCTTCCGCCGCTGGAAGCGCGAGACCTATCGCGGCGGCGTCAGCGATGCCTGCCTGGTGTTCTGGCCGGAGGGAATAAAGGCCAGCAACGAAATACGGACGCAATATGCCCACGCCATTGACCTGGTGCCGACCATTCTGGAGGCATTGGGCATTGAAGCGCCCGAGATGATCCGTGGCGTGCCCCAATCGCCTGTCCAGGGAAAGAGCTTTGCGCACAGTTTTGACGACGCAGCGGCCGAGACCAAACACCACACCCAGTATTTCGAGATGTTTGCCCATCGTTCCATCTACCATGATGGCTGGAAAGCGGTTTGCCCCTTCCCGGGTCCCAGCTTTACCGAAGCCGCCCAGCAGGGACGCTACTTTGGGATGCCGCTGACGACTGACCTGCTGAATGATTTGGACGCCCATGGGTGGGAACTTTACAATGTGAAGGACGACCCGGCGGAAACCAAGAACCTGGCCGCCGAGATGCCGGACAAGCTTCATGAAATGGCCCAGCGCTGGTACACCCAGGCCGGCAAGTATGGCGTTCTACCCCTGGCCTCGGCTGAGCTATCGCGTATGAACGTCCCTCGCCCGACCGTCTCCCGACCGCGGCAGAAATACGTCTACTATCCCGGTGGCGGTCCCATTTCCTTTTCCGCCGCGCCCAAGTTGTATAACCGCCCGCACAGCATCACCGCCGATGTGGTCATTCCGGCTGAGGGTGCTGAGGGGATACTGATGACACACGGCAGCCGCAATGCCGGCTATGCGCTCTTTGTCAAAGATGGGCGCTTGCACTACATCCACAACTATGTTGGGCTGGAGAGATTCGAGGTGGTCTCGAACAGACCGGTGCCTACCGGGGATGTCAGCCTGCGCTGCGAGTTTGAGCCAACGGGCGAACCCAACTTCAGGGAGGGCAAAGGCTCGCCAGGCCGCTTCCAACTGTACATCAACAACGAACTGGTTGGCAACCTCGAAGTCCCGTACTCCACCCCCCAAGTATTCGGCGTATTGGGTGCGAGCTGTGGTTATGCGGCCTTTGACTCTGTGAGCCCGGCGGTGTACACAGCGCCGTTCCGCTTTAGCGGCGAGATCAAGCAAGTGGTCATTGATGTGTCCGGTGAGGTTATCAAAGACGACGAGGCCGAGCTGAAACGGCTGATGACGCAACAATGAGCCGACTTCTCGCACTCCTGGCGAAGGCTGGTTCTGCCCAGCCTTTGCCAGGAGTGTGGACGCCAAGACGTAATGAGCGAAGGTTAACGGAGACAAAGAGATGAGTAACCTACTCCCGAAAGAAGCAAAACAGATCGCGAAAGAAGCCTATATTTTCGGTTTCCCCTTCGTGGCCAATTACCGGGTCTTTATGTACCCCCTGATCAGTGGCCACCCCTTGATGCAGGGGGCCGAGTTTAACCAGTTCGCCCACAACCGGCAGCTCTTCCCACCGACGACGGCGGATACCACCCAGCGCGACACCCTTTTTTCTCTCGGCATCCTCGACTTGCGCCGGGAACCTGTGGTCGTCTCGGTTCCGGATGTGCCGGAAGGGCAGGTCTACATGCTCCAGTTGGGTGATACCTCAACCGAGAGCTTGCCCTACATCAGCACCCTGACCACCGGCAACAAGGTCAGTGAAACTGTGCTGGTCGGCCCTGATTTCCAGGGCTATCTACCCGTGCCCCGGTTCGATGGGGTCATCACCACCCGCGGTCAGTTTGTGGTCATGCTGGGCCGCACAGTGGTCTTTGACTCCAAGGACCTATCCCCGGCCCATGCCGTTCAGGATGGGATGCAGATGCAACCCCTAAGCCAATTCCTGGGCAGCGAACCACCGCCAGAACTTGAACCGGTCGACTTCCTGCCCTGGAAGCCCGAGTCTGCCGCAGGCCTGGGCATCTTTGATTACATCAACATGGCCCTGGCCTGGCATCCCCCGGCCATTTATGAAATGGATGCGATGGCGGAATTCGCTCGAATTGGCGTGATTCCTGGCAGGCGCTTTACCACGGAGGGCTTATCGCCTGAGAATGTACGTGCCCTGGAAGAGGGCGTTGCTGAAGCCAATGCAATGATTCATGATATGGCGAATGAGGGGGCTGGCGGCGAGCTGATCGGATCCTGGTTCTGGACCACAAAAGATATCAGCCGTTTTGGCAGGGATTATCTCACACGCGCGGCTATATCCCTGCGGAATATCTACCCCAATGCGCCGGGTCATGCCATCTATGGCTCCGCGAACCGTGATCTGGATGGGGAACCCCTGACGGGTAAAAACAGGTACGAACTGCGTTTTGAAGCCGGAAAGTTTCCGCCCGTGAATTGGTTCTGGTCGGTAACGTTGTACGATGCCGAAACGACAGCCATGGTTCCCAACCCGCTTGAGCGCTACAGCATCGGCGACCGCACTGCAGGCCTCAAACTCGACGATGATGGCTCACTCACCCTCACCATTGGGCACGCTGAGCCGGAGGACAAAGCCAACTGGCTGCCTGCACCCGAAGGCGCTTTCTACTTGATCATCCGCCTGTATGGGGCGAAGCCGGAGGTGATGGCGGGCGAGTGGACTCCGCCACCGGTACGGAAGGCATAGCAGCCAAAATTAATCAACCCTATTATCAAATGCAAAGGAGATAAAAAAT
>Ga0316579_10000821_pt1 | contig 10729 bp, 2 predicted proteins | sample J5NA_2_FD_203074 | JGI IMG/M metagenome (GOLD analysis project Ga0316579, IMG submission 203074) | Rhizosphere microbial communities from salt marsh grasses in Alabama, United States - J5-7_160517rDrA | ecosystem: Host-associated > Plants > Roots > Rhizosphere | place: USA: Alabama | collected...
CACCACGACCATAGTAAAGAAAAGGATGGCTAGGTTTCGACGATTATCAGGCATAAAGAGTCGGTTCGTTCAATGGACCAATGATGGATAGATGAGCGATGAGTGAATGCACGATCAGAGGATCGTATTAACCTGATTATTATACTGGTAATTAGTTCGGGTGATTTAAAGGATTAATTTTATATATTTTGGTGAAAAAGGATTGACTGGGGTGGATAAAAGTTTATAATTTAGACTGGAAAACTCCAGTTAAGTGAATCGGGAAAACTGAATGACTTGAAACCAATGTCTGGGTATTGAACAGGAGTTCAATGAGAAGTATGTCAGCAAGGAGTTGGTGCGCTACCGAAAAGATGGAGCCACGGGGACATCACGCCAGTTGGTTTCAGCCATCTCGGGTGGGGGTGTGGAGGGGATGACTTTGCTTGATATAGGAGGAGGCGTGGGTACCATTCAACACGCCTTATTGGAAAAAGGAGTTTCCAAAGCGACCCATGTGGATGCCTCATCAGCATATGTGCAGGCAGCGAGAAAAGAAGCGAAATCCCGGAAACTGGAAGATAGGATCACGATTCTGCAGGGAGATTACATCGATCTGGCAAAGGATATCCCGGAAGTCGACCTGGTTACACTGGACCGGGTGGTTTGCTGTTACGATGAAATGGAGCCTCTGGTTCAACGATCAGCAGAAAAGGCTCGCAAAAAATATGGCCTGGTTTTCCCCCGCGATTTGTGGATCTTCCGTATTTTTTTGCCACTGGTGAATGCTATTCTCAGCTTACGGGGAACACCTTTCCGGATTTTCCTTCACAGCACCCGGCGAGTTGATCAAATTATCAGGGAACAAGGATTTTCGCGGATATTTTACAAGAGGGCCGGCTTTTGGCAAATCCTGGTTTACAGCCGGAGTGAATAGGAATCATCGCGGGGTAGCTCCCAGGTTCCGATCAAAGTGGCTCTGTAATTAATTTGGTGGTCAAGGATGTGAGTGGATGGATAAAAAGAAGATTGTCTCCCAAACTGGGGTTTCATACTCGATTTCGAAGAATTTGAGCCCTGCTGATCTATTGAAAGAAGGATTACAGGCTCAATCGATTTTTGATTATCCCAGAGCAATCGAGTTGTATTCTGCGGCTCTTTCGGGCGAAAAAATTCCGCCTGAAATGGCATTCGAGATTCTTGACCAGCGGTCAGAGTGCTACGAGAGGATGGGACAATTTTCAGAAGAGCTGGATGATCTGGATCAAATGGTTGTAAAAGCTCAGGTTTTAGGCGATCTTCAGAAACAGATGGATATCGTTTACCGCCGGTTATTCACTGCTGCACGCATGGGGAAGAGTACAAAAGTAAACGAGATTGCTGAAGCGACCAGGGCAGCAGGAGAAAATTCAGAGCATTTATCCATTAGCGCTGCGGTGAATTTGTCAGTAGGATACAAATATTGGTTCCAGGAAGAGAAGAAAACGGCCCAGGAATACTTCGAACGGGCTTTGCGCATGTACCGAGCGGTGGGTGACAGGCAGGGGGAAGGAAATACACTAGCGGCATTGGGTTCGGTGATCCTGGACAGCGGTCACCAGACTTTAGCGGGGAAATACTCAAAGGATGCCTTGACGATCTGGCGCTCCCTTGGTAATCGGAAGAAGGAAGCCAGTTCGCTCAATGCCTGGGGATTGACGGTCAGCGATTATGCGTTGAAAAGAGATGCTGGGGAAGAAGCTCTGGAAATATTTAAAGCCATCGGTGACCGCTGGGGGCAGTGCCAGATGTATAACAATTTGAGTTTACTTTATGGGCATCTGGGTTTATACAACACCGCCAGAGATTATGCACGCAGAGCGGTTGAGATGGTACGGCCAATGGGGGCTCGATATGGTTTGGCATTATACCTGGACAGCTTGGCACGCGCAGAGATGAATTTGGGGCATTTCTCCGAAGCTGAAATTATTTTCAAGGAAGGGCAAGAAATTTCACGAGAGATCGGGAGCAGAGCAATCGAAGGTTTCGATCTTTTCGGTTTAGGAAGGGTGGCATTGATGTCCGGACGGGCTGAGGAAGCCCTGATAGCGTTCCAAGCAGCCCTGGAAAATTTTCGAGAGACAAATATTGGATCCGATATTCCTTCGATCTTAGCCTGGCTGGGGGCCGCCTACCTGGCTCTAGATGATCCGCAAACCGCGAGAAGGTTTACCGCGGATGCGATCACAGAATTGGAATCGATAGGCATTGGAGGATCAGAATATCCGCCGCAAGAGATCTGGTGGTGGCATTACCAGGCTTTGACCTATGACCTTCGTACAGAGGAAATTTCGGCTGGTAAGGGTGAAGGAAAATCGGAAATTCCTGACAGCGCCTGGGCAGCATTACAGCGGGCGCGTGAGATCACATTGGAAGGTATTGCTACACTCAGCGATGAAGGTCTAAGACGAAATTACTTGAACAAGGTCATTAACAACAGGGAGATCATCAGTGAATGGGTTTACCAGGCTACCTTGCGCGAGCAGGATATCGGTTTAGGTGATACACCGCCTGGAAATGTTCAAGCACAACTGCAACGGCAGCTGGCAATTGGTACGCGTATGAACGAACGCCGAGAAATCCAGGCACTGACTGATTTCATTATGGATGTGTTAATTGAGCTGAGTGGTGCTGAAAGAGCCCTGTTAGTGCTGGTAAATGAATCTGATGAAAGGCAGATTGCTGCCAGCTATGGTTTTTCAGAAGAAGGGCGAAACGAATTTTTAACGCAGGCATCAAGTATCTTCGATGAGGTTGAAAATTCCAGCGTGCCAGTGCTCCGAGAAGATGCAAACCAAAAAGGAAAATTGAGTACCCCTCCAGATCCATTGCATACACTTTCAATCTTGTGTGTGCCCCTGATATCACGCGGAAAACCAAGTGGAATTATTTATGCTGATAACCACGTAATCTTCGGAGAATTTACGCAGGCTGATGTCGACCTGCTGGCGTCTTTTGCAAACCAGGTGTCTGCTGCCATCGAAAATGCCCAACTCTATCAAGATTTAGAGCAGCGGGTGATCGAAAGAACGGCGGAATTAAGCACCTCAAACAAAGCCCTGGAACAGCGCAATGCTGAATTTGGGATCATCAACAGTGTCCAGGCGGGATTGGCATCAAAACTCGATTTCCAGGAGATCATCGACCTGGTCGGTGAGAAAATCCAGGAGATATTTGCAATTGAAAATATGGGCATCTCAATTCTCGATCGGGAAAAAAATCAGATCAGGATACCATTTTTTGTTGAAAATGGGAAACGGTACCCGGTAGATCCATTCCCGTATCAAGAGAACAGCGGTGTTACGGCCCATGTCTTGAGGACGAGGCAACCACTTTTAGTGTTCGAGAACCTGGAACAAGTTTCCCTGGATTTGGGCTCGACGCAGTCCATGGGTGATGAAGACTCTCCGATGGCAGAATCACTGATCTCTGTGCCAATCATGATGGGAGATGAAGCAATTGGCACGATTGGTTTATTTGACCACCAGAAAAACGCTTTCAATGAATCAGACCTGGGCTTATTGACAACGCTTGCGAACAGCATGAGTGTGGCTTTGGAGAACGCGCGTCTCTTCGATCGAACCAACAATTTATTAGAAGAAACCCAGCGTCGCAGTGCTGAGCTGGCGATCATCAACAGTGTCCAGGAAGCCCTGGCATCCAAATTGGAATTTCAAAGCGTGATTGATTTTGTGGGGGACAAGCTGCAGGATGTTTTGGACACCGAGAATATTGAAATCAGGTTGATTGATACGGTTTCCAATCTCGTCCGGTATCCATATATGTACGAGCGGGGGAAACGATTTGAGTTTCCCCCAGCGCCGATCTCCGGCATTTCAAAATACCTGGCTGAGAGTTTAAAACCATTAGTTATTAATGAAAACTTAGCGGAAAAAATTGCTGAAATCGGATCCTTTACTCTACCAGGTACAGAAACTGCAAAATCATTGCTTGCGGTGCCCTTCTCCATCCGGGAAGGTTCAATTGGCGTCATTATTGTTGAGGATTACGAGAACGAGCACGCGTTTAGCGAATCGGATCTTAACTTACTGATGACCTTAGCCGGCAGCATGAGTGTGGCGTTGGAAAATGCACGCCTGTTCGACGAGACAAATCGTTTACTCGGTGAAACCCAGCAGCGAGCTGCTGAGCTGGCAACTGTCAATACCGTTGGACAGGCATTAACCTCCGAGTTGGAAATGGATGCACTGATCGAGTTGATCGGCGAGCAGGTAAGGCAGATTTTTTCAGCGGATATTACCTATGTTGCCCTGTATGACCGGCAATCCAATATGATTGAATTTCCTTACGCCGTGGGAGAGGACCTCGAGTCCATGCCTTATGGTGAGGGCTTAACCAGTAAGATCCTCGAATCTGCAGAGGCTTTATTAATCAATGAAGATGTCAACCAGCGAGTGGATGAGATCGGAGCCACACATACCGGAGTAGACGTTCAATCATACCTTGGGGTGCCGATTTTGGTGGGGAAGCAGGCAATCGGTGTGATCAGTGTGCAGAGTATGGATCGGATCCAGCATTTTGATCAAGATGATGTGCGCTTGTTGAGCACCATTGCAGCCAATGTTGGCGCAGCAATCCGTAATGCTCAGCTTTACCAGGAAACAGAACAGCGAGCAGATGAAATGGCAGCTTTAACTGAAATCGGTCGTGAGATATCTGCCACACTGGATTTGGAAAATGTGCTGGAACGGATTGCAACGCGTGCCCAGGAGGTTCTGAACGCGAGAACTGCCACAATCCGTTTGTTGGAAGAAGATGGCAGTTTACCTACCGTCGTCGCGCTTGGAAAATACGCAGAGAAGCACCGCGGCACGACGATCAAGATGGGCGAAGGAATAACGGGAAATGTGGCAAAAACTGGAAAGGCGGAAATCATCAATGACCCCTACCAGGATGAACGGATTGTGCATATTCCGGGTACGCCGGATGAAGAAGAAGAATTCGAAGCGATCATATTTGCCCCATTGACGATTGGGGAGAGAGTGATTGGTGTGATGGGTTTGTGGAGGGACAGGCTGGTTGCGGGACCCTTTACACAGGCTGACCTGAATTTTCTGAATAACCTTGCCCGGCAGGCAGCAAATGCGATCGAAAACGCTCGCCTCTTCGAGGAGGTGCAGCGGGAGAAGTTGTATTCCGAAGCTCTCTTACAAAATAGTCCGGTGGCGATCATGACCAGTGACTTAGATAATAGGATAGTCTCTTGGAATCCAGCTGCGGAAAATTTATTTGGTTATTCAGCAGAGGAAGCAATCGGTTTATATGTCTATGATCTGATTTCCAATGAAAAAGCAGATGAAGAAATTGCTGATAATTTCAATTCAATCCGTGGTGGAGGCCGGGTAAACACTGTTACCAAACGATATCGCAAGGATGGAAGTCCAGTTGATGTGGAGTTGCTGGCGCTACCCGTGGTGATGGAAGGAAAACAAGTGGGGTTGATTGCTATTTATCACGATATCACTGAGTTATTAAAAGCCAGGCACGAAGCAGAAGCGGCAAATGAGGCGAAGAGCGCTTTCCTGGCAACGATGAGCCATGAAATCAGGACGCCAATGAACGGTGTGATCGGCATGACCAGCCTGCTGCTGGAAACCGAGCTGGATCCTGAACAATTGGATTTCACAGAGACGATCCGCAACAGCGGAGAAGCTTTATTAACCGTAATCAACGATATATTGGATTTCTCCAAGATCGAGGCGGGCAAAATGGAACTGGAGGAGCAGCCCTTTGACCTGCGCGACTGCCTTGAATCTTCACTTGATTTATTGAAGCTCAACGCCTCTGAGAAAGGTGTCGAGCTGGCATACCAGATGAATCCAGATGTACCTGCGGTGATCGTGGGTGATATCACTCGTTTACGGCAGGTGCTGATCAACCTGCTCAACAATGGTCTGAAGTTTACCGAACAAGGCGAAGTTGTTTTATCTGTCAGCACAGAAGCAGTACCAATCCAACCGGATGGTCCATTCACACTTCATTTTTCTATTTGTGATACCGGCATCGGCATCCCCCCTGACCGGCTTAATCGACTATTCCAGGCTTTCAGCCAGGTGGATGCTTCCACCTCGAGGAAATATGGTGGGACTGGCTTGGGTTTAGCGATCAGCAAGCGTTTGAGCGAACTGATGGGGGGGGAGATGTGGGTCGAATCAGTTGAAGGTGAGGGAACCACTTTCCACTTCACGATAGCAGCCCCCTCTGGCCCGGAAATCAAGGACCGGGATGACTTGAAGGGAGAGCACCCACAGCTGCAAGGAAAGAGGTTGCTGATCGTCGATGACAACTTGACGAACCGCCGGATATTAACGCTCCAAACACGAGCATGGGGAATGCATCCCCGCGACACAAGTGATCCCAAGGAAGCGTTGAAATGGGTCAAGCGGGGTGATCCTTTTGACCTGATTATTCTGGATTACCATATGCCTGGAATGGATGGCATCGAACTTTCCGGGGAAATACGCAAGGTAACCGAGGTTCCCCAGGTCCTTTTTTCATCCATCAGCGCTCGAGAGATAGCTTTGGAAAAAGGGCAGTTTGCAGCCTACCTGATGAAACCGCTCAAGCCATCGGTTTTGCTGGATACCTTGATGAACCTGTTCGCAGATCAAGCTCGCCAGATCGAACCGGAGAGTGACTCGCAAAAGGTAAAACTTGATGATCAAATTGCTAAGAACCTGCCACTGCGAATTCTTTTAGTCGAAGACAATGCGGTGAATCAAAAATTGGCTCTGCGTTTATTGGAACAGATGGGTTACCGGGCAGATTTGGCGGGTAATGGCCTAGAAGCTTTGCAGGCTATCGGCAGACAGAAATATGATGTGGTCTTCATGGATGTCCAGATGCCTGAAATGGATGGTTTGGAAGCCTCACGCCGGATCTGTGCACGTTGGGCGCGGGGTGAACGGCCGTATATTATTGCCATGACGGCAAACGCCATGCAGGGCGATCGTGAGCGCTGTTTAGAGGCAGGCATGGACGATTACGTCAGCAAACCGATCCGCGTGAATGAACTGGTGGCAGCATTAAACAAAGCAAAGCCCCTGGAAATCCTGGAATAGAAAACTACCCGGTGAGGAGTCATGGATGGTCGATAAGGTAAGAACAAAAAGAAAATCCACAAAGAAAATAAACTTAAAAGAAACAGCTAGCTTGATTGAACGGGCTGATAAAGCGAAAGCCGGGTACGATTTCGCCAGTGCTCTTGAATTATTCGATCAAGCTCAGTCTGCACTCGAGAAGCAAGCTAGAAACAATGGTTCGGGTTACAAAGTTTTGCTTGAGCACCAATACGCGATTCATGATGGACGTGCAGAATGCTACAACTGGATGGCACTATCCAACCAGGAATTGGTTGAATTGGAGGTCATGGCAGGATTGGCCCAAAAGTTGGGGGACAGGACCCGGGAGATTAATACCATTAATCGCCATGCTGAAACCTTGATCGGATTGGGTGATATCGATGGAGGGAAAAAAATCTTATCCCTTGCTAGAAAATTGTCCTCGGATCTGGGAGATCAAAAAGAAGAAGCCAAGAGCTTGATGCTGTTCTCACTGATTCAATTTCAGGAAGGAGAGTCAGAAAAGGCAAGACGCAATACTGAACAGGCCTTTGAACTCTATAAAGAGGCTGGGGATTTATCCGGCCAATCGCGTTGTTTGCGGAATCTGGCTTTTAATGGTATCCGGTCAGGACAGATGAAAAATGTTGAGCAATATGCGCATCAGGCGCTTGATTTAGCGCGCCAGGCCGGTGACCATCGCTCAGAAGCCTCATCCTTGAATGTGCTGGGCATCATCAGCAATGATGTCTCACGAGGCAGGGATAATTACAAGCAAGCGCTGGAGATTTTCTCCACGATTGGGGATGTTAATGGGCAAAAAACGATCGCCAACAATCTCAGCCTCCTGTTCTGGAGATTAGGTCTTTATGGACAGGCGAATTATTATGCCTCCAAAGCTGCTGAGGGTGCCCGAGCCCTGGGTAATAAGAAAGCTCTAGCAATTGCGCTCGACGGAGTAGGACGAAGTTTGTTTGAACTTGGAGACCTGGACCAGGCAGAAGCGACATTCCAGGAAGGGTTAAGTTTATCGAGAGAATTTGCAGATGCCTTTGATATCGCGGCATGCCTCGTAGGGTTAGCCCGGATTGCTTATGAGCGGGAAAAATACCAATCGGCAATCGATTTCTTCAGAGAATCGATAGAATTATTGCAGGGGAAAGGTGATGTCCCGGAAACAGCAGTCCTTCAAGCCTGGCTGGGAGCAGCTTATCTCAAGTCCGGTGACCACGAACAAGCAGAACTGGCAACTTCTCAGGCAATTGCACAATTAGTGGCCACAAATCCGAACACCGATTTGCTGGATCAGGAAGTCTGGTGGTCCCGTTACCAGGTATTAAAAGCCCATCCGCGTTCAGCTTCAAAAGACAATTACGTTGGGGAAGATGAGAAAGCCTGGTTAATACTTGATAAAGCCCGGGTTACCATGATGGAGAGTATTTCCAGCATCAGCGACATTGGTCTGCGGCGCAATTATCTCACCAAGGTTCCGGTGAACCGCAGGATCACCGAGGAATGGGCGAAAGCATTCCATAAACGCCCGGAATTCAGACAGTTTATCCATCCAGATGTTAATGCGGGAAACCTGCAGGAGCAGTTTAAACGGCTTTCCGAGATCGGAACCCGTTTGAGCGCTCAGCGTAATCCCGAAAAACTGCCTGATTTCATTATGAAAGAGGTGGTGGAATTAAATGGGGCTGAACGCGTATTCCTGGCAACAAGTTCTAAGGACGGGAATCTGGAAATAGTCAGTTGGAGCGGTTTATCGCTTGATCAAGCGAACCAAATTATTGAAGAGCAAAGCTTGCAGATCGATCGAGCAGTGGACACCCGGTACAGCGTGTTGACTGAAGATGTTGGTAAAGTACCAGCAGGTGAAATCCCGGAGCTGCACCTGAGATCCGTGCTGGTGGTACCGCTTGTCTCCAAGTCGCAGACACTGGGCGTGATCTATGCAGATTTGAGGCAGATTTTCGGTAAGTTCGACCAGAATGATATTGATCTGCTCAACGTGTTGGCGAATCAAGCTGCGTCTGCATTGGAGAGTGCAAACTGGACGCGTACGCTGGAGAAAAAGGTAGAGGAACGGACTGCTGAGATCGAAGTCGCCAATGTACTCCTTGAACAGCAGAATGCAGACCTGGCGGTGATCAACGAAGTCCAGCAAGGATTAGCAGCAAAGCTCGATTTCCAAGAGATTATTGATCTGGTCGGTGACAAGCTGGTCACGATTTTTGCGGGTCAAGACCTCTCGATTATGCTCTACGATGCTGAGACGAATTTATGCCATTGGAGCTACACCTGTTGGCAGGGGGTAAAAGTGCCTGTTGATCCAGTGTCACCAGGTGGATTTTCTGGATATATCATCAGGACTGGAAATACACTGGTGGTGAATGAAGCCATGGAAACCGCCATGAAGGAGCACGGTTCATACCTGCTGGCAGACGTCGACAGGCCGAAATCAATGGCATATGTACCGATTAAATCAGAAGGGGAGGTGATCGGTCTGATCGGTGTATCTAACATGGAGAAGGAGAATGCATTCGATCCTGCCAACGTTCGCCTGATCGAGTCCCTGGCCGCCAGCCTGGGGATCGCCTTATCCAATGTACGCTTGTTCGAAGAAACAAATCAAAGGGCGGCCGAATTGGCTGTGATTAACAGCGTGCAAGAGGGGTTGGTGGCTGAGCTGGAGATGCAGGCTATCTATGACCTGGTGGGTGACCAGATACAGGAACTTTTCGATGCACAGGTTGTCATGATCGGCAGCCTAAACCAAGCAGAAAAGCGGTTTCACGCGAATTATGTGATTGAAAATGGGGAACGATTTTATCCCGAACCCGGACCTATTTCCGTTTTGATGCAGAATATCATCGATGCATGTAAACCAGTTCTAGTAGAAACTTCTGATGATTTCGATCGTTTTGGTGCAGAACTTGTAGAAGGGACAAACCCCGTACGATCTGCTGTATTTGTGCCTTTGGTAGTCAGTGAAGAAGTGAAAGGCGTAATTTCAATACAGAATATAGACCGGGAGTATGCATTCAAGAAATCCGACGTGGACCTGCTAACCACCCTGGCGAACAGCATGAGCGTAGCCCTGGAAAATGCCAGGTTATTCGATGAAACCAACCAGCGGGCAGCAGAACTGGCAGTGATCAACAGTGTGCAGGAAGGGTTAGCAGCCGAATTAGACATGCAGGCGATTTACGAGCTAGTTGGTGAAACTCTGCGGGAAGTTTTTGTTGATCAGGGGATAGCTATTTCAATTTTCGACCATGAAAAAAGGCTTGAGTTTATCCCCTATCTATTCGAACGCGGCGATCGTTATTATCCAGAACCAGAGGGGTTGAGTGAAGCTGCTCAGTATTTCATAAACAACCGCAAACCGATGATTTTCAATAAGACCGAGGAGTACTGGGATATTGGCGCCAGAACAGTTGAGGGAACTATCGCTGAGAAATCGGGGATGTGGGTTCCCTTGATGGTGGGAGAAATAGTCAGAGGCCAATTGAGTGTATTCAGTCACGAGGAAGAGAATGCATTCTCAGATGATGATCTGCGCTTGTTGACCACACTGGCAAGCAGCATGAGCGTAGCCCTGGAAAACGCGCGCCTCTTTGACGAAA
>Ga0316579_10000822_pt1 | contig 10726 bp, 13 predicted proteins | sample J5NA_2_FD_203074 | JGI IMG/M metagenome (GOLD analysis project Ga0316579, IMG submission 203074) | Rhizosphere microbial communities from salt marsh grasses in Alabama, United States - J5-7_160517rDrA | ecosystem: Host-associated > Plants > Roots > Rhizosphere | place: USA: Alabama | collected...
ACGGGGAGCTGGCGACGCGTCTCGGACTGCCGGGCATCCCGGCGTTCGCCGAAACGATCGCCCTCGGCACGCTGCTCGAGCTCGTCCGTGCCACCGGAGCCCGGTTGCACCTGTGCAGGCTCTCCGGCGCGGGCGCGGTCGACATGGTGCGCAGGGCGAAGCTCGAGGGCCTGCCCGTGAGTTGCGACGTCGGGATCCATCACTTGCACCTGTCGGAGCTGGATCTCGGCTATTTCGATTCCCACTGCCGGCTCGTGCCGCCGCTCAGGGGCCAGCGCGACCGGGATGCGCTTGCCGCGGGTCTCGCAGACGGCACCATCGATTGCGTCTGCTCGGACCATACGCCGGTCGACGAGGATCAAAAGCAGATACCGTTCTCGGAGGCCGAGCCGGGCGCCACCGGGCTCGAGCTGCTGCTGCCGCTCACGCTCAAATGGGGCGCGCAGCGCAAGCTTCCGCTCGTGGAGGTGCTGGCGCGGATCACCAGCGAGCCTGCGCGCATCCTCGGCGTGCACTCGGGCAGACTGCAGCCAGGTACGCCGGCGGACGTCGTGGTCTTCGATCCGGAGGCGGCCTGGCGGGTCAGTCCCGAGACGCTGCGCAGCCAGGGTAAGAACACGCCCTATCTGGGCTACGAGCTCGGGGGCAGGGTGCGGTACACGCTGGTTGCCGGGAACGTGGTGTTCGAGCAGGCATGACCCGGCGTGTCGCGGCCGCGCTGCTTGCCGCGCTCGCGCTGGGGGCGTGCAGCACCGCCCCGCCGCGCGGCGGCGCCTACTACAAGGACGATGGTCCGGGCGCGAATCCGCCTCCGAACCTGGATCAGATTGCCGATGCCAGGCCGCGCCTCGAGCCGCTCAACCGCGCCGCCAACCAGCCTTACGCGGTGTTCGGCAAGCGCTACGTTCCGTTTACCTCGCTGCGGCCGTTCCGCCAGCGCGGGATCGCGACCTGGTACGGCCGCCGCTTCGACGGCAAGCTCACCTCGAGCGGAGAACGCTACGACATGTACGCGATGACCGCGGCGCATAAGGTGCTTCCGATCCCGAGCTACGCGCGCGTCACCAACCTCGCCAACGGACGCAGCGTGGTGGTGCGCATCAACGACCGCGGACCGTTCCACTCGGGGCGCATCATCGACCTGTCATACGCGGCGGCGCACAAGCTCGGTTACGTCGCAGCCGGCAGCGCGAGGGTGCAGGTCGACAGCATCGTCCCGGGGTCGCCGACACAGGCCAGTGCCGCCCCCGCCCCGCCGCCGCCTCCGCCTCCACCGGCGGCCCCGTCCACGGCCGCGGAGCCGAGCGGCGTCTATCTGCAGCTCGGCGCATTCTCCGAGCGCGCGAGCGCCGAGAGCTTTCGCGTAAGCGTTTATCGCAAGCTGACCTGGCTATCGCAGGCGATCCACGTGCTGGCGACCGACGGCCTGTATAAGCTGCATCTCGGTCCGTACCGCAGTGCGGACCAGGCGCGCGGCGTCGCGCAGCGGATCGAAAGCGAGCTGAACTTCAAGCCCGTATTCGTTGTCCGATAGCGGTCTGCCGCGCCGTCGTCCCCTATATAATCCGCCGCTTTTGGCAAGGTGCTCCATGATTCGTACGCTCCTCGCGCTTGTCCTGCTCGGTTTTTCCACCCTTGCCGCGGCCGGCATGCCGCAGCCCCCCAATCTGGTTGGCCATGCCTGGCTGATCGCGGACGTCTCGAGTGGACAGATCCTTGCTTCGCACAATGCCGACGAGCGATTCGAGCCCGCCTCGCTGACCAAGCTGATGACAGCGTACCTGGTGTTCACGGCGCTGCACGAGAAGAGGCTCTCGCTCGATCAGCAGGTTCCGGTGTCGGTGCGCGCGTGGAAGGCTCCGGGCTCGCGCATGTTCATCGAGCCCGGCAAGCCGGTGACGGTCGAGCAGCTGATTCAGGGCATGGAGGTGCAGTCGGGAAACGACGCCTGCATCGCGCTCGCCGAGGCCGTTGCAGGTTCGCAGGACGTGTTCGTGCAAATGATGAACCGGGAGGCAAAGCGGCTGGGCATGACGAACACGCACTTCATGAATCCCACCGGTCTGCCCGACCCGCAGCATTACAGCACCGCGCACGACATCTATCTGCTCGCGACGGCGATCATTCGCGATTTTCCCGTCGAATACGCGAAGTACTACTCGGAGAAAGAGTTCACCTATAACCACATCACGCAGCGCAACCGCAACCGGTTGCTGTGGCTGGACCCGAGCGTGGACGGGGTGAAGACCGGGCACACCGAAGCGGCGGGCTACTGCCTGGTGGCTTCGTCCAAGCACGGCCCGCGGCGGCTCCTCTCGGTCCTGCTGGGGGCCAAGTCGGAAGAAATGCGTGCGGACGAATCGCTCAAGCTGCTGAACTGGGGCTACCAGTTCTTCGACAGCGTAAAGCTGTACGACAAGGACCAGGCGGTCAAGTCGCTGAGAGTCTGGAAAGGAAGCTCCAACGAGGTGAAAGTCGGATTCGATCGCGCGATCATCGTCAGCGTGCCCAAGGGCGACACCGACAAGCTGAAGGCCAAGCTCCTCGCGCAGCAGCCGCTGGTGGCGCCGGTGGCGCAGGGGCAGCGCGTGGGCGAGCTGCGCCTCACGCTGGATGGAAAGCCCATGGGCGAGTACCCGCTGCTCGCTCTCCAGCCGGTCGGCGCCGCGGGAATCTTCGGCAGGGCATGGGATACACTGCGCCTGTGGCTGAAGTAAAGGGGGCTCAATGGTCTTCCTGAACGGCAAGTTCCTGCCCATCGAGCAGGCGATGGTCCCGGTTCTCGACCGCGGATTCATTTTCGGCGACGGCGTGTACGAGCTGGTGCCGGTCTACTCGCGCGTCCCCTTCAGGATCGACGAGCATCTGCGGCGGCTCGAGCGCAGCCTGGCGGAGGTCAAGATCAGGAATCCCTACACTGCGGCGCAGTGGAAGGAAATCATCGCCCGCCTGATCGGCGAGCAAGCGTTCGACGACCAGGGGGTCTATCTGCAGGTGACCCGCGGGGTGGCGAAGCGGGACCACGCGTTTCCCAAGGACGTCGAACCGACCGTGTTCATCATGTCGAATCCGCTGGTCAGTCCGCCCCGCGAGCTGGTCGAAAAGGGCGCGGCGGCCGTGAGCGCGGCCGATTATCGCTGGCTGCGCTGCGACATCAAGTCGATCTCGCTCATCGGCAACTGCCTGCTGCGCCAGGTCTCGGCCGACGCCGGCGCCGCGGAAACGATCATGTTCCGCGACGGCATGCTGACCGAGGCGTCGGCCTCGAACGTGTTCATCGTCAAGGGCGGGACGATCCGCTCTCCCGCGAAATCCAGGCTCATCCTGCCGGGCATCACCTATGACGTCGTCGTGGAGCTGGCGCAGGCGGCGGGGATGCCGGTCGAGTTCGCCGAAATCAGCGAGGCCGAGGTGCGGGCGGCCGACGAGGTGTGGATCACCTCCTCGTCGAAAGAGGTGCTCGCGATCACCGAGCTCGACGGCAAGCCGGTCGGAGACGGCAAGCCGGGGCCGGCCTTCCGGCGCATGCACCAGCTGTACCAGGAGTTCAAGCAGCGGGTGATGCGCGCGGGCGCGCGGGCAGTGGCCGCCTAGGGGTCCAAGATGGACGAAGTGCGCGAGTCCGCGCTCACCTATCCCTGCGAATTCCCGATCAAGGTGATGGGCCGGCGCGAAGGCGGCTTCGCGCAGGAGGTCATGCAGATCGTGCTGCGTCATGCGCCCGATTTCGAGCCGTCGACGATCGAGATGCGGCCGAGCCGGCAGGGGAAGTACCTCGGGCTCACGCTCGTGATCCAGGCGCGCTCGCGCGCGCAGCTCGACGCCCTGTATCGGGATCTTTGCGACCACCCCGCGGTGGTGATGGTGCTGTAGTGGCGGACGTGCTGGCCCGGGCGGTGCGCATCAAGCAGCTCGGCAACGTTGCCTACCTGGACGCGCTGGAGGGGATGCGCGCGTTCACCGCGCGACGCGACGAGGCGAGCGATGACGAGCTGTGGCTGCTCGAGCATCCGCCCGTGTACACGCTCGGGCTCGGCGCGGACGCGGCGCACGGCCCCCGCCTCGACAACGGGATTCCGGTGGTGAGGGTCGAGCGGGGCGGCGAGATCACCTACCACGGCCCCGGGCAGGTCGTTCTCTACACCCTCGTCGACCTGGCCCGTCGCGACCTCAAGGTGCGCGCCTTTGTCTCCATGCTCGAGCAGTCGGTGATCGACCTGCTCGGCGAGCACGGCGTGCGCGCGGAGCGCCATCCCGGCGCGCCGGGTGTCTACGTCGACGGCGCCAAGATCGCCGCGCTCGGCATCCGGGTCGCGCGCGGACGCGCGTTTCACGGCCTTGCGCTGAACGTCGACGTCGACCTGAGGCCGTTCGCCGTTATCGATCCCTGCGGCTATCCGGGGCTTGCCGTCACCCGCACGCGCGACCTGGGCATTCCCGGCACGCCGCGGGAGCTCGGCGCGCGGCTGGCGGAAATCCTCGCGGCGAGGCTCGGACATGCGTGAAAGGGGCGTCAAGCAAAAGGGGCGGGGCAAGACCGAGCGTATTCCGGTCAAGATCGTGCCGCGCGAGGCGCTGGCAAAGCCGGCCTGGATCAGGGTGCGCGCGGCGAGCCCGAATTCGCGCTTCTACGAGATCAAGGACATCCTGCGCGCGCAGCAGCTGCACACCGTGTGCGAGGAGGCCTCCTGCCCCAATATCGCGGAGTGCTTCGGCAAGGGTACCGCCACCTTCATGATCCTGGGCGACATCTGCACGCGCCGCTGCCCGTTCTGCGACGTCGCGCACGGCCGGCCCCTCGAGCCCGACCCGAACGAGCCCTCGCACCTCGCCGAGACGATCGCGCGCCTGCGGCTTTCCTACGTCGTGATCACGAGCGTCGACCGCGACGACCTGAAGGACGGCGGTGCGCAGCACTTCGTCGAGTGCATCCGCGCCGTCCGGGAGCGCTCGCCGCAGACGCGGATCGAGGTCCTGGTGCCGGACTTCCGGGGGCGAGTCGAGCGCGCGATCGAGGTCCTCGGCGCCGCGCCGCCGGACGTGATGAACCACAACCTGGAAACGGTCCCGCGCCTGTATCGCAGCGCGCGCCCCGGCGGGAACTACCGTCACTCGCTCGAGCTGCTGCAGTCGTTCCGGGACCGGCATCCGGCGGTTCCGACCAAGTCGGGACTGATGGTCGGACTGGGCGAGACCGACGAGGAGATCCTGCAGGTCATGCGCGACCTCAGGGCTCACGGTGTCGACATGCTCACCATCGGCCAGTACCTGCAGCCGTCGGCGCATCACCTGCCGGTGGAGCGCTACGTCCGCCCCGAGATCTTCGCCATGTTCGAACGCGAGGCCGCGGCAATGGGCTTTCGCCACGCCGCAGTCGGCGCTATGGTGCGATCGTCATACCACGCCGACCGCCAGGCGCATGGAGCGGGCGTGGGGCTCTGAAAATGGGGGTGGAGCATGGGTTTTTACGCCAAGCACGTTCTGCCGCACGTCGTGCACTTGGCGTGCGGCACGAAACCTAACCGGCGCCAGCGGCAGAAGATCGTCCCGCTTGCCAAGGGAAGGGTGCTCGAGATCGGCATCGGTTCGGGCCTCAACCTCGAGTTCTACGATTCGGCGCGAGTCGAGCATGTCTGGGGCCTTGATCCTTCACCCGAGATGTGGGCGATCGCGGAAGCGAGCGCGCGCAAGCAGCCATTCAAGGTCGAGTTCATCGAGGCCGGGGCGGAGCGCATACCGCTGGAGGACCGCAGCGTCGATACGGTCGTGATCACCTATACGCTTTGCACCATCCCGGAGGCGACCGCCGCGCTGGCCGACATGCGTCGCGTCCTCAAGCCCGGCGGCGAACTCGTCTTCTGCGAGCATGGCCTCGCTCCGGACGAGGGCGTGCGCAGATGGCAGCACCGCGTGAATCCGGTCTGGCGGCGCGTGGGCGGCGGCTGCAATTTGAATCGCGACATTCCTTCGCTGCTCAAAGCCGGCGGTTTCCGGATCCGCGACATGGACACGATGTACATTCCCGGCTGGAAACCCGCGAGCTTCAATTACTGGGGTACCGCGGTCTGATCGCCGCGCCGCGGTTTCCAAGGAGGTTGCCATGGCTGCCTGGGTGTCGGCGCTGAAAACCGTGCTGCCGTACGTCACCAACATCGTGACGGCGGCGATTCCCGCGTTCACCGCGCGCCGGGGACAGGACCGCTCGGCCGAAGTCACCGCGCAGCAGATCGCCGAGCTGCAAAGCGCCGCGACACACAACGCCGAGTCGGTAAAGGTGCTGGCAGAGCAGCTGCAGCGCACGGTGGGCGCACTCGAGCAGGGGGCGGTCAACGTGGAGCGGGAGATGCGGCGCCTGCGCGTGCTGGCGTCGGCGGCTCTCGTTTTCGCGCTGCTCGCTTTGTGCGCCGCGCTGGTCGTCGTTGCCGGATAATCGATTTTTTGCCCCAAGGAGGGTGCTATGAAGAGAGTGGCGATGCTGTTGGTCCTGGCGCTCGCGGCGGCGCCGGCGCTGGCAAGGAAACCTTGCGAAGAGCTGAAGGCGGAAATCGCGGCTAAGATCGAGAAGAACGGCGTCAAGGCCTACACCCTCGAAATCGTGCCGATCGACGCCAAAGTCGAAGACGGCAAGGTGGTGGGCACCTGCGACGGGCATACGAAAAAGATCATCTACCGGCGCGGCTAGCGCCAAAGAGGAGGGCGGGCATGACTGGCTTGAGGCGACTTTCGAAGCCCGCGCTTCGGGACCTGCTGGTGAGCAACTGGATGACCCACGACGCGATGTGGTTCGCCAGCAGCGCGCGCCTGTGCGGCGTCGAGAAGACGAACGTGGTCAACCGCGGCGCCGTGAAAGCCATGGGCGAAATCGAGGCGCGGCGCCTGCAGAAGGCGCTGGGCGTAGGGCGCATCAACCGCTTCGACGACCTCAAGCGCTTCCTCGGCGAGGCCTTCGAGCTGATCCGGGACTCGGCCATGAAGTTCGAGCTGAGCTATCCCGAGCAGAACCTGATGCGGTGGGAAACCGAGCAGTGCTTCGTGCACGATGGGGTGAAAAGGCTCGGCATGATCGATCGCTACGAATGCGGCGTGTTCGACCGGCTGGAGGCCTGGCTGGACTGCCTCGGGATCGAGTTCAAGGCGACGCCGGATATCGACGGCTGTTTCATGCACCGGCTCGGACGCTGCGTGCGCGAGTACCGCTTCAGCTTTCGCCCCGAGGGCGCGGTCGAGTGAAGGCTGCGTTCCTGGCCGTGCTTGCCCTGCTGGCTTGGAGCCAGCCCGCCGCGGCGCAGCTGGACCGGATCAGCAACCGGGAGGCCGTTTCGGCGCTCAAGACCGCGCTCGAGAAGGGCGCCCGCGAGGCGGTTTCTTCGCTCGGCCGCACGAACGGCTTCTTCGGCAACCCGCGGGTGCGGATACCGCTTCCGGAGTCGCTGCAAAAGGCTGAGCGGACCATGCGCCGATTCGGCCTGGGCCGCTACGCCGACGAGCTCGAGCTTACGATGAACCGGGCGGCGGAAGCTGCGGTGCCCGAGGCCAGGACCTTGCTCATCGGCGCAGTGAAGAAGATGACTATCGAGGACGCCAAGGACATCCTCACCGGCGGCGATACCGCCGGCACGGCCTACTTTCGGCGCACCACCGAGGGCCAGCTGCGCGCCCGCTTCCTGCCGATCGTCAGCCGCGCCACCGCCAGGGTGAAGCTGGCCGAGAAATACGACGAATACGCGGACTGGGGCGTACGCTTCGGCCTGATGCGCAGGCAAGACGCGGACCTGAACGCCTATGTCACCCAGAAGGCCCTCGACGGGCTGTTTCTGGTAATCGCGGACGAAGAAAGGAAGATCCGCCAGGACCCGATCGGCTCGGCCTCGAGCATCATCCGGAAGGTGTTCGGCGCGTTGCACTGAGGAGGCGGGGATCCCGGCGGCCGGGCGTCTCAGCTCATATGCATGGTGCGCGGCAGCCAGAGGATGATGTCCGGAAAGGCGAGGAACAGCGCAAGCGTCACCACGTCGGCGATGAAGAAGGGCATGATGCCGCGGAACACGTCCGATAGCGGGATGTCGGGCCGCACCCCGTTGACCACGAAGCAGTTCAGCCCGATCGGCGGTGTGATGAGGCAGATCTCGCACATCTTGACCACGACGATGCCGAACCAGATCGGGTCGTAGCCGAGCGCAATGACCGCGGGATAGACCACCGGCAGCGTCAGCAAAAGCATGCCGATCGCGTCCATGAACATCCCGAGCACGGTGTAGAAGAGCAGGATGCCGATCATGATCGCGAGCGGGGGCAAGGGCAGGGTCACCACCCATTTGGCGAACGCGTCGGGCAGCCCGGCGAAGCCGAGGAAGCGCACGAACAGCAGCACGCCCCAGATGATCGAAAAGATCATCACGGTCAGCTTGGCCGACTCGAGCAGCGCCTCGCGCAGGCCCTTCCAGCGCATGCCGTGCGCGAGAGCGATTACGAACACCACGAACGCGCCAAGGGCGCCGGCTTCGGTCGGCGTCGCCCAGCCGTAGTACATGGCGGAGAAGATGATGATCACCACCGCGATGATCGGAAGCGTGCCGGGCACCGAGCGCCACCGCTCGCGCCAGGTGAACCCCTTGATCGGGCGGCCCAGATTCGGCTTCACCGCGGCCAGGATCACGATGATGATCGAGTACGCGATGGCGGAGACGATCCCCGGCAGGAACCCCGCGACCAGCAACGCGCCGACCGACTGCTCGACGATGATGGCGTAGATCACCAGCAGTGCGCTGGGCGGAATCAACGACGCGAGCGTGCCGCCCGCGGCCACGACGCCGGCGGCGAGCTTGCGGTCATAGCCGTACTTGAGCATGTCGGGGATCGCGACCCGGCTGAACACCGCGGCCGTCGCGGTGCTTGCGCCCGATACGGCGGCGAATCCGGTTGCGGCGATCACCGTCGCCACCGCGAGCCCGCCGGGGACCCAGCCCAGCCACTTGCGCGCGGCGTCGAACAGCCGCTCGGTGAGGCCGGCGTGGAAGGCGAGATAGCCGATCAAAATGAACATCGGCAGCACGCTCAAGGTGTAGGTCGTGACCTTTGAGTGGGGGATCGTGCCCGCCATGCCGGCGCCTGCGTCCCAGCCGAGCATGGCGATCAACCCGACCATGCCGACGAACGCGGCGGCATAGACGACCCGAACGCCGAGAAACACCAGCGCGATGAGGCCCACCACGCCGGCGATGCCGATCTCGAAGGAACTCAATTCGTGCCCTCGATTTCCTGCGCCGCGATTTCCTCAGCGGTCATTGCGCGGGGGACCGCCACCGGTGCGGCGGACGGGTTCAGCATCAGCCGCAGGTAGGCGGCGAGCTGCAGCAGCAGGCGCAGCCAGAGCAGGGCGAACGCCACGGGCACCAGAAGCTTGGACGGCCACACCGGCAGCTCGGCGTCGATCGTGCTGTCGCCCAGCTGGTAGGCGCGCAGGAAGTGATCGAAGCCGTACCAGATCAGCACCGCGATCACGAACAGCGCGATCAGCGTGCCGAAGACTTCAAGCGCCCAGTGCACGCGTCCGCGGGTCATCTTGAGGAACATCTCCATCCTCACGTGGCCGCCGAGGCGCTGGCAGTAGGCGATGCCGAGAAAGGCGAACGTCGCCATCGACAGCTCGACGAAATCGATATAACCGTTGATCGGCCTGTCGAGCAGCTGGCGCCCGAGCACTTGCGCCATGCCGAGAAACATCAGCACGAAGATGCAGGCCGCGGCCACCAGGTTGAAGAACGTCTCGACGCGGCCGAGGCGAACGTCGAATACGCTCAGCGTCGAGCCGTCCTCGCGCGGCACCGCGCTCATCGGATTACTTGGCCGCTTGCTTCGCCGTGCTGAAGAGAAGATCGAGCAGACCCTGGGCGTCGAACTTGCCCTTGTTCTCGGCGACCCACTTGTCCCACACCGGCTTGCCGGCGACCGAGCGGAATTCCTCCAGCTGGGCTTCCGAGTAGGTCACGGGCTTGAGCGTCTTCGCCAGCATCGGCAGGTTCTTCTTGTCGATCGCGACGTAGGCCGCGATCTGCGCGTCGATGACCTGGTCCTTGGCGTCCATGACGAGCTTCTTGTACTGCTCGGGCAGCTTTTGCCAGGAGGACTTGCTGAACACGATCGGGCAGTCGGAGGTGCCGGGCGACATGTTGGTCGTATACCAATCCGACACCTCGTTGATCTTGTAGGCGACCTGGGCGTAAGTGTACGGGAAGGACGCGGCGTCCATCGTCCCGCGCTGCATCGAGGTGTAGACCTCGGTCGCGGTGGTGGTGGTCTTGATCGCACCCAGCACCTGCATGGCGTCGCCTATTCCGCCGCCCGCGCGCACGCGCAACCCTTTCCAGTCGGCGAGCTTGTAGGGGGGCTTGCCCTTACCCAGGAACTCGTACTGCGGCAGCAGGGTGGAGGCGTAGGCCATCGCGTTCCAGCGGTCCATGTCGGCCACCAGTGCGGGGTGGTGGTACAGCTTGTCGCGCACCACGCGCGATACGTTCCAGTCGCCGAGCGGCAGGAACGGCAGCGAGAAGACCATGAATGCGGGGTTCTTGCCGGGATGGTAGAAATTGCAGAAATGCGCGCCGTCGAGCGCGCCGAGCTTGATGCCGTCGAGATTCTCGCGGGCTTTCGAGAACGATTCTCCGTAGCCGACGCGGATGGTGAAGTTGCCGTCGGTCTTGTTCGCGACGATGTCGGCAAGTACCTC
>Ga0316579_10000823_pt1 | contig 10717 bp, 9 predicted proteins | sample J5NA_2_FD_203074 | JGI IMG/M metagenome (GOLD analysis project Ga0316579, IMG submission 203074) | Rhizosphere microbial communities from salt marsh grasses in Alabama, United States - J5-7_160517rDrA | ecosystem: Host-associated > Plants > Roots > Rhizosphere | place: USA: Alabama | collected...
GCAGAGTGAGTTTTTTCATAAAACCTCCTCATTTCAAGGAACATTTGGCCTTGCAGTGTGGCAAGCCGGGGAACAGCATCAATTGTGCTCCCAGCGCCTGGCCGCGGTGATGGTGTCTTCTCAGGGCAGGAAATGATTCAGATGAACTCATCGACCGGTGTGTAATCGAGACTTAGTGCATCGGCAACGCCCTTGCAGGTGACTTTGCCCTGGACCACGTTGGCACCCCGTTTTACTTCGCTGTTTTCCTGCAGGGCTTTTTTCCAGCCCTTGTTGGCAATTTCGAGAACATAGGGCAGAGTGGCATTGGTCAAGGCCAGCGAAGAGGTGCGGGGTAAGGCCCCGGGCATATTACTCACGGCATAGTGAACGATGGTATCGAGAATATACGTCGGCTGGTGATGGGTCGTCTCTTTGGAGGTTTCGAAGCATCCACCCTGATCGATGGCGACATCCACCAGCACCGTGCCTTTTTTCATGGTTTTGAGCATGTCGCGGGTGACCAGGATCGGGGTCCTGGCACCGGGCACCAACGCCGCGCCCACCACCAGATCCGCCTTGGTGACCAAATCCCGGATGGCCGCCGGGCTCGAAGTGACGACAAAACAGTTTGCGGGCATCACGTCGCTCAAATACCTCAGACGCTCCAAATCGATATCGAGAACATACACCTTGGCACCCAGGCCGGCGGCCATTTCGGCGGCATTGCCGCCAACCACTCCGCCGCCGAGTATCACCACCGTGGCCGGATCGACGCCTGGAACACCGCCGAGCAGAACACCATGGCCGCCCTGCGCCATTTCCAGATACTTGGCGCCCTCTTGAATGGCCATCGGTCCGGCGACCTGACTCATCGGTTTTAGCAGCGGCAGCGACCTGTCGTCTTTTTGGATCGTTTCATAGGCGATGTTGATCGAGCCGGTTTCAATCAGCTTTCGGGCTAATTTTTCCGATGCCGCCAGGTGAAGATACGAAAAATAGATCTGACCTTCCTTGAGGTCGTCAAATTCGGAAGGCTGCGGCTCCTTGACGCGCAGAATCATCTCGGAACGGTTAAATATTTCTTTGGGTGAGGCCACGGTCTCCGCCCCGGCGTGCTCGTAATCGACGTCCTGAAACCCGCTGGGTTTGCCGGCCTGCTTCTCGATCAAAACCGTATGCCGGTGTTGTTTCATGATCTCCACGCCGGCTGGCGTCATGGCGACGCGATTCTCGTCCGCCTTGATTTCTTTTGGTATTCCTACAATCATGGCTGTGTTCCTTTGTGATAGAAGAATCTATTGATGGGTCTCGCAGAAAGAGGGGGACCCATTAAAGCGCCTGAATGCGGGGATTGTTGCGTGCCGGATGCCAGGCGATTCAGGCATACCGGCACGCCTAAATTGCAGCGCATTGGATTTTGTAGCCCCATGAACGTTTACGAATTGCACGTCTTTCTACAACAGCTCGTCGATGGGGGTGTAATCGAGACCGAAAGCATCGGCCACAGCTTTATAGGTAATCCTCCCATTAATAACGTTAGCGCCCAGCTTGATTTCGGTGTTCCCCTTCATAGCCGCCTTCCAGCCTTTGTTGGCAATCTCGACGGCATATGGCAGAGTGGCATTGGTCAAGGCCATGGTCGAGGTGCGCGGCACCGCCCCGGGCATATTGGCCACACAGTAATGGACCACACCATCGACTACATAAATCGGATCGCCGTGAGTCGTGGCTTTCGAGGATTCGAAGCAGCCGCCCTGGTCGATAGCGACATCCACCAGAACAGAGCCCGGTTTCATGGTTTTGAGCATCTCGCGCGTAATCAATTTGGGCGCCTTGGCACCTGGGATCAGCACGGCGCCGACGACGACGTCAGCCCTCTGGATGAGTTCCCGGAGAGTGGCCGGGCTTGAAAACAAGCCGAAGCAATTGGCCGGCATCACGTCGCTCAGGTAGCGCAGGCGGTCGAGGTTCATGTCGAGAATATACACCTTGGCACCCAATCCGCAGGCCATCTTGGCCGCGTTGATGCCGACGATGCCGCCGCCAATCACCACCACATTGCCCGGATCCACTCCCGGCACGCCCCCGAGCAAGACCCCGTGACCGCCCTGGGCCATTTCCAGGTATTTGGCCCCCTGCTGAATCGCCATTCTTCCGGCCACCTCGCTCATGGGGGTCAGCAGCGGCAAGGAACGGTCCGGTTTCTGAATGGTCTCATAGGCAATGCAGACGCTTTTACTTTTGATAAGGGCCTTGGTCAGTTCTTCTGCCGCTGCCAAATGCAGGTAGGTAAACACGATCTGGCCTTCCCGGATCAGATCGTATTCAGGCGGAAGCGGTTCTTTCACATGCATCACCATGTCGGATCTTTCATATATTTCGCGGGCTGTTGCGACCATCTCGGCACCGGCTTTGATATAGGCCGCATCTTCGAAACCGCTGCCGCTGCCGGCCCCCTTTTCTACCAGCAGCTTGTGGCCATTGGCGATCATAACCTCGACACCGGCCGGCGTCATACACACACGGTTTTCCTCTGTCTTGATTTCTTTTAAAATTCCGACGTTCATTTTGCCTCCTCCTTTTTTGTCGCGGTTGGTTGCGAGAACTGCCCTCGCAATGTGGGGTGAACGGTTAAAACCATATAGAGCAAGGAGTTTGCCAACTATCGCTTGGAAATGAAATGAGAATCTACTGGAGGAAAAACAAGAACCGGTTCAATTCAGCTGAAGAGGGTAACATTATGAAATTGTATTAAAAACTTAATACAATCCGACAGAGCGACACCGAATCTCCTTTGAATGTAACACTCATTTGAACCCACGAACACGCATAGGGCGCCACCGATATTTTTTTAAGGTGGAAACAAAACATTCCAATTTATGTCCTTATCAGTGTCAATAATTTGATATTAATAGATATATAGTTATGGTTCGCATTGTTGCCACTGGTTTGTTGTGTTGCCATTTTTTTCTGGTCTTAGGTCATTTTCTGTAACACCTCTGCCGATTACCTTACGGCAACGGCCGATTCCTGAAAGTCTTGTTCTCGGCACCGGTGAGGGTGATCTGGACAATTTCTTCTATGCCGTTTTGGTCCAATTTTACCGGAACCCCGATAAAGAGATCATGAATACCGTCTTCGCCCTCAAGTCACGCTGAACGGGTTACACCAAGAAACTCCACAAAATTCCGGCACATATGGCGGATCCGATCACGCCGGAGGAATTGCAGGCCATGGCATGCATCAGGAGATAGTTGCTCGGATCCGATTTGAGACCCACCTGGTGGACCTCTCGGGCAGAGCCGGGTACGGCGGACACGCCGGCCGCCCCCAGAAGGGGATTGATTTTTTGCTTCATGAAAAGATTCATGATCTTGCCGAAGAGAACCCCGGATGCCGTAGCGATGCTGAAAGCAATCGCGCCCAGGAAGAAGATACCGACCGATTTCGGGGTCAGAAAGACGTCGGCCTGGGTGCTGGCGCCGACGGTGAAGCCCAGAAAAATGGTGGCGGTGTCAATGATCGCCGTTCGGGCGGTCTGGGCCAGACGGTCGACCACACCGGATTCCTTCATGAGGTTGCCGAAAAAAAACGGGCCCAAAAGCGGGATCGAGGCCGGGGCCAGAAAGCAGCACAGTATCAAACCCGCGGCCGGAAAGAGCAATTTTTCCGTCCGGGACACGTCGCGCATATCCGGCATCTGGATCCGCCGTTCTTTCTGGGTGGTCAGCAAGCGCATGATTGGCGGTTGAATGATGGGAATCAGGGCCATGTAGGAATACGCCGCAATCGCGATTGGTCCGATCAGGTGCGGCGCCAGTTTGGCGGTCAGAAAGATCGAGGTCGGACCGTCGGCCCCGCCGATGATGGCGATCGACGCGGCTTCCTTGGGCAGAAAACCAAGGGCCAGCGCGCTGATGAGCGTGAAGTAAATCCCCATTTGGGCGGCAGCCCCCAGGAGCATCAAGCGGGGCATCGCCAGCAGAGAGGTAAAGTCGGTCATGGCTCCCAAACCTAGAAACACGATCGAGGGATAGACACCGGTGGTCACGCCGAAATACAGGTAATGCAGGACGCTGTTGGATTCGTAGATTCCGAGGCCGAAACCCTTGAAAAACGGGATATTACCTACCAGCACGCCGAAGCCGATCGGCAGGAGCAGCAGAGGCTCGTATTCCTTGGCAATGGCCAGGTAGAGAAAAAGCGAGCCGACCAGCAACATGATAACGTTGCGGAAGTCCATCAGGTAGTACCCGGTGTTACTTAAGAATTGGATCAGCAGGTCCATGGCACCTCTTCCTTCTTATGCGTCTGGTTGATTGGGCGTCCCGGAAAACCACGGCATCAATCCCGCCAAACAAACCGGCCGTCTTCGGCCGGAACAATGACCTTGGATTCCCGCAGGCTTCGGATCGACAGATGCACGTGCGGCAGCTCGCCCCTGTTGGCCAGTTCATAGAGACTCGTGAGCTCGAACGGTTCTCCGAGTTCGGCAGCCAGCGGCTTCAAACGCGCTTGGGCCTCATCGATATCAAAAGCGGGTGGTTTGGGGACACCAGCCTCTTTCGGCGCAGTTTTAAGCGCCTGTTTGTTCTCGGAACGCTTTTCGACTCGCTTTTCCAGGAAAGCGGCGACCTTATGCAACTGTGAGATCACGAGGGATAAAACCATCAGACCCGCCATGACGATTAGCGCCCCGGCAATTGCCATGGCCCAGCCGTTTTGAGCGGATATGGCTTCGAGACCGTACAATGCGCACCTCCTTGATTCATTGAACTTTTTTACTTTGAACCCAACGCCCTGCGTTCCGAAGCGATCTTGTCGATTTTTTTAATGATCTTTTTGCCGAGCGCATTGTTGCTCTGAATCAGTTGAAAGAAATCGTTACTCGAAATGGACAAAACCTCTCCATCCGTATCGGCCGTTGCGGTCCCTGTGTATTCGAAAGGGGCGATGACGGTTGACCAGCCGATAACCGTTCCCTTGTCATCGAGGGTATATGCGCGCCCTTTTTCCAATGAGACCGTAAATGTGCCGGACAAAATGATGAAAAACGTCATGGCAGGAGTTCCCTGGCGCAGAAGTACCTCTCCTTTTTTAACGCTCCTTGGTTTCAGCAAAGATGCAAACTGCTCCAGTTCGATGTAGCTCAGGCCCTGAAAAAACGCCAACGACTCAATGGTTTGTACTTCGACAGGCATGGCTGAATCCTTTTGTGAATGAGAAATTATAGTGCTGCGCTAAACCACACAAAGTTTATGCCTCGACGCACGTCAAACACGTCGCGAAGAAATACCCTACCCAGAAAGACGCCCATGGCGGGACTCACCGGATAAATCGCCGTATCGTAACGGCATTCAGCCGATGACGGCCAGCACGTCGTTTTTCTGCACCGAATCGCCGCTCGCGAAGTTGACGGCCTTGATGGTGCCGCCGACCGTTGCCGGCAGGGCGTTTTCCATCTTCATGGCCTCGAGCACCACCACGGTTTCGCCCACCGCCACCGCATCGCCGACGCTCTTCTGGTACTTGACGATCATACCCGGCATCGGCGCTTTCAGGGGCGTACCGGCAACCTCCGCGGCCGCCGCCGGCGCCTCTGCCGGCGCTGCCGGGGCCTCTGCGGCCGCCGCCGGGGCCGGGGCCGGCTTGGCGGCCGGGGCCGGGGCCGCCGCGGGCATCATCATGGGGGCGGCCGGCACCTGCTGAATGTAGCTCAAGACCGGCGAGCCGCCGACCTCGTCCACACCGACCTCGAAGAACTCCTCATCCACATAGACGTTAAAGGTGCGCAGCGCTTCGCCCTTGGCCGGCGCCGGCTTCTTGGCATCTTTTTCCACCAGCAGACCGGCCTTGGCTTTCTTTATCAGCTCCTGCTCCTTGAGCGCCTGCTCCAGGCTCCGCGGCTTGACCTCCGCCGGCGGCTCCTCCCGGCCGTACTTCCACTTCAAAAATTTCTTGCCCGTTACCGGGTACAGCGCATAGATCAGCACATCATCCAGGTCCACCGCCAGCCCCTTGGTCTCCTCCTTGGCCTTCTCCAGCTCCGGCTCCAGCACTTCGGCCGGCCGCACCGTGATCGGCTGCTCGCCGCGCGGATAGTCCTTCAAGGCTTTCTTCTGCACCTCGGCATCGATCGGCACGGCCGTCTTGCCGTAGAGCCCGTAGCACAGGTCCTTGACCTGACCGGTGATCATCTTGTAGCGCTCCTTCTCGTCGTCGAAGAGCACGTTGTTCACCGTCTGGATCCCCACGATCTGGCTGGTGGGCGTGACCAGCGGAATCTGACCCAGCTCCTTGCGCACCCGCGGCAGCTCCTTGTACACCTCGCCGATCTTCTCCAGCGCATCCATTTCCCGCAGCTGATTGACCAGGTTCGAGAGCATGCCGCCCGGAGTCTGGTGCAGCAGCACGTTGATGTCGATGATCGACACCTTCGAGTCGTCCAGAAGGTGCTTGTATTTGGGCAGCACCTCTTTTTCCAGCACCTCGTTGATCCTGGCCAGCAGCTGGATGTCGAAGCCCGTGTCGCGGTTGGTCCCCAGGAGCGCCATCACCAGCGGCTCGATGGCCGCATGCGAGGTCCGGTAGGCGTAGGGCGTCATGCAGGTGTCGATGATGTCCACCCCGGCCTCGATCGCCTTGAGCATGCTCATCGGCGACATGCCCGAGGTGAAGTGGCTGTGAAGGTGAACCGGTATCTTCACCGCCGCCTTAAGGGCTTTGATCACCTCATAGGCATCATAGGGGGCGATCAGACCGGCCATGTCCTTGACGCAGACCGTATCGGCCCCCATCGCCTCGAGCGCCTTGGCCTTCTCGACATAGTAGTCCAGCGTGTACACCTCGCCGCCCAGCCGCGGCTCGGTCATCGTGTAGCAGATGCAGCCCTGGAAGTGCTTGCCGTTTTGTTTGATCACCGGCACCACGGTCTCGAAATTGCGGTAGTCGTTCAGCGCATCGAAGGTGCGGAATATGTCCATCCCGTTGGCGCAGGCCCGATCCACGAAGGCCCGGGCCACATCGTCGGCATAGTTGCGGTAGCCCACCAGGTTCTGCGCCCTTAGCAGCATCGAAAACGGCGTCTTCTTGATATAGCGCTTGAGCGTGCGGATCCGCTCCCACGGGTCCTCGTTCAAAAACCGGTGCATCGTGTCGAAGGTGGCCCCGCCCCAGGTCTCAAGCGCCCAGAAGCCGACCTCATCCATCATCTCGGCCACCGGGAGCATGTCCTCCGTGCGCCCGCGGGTGGCAAACAGCGACTGGTGCCCGTCACGCAGCGTCAGATCCTCGATCTTAACCGGATTTTCCGCCTTGGGCCGCTCTGGGCCGTATTCCATTTTCGTCCCTTTGACTTGGTCGTGCTCGTGCATCTTGTGCCTCTCCTCTGATATGGTTTTCCTTAACGTTTGGTCTTTGGCCTACCTCAACCGCGCCCCGTGAAAGCCGCGCAGCTGCATCTGGTTGCGCATCTGCATCATCGCCTGGCGGCCGCTCAGCCCCCACAGGTTGATCGCCGCCGCCGGCCGAGCCGCCGCCGGCTGCAGCACGCCGCCGCGGCCCGCGGCCGCCTGCGCGAAAACCATCTCTTCTTCGCTTTCGATGTAGTACGTCACGGCCGCCAGCGCTGCCGCCATCTTTTTGTCCAAGACCATGATCGCTCCGCTAATTAGTTCTAGGTGTTAAGCCTTAGGGTAAACGGATCGGTTCCTCCGACCGGCTAACTGGCCGACCGACCCCTACACCGGAATATTGCCGTGCTTCTTCGGCGGCCGCAGTTCGCGCTTGCCGCACATCAGCTCCAGCGCCTCGATCAGACGCGGCCGGCTCTGGCTCGGCTCGATGACGGCATCGACAAAACCGCGGTTGGCCGCCCGGTAGGGATTCGAAAACAGCCTCTCGTACTCCCCGATCTTCTCCTTGCGCTTGGCCTGTGCATCCGCGGCCTCCCTGATCTCCTTGCGGTGGATGATGTTGGCCGCCCCGGCCGCGCCCATCACCGCTATCTCGGCCGTCGGCCACGCAAAGGCCATGTCGGCCCCAAGGTCCCGCGAGCACATCGCCAGGTACGAGCCGCCGTAGTCCTTGCGCGTGATCAGCAGCAGCTTGGGAACCGTGGCCTCCGAGTAGCACCACAGAAGCTTGGCCCCGTGACGGATGATCCCGCCCCACTCCTGCTGGCTGCCGGGCAGATACCCGGGCACATCGGCGATGGTGAGAAACGGAATGTTGAACGCATCGCAGAAACGGATGAACCGCGTGGCCTTGTCCGAGGCATCCACATCCAGGCAGCCGGCCAGCACGCTGGGCTGGTTGGCGATGATCCCGATCGCACGTCCATTCAGCCGCGCGAAGCACACGATCATGTTCTTGGCAAAGTGCGCGTGCGGCTCGAAGAAATCCCCGTTGTCAACGATGCTGCCGATCACCTGCTTCATGTCATAGCCCTGGTTGGGGTTGTCCGGGATGATGGCGTTTAGCCCCGCATCGCTGCGCTGGGGATTGTCGCCGGTGGCGGTCAGCGGCGGGTCCTCCATGTTGTTTGAGGGCAGAAAGGAGAGCAGCCGCTTGATCTGCTCGATCGCATCCGCGTCGTTTTCGCAGGCAAAATGGGCCACCCCGCTCTTCTCGTTGTGGGTCATCGCGCCGCCCAGCGCCTCGAAACTGATCTCCTCGCCGGTCACCGCCTTGATCACCTCCGGGCCGGTAATGAACATGTAGCTCGTGTTCTTGACCATGAAGACAAAGTCGGTCATCGCCGGCGAGTACACCGCCCCGCCCGCCGTGGGCCCCATGATGGCCGAGATCTGCGGGATCACTCCCGAGGCGACCGAGTTGCGGTAAAAAATCTGACCGTAACCCGACAGCGCATCCACGCCTTCCTGGATCCGCGCGCCGCCCGAATCGTTTAGGCCCACAAAGGGCACCCCGGCCTTGGCCGCCAGATCCATGACCTTGCAGATCTTGCGCGCGTGCATCTCGCCCAGGCTGCCCGCTCGGGCGGTAAAGTCCTGCGAAAAGGCGAACACCGGACGGCCCTCCACCAGACCGTGGCCGGTGATCACACCGTCGGCCGGTATCTCGACCTTGTCCATCCCAAAATTAACGCAGCGGTGCTCGACGAACATGTCGATTTCCCGGAAGCTCCCGGCATCGAAGAGCAAGCCCAGCCGCTCGCGCGCCGTCAGTTTGCCCTTCTCCTTGTGCCGCGCGACCGCCTTCTCGCCCCCCATGCCCAGCACCTTGCGTTCCCGCTCCTTCAGATCCTTTATCTTATCTTCAACCACACCCATGCTTGCGTTCCTTTCATCTGCTCCGAATCCGTATCTTATCGGTCCGGCATGAGGCCATCGGTCTGTTCCGTCAATTTCGGATTACCAAACCTGATCGACACCATGGTTTGGGCTTCAAATGCACTAAAATGCTGATTACCGAAACTTTATCCACCATCGTTTGGAGTGGCCGTTTTTGACCCATTGGACGAAACTGTTTTGCCAGCACCATAACGCCAAAATAGTGAAAACTTCAGTTGTATAAGGGCTTTTCAAACCAGAACGTTGAATCCCGCCTGGGCGGGAAAGCGCTCAGCCTCGGGATTAATAACAGGTAAAAAGAGCATCTTCAAGTGTCAGCAAAAACAGAAATGGCTGAACTTTTCAGGCAACGCTGGTTTCACTTTTATAAGCTGTTTTGTGCCCGTTAAATACTCGTGGCGCCGGGCCACCACGGTGCATGAAAATGATGCGCCGGAGCCCGGATGAGCGGCTGGGAACAGCGGCTGACTGTTTGAGCCGTCCACGGAATCTTCGACCGGACCCGATGCCGATACCACATGGAAGAAATACCCTGGGGACAAACCCGGCATCTTTATTTCACGACGGGCCTGATCCGGGTTTAGAACCCGTGGACGGTGAGTTTCAGGCGCAACTCGAAACCGTTAAACCGGGTGGAGGTGCGCACCTTATTTTCTGACATATGCGACAGCTATTCAGACGAGTAGATTTCGTATTCGGTCGGCTGACCGAGTAAAGCGTCGATCTGAGCCTGAACGGATTCTCTTTCGGGGTTGACGGCCCACTGTCGCCACGCTTCAATTGAATGCCAGGTGCTGATGACCAGATTCTGGCCGGGACGATCGATTCTTTTCAACGTTTCGCCGGTAATGTATCCGGGTTGGTTCATGGCAAGATTGCGCAACTTAATGAGCAACGGTCTTAATTGCGTGGCCATGCTTTCAGTTACCTGCCGTTTGATAATAATTTTTACCGCCATATGTCTCCCTTTCTTTTTGAATAGGTTTTTTCCGCTCTTCACATGACGATGGTATGCGGCCGTTTGCGACCGATAGATCAGCACCTCCATTGATGTAAATATTTATAAAGCATGATTTATGCCATCCGGCAAGTAAGAATATAATACGTAAAATCAGCCAGATGAGATTCAGGCCTCTACCCCAGGCGATCGGTTTCCTGTGCCGGAAGAACCGGTTTCCTGCGAGGCAGGAAACCTATGGCTATTAGTATCTGACGTCTTTTTGCCTCGCAGGGGTCAGATGGTATTTTTCATCGGCGCGTACAGACGCGATCGCGACAGCCCATGGTGTATGGCGATCGGGCGAATATCCGCGGTCCGTTCCCGCAAGGCCGGTAGCGGAAGGCCGACACATTGAATGCGAAAGAAAAGATCGCTGCGAAACGCACTGCGTGCCGCCATCTGCTCTATTTTGCTGTGGGTG
>Ga0316579_10000824_pt1 | contig 10709 bp, 8 predicted proteins | sample J5NA_2_FD_203074 | JGI IMG/M metagenome (GOLD analysis project Ga0316579, IMG submission 203074) | Rhizosphere microbial communities from salt marsh grasses in Alabama, United States - J5-7_160517rDrA | ecosystem: Host-associated > Plants > Roots > Rhizosphere | place: USA: Alabama | collected...
GGCTGGCCGAGCGCGGGGTCACCATCGACCGCAGGGACGCCCACCGGGTCGCCGAGGCAGCGCAGAGGCAGCGTGCCGACCTGGCGGCCGTCTCGGGGGAGACCCGTGATCCCGGCAGGGCCCGGGACCCGGGCGAGCTCCGCGGGGCCAGGCACGCCCATTCCCCGGCGCGGCGGCCGACACCGTCCACGGGACGCTGACCGGACCGTCACGTGCCGGACGAGCCGTCGCGCGACGGTCCGGGCCGGTGGGAGGGGACCCGGACGCCGGGCACCGGCAGGACGTCACCGTGGGAGGGTCGGGCTCCAGCCGGAGCCGTCGAGCCACTCGGCCCGCTCGACCAGGAAGTCCCGCAGGATCTGGATCTGTTCCCCCCACGTCCGGGTGGTCCGGGTGCCGAAGCCCCCGACCGTGGCGACGTCGAGGTTCGGCCACTTGCGGAAGTTGCGTTCCGCGGCATTCGTCAGGCGGGCTGCCAGCGCGTCGACCCTGGCGATCAGCTGTTCGTCGGACAGGACCCCCTGGCGCAGCTGCTGCCACCGCGCGGCCGTCCTGGCCCGGAACGGCGGGTCCTGCATCAGCCGGAGGAACCAGTCGCCGGTGTTCGGCAGGCCCGGGGTCGGCTCGAACTGCCATCCCTGGACGGTCGGGGCGCCCATCCCGCCGAAGCCCGTGAAGGCCCCGTAACCGAGGTCGTAGTCCCACAGGGGACCGGAGACGAGCTTGCCCCCGCGGTCCTTGAAGAAATGGGTGCTGCGCGTGTAGGCGTCGGGCTCCCGGGCGAGTTCGTTGTGAACGATCCTGTCCACGAAGGAATCCACGTCGATGAACGCGGGGTAGCCCGACACCGGGTCGGAGGGGTCCGCGCCGCGCAGGGAGTCGTGCAGTCCCTGGACGTAGTTCCTGATCCACGTGTACTGCTGCGGCTGCAGGTTCCTCGGTTCGACGACCTCCAGGTAGTTCCAGCACGGGTCCTGCGGCGTCGAGGGAACGCAGTTCAGGATCGGCGGGTCGGCGGCCAGCATGTTGAACTGCAGGATGTAACCGCCGGTGACGGCCGGCTCGGTCACGTCGCCGGCCTTCAGTTTCCGCAGGCCCAGGCGGTCCTGGGAGTTCTCGATGGTCTCGACCAGCAGGTAGACCCCCTGGTAGTCCTCGCCGTCGAGCGGCTGTTCGTCGAGGTTCAGGTAGACCTCGACGAAGGCGAACCGCGGGGTCCGCAGGCCCATCTCGCGGCCGATCCCGTAGGCCAGGGCATCACGGATCAGGGTCTTGTCCGGGAAGGGACCCCGCAGTGCCCAGTCCGCGTCGGCAGGCATGCCGAGCACCGGGAAATCGGCGTCCTTGTCGTCGTTGTCCCGCAGCTCCAACCGGTACGGGGTCTTCTCGAAGGTGGCAGAGGACTGTCCCCGCACGTGGAAGGCCGCCCGGGTGGCGACGGCCGGGGCGTCCGACAGGGACGCCGAGCCGTCGGGGCCACCGATCACCAGGGCCGCGACGTCCCGGTACTTGCGGGTGGGCTTCCCGCCGCCGTACGCGTCCAGGACGACCAGGGGCAGATCGTGCCGCGCGTCGAGGGAACGGGCGACGTAGACCGATGAGCCGGCCTCCCCCACGGCCCTCCCCCCGACGAAGGCCTGGGCCCGCACCTGGGTGGTGGCCGAGAGGACAAGGGCCCGGTTCCGGTACCGCGCCGAGGACGCCGTCGGCCCCGTGCCGTCGGTCGTGTACCTGATCACCGCGCCCGGGAGGCTCGTGCGCAGCTCGACCGGGAGCTGTCCCCGGAAGGTGCCTGCGGGTTCCGAGAAGGCGACGTCCCCGGTCTGGGACGACTGCACGGTCCGCGCGAGGTCCCTCTCGGTGGCCGGGTCAAGGCCCGCCGATCCGGACCCGCCCATGACGTCCACGCGATGCCTCGCCTCGGCGGGGGACACGCCGCCTGCGGCCGACGGCGCACCGGCCCGTTCGGCGGCCGTCCCCCGCGAGGCCAGGGCGTCCGCCTGTCCCAGGAGACAGCTCGTGGCGAGCGCCGCGGCAACGAGCGCGCCAGCGGTCGGGAAGTGTCGTCCTCGCACGGTGGTCACACCTCGTGGTCGATTCCGGTACGGATGCGAACGACCGGAGACGGACGTTTTCCGGGTCGTTCATTCTTTATTTAATACTTATCCGTTTTCCGTGTGTTCACCCTCACGGAGCCCGACGTGCGGAACGGCCGGTCCCTGAGGGGACGCGGGTTCCCCCACGGCCTGCCGAGCCGGCCCGCGATCGGGGACGTCCCTCGACGATGGGACCGTCCGTCCTGGTCGGAGACTTGCGCCCGCGGGGAGGGCCGCACCGGGCAGGCCCCCTGCCCGCGGTCCCGCGGTGACGGCCGGACGTCGGGGGGCCGGGCGTGCCGGGCGTGCCGGGAGTAACTTGCACCTGAAGCAGGTTCCCGGGCCCCGTCCCGACGCCGCGCCGCGCCCGGAAGGCGGCCGACGGCGTGTGGGTGTCCGCCCCGATCCGGTTGCGGGGGGACGGCGGCATCCGCGTGGGAACAAGCGTCACATCAGGCATCACGCATACGGTGGGAAGCATGGTGAAACGGACGGGCATCGCCCTGCTCATCGCCGCGACGGGACTCGTGCCCGCCGCGGCCTCGCCCTCGGGACACCGCCACGAGGACCACGGTCTGCGCCTCAACCAGTTGCAGACGATCGGAACGCACAACAGCTACCACGTCGAGGCGCCCGACCAGGAGAAGGCCCTCCGCGCGAGCGTGGACCCCCAGGCGGCCGCCTCCCTGGAGTACGGGCACTCCCCCCTGCCCCGGCAGCTGGAGCAGGAGGGGATCCGTCAGATCGAACTGGACGTGTACGCGGACCCCGAGGGCGGCCTGTACGCCGAGCCCCTCATCCGGGCCCTGACCGGTCAGGGCCCGTACGATCCGGTGATGCGGGAGCCGGGGTTCAAGGTGCTGCACATCCAGGACGTCGACTACCACAGCACCTGCCTGACCCTGACCTCCTGCCTGACGGAGATCAAACAGTGGTCGGACGGCAACCGCGGCCACGTCCCGATCGCGGTCCTGCTGGAGCTGAAGGACGAGCCCCTGTCCCTGCCGGGTGTCCCGTACGAGACCGTGGTGCCCGTGCCGTGGGACGCGGCCCTCATGGACCGGTTGGACGCCCAGATCCGCTCGCTGTTCCCCCGGCGAAGCCTGATCACCCCCGATGACGTGCGCGGTTCCCGTCCGACCCTGGAGTCGGCCGTGCTGGACGGCGGTTGGCCAACGGTCCGAGTGTCGAGGGGCCGGACCATGTTCCTGATGGAGAACGACGGCGACTACCGCACGACCTACCTGCGCGGTCACCCGAGCCTGAAGGGCCGGGTGCTGTTCACCCACGCGACCCCCGGGCAGCCGGACGCGGCCTTCCTGGAGGAGAACGACCCCACGGGCGAGAACGGCCGTCGGATCGCCGACGAGGTGCGGCGCGGGTACCTGGTGCGCACCCGGGCCGACGCCGACACGGTCGAGGCCCGCACCGGCGACACGACCCGCAGGGACGCCGCCCTTGCGAGCGGAGCCCAGTGGGTGAGCACCGACTACCCGGCACCCGGCACGGCGGACCGTTTCGGCACGGACTACGTCGTGAGCCTTCCCGGCGACGCGATCGTGCGCTGCAACCCCGTCTCGGCCCCCTCGCGGTGCGTGCCGCCGCGGGCCCCCTGATCCTCCGCGGCCGCAACGGCAGCCGTTGTTCCCCGGACGTCCCTGTCCGGGGAACAACGCGCCGTCGTCAGGCGGCGGGAGGCAGCAGGGAGAAGACCGGGTGCCGCGGTGCCTCGCGCTCGAGGTCCTCCAGGGGGGAGTCGACGGTCGCGTCGAAGAAGGGCCTGGTGACCGCGACCCGACGCAGGTAGGTCCTGAGCACGGGGGCGGCCTGTTCCGCCGGCAGCTCCCACGCCTGGAGCACCTGGACCCGCCGCCCGCGGCGCAACTCCACCCGGGGCGTCCGCCGGACGTTGAGCACCCAGGGAACGGGACCGTAGGGGGCGACCAGCCACCGCCCCGGAGCGCTCTCCACGAGGGTCACGGGGGTGGTGCGCCGCTGTCCTGTCCTGCGCCCCGTGGTCGTGAGCAGGTACGTCGACCGGGGACCGAACCCGGCCCTGAGCGCGAGCGTCAGGACCCGGTTCACCAGCCTGCGGGATCTGCCCAGACGGTAGGTCCTGGCCATGTCGGACTCCTGCCGGTCGGAACGGTCGGTCGTAAAGGTTCGACCGGACGATCCACCCTACGCGGAATGCGGGGCGCGAGGGCTCCCCACCGTCCCGCCGTCCGGTCTCTCCCGTCCCCCGGCCCGGCCGGCACCCGTGGCCCGGCCGGCGGAACAGCCGGTCTCCCGCGGCAGGAGGACGTCAGTCGGTGGCCGCGAGCCTGCCGGCCACCCCGACCAGGCTCAGCGAGAACACGCGTTGCAGACGGCGGACGGCCGAGGGCCGGCGGAGCAGGCGGTCCCCGGCCAGACCCGCCAGCACGCCGTAGAGTGCGAAGACCACGAAGGTCATCGCCATGAACACGAGGCACAGCCCCGTCATCCGGGCCACCGGGTGCTCGGCCCGCGGCGGGACGAACTGGGGAAGGAACACGAAGAAGAAGATCGTCAGTTTCGGGTTGAGCAGGTTGGCGAGAACCGCCGAGACCACCGTCCTGGTGGGCGAGGTCCGGTTCCGCCCGTTCCCCGGACGGAGCACACCGGTGTCCCGCCACAGGGACCAGGCCGTCCACAGCAGGTAGGCCATCCCGAGGAACCGGACGACCTCGAAGGCGGTACCTCCGGCCCGTAGCAGGGCCGCCGCGCCCGTGACCGCAGCCACCAGGTGCGGGACGATGCCCAGCGTGCAGCCGAAGGCTGTGACCAGGCCGTGCCGGGGACCGTTGCGCAGCCCGGCAGCGACCGACAGCAGGGCCCCGGTCCCCGGGGTGAGGACGACCACGAACGCCGTGACGAGGAAGGCGAGGCTCATGGTCGCCCACTGTGCCGTGTCCGCGGGCGGTCCGGGACCCCGCTCCGCGCACGTGCACCCGTCTACCGTCCCATGACCTGGTCCAGGAGGATCGCGGCCGCCAGGGAGACGGCCCGGTCCTCGTAGGGGAGCGAGGGGTCGTTCCGGTGGGTGTAGATGCTCAGGACGAGCGGTGCCCGCCCCGGTGGGAAGGCGATCGCGATGTCGTTGGCCGCGCCGATGTCCCCGGAGGAACCGGTCTTGTTCCCGACGGTCCAGTCCCCGGGCAGGGCCGCCCGGATGCGGGCCGCGCCGGTGGCGCACCCGCGCATCCAGGTGAGAAGCAGGTCGCGGTCGGCCGGGTGCAGCGCGCTGCCGACCGTGAGGGCCCTCAGGTCGGCTGCCATGGCGGCCGGGGACGTCGTGTCCATCAGCTCGCCGGGGGCCCACAGGTTCAGCTGGGTCTCCCAGCGGTCCGACCTGGTCGTGCGGTCGCCGATGGTCCGGACGAAACGGGTCAGCCCCGCGGGCCCGCCGATCCGCGACAGCATGAGGTTGCCGGCGGTGTTGTCGCTCTGCCCGATGGCGGCCTCGCACACCTGCGTGACCGTCAGTCCGTCCTGCACGTGCTGGGAGGTGACGGGCGAGTACTCGACCAGGTCGTCCCGGGTCCAGTGCAGGACCCGGTCGAGCAGCCCCGGCTCGGACGTCCTGGCCCGGTGCAGGATCGCTCCGGCGGCCAGCACCTTGAAGGTGGACAGCATGGGGAACCTCTCGCGGGCACGGTGTCCCACGGTGGTCCCCGTGCCGACGTCCAGCGCGAAACCTCCGATGCGGCCTGCGTACTCCCGTTCCAGTTCCGCCAGCCGGGGGCACGGGGCCGTCCCCGGTGGCCGGCCGGAGCCCTCGGCGCGAGGGGTCGTGCCGCGTGCCGTCCCGCGCCGATCGGCACGAGCGCCGTCCGGCGCGAGGAACACGGCCGCAGCAGCGGGAACGCCGGCGAGCAGTGCTCGGCGCGGCAGGTCTGACGTCATCAGTCCGCCTCCGGTGGAGAGATGTTCTGAACGGTCACGGTCCGATCCGTATCGGTCGTCCCGACGGACAGACGGTACCCCGCCGGAAGCCGCCCGTCCGTTCCCGACGAAGAGTTCTGATGCGGTTCACCGAACGCGTGGACCGGTCGGCGGCACGCGCTCCGCCCTTCTCGCGGTCACCGAGCGCAGGCATGTCCGGCGGAATCCGCGTGCCGTGTTTCACGGCGGTTGCCGGCGACAGGTGGTTCCGTGCCTGCGCGGTGAACGGCTCCGGATCGTCCCTTCCGGCGGTCGAGCGGTGATCGCTATCGTCTTCGGGCCCGAGGAACACCTGCGGTCACTGCGCGATCGGCCCGACGAACACGAGGAGTGATCTGAATGATGATGACCTGGCGTGGCCGGCGAGGCAGATCCCGTGCCGGACTGCGCAGGCGGGTGTCGGCGTTCGCCACACCGGTCCTCGTACTGGCGTTCACCGTCGCGCTGGTCCCGGTGGGGCAGCAACCGGCCGTCGGATCGGTCGTTCCCCCGGAGAGCGAGGCGAAGACCGGTAACGCGACCTGGTTCGAAGCCCTGGGGTCCCCCTACGGCGGGTGCGGCCTGCCCCAGGCCGACCTGGACTCGCAGAACTTCATCGCGCTCAACGTCTACGACACTCCGGGGGACTACACGTTCTATCCCCGTCCGATGCCCGAGGGGGATCCCAAGACCGGCCTGTGGGAGAACGGGCACAACTGCGGTCGCTGGGTCGAGGTGACGATCGGCGACTACTGCACCGGGGTCAACGACGGCGCCCCCGGCGAGCCGTTCTGCAAACGAGGGGAATGGATCTCCGACAGGTACAACGGCGCCAAACTCAATGTGATCGTCGCGGACAGCTGCGGTGACGCGAACGCCTGGTGCCGCGAGGACCCGTACCACATCGACCTGGCGCACAAGGCACTGAACCAGTTCGTCAAGGACGGCGAGCCTGTCGGGGACATGGATCCGGATTCCTGGAACAACCGCCATGTCAGCTGGAAGTTCATCCCGACACCGAACTACTCCGGGGACATCAAGATCGGTTTCCTCGCCGGATCGAAGAGCGGGTGGACGGCGGTCGCCGTCTCGCACCTGGTCAACGGCATCCACGGTATCGAGTACTGGTCCGACAAGGACCAGAAATGGACAGACGCGACGATGGACGGCGACATGGGGCAGGCGTTCATCATCAAGCCGCTCGAGGAGGGCGGCACCAGCTACGCGATCCGGGTCAGGGACATCGACGAGGCGTACGTCAACGACGGCCGCGTGTACACGTTCGACCTGCCGAAGAACTGCGATCCGCAGTGCGAGCCCGCTTTCCAGGAGGTCACGTACCAGACCAGCACCGCTCCCCCCGGAGGCGGACCGCAGGACAGGACCTGCGCGGCGACCGCGAGGACCGTCCAGTCGTGGCCCGGAGGCTTCGAGGCCAAGGTCACGGTGACGGCGGGCGAGTCCAAGATCTACGGCTGGGAGGTGTCGTGGGCCATGGCCGACGGCCAGACCATGGGCGACGTCTGGAACGGCACCCGCAGCATGAGTGGTTCGAAAGTGACGGTCACGAACACGTCGTGGAACGCGACCCTGAAACCGGGCGGTACCACGACGTTCGGTTTCATCGTCATGGGTGACGGCTCCATGCCCGAGATGTCCTGCGCCGCCTCCTGAGACCCGGCGCCCCCGATCTCCCCGAGGCCACAGGAAGCGGGAGACCGACGTCATCCACAACCGAATGACGTCGGTCTCCCGCTTCGAGTCGGACCAGGCAGGCAGGCCAGGCAGGCCAAGGCAGCCGGGGCAGGGTCAGAACACTTTGACGCCGTAGGCCGACAGGGCCTCGGTGACCGGCTGGTAGTAGGTGATCCCGCCGTACCGGCAGTTGCCGTTCCCTCCGGAGGTCAGGCCGTAGGCCACGGTGCCGCCGAAGAGAGGGCCGCCGCTGTCGCCGGGTTCGGCACAGACGTTGGTACGGATCAGTCCGGACACCCTGCCCTGGGGATAGTTGACGGTGGCGTTCAGGCCGGTGACCTTCCCCTTGTGGACCTTGGTGGTGCTCCCCCGCCGGATCACGGCCTGGCCGACCTTGGGGGTACCGGCGCTGAGGATGTCCGACAGGCCCACCCGCCCGTAGTGGCTGAGCCTGGTGTTCGTGTACTTGATGAGCGCGTAGTCGTTGCCGGGGAAGCTGCTGCCGACCCTCGTCCCCAGCACCGTGGACCGGTTGCTGGTGGCGTACCAGGTCCTGGCGACGTTCCCGCAGTGCCCGGCGGTCAGCACGTAGTAGGTCTTTCCCTTGCGGACGTTGAAGCCCAGGGAACAGCGGTTGGAGGCGGAGTAGATGGCGTCACCGCCGACGATGGTGGGGCGGAGGATCCCCGAGGCCCGTTCCAGACGGGCCGCGGACCCCAGGGCCGCGACCTTGCTCCTCAACGCGGCCAGGTCCGAGCCCCTCACCGAGGAGTCGTAGGTGACGACGACCTGGTTGGTCGAGGGATCCGTCGCCCAGGACGTCCCGGGGACGGTCGTCGTCCGGTCCAGGGTCCTCGTGGTGCGGTCGAGGTCGGCGGCGCTGCGGGTGACCACCTTCGCGGACCGGCCCGCCTTCGTGACCTCCCGCGAGGCGGCGGAGTCCGTCACCGTGACGACGGTGCGTCCACGGTCGTCGAGGAAGGTCCCGGCGGTGCGCTCGTCCCCGAGGCGGTCCTCCAGCACGGTGACGCTCACGGGAGCGTCCGGACCGGAGGACGCCATCGCCGGCGAGAACGCGAGTATCCCCCCGCCCGCGAGTCCCACCACACCGAGGAGCGTCAGGGGTCGTCGATGTCGGTTCTGTACGGTTCCGAACGGCATACTCGCACCAGCGTCGTCCCCCGGAAGGTCGTTACGTCGTCCTGAGCTCCCGGGCCGGGAACCGGCCGGCACGGGAGCCGGCGGCCGAGGGCATCCTGGACGATCGAGCCGGAACAGGAGTGGACGGGCCCACCGGAAAGGTAGTTTGAGGTCGTTTCAGGATCGCACCGCTGACCGTTCCCACGGCCCGGGATCTCCCGTCCACGCTCAGGGGGTTGTGTGTCAGGTCTGGCCGCTCTGTTGCCGCCCGACGCCTGGAGGACTCTGGTCCGCGAAGGACATCCCCGCGAGTTCGCTCCCGGCGACGTCCTCCTGCGTCAGGGCGAGGAAGGCTCGTTCGTCCTGCTGCTGGCTGCGGGGAACGTCAAGGTGGCCCGATCGGAACGGGACGGTCGTGAGATCGTCCTTGCTCTGCGCGGACCGGGGGAGGCCCTCGGGGAGATCTCCGCCTGGGACGGTTCGAGAAGATCCGCGACGGTCATCGCGCTGTCGAGCTGCCTGGTGCACGTCGTCTCCGCGGAGCGTTTCCGGAACACGGTCCGGGCCTTCGACGCGGAGGAGACCGTGCTGTGCCACGTCCTGGCACGTCTGCGGGAGGGGGAGGACGCCAGGGCCGATCTGGCGGACCTGCCGGCTCACGAGAGATTCGTGAGGTTGCTCCTGCGTCTGGCGGGAGCGATCGCACCGGAGGGTTCCCCCCGCGTGGACCTGGGCCTGTCCCAGGAGGATCTGGCCCGTGCCGCCGGGCTGTCGAGATCCGCGGTGGCCGCGGAACTGTCACGCCTTCGCGGACTCGGCCTGATCCGTACCGGACGGCTGAGGGTCGTGCTGTGCGACCTGCCCGCTCTACGGGCTCTGGCGGATCGGGACGATCGGATACGGGACGGCCGGACGACGGGTTGAACGGTCCGACCAGGGGAACGAATTCGTTCCCGTGTCCATTTCTGGACAGAACCAGCGCACGGTCACCACGACGGTGGTGCCATGAGCACACGATCGACCCCGGTGGGAGCAGGCGAGCCCCTGCCGCCCTACCGCGCGTTGCTGGCCGTTGACACGGAACGGTTCAGCCGCAATCCCAGTGCCCGGTTGCCCGGCCTGAGCGCCCTCCTCCCGGAAGTGCTGCAGCAGGCCATGAGCGCGTGCGACCTGGACGAGATCTGGCGCCGTCGCCGTTTTGCCCAGGCGACGGGCGACGGCTACGTCCTGGGCACGGAGTCCGAGTACGCCCCTTTCCTCCTGGATCCGTTCCTGGACAGCCTGCAGGACGAGCTGGAGCGGCAGGACCGCTCCCTGCGGTCCGAGGACCGGCGGTTGCGCCTCCGGCTGCGGGTGAGCGTGCACCTCGGTCCGGTCCCCGATTCCGGGGACGAGCTGCGGGACCGGGTGTCCACCCCCACGAACGAGACCTTCCGTCTGCTGGACGCCGCCCCCACCCGACGGGCTCTGACGAGCAGCAACCCCGACATCACCCTGATGGCCGCCATCGTTTCCCAGCGGGTTTTCGAGGACGTGGTGCTGGCGGGCTACACAGGTCTGCACCAGGACCGTTTCGAACCGGTCACCGCGGAGCTGAGGAACAAGGACTTCGCCCGCCCGGCCTGGCTGTACGTTCCTCGTCCCTCCCGCAGACCGCCGGGAACGGACGGGGACGGATCCGTCGGAGCGGACGGGGAACGGGGCTCGGCCGCGCCCGCCGGCTCCCCGGGTCCGGGGAGGGGCACCGTAGTGGCACCCGTGTTCAACGGCCAGGTCGGGTCGAGCGTCGTCTCCGATCAGGTGAACGGAGGGGTGAATCCCAGATTCGACCGG
>Ga0316579_10000825_pt1 | contig 10707 bp, 11 predicted proteins | sample J5NA_2_FD_203074 | JGI IMG/M metagenome (GOLD analysis project Ga0316579, IMG submission 203074) | Rhizosphere microbial communities from salt marsh grasses in Alabama, United States - J5-7_160517rDrA | ecosystem: Host-associated > Plants > Roots > Rhizosphere | place: USA: Alabama | collected...
CCTAGTTTGATCTCCGGCTGGCCAAACTGCACGCTGTCCTCGGCGAGGCGGATGTGGCAGGCCATGGCCAGTTCGTTGCCGCCGCCCAGGCAGGCGCGCCCGTTGATCGCGGCAATGACCGGTTTCTTGGACCGCTCAATCTCGAACAAGAGCTCATGACCCTTCATGCCAAATGCATACAGCGCCTCTTGATCGTCCTTCAGCGCCAAGAGCTCATTGATGTCCGCGCCGGCGACGAAGAACTGCCCTGCCCCGGTGATGATGATCACCTTGACCTGCTCATCAGCCAGCGCCTCGTCAATGGCCGCGTTCATATCATCGAACACCTGGCTGTTAAAGGCATTGACCGGTGGATGGTCGACAGTCACGATGGCGGCACGATCCTCGATGCTCAGCTTGACGGTTTGATACTCTCCCATTCTTGGCTCCTTTCCCTGTACTATCGAATCAGGTGGTGTATTCCTTGAATCCGTACCCAGTCGCCTTGCCCAGATGGCCGGCGCGCACCTTCTGGGTAAGAATCTCCGCCGGATGGAACCGCGGGCCGAACTCCTCCTCTAGCGCTTCCAGCTTCTCCACGATCACGTCCAGGCCCACCTCGTCCATATACTCTAGCGGGCCCATGCGCACCAGATCGCCGTCCTTGTTCACCTGCATGCCGATCCCGGCGATGCAGGCCATGTCAATGTCGTTGACGTTCGCTATCTCTTCCTGGGCGCACAGCGCAGCCTCGTTCAGGAACGGCATGATCAACCGGTCCACGCCAAAGCGTGTGCCCGTCTCGACCTCGCCGCTGGCCTGTAGCTCCTGGATGATCTCCTCCAACGGCCGCGCATTGGTGGCGGTATAGGTATAGAAGCCCGCGCCCGCTCGTTCCCCCAGGCGCCCGGCATCGAGCAACTTCTGGTACAGTTGAACCTCGACCAGTCGGTCGCCATACTGCGTCACGAGATACGCGCCCACGTGCGCGCAGACGTCAATGCCCATCATGTCCATCAGGAAGAAGGGGCCCATCGGCCAGCCAAACCCATCCCGGCCCATCGCCTCGTCGATCTCTGCGGCGGTGGCAGCGCCCTGCTCCAGGGCCAGCACCGCCTCGTTCAAATAGGGCGACAGCAGGCGGTTGACCAGAAAGCCGGGGCACTCTTTGACAATGACGGGGATCTTGCGCAGTTCCTGCGTGAACTGCTCCACCGTGTCGATCGTATCCTGATCCGTCTCCTCGCCGGGGATGATCTCCACCAGCTTCATGACGTGCGCCGGGTTGAAAAAGTGCATGCCGATCATCTTGTGCGGGCGGCTGGTTGCGGCGCCCATCTCGGTGATCGACAGCGCCGAGGTATTGGAGGCAAAGATGGTATCGGGCGGGCAGGCCTCGTCCAGCTCCTTCAGCACCGCCTCCTTGATTGCCATGACCTCGGGCACCGCCTCGATCACAATGTCCACATCCATAAAGTCGTCATAGTCGAGCGTGTACTCGATCAGGTCCAGCTTTTCCTGCATCTGGCCCGCCGTCATCTTGCCCTTGTCCACACGGCGCTGATAGATGCCCTCGACATGCCTGCGGGCCAGATCGAGCTGCTTTTCATCGATATCCTTCACGACCACGGGCAAGCCGGCAAAGGTGACCACCTGGGCTATCCCCCCGCCCATGGATCCTGCCCCGACCACACCTACTTTGAATATCCACATAAGAATCCTCCTCCTGAGTCACTCCCCGCGCAACCACGTCTTTGGGGCACCATCCCCTCACCAGGTTGGGAGGGCGATGGCAGCTTCGAAATCCTCGAGCCGGGCAAAGTAAACCCAGGCATCCGGATAACGGGCATACGCTGCCGCATCGGCCTTGCCCAGGGTCTCCCCGACGAAATAGTCTCCGCTGTCCGGCTCGATGGCGACCACCCCGCTTTTTCCTGCCAGCTCCGCCTTCACTTCCTCCAGGCGCGCGCACGCCTTGGCCTCAAAAGCCGCCTTTACTTTCTTGTCACTCCACATCGTCACGTCTGCCATGATTTCCTCCTACTTGCGCTCGACGACAATGGTGCCGCCCATGCCGCCGCCGACGCAGGCGGTGATCAGGCCCAGCGACACGTCGCGCTTGATCATCTCGTGAAGCAGGGTCACCATCAGGCGCGTGCCTGTGCAGCCCACCGGGTGGCCCAGGGCAATAGCCCCGCCGTTCACGTTGACCTTGTCCCAGTCCCAGCCCTGATCCTCCAGCTCAATGCCCACGGCAATCGACTGGGCGGCAAAGGCCTCGTTCAGCTCCAACAGCTCGATGTCGGCCAGCTTCAAGCCGGCCTTCTTGAGCGCCTTGGGCACAGAGTAAGCCGGACCCAGCCCCATGATCTCGGGCGGGATGGCAGCGTAGGCATAGCTCCGGATCGTCGCCAGCGGCTCCAGCCCCAGCTCCTTGGCCTTGTCGGCCGTCATGACAATCACCGCCGCCGCTCCGTCGCTGATAGGGCAGGCATTAGCCGGTGTGACGCTCCCGCCCTTCTTAAAGACGGTGGGATACAGAGCTGCTTTGCGCTCGTTGAGCGTGGGGTTGATGTTCTCGTCCTGCACAATATCCTCGTAGCCTACTTCCTGCCCCGCCGCCACCTTGGTGACCCGCACCGGCACGATCTCGTCGCGGAAGCGACCCATGCGCGTAGCGCGGAATGCCTTCTTGTGGCTCAGCACCGCAAACTTGTCCTGCTCTTCCTGGCTGAGATTGTACATCATCGCCAGGTTCTCGGCGGTGTAGCCCATCATCACGCCGCACACCGGGTCGGTGAGGCCCTCCCACAGCGAGTCGACAAAAGTGTCGTGGCGCAGTTTCAGCCCCCAGCGGGCGCCGCGGACGACGTAGGGCGAGGTGCTCATGCTCTCGGTGCCGCCGGACAGGTACACCTCGCCATCGCCGGCCTGGATCGCCTGGCAGGCGCCCGAGATCGATTCCATGCCCGACACACAGTTGCGCTGCACCGTATAGCCCGGCACATTCACCGGGACCCCAGCCAAGAGGGCCGCCACGCGCGCAATATTGACGGCATCGCTCTGCTGCCCGATGCAGCCCAGGATGACGTCGTCGAACAGCTTGGGGTCAATGCCCACCCGATCAATGACTTCCCGAAAAACCAGGGCCGCCAGGTGCTGGGCGGTAAGTGTCCGGAACGCTCCTCCGTGGCTTCCGATTGGCGTGCGCACGCCCCCGACAATGACAACTTCCTTCATACCCTATCCTCCTTCTCCATTCGCGGTTCTCTATCCTGCAAGCCTCTCAAGACCAGGTCCAACGTCGCCTTGAACATCGTATCCAGATCGCTGCGCAGCATCCGCTGGCGCAGCGGGTGGCCCATCAGCACAAGCACGCCGTTCATTGCCGCCCATACCGAACCGGCTGCCTGCCATGGGTCGTCGGCATGAAACACGCCTGAACTTGCTCCCTGTTCGATGGTGCGGGCCAGCATGTCCAACCCTTGCAGGCTCTTGTTCATCACCTGGCGGTGCAATTCCGACGAGATCGATTCCTCGAAGCGTCCGCGGTCGAAGGCCATGATCAAGCGGAAGTAGCTGGGGTTGGACTGGCAGAATTTCAGATAGGCAGTGGCAAGTTGCCGAAGGGTGCATTCCGCCGTCGTGGACGATTCTGGACGGCAAACAGCCTCCATCTGCTCGACCAGCAGATCGAGGCCCTCTATAAGCAAATGAGCAAGGATCTCCTCCTTGCTCTCGAAATACAGGTAAATTGTGCCTTTGCTGACCTCGGCTCGGGCAGCCACATCATCCACAGTAGGACTGTGAAACCCGCGCTCGAAGAACTCTCGCCTGGCGGCGTCGAGGATTTCCTGGCGGCGCTGCGCTTTTTCTCGTGCTCGTCGCGCGGCTGTGCTCAAGGCATGCTCCTCTCTCTTAACACGGGGAACAGAACTCGCGGTCACTCACTGACTGACAGTCATTATACAGCAAATGCCAAGTCCTGTCAAGTTGGCTGCCGAATCCTTTGGGTCGGCAGCATTAGGGCTGCAAGAGATGCTACGTACCTCTTGCGGCGGCGAGAGGATTTCATAATTGGGCGGTTTCTTTCCATTTCAGTGCCTACATCGACTGCGAGCAGTGCGTCGCGGCCTGCGATCCAGTCGATCTGAAACTGCCCTGCGAACCTTTGGCGTAGGGTGGGGCGCGAATCACGCACTTCCATCAGATCTCCACCTGCCCTCCTCGACTCTTCCATACCTCCCTGCTATACTGGTGGTGTGTAATGGGCAGGCGATCCTTGGTCAGCATGCCAGCGAGGGTGCTTGACTCCTGGGGTAGCCACGTGGATGCCGGGCCAGACACGTGTGGGCTGGGAACACGGCACAGCGCCTGTCCCCAGCCCCAGGTCCGGCGCGGAAGGCCCGATCAACCCGACAGACTTTGCCTTCTTCGACCGTGTGGGGATGAACCGGGATAAAAGTTGTGTTGAAGATTCCATGAATTATCCATGAAATCTTCACAGGTTTGTGGTAGGATGTTTTCCACCAAACTGGGCGGGGTGTTCCTGCCCGTAGAAAAGGAGAATTCTATGCGACGATTTTGGAAGATTGCCGGGATCGCGACAGTAGTGGCAGTAGTAGCCGTGATGGCCCTGGGGGCCGTTGCCCTGGCACAGGACACAGAGGACGGCGACAGCTGGCCTATCCAGTTCCGCGACAGGCTGCACGAGGCCATCGCCGGGATTCTGGGCATCACCACCGACGAGTACGATTCGGCGGTGGACAGCGCCAGAGACCAGGTACTCGACGAGGCGGTGACCGAGGGCTGGCTGACACAGGATCAGGCGGACATGATGCGTGAGCGAGCGGACGAGGGTTGGGCTGACGGCTTTGGTCCGGGGATGCTCCCTGGCGGTCATGGCCGGCGCGGAGGCATGCCCAGTATGGACGGCTCGTTCCGCGACTTTGACGGAACCCAGAGTACGTTGCTTACGATCGCAGCCGAGCAGTTGGGCACCACCGTCGAGGACCTGGTGACCCAGCTCGAGGATGGAGACACCATTGCTGGGCTGGCCGAGGCACAGGGCGTCGACACGCAGGACATCGCCGATGCCTACCTGGAAAACCTGTCCACCAAGCTGGATGAGTCAGTCGCCAACGGGCGCATGACCCAGGAGCAGGCCGACTCGATGCTGGAACAGGCAGCAGAGAGTGTGCAGGAGCGAATGGAAGCGGCCTGGCCCGACTGTGTGCATAGCCCTGGCGGGCTGCGCGATGGCTTTATGCCAGGCGGCAGGCATGGCCTCGAGGACGACGTCGAGACCGAGGGAACCAGCAGCTAGCATCGGGTGTGGAGGCGCCCCACTGGGGGGGCGGCTACGCAGGCGTTGGTGCAGGGACGTGCAGTTGGGCGATCCCTGCACCAGCGAGGGGCGAACGCACCGGAGGGATGCGTTCGCCTCTTGTCTTGAGAAACCCTTGGGAGGACAGCCTCCGTGGCAGGCCGCGGTCCCACAGCGCGTGATCTTTTCGGCGGGTGGTGGTATAATCGGGTTGCAGTGCGAGCGGACACGGCGGCCCGGGACGACTTGATGATTGCGCATGTTGGGAGTGAAGGTTGATGGGACAGCGGATCCTGGTTGTAGATGATGACAGAGAGATAGTGCGTTTGCTGCGCGGCTATCTGGAGCAAGCCACCTACGAGGTGCTGTGCGCCTACGACGGCGAGACGGCGTTGCACATCCTGCGCCGAGAGCACCCCGACCTGGCGGTGCTAGACTTGATGCTACCAGATCGGGATGGGTGGGAAATCACTCGCATCGTCCGCAGCGATCCCACGCTAGCAGACCTGCCGATCGTCATGCTCACCGCCCGGGTCGAGGATCACGACAAGATCATCGGGCTGGAGCTGGGCGCTGATGACTATGTGACCAAGCCCTTCAACCCCCGCGAGGTTGTGGCCCGCGTCCGCGCGGTGCTACGCCGCGCCCAGGGACAATCGGCGCCGCCGCGCATCATCCGCGCGGGCCAGGTCACCATTGACCTGGACGCCCACCTGGTGGAGGTAAACGATCAACTGGTCAGCCTCACGCCTACCGAGTTCAACCTATTGCAAGCCCTGGCAGAATACCCGGGTCACGCACTTACCCGACTGGAACTGATCGAAAAGGGGTTGGGCTATAGCTACGAAGGCCTGGATCGGACTGTGGACAGCCACATCAAAAACCTGCGACGCAAGCTTACCAATGCCGGTGCGAGCGCAGACCTTGTCGAAACGGTCTTTGGCGTAGGATACCGGCTGAGTGACGAACAATGAACCGACTTTGGGTGCGATTGACTCTGGCTTTCGCCCTCGTCATCCTGGTGGCGGTGGCTGCGATCGGGCTGCTGGCTGACCTGACAGCAGGTCAGGCCTTTCGCCAGTATCTGTCCTACGGAGACATCGCCCGATTTCAGAACCTGACCGACAACCTGAGCAATTACTACGAGGCCAACGGTAGTTGGGATGGCGTCGAACAGATTCTATCCCAGGTCCGGATCGTGCCCGCTCCCGCGGCCCCTGCGCCGGGGATGGACCGAAGGCCAGGCACGCTGGACTGGATGAACGATCAGGTCACGATCATCTTTGCCGATGTCGACCGAAATGTACTCTACGACAGCGCAAGCGGTGCCCCCGATGGAAAGCTGACCCGCACAGAGCGGGCTGCTGCCCAGGAAATCCTGGTCGAGGATCAGGTCGTTGGGTACCTGGTCGTCTCGCGCCCCCTGCAATCGGCCATTCTTGGGCCGCTGGAGCAGGCTTTTGTCGTGCGCCTGCGCTGGCTTTTGGTGATTGGCGGTCTGCTCGCCGGTGTGCTGGGCGTCTTGCTCGGTCTGGCCCTGAGTCGCAACCTGACCGCGCCGTTGCAGCGCCTGGCGGTGGCGGCTCGGGCTGTGGCGCGGAGGGACTTTAGCCAGCGGGTGGAGGTGGAAGGCAGCGCTGAAATTGCCGAGGTAGCGCAGGCCTTCAACGAGATGACATCCGCGCTCGAACGCTCGGAGGCGCAGCGGCAAAACATGGTCGCCGACGTTGCCCACGAGCTACGAACCCCGCTCAGCGTAGTACAGGGCAATCTGCGAGCCATCCTCGACGACGTCTTTCCCTTGGACAAAACAGAAATATCGCGCCTGTACGACGAGACGCGCCTGCTCTCGCGCTTAGTGGATGACCTGCGCGAGCTGGCCCTGGCCGACGCGGGGCAATTGCGCCTGAACCTGCAGACCACCGACGCGGGACGTGTCATTCGCACCCTGGCCGACAATCTGAGTATTGTGGCAGAAGCACAGGAAGTCGCCCTCGAGGTGCAAGTGCCAGATGAGCTGGTCCCCGTGCGGGCGGACCCGGACCGGCTGGCCCAGGTACTACGAAACCTGCTGGTCAATGCCCTGCACCACACGGGTCCGGGAGGCAGGATCGTTGTGTCTGCCCGGCAAGCTGGAGATGCCATACAGGTCTCGGTGGCCGACACCGGCGAGGGTATCGCACCGGAGGACCTGCCCCATGTCTTTGAGCGTCTGTGGCGTGCCGATCGCGCTCGCTCGTTTAGCAGGCAGGCAGGCGCCGAGCGGTGGGCGCGGAGATCCGGCCTGGGCCTTTCGGTGGCCCAGAGCCTGATCGAGGCCCAGGGCGGGCACATCTGGGTTGAAAGCGAGTTGGGGCGCGGTAGCACGTTCCATTTCACGGTGCCGCTCGCATAGCGAGCACTGGTTCCTCCCAGGTCAATTCCACGCTGCCAGGTCGCGGACCTGGCAGCGCTCTTTTCGTCCAACAGCAGACTGCACGGAGTCGAGATGAGAATTCTGACACCATCTCCTGGCAACAAGCGCCACCGTGGATCCTCCCACCAAGTGCGGCAAACCTTCAAAAGTCCTTCACAGCTTTTTCAAAGTCTTGGGCTATACTGCTGAACGTAACACGTGAACGAGGGTCTGCTTCCTCGGATCACGATGCTGAGCAAAAGGAGGACACCATGTCCAATCCAGTCAAGATGTCAAATCAGACGCGGGCCAACTGGCTCATCGATGTTGCCGTTTTCGTTGGCGGAGTCCTGGCGGGCCTGTCAGGCATCTACTTTCTCTTTGTTCCCTCGGGTGGCTACCAGGGGGGCCGGAACCCGATGTATGGGATCACCATCTTCTTTGAGCGGTACACCTGGAGCGATATCCATCTGTGGGGCGGCGTGCTGATGATCGCCGCCATCGCGATCCACTTTACCATCCATTGGGACTGGGTCAAGCGGATGAGCGTTCGCTCAGCAAAGGCCATGTTTGGCCGTAATGGCAAGCTCTCACGGGGCGCTTGGGTCAACGTCGCCATCGATCTGGCAGTTGCCATCAGCTTCTTGGTTTGCGCCCTCACCGGCATCTACTTCCTGTTTGCCCCGTCTGGTGGGTATCAGGGAGGCGGCAACGCAGGCTGGGACCCGGGCTTTCTGTTCAGCCGGACCACCTGGGACCTGATCCACACCTGGAGCGGCGTGGTGCTGAGCGCTGCAGCAGTGATCCACTTTGCCATCCACTGGCGGTGGGTGAAGAATGTGAGCGCGCGCTTTTTCCTCTCGCTCAGGCCGCAGCCCAAGGCTGACCTGGCAGGCGCCAGCCGTGAACAGACGGTGGCAAGCAAGAGCCGCGCTTAGGCTTGAGCAAGAGAACAGAATCAAATACTCAGAACCATAGACAGAGAATCTGTACGATACGAAAGGATAGGTAGAAAGATGTTGAAGAAAATCGTGTTGGGTACGTTGTTAATCGGACTAATCGGCATCCTGGTGGCGGGAGCAATTATCCGCACCGTGGACAAGACAGATAATGTAGCAGAGGCCCGGGGTCTAGGACAGGGCCAGAGTGCAAGGGAAGCAGGAGAAGCCTTGACTCAGGGGCAGGGACAAGGTCAGGGACAAGGACAAGGTCAGGGACAGGGGCGTTCGGCGCAGGCAACCGGCAATGGACAGTCGGCAGCGACCGGAGATCGGCTCTATCCCAACTATGACGACATTCCGGAAGAGATGAGCACTTACGAGGGCACCGTGATCCTTTCGCCCGAGACCAGCGGAGACATGGTCATCTTGACCGACGCCGGTGAGGAGATCACCGTCGGCACGGGACCCGGGTACATGGAAGAGGCAGGCTTTACCCTCCAGGCCGGCGAGCGGGTGCAGGTGCTAGGATACGTGGAAGACGGCGAGCTGAAAGCAGCTCAGCTCACGCGACTGCAAGACGGTCAGACCATCACGCTGCGCGATGAGCTTGGACGCCCGGCATGGTCCGGCGCCGGCAACCGTGCGGCAGCGGAGGAGCAGGTCACGGTGGCCTGGGGCGGACGCTTTAGCAGCGGTTCGAGCCGGGGTACTGGCTACGACGGCGAAGGCAACGCCGAGGCGCCGGGCGACGGCACCGGCACGGGCTTGGCGGAGGTCGACGAATGGCTTACGCTGTCCGGCACGGTGACCGGCGTGGACACCAGCCTGCTGTCGGTGCAGGTGGGCAATGGCGAGCTGGTGGAGATCAGCGGCCGCCCCTGGAGCTTTGCGCAGGAGCAAGGGTTCGCGGCTCAGATCGGTGACCAGGTCTCTCTGACCGGGTTCTACGAGGACGGAGAGTTCGAGGTAGGTGGGCTAGAGAATCTGACCACCCGCCTGTCGGTAACCATGCGCGAGGAGAGCGGCCGGCCCCTGTGGGCCGGAGGAGGGCGGCGCGGCAGCTAGACCGTCCGTAGAAGTCAAACGAGCGGGAAGGGAGGATCCCCCTTCCCGCTTTTCGTTGTCCTTGGGCCTAGTGGCCACGCAGGATCAGTGGCAAATAGATGTACGCTCGCGGAACCAGAGTCCAGTCGAGCACGGTTGCGAATAGGGCAGGGTTTACAGTCGAAGTCGCAGTGACCACGGTGCTATCGCTGAGTCCTGCCGGATCGCCCCCTGGGATGGTGGTAGTATACTCTCTTCACCGTCTGAAGGCAAACCGTAAGGTTCTGCCCTGCGTGCCAGCCAAAGCGCCCCGGCAGCATGCTGCCGGGGCGTTGGTAGCCTAGAGGAGGTGGTGGCTAGTGAAACAAGCTAGGGGACGTACTGGATGACGGTGGTGGCGACAAAGACCCCATCGTTCACCGTGCCCTTGACCCTGACCTTCCAGCCTGCCTCAAGATCGTTGAAGCCAATCCCTACCGAGACATCATCCTCGCACTCTTTGAACCGAGTTTCGCTGGTAGTCTTTACAGTGATGGGATTGTACTTCAGGAGGGTCAGCGGCGACTCCACCGTGACCACGATAGTCCTCGCACTCGCATCGAGCGTGTCGATGGTGCCATAGAGATTGAACCACGTGCCGCCATTGCCTCCTTTGTGACTCCCGCCACCATTTCTTCCGCCATTGCCCCCGCCGTTCCCCCCTCTGGCTGCCGCCAGGCCGGGAATCGCAAACAAGGCAGCGACAAGCACTACAACTGCAAGTACGGCAAATGTTTTTCTCATCCCCAAACCCCCTGTCTCAAAGAATGGTTGTGGACATACCCATTCTTGAGACGAAGAAACCGCAAGAAGGTTACGGGTTTGCGAGTATCAGCAGCTGCGAAACCCGGTCGCAGCGCATGTAGACAACAAAGCCGAACCCACCTTGTCGTTCGATAGCCTCACCTCCTCTTCCGGCAGCCAGACCCGGGACTGTTGCACCGAGCCGACTGGCAGGCACGATGCCCACACGACCGCGATCG
>Ga0316579_10000827_pt1 | contig 10702 bp, 9 predicted proteins | sample J5NA_2_FD_203074 | JGI IMG/M metagenome (GOLD analysis project Ga0316579, IMG submission 203074) | Rhizosphere microbial communities from salt marsh grasses in Alabama, United States - J5-7_160517rDrA | ecosystem: Host-associated > Plants > Roots > Rhizosphere | place: USA: Alabama | collected...
GGGGAGCGGGTCCTGGGAGTCCTGCACCTGACCATCCCCATGTCGCTGCTGCCGAGCTTGGACGGTCTACTCGAAGGGGTCGGCACCGCAATGTACCGCCAGGTCGTCGGCGATCAGCCCGTGCCGTTGGACGGGGCGGCTCGCGAGCCCGAGTACCCACCGGATCGCGTGGTGGAGATTCCAGGCACCCGCCTGCAGATCGCCGTGTGGCTGGCCCCGAGGGACTTTCCGGATGCCCAGCTGCTGGAAGGGGCGGCGGCGGTCTACCTGAGCGTCCTGGGGTTGATCGCAGCCCTGCTGTGGCTCGGGCACCGCGGTCTCAGAGGGGCCCTGCTGGAGGACATTCAGGGCCTGGTCCTGATGGTCGAGGACGTGCTGCAGCGACGGCCGATCCGCAAGCCGATGTCCCGGTTGGCCGAGACCCAAAGGGCCCACCTGGATCTGATGACCCAGCTGCGCGCCCTAGGCGGACAGCTGGGGCGGGGGTTCCAGGCCGCAGTGCCGACGGGCCAGGCTCAGGGATCAGAGACGGCGCGCGGACCCACCGGGGCGTGGAGCGAGCAAGATGCCCTCGATGACTCGGCGGAGCTGGATGTACTGGACGAGCTCGACGAGTTGGAGCCCCCGGATCAAGTTGACGTTGCGGCTTCAGGGTCCGGACAAGCGGGAGCCCAACACTTCGGGTCGGCCCAAGCCGGTCGCGCCAGCACCCAACCCAGGACCCTTCAGCTCCCGGAGACGATCTTCCGCGCCTACGACATCCGCGGCCTTGTGGACGGGCAACTGACGGCCGACGCCGTGCAGGCCATCGGATGGTCCCTGGGCAGTGCCGCGTTCGCAGGGGGTGACCGGACGGTGTTCCTGGGACGGGACTGCCGGTCGACGAGCCCGGAGCTGTCCGCCGCCCTCGCGGCAGGGATTCGCTCTGCCGGGCCGGAGGTGGTCGACCTCGGTGTGGTACCGAGCCCCCTGGTCTATTTCGCCTGCTGTCACGCCGAGCGCCACGCCGGCGCGGCCGTAACCGGTAGTCACAACCCGCTCGGATACAACGGCGTCAAGCCGGTGCTGGAGGGCCGCAGCGCAACCACCGACGAGATTCAGGACCTGCGGCGACGGCTCGAGGTCGGGGACCTCGTCACCGGTACCGGCGGCTACCGCCAGCTCGACCTGATCCCAGAATACCGGGCCTATATCGAGCACGACGTCGCCCTGGCACGCACCCTGAGACTGGCCATCGATTGCGCCAACGGGACCGCCTCCGCAGTGGCCCCGGGCCTCTATCGGGCCCTCGGGTGCGAGGTGATCGAGCACCGCTGCGAGCTCTGCGGCGGAGGTGATGACACGGTCACCGACCCCTCGGTCCCCGAGCACCTGCGCCCCCTGGGTGAGCTCGTGGTGGCGGAGGGAGCGGACCTGGGCCTCGCTTTCGATGGGGATGGTGACCGTTTGGGGGTCGTGGATTCACAGGGCCGCTTCATCCCCGCCGACCGGGTCCTGATGCTGCTCGCCTCCGACGTGCTGAGCCGCAACCCGGGCACGGACGTCATCTTCGACGTCAAGTGCTCGCGTCTCCTCGCGGAGGAGATCCTCCGCGCCGGCGGCCGGCCGGTGATGTGGCGCTCGGGACATGCACCGCTCAAGGCGAAGCTTCGGGAAGGCGGCGCCCTGATCGCCGGCGAGCTCAGCGGCCACATCATTTTCCAGGAACGCTGGCTTGGCTTCGATGATGCCGTCTACGCGGGGGCCCGTCTGCTCGAGGTCCTGTCGCTGGACCCCAGGACGTCCCAGGAGATCTTCGACTCCCTGCCAAGTGGGATCGTGACCCCCGAGCTCGCACTCGAGCTCAGGGAGGGCGAGTCAGCTCGGATCATGGACGCCGTGATCCGCCACGCGGGCGAGCTGGAGGGCGCGGAGCTGATCCTCATCGACGGCCTTCGGGCGGAGTTCGAAGCCGGCTGGGGACTCGTGCGCGCCTCGAATACCGAACCGAAGCTTACCCTGCGATTCGAAGGAGAAGACCAGGCCGCCCTAGAGGCGATTCAATCCCGCTTCCGACGTCTCCTCGACCGGGCCGCCCCAGGGCTCGCGCTCCCCTTCTAGGGAAATGCTGATCAAATGCCATCCTGGCATTCGATCCGCCCGCACTTCGAGAGGCGCGGCTCTCAAAGCGCTCCATTTTCAGTGGGTTATCGCCACTGAAAATGCCGGGCGATCCCTCGCCCGGACGGGAAACGCAATAGATCAGCGTTTCCCCAGGGAAGCACTCTGTTATTGCGCTTCCCTGGGCGCTTCGGAACCGGGCCCCTCAACCTCGAAACGGTAACTCCAGATGTCACTGCCAAGCGAGCGCGCCCAAGCCACGGCCCGTATCCTCATCGAGGCCCTACCCTACATCCGCCGATTCAGCGGCAAGACCGTGGTCATCAAGTACGGCGGAAACGCCATGGTGGACCAGCCTCTGAAGCAGGGCTTCGCCCGGGACCTGGTGCTGATGAAGCTGGTGGGGGTCAACCCGGTGGTGGTCCATGGGGGCGGCCCTCAGATCGGCTCCCTGCTCAAGCGCTTGGGAAAGGCGAGCGAGTTCGTCCAGGGCATGCGCGTCACGGATGCGGAGACCATGGATGTCGTGGAGATGGTCCTCGGCGGCCTGGTCAACAAGGAGATCGTCAACCTGATTAATCGCCATGGGGGCTCCGCGGTGGGACTCACCGGCAAGGACGGGGACCTGATCCGCGCACGGAAGCTCTTGCTGCGCCGCGATGCGCCCGAGCTCGATGCCCCCGAGATCATCGACCTGGGCCATGTGGGGGAGGTCGAGAGCATCGACGCCTCGCTCATCCACATGCTGGTGCAGGGGGCCTTCATCCCGGTCATCGCCCCGATCGGGGTCGGCGACGACGGCCGGTCCTACAACATCAACGCGGACCTCGTGGCCGGGAAGGTCGCCGAGGTACTGAAGGCCGAGAAGCTCCTGCTCCTGACCAACACCGCCGGCCTGCTGGATGCGGAGGGACGGCTGATCTCAGAGCTGGACGTCGGCCGCGTCGAGGACCTTGCGCGGGAAGGGGTGATCGCGGGCGGCATGCTGCCCAAGGTGCAATGCGCCGTCGACGCCGTGCATAGTGGGGTCAAGACCGCCCACATCATCGACGGGCGGGTGGAGCACGCGGTCATGCTCGATCTGTTCACGGACGAGGGGGTCGGCACCCTGATCCGGAGCCGCTAGCGAGGATCAGATCGGACCCCAGCCGTCGGGTGCCCCGGGAAGCGCTAGCGGCCATGGCGCTCCCGGCGCGACTTCCATGTTAGGGAATCGCGCTTCCCCGGACCCGCGGTGATCAAATGCCACCCGGGCATTTGATCACCGCCCTAGCGCTGACCCACCACCGCATCGCGGAAGCCGTCCAGAATCCGCTGGACCCGTTCATCCTTGCAGTCCAGGTCCGTGGAGCCGGGATTCTTGCACTGCATGTCGAGGAACAGCGAGGCGGTCTCCTCGCCCTCATCCTGGATCAGCGAAAGGGCCAGACTGAGGTCCTCGCTGGTCTTGGGGGAAGCGGTGATCAGGATGTTGCGGCCAAGGAGCTGAACCGGCGTCGTCGCATGCTCGCGGACATAGCGGGCCGCCTGCTCCCAGAGTCGGCCGCATTGCGCTTGTCCGGTACAGGTGACCAGGTTGCCGAGGGCTGGTCGACTCTGGTCGGCGGGGACCTTGGCGCTGTCCTCGGGAATCGCCTTGAGCTGGAGGAAGCGCTTGTGGTCCCGCTCGAACTCCGCGCGTATGGACTCCTTCTGCCGCTCCCGTTCTACGATGGATGAGTAGGCCTCGCGAATCGCCCGCTCGGACTTGGCCATACCCTCCTCCAGATGCGGTGGAATGGGCTCTCCCGAACGCTCCAGATCCGCCGCCTCGGAACGGAGCTGAGCGAGTCGCTCCTGCTCGCGCCGGACGTTGCTGCGCGCCACACCGATGAACACGTCGACCGCCGCGAGCTTGCCATCCCGCGCCATGACCAAATCGTCCACGGAACGAAAGCTGCTGAGGAGGACCCGGTCGGCTGCCCGCTGCTGCTCCAGGAGTCGCTCCTGCTCGGCGCGCAGGCGTTTGAGCTCCCGCTCGCGCAGGATCTCCTCGGGGGTCTGGGCGGGAGCGACCGTCTCCAGGGGGACCCCCTCCTGGCTCAGGGCCGTGTGTCCGTTGTCGACCTGACCCGGGGGGATCTTGTCCGTGTAATGGACGCCCCCCTGCTCATCCACCCAACGGTAGAAGCGTGCCTCGCAGTGGGCGGAAAACAGCAGAGGCGGCGCCAGCCCCAGAATCAAGGCAAGCGGCAACACCCTGGCATGGAACTGAGTGCGAAACATGTCGATGGTTACCTGATCAGCGAGCCTTCCCCAAATCGAGTCCGACCCCGAAACCCACGATGGTCCGGCATCTGTCGCAGGCGGACCGGTCAGACTCCGAACTCGGCCCGGTAGCTCCTGAGCCGCTCCAGCCAACCCGCACTGTCCGAGTGACCGTGCAGGAAATCGATGAGGTGGTCGAGGGTGAGGACGCTCACCACCGGGATACCCAGCGACTCGCGAACCTCGGCGACCGCGGATCGCCCGTCCTGACCCCGTTCCTGGCGGTCCAGGGCGATAACCACGCCCGCGGGCTGGGCCCCATGGCGTCGGATGATTTCGACCGACTCGCGGACAGAGGTTCCCGCGGTGATGACATCGTCGATGATGAGCACCCGTCCCCCCAGAGGTCGCCCCACGATCAGCCCCCCTTCCCCATGATCCTTGGCCTCCTTGCGATTGAAGGCATAGGGAAGGTCCCTTCGGAACTCCCCCGCCAAGGCCATGCTGGTGGCCACCGCAAGGGGGATCCCCTTGTAGGCTGGGCCGTACAAGATGTCGAACCCGAGACTGGAGTCCTGGATGCGGGCGGCGTAGGCCCGGGCAACCCGGGCGAGCCGATCGCCGGTATCGAAAAGACCCGTGTTGAAGAAATAGGGGCTGGAGCGCCCCGACTTCAGGGTGAACTCTCCGAATCGCAGGGCCCCGATCTGGGCGGCAAAGGTCAGGAAGTCGCGTTGATAGGGCTTCATGGGGTCGAGCTCGGAGCCACACTGCTGTTGGTATCATAGAAGGATGCACGGGCCCGACATGGGAATCCGGTCGCCACTCCAAGGAGATGCTGATCAAAGGCCATCCTGGCCCGACTCCCCACTGAACTTGGCCGGCACAGACCCATCATCGGAGTCCCCGCATTGAGTCCCCAAGGGATCTATCTCACCGCCTTCCTCGTCGGATTGCTCGGCGGTGTCCATTGCCTTTCCATGTGCGCCGGCCTGGTCAGCTCCTTGACCCTCGGCCTGGATCCGAAGGTGCGCGGCGACACCCTAAGGATGGCTCCCTATCAGCTCGCCTACAATCTTGGGCGCATCGCCGGCTATGGGGTGGCCGGGGCGATCGTTGGGGGGTTCGGGGCCCTGCTGCTCCAGCTTGGCTCCATCCAAACCGCCCAGCGCGTGCTCTATGGCCTTGCCGGCCTGGCCATGATCCTGCTTGGACTCTACCTCGGCGGCTGGTGGCGCATCCTGGGCGCCACCGAGCGCCTGGGCATCCACCTGTGGCGCCGGCTGGAGCCCCTTGGCAGAAGGCTGCTGCCGGTGCGCCGCATCCCTGACGCCCTGCTGCTCGGTTTCCTCTGGGCCTGGATCCCCTGCGGCCTGGTGTACAGCGTCCTGATCACCGCCGTGTCCACGGGCAGCCCGCTCGATGGGGCCCTGTTGATGCTGGCCTTCGGCGCCGGCACGCTGCCTAACCTCTTGGGGATCGGGTTGCTCGCCGGCGCCGCCGCCCGGCTGGCGGAGCGCCCCTGGCTGCGGCAGGGTGCGGGCCTGTTGGTGATCGCCTTCGGCGTCCATGCCCTCTGGCAGCTCGCGGCCGGCGTCTGACGGGTCGATCGTCCGTCGCTCGGCCGTCCCCGGGGCGGTCCGGGGCGCAACGTCCTACTCCGTGTAGAACTCCTGACTCATCTTCACCAGATGAGCGTCGCCCTCCCCTTGGGGCTTCACCCGAATCTCGAAGTTGACGGTCTGCTGGTCATAGATCGGGAACTCGCCCATGTAGTAGACGGCCTCCTGGTCCTTGATCTCTCGCATGGGGATGCGGCTCTTCTGTCCCATGAGGTTCACGATATCCACATCGACCGCGGCGGGTGTCGAGGTCCCGGTGGTACCAGCCCGCTCCTTGATCACGCTGACGTTGAGCAGGCCTCGAAACTTGCTGCGCTGGAAACCGTAGTTCCTTGCCACGTCCGGATCGAGTGTGTCGGCCCGAAAGGCGTTGTGATGGATGGTGTAGGGACCGGCAGGCGTACTGTTCTCGGCCAGCACGGGGAGGCTGAGGAAAAGACCGGCTGCCGCGACAGCGGCGGCAAGATTGAGGCTGCGATGCATGGGAGAGCTCCTCCGTCGTCGTTGTGATTCGCTATCGGGGCAACGGGGCCCCTGTGTTCGGCTCGGGCACCGCCGGGCGGGGCGGAATCCCTGCTCGGGGTCTCAACCGAAAGCGTCGCCAGGATCGATTCCGGTTATGCGCCTAGCATAGGTGGCAGCGGCCCGACAGGAAAGCGCTACTGGCAACCCACGACCGCTCCGAGCCTTGAGGGAAGCGCTGATCGATTGCGGTCCCCTGGCTCGACAGGGATGGCCTGGCATTCTCCAAGACCTCGAGCCGGTGAAAATGGATTCCCGGCGTCGTCGTCAGCCGGAGGCTCGCCTGGGTGTGTGCCGGGCTTCCTGCTCGCCGAGCGGGTCGTGATGCAGGGCGCTGTGGATGTTGCGCAGCGTGGTGAGCTCCTGGGCATGAATCACGTGCTGTCGACGCATCTGGTCGATGCGCGCCTGAAGGTCATCTTTGGAGCGTTCGATCCTCCGCAGACTCTCCAGGCGTTTCTCCATCGCCGCCTTGTGCAGGGTGATCTCGTGGGCCAAGGGCTCCAGCGCCTCGCGTATCCAGCCATCGCAGGCGATCCGCAACTGTTCGAAGAGTACGCGGGCCCGACTGACCATCTCCTGCTCGAAGCGCCTGATGACGCGCCCGGGGCGGGCCAGGACCATGGCGGAGCTACGCCGGTAGGTGTCCACCTCTTGTAGCAGCAACTCGGTCTCGACACTGTACTTCATCGGGATGAAGACCTTGGGCGTGGCGACGTCGAATCCGTACTCGTCGCGATAGGTCTGATAGATCTGACGTACCAGTCCGCGTAGGCGCTCGCTCTCGGCGGAGACCGTCTGCATGGTCCCCCGCATCTGCTCGAAAAGTGAGCGCATCGAGCGCGCCAGGCCCACCGAGGTCCAGCACCGGCGAAGCCGCCGCCAGGTCCCACCGATCATGGCCTCGATGTTCTCGGCCTCCAGGCTCTGGCGGCACAGGCGGGTCTCCGCGAGCAGGTGCTCTCGACTGCGCTGAAACTGCTCTACCGCCCCGAGGTAAAGCTCCTGCTCGCGGCGGGTCCGCTCGAGCAGCTGGGCGGTCGCCTGCTTGCTCTTCTCCAACAGGGTCTCGAGGTCCTCGATCTCGGCCTTGAAGCGCGCCACGCGAGCACCGACTTGGGCCCGGTTTCTGGCCAGCTCGCGGCCGACCCGGGCGTCGATGGTGTCCACCAGGAGCGCGTGCTTGGAGGCCAGGAGTCGCTGGCCGAGGTGACGATCAATCTGGGGCAGACCACTGCGCCCCAGGAGCGCATCGTCCTTGCGGGCCCTGGCGATCTGCCCCTTCTGGGCGGAGACCGGCAGGACCCCCTCGGGGTCGAGACCGAGGACCTCGACGACCGTGGTCCGCAAAGAGTCGACGGCGCTGTGGATCGCGGTGACATCGCGCAGTCGCTCCCACAGCAGATCCACCTTGCCGAGCGCCACCAGCAAAGACCCCCGGCATTCGCCCTGCAAGCCGCTGAGATGCTGCTTCCAGAGCTCCAGGTCGCCGCGGGCCACGGCCTCGTCCGCCGGCAGGACCAACAGGACCGCCTGGGCCCCCGGGATCAGGGCGTCGGTCAGCTCGGGCTCCTGGGCCAGTGCACGCGCACCCGGGCCGACCAGAACGACCAGACCCTGCCGCAGCAGCGGATGTGGAAGGCTCACCACGGCGTAACGCCACTTCGGAATCTCGATCCCTCCAGCGGCCGTCTGCCGCTCCGGAGGGAGGCCCTCGTCGGCGAATCCGAGCCGGCTGGCCTCCGTCCGGGAAACCACCTTGGTCTGCCGGATCGCTCCAAGGGTCCCGGCCAGCTGCTCCGGCGCCTGGACGTTGAGGGGGTAGTGGATCCAGCGCCCGGGGTCCCCCCGAAGGTCCGCGAGAGATAGGCCTTGGGCCCGGCTCTCCACCGGAAGCAGATGCAGGTACGCCTCATCCCGCTGATCGTCCCAGAGGAGCTCCGTGGGGCATTGGGCGCCATCGCCGTCGTCCGCGGGGAGCAGGCGCCCGCCGAGGTCGGGAAAGAAAAGGGCATCGATCAGCTCTGATTTGCCCCGGGAGGCCTCCCCGACCACCGCGACCGTGACGCGATCGCGATGCAACAGATCGAGGGTTCCCTCGATCCGCTCACGGGCACGGGGAGTCGACCGCCGGTGGTCCGAGAGCCAGCGCTCCAGCTCCAGCAGTGCCTGGACCACCCGCCTCTTCCACCGCTGGTAATGGCCGAGACTCTGCTGGAGGGCTGAGACCTGCATGCTCTTTCAGTGTGTCACGGGGCCAGGCGCACCGGGGCGCCACCCCGGCGCCGATCCAGTGCAAAGATAGGCTCAGCGGACCGTCGAGTCGGTGCGCCCGACCGCATTCCCTTCGCTCAGGGCCTGGGCATGGGCAGGGGCAGCCGCCGCGGGGCCCGAATCAGGAGACGCTTGGCGCGGGACTGGGAACCGCCGAGCAGCTCCACCTGGGTCAGGGGGACACCGAAAGACGCCGCGAGAAACCGGCGAAGGGCCCCGTTCGCCTTGCCCTCCACCGGCGGCGCCTGGACCCGGACCCGGTAGTGCCCACCCTGGTCCTCCACGAACTCGTCCCGCCGCCCCCTGGGCTGGACCCGCAGACGCAGCTCCAGATCATCCCCCACCCAGCGGTACCAGCGGCCCCCAGTCTCCAAGGCCCGGCTCAGAAGGGACTGCCCGTGAGCGCCTCCAACGGGGGCACCAAAAGCATCTGCAACAGGACCAGCCCGATCATCACCGCCATGGGGGACAGATCGATCCCCCCGATGGGCGGTATCAGCCGCTGGGCGGGCTCCAGCAAGGGATCCGTCAGTCGCCGCAGCAGCGCCACCGCCGGATTGTAGGGGTCAGGGCTCAGCCAGCTGAGGATCACCCGAATCAGCACGGCGAACAGGAGGATATCGATGACCAGCTCCAACAGGGCCGGGATCGCCCACACCAGGGCACCCAATAGGGACCCCCCGAACCCGAGCAGGCCCGCGATCAGGCCGAGCTGGAGCGCCATGAGCCCCCACGCAAGCACCAGCGACGCCAGATCCAGCCCCCGATAGCCAGGGATCACGCGGCGCAGGGGCCGAAGCACGGGGGAGGTCACGCGGACGATGAATTGGGAGATCGGATTGTAGAAGTCCGCCCGGGCCCACTGGAGCAGGAACCGGATCACCACCACGGCGATATAGAGCCCGAAGAGGGTGCGAAGCAGGAAGACGAGGGGATCGGTCAGGTAGGAGCCGCTCATGGCTGCTCCGACAGGGTACGGGAGATCTCCACCGCCCGGTCACGGGCGGCGCTCAGGGCACGGGCGACCACGCCCCGCAAGCCCGCCTCTTCGAACACGGCAAGCGCCCGCTCCGTGGTCCCCCCCGGAGAGGTCACCTGCGCACGCAGGCGCGCGGGCTCCGACTCGCTCTCCACCGCCATGCGGGCCGCCCCCAGGGCGGTCTGGATCGTGAGCAGACGCGCCGTCTCGGCATCCAGGCCCAACTCGGCCCCCGCCTCCTCCATGGCCTCCATGAGCAGGAAGAAATAGGCCGGACCGCTGCCCGAGAGCGCCGTGACGGCGTCGATCTGGGCCTCCTCCTCCACCCAGCGGACCAGTCCGGCCGCACGCAGGATGGTCTCGGCCCGGTTGCGTCCCTCCTCGGTGACCTGGGGGCTCGCGTGCAGGGCGATGGCGCCCGTCTGGACCATGGCCGGGGTATTGGGCATTGCCCGAACCACCGGCAGCGGGGCCCCCAGCCAGCGCTGAATGCCGGACTCCGGCACCCCCGCCATGATGGAGATCACGAGCAGCCCCAACCCCGCGGCCAGGTCCCCGATCTCCCGGCAGACCCCCGGGGCCAGCTGGGGCTTGACGCAGAGCACGAGGGTCTCGGCATGGGCGATGGCGTCGCGATTGTCCGCCACGACCTGGACCCCGAAACGCTCCCGCAACCCCTCCCGCCGCACCGCGTCGGGCTCCGCGACCCAGAGTCCGCGCGGCGCGTGGGCGTCGGCGATCAGGCCAGCGATCAGGCTGGCCGCCATGTTCCCGCCCCCGATGAAGGCGATACCGGCGTTGTTCATAGGCACCCTCAGGGGAGCGATGACAGTCGAAGCGCCGCGTCGAGCCCCGCAGGCCCCCACGCTGGGGACCGGGTCAACCGGGCGTCACCCCCTATTATACGGGCGGGGCCCGAAGACCGCCGTACCGACGCGCACCAGGGTGGCCCCCTCCA
>Ga0316579_10000829_pt1 | contig 10687 bp, 15 predicted proteins | sample J5NA_2_FD_203074 | JGI IMG/M metagenome (GOLD analysis project Ga0316579, IMG submission 203074) | Rhizosphere microbial communities from salt marsh grasses in Alabama, United States - J5-7_160517rDrA | ecosystem: Host-associated > Plants > Roots > Rhizosphere | place: USA: Alabama | collected...
GGGGTGTTCGTGACAGCCAGGTCTTGCAGCTGGTCTGGGAGACCCCGGCTCGTGACTGAGGTGCGTCTCGATTGCCACTATCGGCGCGAATGGCCAGACGGCTTCGGCGCGCGCGGATGGAAGCTCGCATCGACCACTGATGATCCGAACATCATCGCCTCGACGCCGGCCACCGGCGATCGGATACCCACGGCGGTGTTCATCCACGACATCCTCGATCATGCGCTCTGTGGTTTGCCGCCGAGTGGCCATCGGGCGGAGGCGATCGCGTTGTTGCAGCTTGCGGCACGCACCGGAGCCGATCCGCGGCCGGACTTTGCGCAGATGGTCGATGAGGACCTGTTGCAAGGGCAAGCCGACGGCGAGACGCTGGAAACGCTCCTGCCGGCGGAATTGATGGCCATGCGGCCGCCCGCGGCGCCCGGAGGCCGAGCGCTGATCCGCGACCTGGCTGCGCAATGCGGTCGAGAGGCATTGCGGGCGCGCCTCATCCAGCACCTGTTCGATCTGGGGGAGGCGGGACGCAGCCAGGCGCACGCGGCCTATCAGGCGCATGGCCTCGTCGACTCTCGCCGCGGTGCGCTGGGGCTGGCGCTGCAGCGGCTCTTCGAGCTCGCCGACCAGCAGGTTTGCGCGGCTGGTTGGGATGCCGCCACAGGCATGGTGGCTATCGATCCCACGGTCTGCCAATTCCGGTTGATGACCCCGCGGCCCTGGGCCGTGGAACGCTGCTACTGAGCTCGACGACGACGATGCCGGGGCGCAGCGCGCAAGCCCCGGCAAGCGGCCCGACGGGGTTAAGCTGCCGATTCCCTGCGTTCATCCCTAGGAGGCCCCAGCATGAAGCTCGCTATCATCGGCGCGGCCGGCAAGACCGGAACCGCCCTGGTCCACGAGGCCCTTGCGCGTGGGCATCAGGTGAGCGCGCTCTGTCGCGCCGCCTCGGCTGGGAAGCTGGCCGGGCTCGTGGCCAGGCCGGAATTCAAGCTGATCACGGCGGCCTCGGTCGACGACGAGAGCGCCCTCCGACAGGCCCTGGCGGACGCAGATGCGGCGCTGGTCATCCTGATCGCTGTCCATGACCTCAAGGCCAGCGCGCTGGTCGCGGCGCTATCGCGCGCCAGCGCCGCGACCGGATGCCGCCGTCTCATCTTCACCGCCGGCGAGATCACGGTGGCACCGGGACCCGGCGAGCGCCAGAGCTTGCGGCAGCGCTGGATGCTGGCGCTGTCCACCCCGCTTGTGGCGCTCAGCCCGTATTCGCTGCGGGACATGCGGAGCGCCTCCCGCCAGATACAGCAGCAGCGCGATTGGGACTGGACCATCGTCCGCGCCCCCACGCTGATCGATGCGGCGCCGGCCGGCTATCGCCTCGGCGCCCTCGACGCCGTGCGTTCTGCGGATCGGCTGTCACGCGCGGACTATGCCGCCTGCCTGATCGACTCGGTGGCCGAGCCCGGCCATCATCGGCGCCTGCTCACGGTCCTGCCCGCGCAGGCCGACGGCCCGGCTCGCCCCCGATGATCCGACGCCTGTGCCGCCGCCACGGATGGCGAGATGGGACCGGACCAAGACCGGAATGTGCACCGTCCAGACGGCTATCAGCCCGGGATCAGCGCAGTAGGCCCGCCGCTCGAGGAGAGCTCGAGGCAAAGGCTGCGCTCGGACGCGTTTTGTTGCCACCGTGCCGGGCTTGTCGTCGCGAACCTTTTCGAGTCCGAAAGGGCCATGGTGACGCCTGGTCGAAGGCGTGCTGGAGTCAGCGTCTGCGAATGTTGACCCAACCGGTCGATGCCAACGCAGATGCGTTTTGCCGGCGCTTCGGCTTCGTATGGTCACCCCTGCGCCAGGGTCAGCTATTGCTGCTTCTCAACGATGCTCGACAGGTGAACGAGTAAGCAACCCCTCGCCGAGGTCCTGCTCGAGGACCACCGCCGCGTGCGCCGCGCCTCCGACGCCAGGGGCCCCTATCGGGTCGAGCCTGTCCTATCGGTGAACATCATCCCAGAAAGAGCAGTTGACCCCTCCGCGATTTAGACAAATTCCCGTGCCCGTTGTGATTGAGAAGGCATCGGCACGTCACCCGAACGGTGAGCGCAGCTACGGCCGCCATGGCACGCCCCGTGCGGTGCCCAGCTGCTCTTTCTGGGATCATGGGGGTCTATGTGCTGGTGCCCTTCCATGGCTGAAAGGGGGGGCATCGCTCGGGTGCGATGAGCCTGCGTCCCCCGCTGGCGTAAGCTCACCAGAGCGTCTTCACCGCTTGGCTTCCCCGCAGCCGCTCGTCGCTCGTCACCAGGTCGGCAGCGTTCGCGACAGCCGTGGCGGCGATCAGCCGATCCGCGGGGTCGCCCTGGGGCAGGTCCAGCTCGGTCGACACCAGCGCGATCTCCGGCGTGACTGGCAGCACCCGCACCCCCCTCGCATCCAGCGCCAGCTGGCAGAAGCTCGCGCTGTCCGTGCCCGGGTCCAGACGCCCCTTGCTCACCAGCATCGCGATCTCCCACAGGCTGATGTCGACGCAGGCCAGGGTTCCGTCCGCCTCGCCGCGGTCCAGCGCCTCGCGCGCAATCGCGCTCAGACGTTCCGGCGCCAGGGCGTCGAAAATGAGCACGCAGGTGTCCAGCAGGATCACCCATCAACCTCCCAGACCTCACCGGCCGGGGTTACCACGTCACCGACCCGGGCCTGCGCACGCAGGGCCTCAAGCTGCCGCTTCGCCTCGGCGCGGTGGTCCTTTGCTGCCGACAGGCGGGCGACGACTCGGCCGCGCCGAGTGACCAGGATCTCCTCGCCGAGCTCCGCGCGTGCCAGGTACTCCGGCAAGTGTTTGCGCAGCTCGCTGATGTTGACCTCTTGCATGTTCGTCTGCGCCGCTTTTGTACAAATGAGTTGTACGTATTTTAGCCCGGAAACGTCGCATCGTCGCCGCTCGAGGGGCCTCGCATGACCCGGCGCCCCCTGGCGGTTCGGCTTCGTCGGCGCCCCGCCGCCTTCTTCGCGCCCAAGACTCCCGAGATGGCGGGCGCCGTGCCCACCAGCGCCCACCTGCGGCTGGTGACTGTGCCCCGGTAGCTGTCGAGAGCCCGCAGCATGTGTCCAATTTGCGCCGGATCGGTCACTGCTGAGAAATGGCCGGCCTTGACTGGCGGCAATGCGCCGCGGAGGTCCGCTGGGGGGGGTTCGGGCTGCGCACTTCGAAGAGCTTCACAGCCCCCGCGCCGTGGGCGCTCGCCGTAGCGGACCAGCCTCGTGACCACATCGTCATCGCCGGACAGCCCCGGAAAGGCGGTCACCGCCACCGAGACGCCGTTGATGCCATCCAAAGCCAACGCGAGGGCCAGCGCGGATACCTGGGCGATCTGGCCATCGGCGATGTCGCACCCTGAGGGTACCCTGGTCAGGGTGCCACGCGATCTGATCGCGCAGCGTCTCGGCTGCTCACGCGTGACGGTCAGCCGGGCGCTTTCGCGTCTGGCCGCCGCCGGCCGTGTCCGGCGGGAAGGACGCCGCATCCTCCTACTTGGCCACAAGGGACGCGACGGCGCGGGATGACGTCCCTTGGCGCTCATGCGCTACCGCGAACGAGCGACGGTGTGCCGCAGGAACTGCCGCGGGGGATCGACCTGCGACACGACAGCGATCGCCGCGCGCAGCGTGATGCGCCGGACTCGCCGTGACAGCGGTGTCGAGCGGTCAGTGCACCGCGCCGCTCGGTCCCCCGCAGCACGTCTTGTACTTCTGACCGCTGCCGCAGGGACAGGGCTCGTTGCGGCCGACCTTCGGTATGCCGCGCACGACCGGTTGCTGCGTGCCTGGCGCGGGGACGCCCGCACCGAGGCCGCAGGGTCCCGCAAAGACCGCCGGCGCTTGCGTCAGGAGGCGTGGATCTTCACCAGCGATGGAACGATGGCTTCGACCCAGCGTTCGCCGTCTTCGTCCTGCATGGTCAGTTGCAGACCGTCGTCGCTGCCAAGCCGCAGGAAGGGCTTGAATCAGGTCGGCTCCGCGACCACCAACATCGACCAGGTATTGGAGTCCAATCGGGTGCCCGTCAGAAAGCCCTCGCACCACGCCGAGGCGCCCGAGTGCCCGCCGTCGAGATACACCGGCCGAAACCCTTCCGGATCGGTCTTGAAGCGGTCCATCAAGCCGTTGTGCAGCCGCATGACGAAGCCGAGCATCGCGTTGGCCTCATCGAGGTCCTCGAAGGGCGGTGCCACCTGTCCGTCGATACGATCCCAGATCCAGGGTATCCACTGCGACGGCATAACGATCTTCGGCCCGTGCACGAGGGCGGTGAGAAACCCCTCGAGTGTTGTCAGGTCCATGGCCCGCTCGTCGAACCGCGGCGGCGCCAGGAACTGCTCTAGCGCCCACCGTTCGTCGGGGCTCAGGCCGATGCCGAGGGGGCAGAGCGCGCGTCGATCATAGGGCCTGAGTTTGGCGGAATCGGGTCAGGACGCGGGGAAGGGGTTCTTCACCGTCAGCTGGTCTTCGATGCGCTGGCCATCCTGCAGGTCTTCCGTCCACAGCACGCAGCAACCAGCCAGCAGCGCCGCCGCGACGATCAGTGAATCGTACAGCGAGAACCCGTAGCGCTCGGCGATCGCGAGTCCACGCTCGTGCGTGGCGACCGTAAGTGACTCGACCCGGCAAAGCGCACGCGCGGTGTGCAACACCTCGTGAATCTCCGACCAGGCCAGCCCGAGCTTGCGTGAGGTCACCGCTGCGAGCTCGTTCAGCACCTGCACGCTGATGACACCACCCCCGGCGAGCAGGTCTTCGGCCCGGTCCGCCTTCGCCGCATCCTCTGAGAGCAGGTACAGTAAGACGTTGGTATCGAAGAAGGCGTCAGCCGCGCTCATGGGCCTCGAGCCGATCGAAGCGGAACCCATCGGGTAGACGCCCGCGATACTTGCGCAGTCGCGCCAGCAGTTCCCGGTTTTCGGGCGCCTTGCGCACGCTCAGGCTCCGCGACCCTTCGACCTGGATCTCGATGTCGTCGCCTTCGCTCAGGTCCAGCGCCTCGACCACCGCGGCAGGCAGCCGCACCGCCAGACTGTTGCCCCATTTTGAAACTTGCATTGGGCACGCTCCCGGATCGATCTGGATATACTTGGCGCTAGTGTATATCCGCATCGTCGGTTGTCCAATGTCCTTGGGCGTGGCCCGGGATCACCCATGCCTGGCCAGTCGCGGGATCGATATCGAGCAGCAACTCGCAATGTTCGGTGGTGGTATCCACCGCCGTCGGGTCGTCAGGACGGCTGCAGCCGGCGATGACGCCGGCATCGAAGACACCGAGGTTCGCATGAATGTAGCCCGCCGCCTCGGCACTGCTGAGCACCTGGTGTCGCGTGGTGCCTCGGCCACCGCGCTCGTCTGTGTCAGAGCGGCTTGCAGTAGAGGCCGCGGCGTGGGGTGGTGGGGACCGGGCGCCTGGACCTCTTCGACCAGGGTTGCTGCGAACGATGGGCTGTTCCACGCAGCCGCCGATCGCTTCAGCGCCAGCATTTCAGCGCCAGCATTGCCTCGGTCACCGGGCCGCCTCCATCTCCCGTCGGCGCATCGGCATCGCATCGATGCGCGCGAAGACGCGCCGCAGGTCGAGGCCTTGCTCGCTGGACTTGAGCTCAGCGTCCTTGCCGACGAGGAAGACCCACGCATCGGATCGACCGAAGTAGCGCTCGTCCAGGTGTGGCGCGAGCGCATCGCCAGTTCCCCCGGATAGTTGCTCAGCAACCCGTCGGCAGACGCCACAAACCAGACGATGTGCCGCCCGTCGATCGCAGCTTGTGCCGCGCGCAGGCGTTCAGCGGCATCCGGAATCCGACCATCCACGACAAGGATGCGATGCTGCCAGCGCAGCGATGCCAGCTCGGTCAGCGGTGTCGCCGCCGTCGCTAACGCGAAGGCTGGAGGCGAGATCGCCAAGGCGAGTGCCAAAGGTATGCCAAGATCAAAGCGCCTATGTGAGATCGAAGCCATGCCCATCTCGAACAAGCGCTCGCTTGCATCGCTCATGCAGTCGTTTCCCCGCCGGGGTCGCGTGCAATGGATCGGCCTGCGGCCGGCAAAGCGCGCGCCGGTTGTCAGTGTCGACACCGCCCGCGCCCTCACCGGTGGGGGCCTTGACGGCGACCACTACGGTGGTCGCAGCGGCAATCGCGGCATCACCCTGGTGCAGGCCGAGCACCTCGACGTCATTGCGTCGCTGACCGGTGTGGAGAAAGTTGCGCCGGCGACACTGCGCCGCAACCTCGTTGTATCCGGGATCAACCTGGCCGCGCTAAAGGGCCGGCGCTTTTGCATCGGGGACGTCGTGCTGGAAGGCACCGGGCTCGCACACCCCTGCTCGCGCATGGAGGAGGCGTTGGGTCCGGGCGGCTACAACGCGATGCGCGGTCATGGTGGGCTCTGTGCTCGTGTTCTGCGGGGCGGGATGCTGCGCGTCGGCGATGCCGTCGTCGCCGAGGGCCTCGTCCCATGCGGTTGACGCGACACGTTGCCCTTGTCGGGATCGGCGCTGTGCGGCGCTGCCGAGACGTAGCGCAGGCATACGACCATGTTGACCGAACAACGCGACATCAATGCGCCGGCCAGCGCCGCCTGGCAGTTCCTCGTCGACACCCAGGAATGGCCGAGCTGGGGGCCCAGCGTCTGCGCGGTTGACGCCCCGGCGCGATGCATCGGTCCCGGCGCGCGCGGGCGTGTGCAGACAGCCGCCGGTCTCTGGCTGCCGTTCCAGATCACCGACTGGCAGCCCGAGCGTTACTGGGCCTGGCGCATCGGCGGCATTCCGGCCACCGGCCACGGCGTCGAGCCCATCGGCCCGCAGCGCTGCCGCGTACGCTTCCTGATCCCGCCCTGGGCAGCGTTCTATCGCCCGGTCTGCCGCCAGGCGTTGCGGCGCCTCGCCGCGCTGGCCGAGGGCCGAGGTGGACCGGGAACGACCGACCCGTAGGCCAGGGCTGCTATCCTGAGCCCATGACCCGTTTGGTGATCCAACACCGTCGCCGCACCCAACTCGATTCGGATGCCGAGACCATAGACCTGCCGAGCGAACCGATGACCGGGCTGCCCCTGCTGGGGCGGGTGAGCGCCGGTCATCCGGTCGAGGCCATCGAGGACCCGGAATGGGTGCACGTTCCGGAGCGCCTCGCCCGCGGGGCCAGCTATGCGTTGCGCGTGCAGGGCGACTCGATGCGCGACGAGCAGATCGAGGATGGCGACCTGGTGCTGCTCCATCAGCGCAGCACAGCCGAGGATGGCGACACCGTGGTGGCGCTTATCGACGATGGCCTTGCCACCCTCAAACGCCTGTATCGAACCCCCGAAGGTCTCCGTCTGCAGCCGGCTAATCCAGACTACCCGCCGCTGCACCGGCCGCACGGGGCCGTCGAGGTCATCGGTGTCGTTATCGCCATGATGCGACAAGTCGACTAGCCACGGTTGCGTGTCGTCGACCAACGCCGGTGTGGTGCGCTCGCCCAGCGCCGTTGCACATGATCCCCATGCCAGGCTAGGCGCCGTCGCCGACCACCTGCCCGATGTCGTTCGCCGTCAGGATGCGCTCGGACCACCGGAGCAGGGTGTCGGCGTCGGCGGCGTTGACCTTGGCCCGGATCGGCTCGGGGACGTCCCCGAACTTGAGCTTCAACAGTGACAGCAGCATCGTCGCCTCGCCCTTGCGGACGCCTAGGCGCTCACCGCGTTCGACGCCTTGTTCGATAAACCGTTCTGAGAAGCTGCTCATGATGTCGGCCTCGTCGGGATACTCAAGTTCATAGCGTTGCCGCTCATTGTCGTCCAGATTGGCGTAGATGTCGATAAAGTCGATATATTTCAGTCGCTTTTCCGGATCGGGCTCCAGCTCGAGCAGGCCGCGGGTGGCATACGCGTAGGTCTCGAGCTTGCGCTCCGGCGCGAAGTGCATGTTCGGCAGATTGATTCGAGCGACGATATTACGGCTTTCTCGATGCACGTCGAATGGGATCGTCGCCAGCTCGCAGGCGAGGTAGTCGAACTGTAGGAAGCGGCGCCGGTCACCGCCGAGCGTCAACTGATACTGCGGTGCGCTGCCGCGCAGGAAGACGACGACCGGCACCACGCGATCCGTCTCGAACAGCTCAGCCAGATCGAGGCAGTAGTGGGCCAGGCGGTGGATAGAGAAGCGCTTCGGGTCGGTCTCCTCTTCGATGACGAACAACAGCGCCGCGCGCCGTCCCTCCGGCCACTGGACCAACAGCGGTACGTCAAGCTCCCGAAACCGCGCGCCGAGCCGTTCTTTGAGCTGTTCCTGACGCACCGGCAAGATCTCCGCGTCGGCGAAGGCGTCCGCCGTCTCCTCCGGCGCGAAGAAGCTCAGCGCTTGACGAGGATAGTCCAGGATCAGGTTCTTGAAGTTCTGGTCGTGGCTCATCGGCTTGCGTGTCGCATTGGTCTGCCGTTGTTCCGGTCGGCCGGCTCCCTGACGTGGCGCTCGGCACTGGTGTCGCAGCCGGGCCCGTTTGGACTCCAATTAGGCCGCCCGAGTTATGACGTCCGGGCGATGGCCGATCCGCTCTGCCAGGGCTACGGGTGACGCATTGACGCCCACCCGACGATAGCAGACTTCCCTCCCTCGCGATTTTGATGCGTTACGTCGCAGCGGCCGTCGTCCATCGGCACACATCGGGTTGTTGCGTTGTCCGCCATGCCCGGAATGCTCGGGGCCTGACCGCCGTTTCGCCGTCGCCGGCCCCCACCGATCAGTCCAGGCTAGCGCCTTCCCATCCCCCGGAGGCGAGACGCATGCAACCGCTGGCACTCCCGCACGGCGTCGACGACCCGCCATCACTGCTGCTGTGGCGGCTCGATGACCTGATCCCGCTGATCCTGATGCTGGTGATCGGCATGCTGACCGATCGCTTGGCTGTCTTCCTCGTCCTCGGTGTGATGCTGTCGCGCCTGTACGGGCGCTTCCGGGATAGCCGCCCGGATGGCTTCGCGCTGCACTGGTGCTACTGGCACGGGCTCCTGCCACTGCCGGCCCGCAGCTGCCCGAACCCCTTCCGCCGCACCTGGCGCGCCTGAGCCGGCCGATGGATCTGCGCACGCTCACACGCACCTGGCGCGGCCTCACCGCCGAGAACCGCTTCCAACGGCTGGTGGTCGCACTGCTGCTGGTGACGAACCTGCTGACTCTGGTCGCGCTGGCGCGCGCGGATCGCACCGTCGTGCTGGTACCGCCGATCCTGGAAGGGCAGGTCAACATCGCGCGCGAGAAGGCCAGTCGGGAGGTCAAGGAAGCCTGGGCGCTGCACGTGGCCGAGCTGCTCGGCAACGTCGGCGCCGATTCCGCGGACTTCATCCGCACCGCACTGGAGCCCCTACTGGCACCAGCACTGCGCCGCGAGGTGCTGGCCGTCATCGGCGATCAGGTGGAGGCCATCAAGCGCGAGCGCGTCTCCATGCACTTCTCGCCGAATGCGCTGCACTACGAGGAGGCCAGCGACACCTTCTTCGTCACCGGCCTGCAGGTCAGCGCCGGACCGGGCGCCGAGCCGGTGCGCCGGCAGCGCACCGTGACGGTCCGGCCCGGCTCCAACGCGATCCTGGAGCTGGCCATCGATCACCTCAACCGGATCGTCACACCGTTCGCCCGACCCTCGGTGCGCACGGTGTCGAGCCTCTCCACCGAGGTCGACGGCAACGTGCTCTATGTCGCCACCGCCGAGGAGACGCCGGCGACGCTCTACATCAGCGATGCCGACGATGCGCGCACAACCATCGGCCTGACCCTGGCACTGCGCCGCGTGCCACCGCGCGAGATCCGTCTGCGCGTCCCGGGCGTCGAAGCGCGCCCCCCAGCCGGCGCAGAGGACGCGGCGGTCGTCCCGGCGTCTGCCAGATCCATCGAGCCCATGAGCGCCGCCACCTGGCGTCAGCCCCAGCGCTACGTCGAGGAGCTGACAGCCGGCTTGCGCGCGCTCGCCCTGGGCGAGGTGCCGGACGGGTACCGCGCGCGTCGCACCCGCGCCGCGGAGACCCTCGTCTGCGGCAACGGGCTCAGGCTGCGCCGCGGTCGCGCTTTCGACGGCGGGCCGCTGCGCTTCGTCACGGCGACGGTGCGGGCACAGTCCGGGCAGGCGCTCGACCTCGACGCGAGACGCTGCCGGCTGCGCTCCGGCGCGCCCATCGCGGCCGTCGCGCTGTGGCCGAGCGGGGAGCTGTCGCCGGGTGCCGAGGCCGACCTGTTGGTCGCCGTCGGCCTGAACGGCGACGATCTTCAGGGCCGCGCAGCGGGTCGGCAGCCATGAGGCGCGCACAGAGCGGGCGCGTCGTCCGATGAGCGCGCCGGGCAGCATCTGGACAGCCCTGTCCCCGCGGGTGCGCCAAGGGCTCACGCTCGGCGCCGGTCTGCTGGTGGTTGCCGCGCTCGCGTTGCTGGTGGCGACGGCACCCGACGAACGGGGCCGCGGCGATGCGCCGCGCCGTCGCCTGGTCGCCAACATCCTGACCGACGTCGATCCGCGGGATCTGGGCATCGACGGGCTGGGCCGGCGCCTGACGGCGCTCGAAGGCGAAGTGCGCCGGATCACCTACAGCCTGGAGCAGCTCGGACTCGACGCGGCCGACGGCGCCGAGGGGCCACTGCTGCAGACGCTGCGCCGCGAGCGCGAGACGGAGCTGGCGTCATTGC
>Ga0316579_10000830_pt1 | contig 10686 bp, 9 predicted proteins | sample J5NA_2_FD_203074 | JGI IMG/M metagenome (GOLD analysis project Ga0316579, IMG submission 203074) | Rhizosphere microbial communities from salt marsh grasses in Alabama, United States - J5-7_160517rDrA | ecosystem: Host-associated > Plants > Roots > Rhizosphere | place: USA: Alabama | collected...
GCAATTCGTCATCGACAAGCATCACATTCCCACTGCCGTTGCAGGCTTTACACCGGAGAGCCTGCTCGCCGCCTTTTATTCCACGCTACGCCAGATCCAGGACAGGAAACCGTTTCTGGACAATTGCTACCCGGAAATCGTATCTGCCACCGGGAATGCAACCGCGCAGAAATACCTGCATGAAGTCATGGATGTCGTGGACGCGAACTGGCGGGGCATCGGTATCATCCCGGCCTCCGGATTTGCACTCAATGCCCGCTATGCCGCCCATGATGCCCGGATACATTTCCCCTCCTACGCCGATGACGCGCGCAAACGCGCAGGTGAAATGCCTCCGGGATGTGATTGCGCCCGGGTGGTACTGGGAAAAATATATCCGAATGAATGCAAATTGTATGGCACCGGCTGCACCCCGAGAAATCCGGTCGGTCCCTGCATGGTTTCTGATGAAGGTGCATGCCGCATCTGGTGGAGCGGCGGCCTGCGCAGTAATCATTCCAGAAAGACAGGCTGATTTCCCGCTGCTCGCACATTTGCAAATGCGCGGCGTGAACCACAAGGGTAGACGTGGTTATACGAACAAACATGACCGATACCACTTCCCATAACAGCTCGCCCGACCGCACTCCTGACACGCTTCATGCCCGTTTTATTCTTCTGAGCGGGCACGTACAAGGCGTTGGCTTTCGTCCGTTTGTGTACCGGCTCGCAATGGAACATGGTATTACAGGCTGGATTGAAAACCGAATGGGCCAGGTGGCGATTCACGCGCAGGGAACCCGCGCGAACCTGCGCCGGTTTGAATTGGATATCCTGCGACAGGCGCCGCCACATTCCACTCCGGTGATACATTCCATACACGATGCGGAAAACATAGCCACGGAGGGTTTTGAAATCCGCAAAAGCCGCCCGAATAGACTCCGGGACACCCGCACCGAGATTCGCCTCGTGCCTGACTTACCCTTATGCGAACAATGCCGGAGCGAACTGCAGGACAGGACCGATCGGCGCTATCGTTATCCCTTTACCAATTGCACGCAATGCGGGCCGCGTTACACCATTATCCACGAATTACCCTATGACCGGATAAACACCAGCATGCATGCATTCCCCATGTGTGCGGATTGTACCGCGGAATACCAGGACATCAGCAACCGGAGATTCCATGCCGAACCGATCGCCTGCCCGGTATGCGGGCCCGTACTCGAATATCATCACAGGGAAACCCGGATCGTCGAAAATGATGCCGCCATCAGGGCTGTGGTGAATGATCTCGGGGAAGGCAGGATTATTGCCGTCAAGGGTATAGGTGGATACCACCTGCTCTGCGATGCCCGTAATGACGATGCGGTAAAGCGATTGCGCATGGCCAAACACCGCCCGCATAAACCGCTTGCAATCATGCTACCGGGAAATGACAGGCTCGGGCAATGGGGGATCGGTATACAAGACGTTCACCGGGAAATACTGGGCAACCCCGTGCATCCGATTGTGCTGGCGACAGTATATCCCGATACCTGTCTATCCAATGAAATTACACCCGGGCTACAGGAAATCGGTGTCATGCTACCCTATAGCCCCTTGCATGAAATTATCCTTGAAGACTTTGGTTTTCCTGTCGTTGCCACCTCTGCAAACCTCAGTGGCGAACCCGTACTGACCGAAGCGCAGGATGTGGAAATCCGGCTCGGCACCGTGGCGGATAGTTACCTGCACCATAATCGGGGGATACAGAGACCGGCGGATGATCCTGTATATCGTGTCATCGATACGGTCGCCCGCCCCCTGCGACTGGGTCGCGGCAACGCCCCGCTGGAACGGGAATTGCCCTTTTCCCTGCCGCAACCCCTGCTGGCAACCGGCGGGCATATGAAAAATACCGTGGCGCTTGCCTGGGACCGCCGTATAGTCCTGTCACCCCATATCGGGGATCTTGATTCGGCGCGCAGTCGCGATGTGTTCACGCAGGTCATTGCTGACCTGCAGAACCTGTATAAGGTGCAGGCCACGCGGATTATTACCGATGCGCATCCGGGATACGCGAGTACGCGCTGGGCCAGGCGGCAGGGCTTGCCGCTGCTTTCCGTACTACATCATCATGCCCATGCGTCGGCCGTTGCCGGTGAGTATAGTCATGAAACCGATTGGCTGGTCTTCACCTGGGACGGCGTCGGCCTGGGTACTGAACAGGTGCTCTGGGGGGGAGAAGCATTCCTGGGGCGCCCGGGCGCATGGCGGCACGCGGCGAGCATGCGCGAGTTTCGCCTGCCCGGCGGAGAAAAAGCAGGTCGCGAGCCGTGGCGCTCTGCATTGACCTTGCTCTGGGAGAACGACCTGGAATGGAATCCTGATCCGGGACAAGTTCCGTCGGATCTCGACATGCTGCGCATTGCCTGGGAAAACCGGCTCAATTGTCCGCGAACCTCCGCGGCAGGCCGACTCTTTGACGGTGCGGCATCCCTACTGAATCTCCTCCAAACCGCCAGTTTTGAAGGCCAGGGACCCATGTATCTCGAAGCCATCGCCGAGAAATGCACCCTGGAGCCGCCGGAATTGCCGTTGCATACGGATGCCAACGAGGTCCTGCGCGCGGACTGGTCTGCCCTGCTGCCGATGTTGCGCGATCCATCGATCCCGGTGGCACACCGCGCCTGGCTTTTTCACAGGAGCATGGCCGGCACGCTGTTACAGCAGGCTTGCCGCCTCAGGGATAAACACGGGGATTTTGCCGTGGGTCTTGGCGGCGGGGTATTTCAGAATCGCCTGCTCAGCGAACTGAGCCTGGATTTGCTCCGGGCCAACGGTTTTCGTGCCTACCTGCCGCAGGCCATACCTGTCAATGATGGCGGACTTTGTTACGGACAGATGATCGAAGCGGGATATCGTATCCAGTCATAAAATGCTACGTTAGCACCGATGAAAATAACGACAAAAGTAATCGTATGAAATACATCTCTCTTGCCCATGGAAATGGCGGCGTTCTGATGCGAGAACTCATCGAAGACGTTTTCGCAAGAATACTGGGCGACCTGTTACTGGATATCGAGTCCGACGCCACCACTCTGCCGATGCAGGGTATCTCCGGTGAACTGATGTTCACCACCGACGGTTTCACGGTGGACCCTCTCGAATTTCCCGGGGGCAATATCGGCTCACTGGCCGTTCACGGCACGGTCAATGACCTTGCGGTATCGGGCGCGACGCCCCACTTCATCAGCCTGAATGCATTTATCGAAGAAGGCCTCTCGTTCGAACAGCTGGAAAGAATTATCACGGCACTTGGTGTTGCTGCCCGGCATGCCGGTATCCGGATTGCCGCGGGTGATACCAAGGTGGTTCGCCGCGGCGAAGGGAGTGGTATCTACCTGGCCACCACCGGCATCGGCAGCCGTCCGTCTGATGTTCAACTGGGCACCCGGCAGATACGGGATGGTGATTGTATCCTGGTCAGCGGGCCCGTGGGGGATCATGGCATTGCCGTGATGCTCGCGCGGCAACAATTCGGTTTACACGGTGACCTGCAGTCCGATGCCGCCACGGTACTTCCGCTGACCCGGGCCCTGCTGACGTTCGATGGCTTGCGCTTTATGCGGGATCCGACGCGGGGTGGCCTCGCCACCGTACTGCATGAAATATTTCGCAGCACGGGATTTGGGATCCGGGTCCAGGCAAGGCAGATACCGGTACGGGATCCAGTAAAAATTGTGTGTGAGATGCTAGGATATGACCCGATGTACCTGGCCTGTGAAGGCCGTGTTGTCGTGGTGATAGATGCCGCACAGGCAAACGATGCACTCACCAGTCTACAAGCGCTGGAACTTGGAGAACAGGCTGCCATCATCGGCAGGATATCGGCACGGGATCGGCACGTGGTCCTGGAAACGGAATTGGGAGGGGAGCGAGTGCTGGAAGAACTGGAGGATGATCCCCTACCGAGAATTTGCTGATCACGATCTACATTATGTAAATATTTGTTACAGCGATGATCGGGAATATTAGTATTAGATTATTTTTTCATTCGTAATCCGTGCATTTTCAGATCAATTGTGAATTGTTGTTTATTATCATGTTGATGTTTACTTGATCGGCGTCAATAATATCTTCCTGACGTGCTTTACCATAGCGGCCTAATAAACAAAAAGAAGCATGTAATTGCGCAGAGGAGGACCAGGCAAGTGACCGCGATTCGGAGTGTGGCCATTATAATTGTATCAGCCGCAACTTGCCCCAACGCGCTCGCACTCTCGGGCGCAGATGTCTTCGAACAAAAATGCAAGGTTTGCCACACCGCCGGTCCTGCTTCTTATCAATCGAATACGCAACAGATCGCGGCAATCCTTACGGAAGGTAGTAATCAGTATCATTATTTCAAGTTGACGGAAAATGAAGTAAGCCTGGTGCTCGAATATATTTCTCAACAAAAAACAGACTGAGGAAATGCGGATGCGTACATTGGTGCTGGGAATTGGCAATACCCTGCTTGCGGATGAAGGCATTGGCATACATATCATTCAGCACCTGGAAAAATTCCATCATGACCAGCCGGATACGGACTACCTGGACGGCGGCACACTGAGTTTCACACTGGCCGGACCCATAGAAGATGCGGACCATCTGATCGTGGTCGATGCCGCGGAACTGAAATCCGCACCGGGAACGGTCAGGACTTTCATTGGCAAGGACATGGATGATTTCCTGGGACAGAACAACAAGCGTAGCGTGCATGAAGTCGGTCTCATCGATTTACTGACGATCGCACAGTTGACAGAAAAGCTTCCGCAAAAACGTGCATTGATCGGTGTACAACCTGAAAAAATTGACTGGGGTGATGAACCCACACCAATGGTCAGGGACTCCATTCCGGAGGCCTGCGCCAGAGTGATCGGCCTGATACAGGAGTGGAGCGCATGAATCGCCTGGATGACATCGCGGTTACGGTGGAATACGACGGGAAAGACCACGTGTCCGGCCAGAGTCTGGCGGTTTTGAGCGAAATAGCCAACTTGCTGGAAAATCTTGCAAGAACCGGCGAGAGCAGCAGCATAGACGTACGCAGCCTGCCGTTATTCCCGGGCGACTATGCCGCAATTCGCGAAACCCTTGGCACAGGTGAAGTATCTGCGCGCATCAATGCCCTTGGTCCGACACAAATTCAGGAAACGGCCATACCCGGTGTCTGGTGGGTTACGCATTTTAATGACAATGAGGAAACCCTGGCGGAATTCATAGAGATTACCGTGGTTCCGGAAATCATTCCTGCAAGTATGGATGATCTGGCAACTGCGAGGGAACAACTCCAGAGCCTTATCAGAGAACGACAACAATCCGACCATTCCCTATGAGGAGGATGTATGAGGAAAGATGAAACACTCGCGGAACATTTGCAACGCCAGGGCATCAGCCGCCGCAGCTTCCTGAAGTTCTGCGCGACAACCGCCTCCCTGATGGCACTGCCGCCGACGATGGTACCCACGATTGCAAAAGCACTCGGCAATGTCAGGCGTCCTTCAGTCATCTGGTTGTCTTTCCAGGAATGCACCGGCTGCACGGAATCATTAACCCGCTCGCATACCCCAACCATAGAAAGCCTGATATTCAACGCAATATCACTCGATTACCACCACACCCTGATGGCGGCATCCGGCACGGCGGCCGAACATGCCCGCGAGACGGCCATGAAGGAATCCTATGGAAAATATCTGCTGATTGTCGATGGGTCGATACCACTCAAGGATAACGGCTTGTATTCAACCATTGCAGGCAGAACCAATCTCGACATGCTGCAGGAAGTCGCGAAAGGCGCGGCGGCGATTGTTTCAGTGGGCACATGCGCCGCCTTCGGTGGAATCCCGCATGCCAACCCAAATCCGACCGGAGCGGTACCGGTTAGTGAAATCATCAAGGACAAGCCAATTATTAATGTATCGGGTTGCCCTCCAATCCCGGTCGTCATCACCGGTGTGCTGACCCATTACCTTACCTTCGGTACGATACCCGAACTGGACAGCCTCGGCCGTCCCCTCGCCTTTTTTGGCGACTCAATCCACGACAGGTGTTACCGGCGTCCGTTCTATGATCAAGGCAAATTCGCCAAGACTTTTGATGATGAAGGTGCTCGCAGTGGCTGGTGTTTGTACGAACTCGGTTGCAAGGGACCGACAACGCATAATGCCTGCGCCACCGTAAAATGGAATAACGGCACCAGCTTTCCAATCGAATCCGGACATCCCTGCCTCGGATGCTCGGAACCCGATTTCTGGGATGCCGGCAGTTTCTACAAGCCGCTGTCGACCTCCACCGCCAGTGTCGGACAATGGGCAGGCGCGGCCGTGGTGGCTGGCGCGGTAGCCGGTGCAGCCTACGGTTTGTACAACAAGAAAAAACAATCCGACGCCGTCAAGAGCCATGAGAAATTGACGGTGAAAGACCTGGAGGGTTCCTGATCATGACATCCATGGAGCTTTTATTGTGGGCACGAGGTCCGGGCTTGCAAATTGCGACTGCGGTGTTGTTGCTTGGCCTGGTGTTTCGATTGCTGGAAATTTATACTCCCGGCAGAAAGCCAGATTTATCGGAGGCACGCGCCAGCGGCATGGGCCCTGGCGTGAGGACCATCTTCTCGCGCAGCGTACCGCTGAAAGGGATGTGGACCAAGGAAATCTCCGGGTATACCTTTCACATCGGTTTTCTTGTCGTACTGCTGTTTTTCGTGCCGCATATCCTGTTGTTCAAGGATACGTTCGGTTTTGGCTGGCCCGGTATTTCGAATTCCATGATTGATTTTATAACGGTTCTCACACTGGCCGCGCTCGCCTATACACTTTTTACACGCATCACCGACCCGGTACGCCGTTTCCTGTCAACCTTTGGCGATTACCTGGCACTGCTTCTCACCGCACTGCCATTGATTACCGGCTACATGGCCTTTCATCGCCTGGGCCTGCCCTATACCCAGATGCTTGCGATTCACATCCTGAGTGTAGAAGCGCTTATGATCTTTTTACCTTTTACCAAGCTCGTACATGCCGTCACAATCCTGGGTTCACGCTGGTATAACGGTGCGATTTCCGGTCGCAAGGGGGTGCAGTCATGAGTACCAGCCTGGCGCGCGGAATTACTGCACTGAAGGAACAGATAGATTCACCCATCGCATCATTTTTTTCCAGTTGCGTGCATTGCGGCATGTGCGCGGATGCCTGTCTTTTCTATACGGAAACGAAGGACCCGAAATATACCCCGATTCACAAGCTGGAACCCATGCGCAGGGTGTGGCAACAGGAATATACCTTCTGGGGCCGGCTCGGCAAGAAGCTCGGTATCAGCAAGCCGGTTACCGATGCCGAGTTGTCCGAATGGGAAGAACTGGTCTATGACAGTTGCACACTGTGCGGGCGCTGTTCACTGGTCTGCCCGGTGGGCAATGATATCACCTATATGATTCGCAAGATGCGGGAAGGCATGGTGGTTTCCGGACATTCACCAAAGGGATTGCGCGAAGCCACCCAGCGCGCCATCGAGTTCGGCAGCCCGATGGGGATTACCCTGCAAACCCTGCAGGCCCAGGTAAAACATGCTGAAAAGGAAACCGGGCTTACCGTGCCCATGGATGTCACGGGTGCGGAATACATGATGGTTTTATCCTCCGCCGAAATAGCGCAGTTCAGCGAAATTATTGGTGCCGTCACCAGGATCTTTCATGAAGCCGGTGTTTCCTGGACCCTGTGCTCCGAGGCATTTGAAGGTACCAACAGCGGCATTCAGATCGGCTCGAAGGATCTTGCCGGCGAACTGGTTGGGCGGCTGGTCGCTGGTGCGGAAAAGTTAAAGGTAAAATATGTGATCAGCCCGGAATGTGGTCATGCCTATACGGCCTTGCGCTGGGAAGGGCCCAACCTGATCGGGCGTCCCTACCCCTTCAAGGTCATACACATACTGGAGTTACTCGAACAATTGCGCAAGGAAGGACGTTTACGGACCGAAGGCAAGGAAGAGGAACGCCTGACCTTCCATGACCCATGTCAGCTGGTTAGACGAGGTGGAGTCATCGAGGAACCCAGAAGCCTGCTCAACATGGTTGCATCCGATTTTGTCGAAATGAACGATCATGGGAAGCTGAACTGGTGTTGCGGTGGTGGCGGTGGTGTAAGCGCGAATGAACGCGCCGATCCGCTACGTCTGAAGGTATTCAGCCGCAAGAAAAATCAAATCGATGAAACAGGTGCCACCACCATTGTAACCGCCTGTTCCAATTGCCGTAACATGCTGCTGGACGGACTGGAACATAACAACATGGACATCGAGGTTGTGGGACTGACAGAGATGCTGGCGGAACACCTGGTAACCAGGCAAACACCTGCCACCACGGGAGATAAGTAATGAGTGAACGCGTTGTAGTTGATCCGATTACAAGAATCGAAGGGCATTTGCGCATCGAGGCACAGACCGATGGTGACACGATTACCGAGGCCTACTCTTCCGGCACCATGGTACGGGGCATCGAAATTATACTTCGCGGCCGTGATCCCCGGGATGCATGGGCTTTTGCGCAACGCATCTGCGGGGTGTGTACCCTGGTACACGGCATCGCGTCGGTACGTGCGGTTGAAAATGCGTTGAACTATAAAATCCCCCCCAACGCGCAACTGATCCGGAACCTGATGATCGCGGCCCAGTACGTCCATGACCATGTCATGCACTTCTATCACTTGCATGCGCTGGACTGGGTAGATGTCGTGTCCGCATTGAGTGCCGATCCCAAGGCTACGTCCGAGCTGGCTCAGGCCGTGAGCCCATCCTATCCCAAGTCATCTCCCGGTTATTTTGCGGATATGCAAAAGAAACTGAAAAACTTTGTCGAAGGTGGCCAATTGGGCATCTTTGCCAACGGGTACTGGGGACATCCGGCATACAAACTGCCGCCGGAAGCAAACCTGATGGCGGTGGCGCATTATCTCGAGGCGCTGAGCTGGCAACGTAACGTCGTGCAGCTACATACGATACTGGGTGGCAAGAATCCGCATCCGAACTTCCTGGTCGGAGGTGTTCCGACCGCGATCAGCATCCATTCCGGACACGAGTCCGCGGGATCACATAATCCGGGTGGCGCAGGTGCTACGGCGCTCAACCAGGTAGGCCTGCAGGAAATCAAGAGCGTCATTGACAGGATGCGTGAATTTGTCGACCAGGTATATCTGCCCGATACGCTTGCAATCGCCGGTTTTTACAAGGACTGGGCGCAACAGGGAGAAGGCGTCGGCAATTTCCTGTGCTACGGGGATTTCCCGGCCGATGGCACGGACGATATCAGCAAGTTACTGGTTCCCCGTGGCATCATCCTGGATCGTGACCTCAGCAAGGTACACGAACTGGACCTGAATGCAGCAGACCAGATCCAGGAATACGTATCGCATTCCTGGTATGACTACAGTGTCGGCAAGGACAAGCCCCTGCATCCCTATGACGGTGAAACCGAGTTTAAATACGATGGACCGAAACCACCCTACGACCACCTGGATATCGACAAATCCTATTCCTGGCTGAAATCCCCGCGTTGGCGTGGCAAACCCATGGAGGTGGGACCACTGGCACGCGTACTGATGCTGTATGCGAAAGGGCATGAACAAACCCGCGAGCTTGCCGGCATGGCACTGAGCAAGCTGGATCTGCCGATCACGGCGCTGTTCTCTACGCTGGGGCGCACGGCGGCAAGAACGCTGGAAACCAAGATTTTTGTCGATGCGATGCAGACCTGGTACGACAACCTCGTGGCAAACATCAAGGCAGGCGACGTCAAGACCTTTAATGAAACCTTATGGGATCCTTCGACCTGGCCAAGCGAAGCCAGGGGCGTCGGATACATGGAAGCCCCTCGAGGCGGACTGGCGCATTGGGTCGTTATCAAGGATGGCAAGATCGACAACTACCAGGCCGTAGTACCGAGTACGTGGAATGCCGGTCCTCGCGATACAATGGGACAGTCCGGGCCCTACGAGGCTGCGCTCAAAGGACATAAATTACACGATCCGAAACAACCGATTGAAATCTTACGCACGATACACAGCTTTGATCCCTGTATCGCCTGTGCCGTACATGTAACGGATCCTGAAGGTGAAGAACTGGTGAAGGTCAAGGTCATATAACCCGGATCCCGGGCGATATAAGTTCGAGCACCGATTTGCCATGGTCGTCGCCATCGAGTTTGATATGGTCCACGGTGCGGCACATGGCCGGGAAATCACGATCGGCACAATCACCGCTTTGGGTATGTGTCGGGAGTGGTTCTTATGTCAATACCCCTTGAAGGCATCAGCATTTCCCTGTCATATCTGTCATACTTGGTTCATTGGCTGCTGAACTCACGATTCATGTATTTGTTGGTCCCTGTAAACACGGCTCACAGGTAGGACCGTTAGTATATTCGTTCATGCCAATATTGACATACCATAACGAAACACAATCAAAACAGTAATCAAAAAGTGATTTACTCTGGGCACATTGATTATGAATTTAGTCAATTCTACAGAATATGCTATTATTGCTACATTATTACAGGAGCATGGCAATGGATAATGAATTTCGAAATCAGTTCCCTTGTCGCGTAGTCGTGGATCTGTATTGCCCGCATAAACAGATGCACAAAAGCGCCCGCACCTTATCCATTGGCCAGAACAGCCTGTTTATTGTCGG
>Ga0316579_10000832_pt1 | contig 10658 bp, 11 predicted proteins | sample J5NA_2_FD_203074 | JGI IMG/M metagenome (GOLD analysis project Ga0316579, IMG submission 203074) | Rhizosphere microbial communities from salt marsh grasses in Alabama, United States - J5-7_160517rDrA | ecosystem: Host-associated > Plants > Roots > Rhizosphere | place: USA: Alabama | collected...
CAGAATGTTGGCATTGGCTATGTCATCGTCAATAATGAAAATAAATCCACGGTCGGACAAAGTGGGACCCTCGCGTTCTTTGTTACATAGCATAGATGAAATAACAGCTCGATCCACTGCGCTACTTTCATCGGCGGTAGTAATAATTCATTACTAATGCACGTTTCTCGTTTAAACGAGAAATAGCAGATCAGTCTGGACAACGTAATAGCGCAAAATAAGCTGATCTGCTGAACGATCCAACTCTGTGAAAATGAGGGGTATATAGACAATAATCAGAGTGCTTATTTCGCGATGTTATCTATAATGCGTTTTGCGTGTATCCTTAATAAACTTGTGAATAAAAAACTGCAACGCAACCTGTTTTTAGTAATCGCGTTCATGTAGTCATGAAATCTTGACAACCCGATTAATCGGCTTACTAAGCACATCTGCCAATACACAACTAAAAAGAGAAACTTAACAGGTAGAACAATGAATCAGGCTTTCGCCCTCACGCCGGCAATCATTCTCCTTTTTATCGGCATACTGGCCATGACGCTCGCGCGAAGAATCGGACTAAGCCCTATCGTTGGTTATCTTGTAGCTGGCGTTTTTATCGGGCCTCATGCGCTTGGGCTGATTCAGGAGAGCGAGACCACACATCTCCTGGCTGAACTTGGTGTCGTCTTTCTTCTGTTCGACATCGGTTTGCACTTTACGCTGTCGAGTATCTGGGATGCACGTCGTGACATCTTCGGACTGGGGCCGCTCCAGATCGTTCTTTGTGGGCTCGCTTTCGGTGGGATCGCCATTGTATTTGGCTATGCACCTGAATACGCCGTGATCCTCGGTGGCGCACTCGCGCTTTCCTCAACGGCAGTCGTTGTGCATACCCTCGCGGATAGGGTGCAGCAAAACTGCCCCGTCGGCCTCACCGGGACGGCAGTACTTATTTTCCAGGACATCTGTGCCATCTTCCTCCTTATTCTTGCGGCCTCGCTCGATAACGGGGATGCATCACCCGCTGAATCGGGCCTCATTACCGCAGTCTCATTGGCGGTGATAAAGGCCACCGTTGCGTTCCTTGCGGCGGTGTTGATTGGTCGCTACGCCATCAAACCACTGTTCAGACTCTTCTCGCAGACGCGGAACGAAGAGGTCTTCACTGCGATGGCTCTACTGGTCGTTCTGGCAACGGCAGCTGCTACCGGCCATGCGGGACTTTCCCTTACGCTCGGGGCGTTCCTGGGTGGCATGATCATCTCCGAATCGCCCTACCGGCATGTAATCCAGACCGAGGCGAAGCCGTTCCGTAACTTGCTACTTGGCTTCTTCTTTATCACGGTGGGTATGTCGCTCGATTGGCGTATTCTGGCAGGACACTGGGCAGAAATCCTCGTCTTTCTTGTCGCTCTGATCGCGATCAAGGCGCTCCTGGTTGCTGCTGCGGCCCGGGCCTTCGGATGGTCTACACCCGGCTCAGTGCAACTCGGCTTTTTACTCGCCCAAGGAAGTGAGTTTGTGTTCGTGATTATTGCCATGCCGATGGTGCGCGAGGCGCTGGGCGAAAGCACAGTCGGTGTGGTGATCACAGGCGTCGCGATAAGTCTCGCATGTACCCCGACCCTGGTGGCTCTTGGCAACAGCCTGGCACGGATAATCAAACAACGAGCTACGGCCTCAGTACCAACCAGTGAAACCACGCCAAGCGCCACCACCGCACCTGTGGTCGTTTTCGGCATGGACGACGTCGGCCGCACTGTCGCGGACGCACTTGAGGCACACGGTGTGCCCTACGATGCGATAGAGGGAGATTATGACCGTTTCCTGGCGGCCAGCGCCGACGGCTATCCTGTTGCGTTCGGGGACCCGAGCGATGTCCGTCTGATGGAAACACTCGCCTACGCGGAGCGCGAAGCAATTATCGTCTCTAACGTTCGTTACGAAGTGGCGGAGGCCCTGAAGCCGGTCATGCACGACCGCTATCCGAATCTCACCCGCTTCATTGCCGTGGATACCGACGACGACAAGGTGAAGTTCGAAGGTGTCGGGCTGCGGCCTGTCGTTAACCGAAGCTTCCCACGAGGGCTCGATCTGGCAGCAGCGGTGTTGCACTACCAGGGTGTCGATGAGACAAAGGTTCAGGCCTGGATGCGGCGCCAGCAGGAACGCGGGCTCCAGACTACGGTCGGCGACGCCGCTTACGCGGCCGATTTGGTCACACGTTGATCAATAATGTATGGCAGTTGTTTCAGATGTCTTTGTTGGAACTAAAGACTACCCTCACATTCGGAACAGTGGTGCTGATCGGGAACTGGCCACTCAAAACCACTATATCCGGGCTCCGCTGTTCAAAATTGCACCCGGCAATTTTGTCGAACTATTTCACAGTCCTCATCCTTCCCGGTTTGGGGCATGAAAAAGGCCCGGTTAAAGGGCCTTTTAAATTGGCTGGGGAACAAGGATTCGAACCTTGATTGACGGAGTCAGAGTCCGTTGTCCTGCCGTTAGACGATTCCCCAGGAGCTGAAAATATTTAGGGGCCTTTGCAGGCCCCATAATAGTCGTTGTTCAGACGCCTGCCGCGAATTAACGTTTGGAGTATTGCGGCCGCTTGCGTGCCTTGTGCAGGCCGACTTTCTTGCGTTCCACTTCACGGGCGTCACGGGTAACGTAACCGGCGCGGCGTAGCGGTGAACGCAGGGCTTCGTCGTATTTCATCAGGGCACGGGTTATACCATGACGGATGGCGCCGGCCTGGCCGGTGTTGCCACCGCCCTTAACGAAAACCTTGATGTCAAAGTTATTCAACAAATCAGCCACCTGTAACGGCTGGCGCACGACCATGCGGGCGGTTTCGCGGCCGAAGTAGGTATCCAGCGGACGGTTGTTGACAACGATGTCGCCCTTGCCGGCGCTCAGATAGACGCGCGCGGTGGAACTCTTGCGACGACCGGTGCTGTAATAGGTATCTGCCATAGTGTTTCCTGTTTAAATCAGATCAGAGTTCCAGCGGCTTGGGCTGCTGGGCTGAATGGTTGTGTTCCGGACCGGCGTAGACTTTCAGCTTGCGAAACATGGCGCGGCCGAGACTGTTCTTCGGCAGCATACCGCGTACTGCGGCTTCGATAATGCGTTCCGGCGCATTACTGCGCTGCTTGTCGAGGCTGATGGACTTGAGGCCACCCGGGTAACCGGTATGGTGGTGGTACATCTTGGCCGTTTCCTTGTTGCCGGTAACGGCGACTTTTTCGGCGTTGATTACAACGATATAGTCGCCCGTATCCACGTGCGGGGTGTATTCCGTCTTGTGTTTTCCGCGTAGGCGGCGCGCAATTTCGGTCGCCAGTCGACCCAATACCTTGTTGTCGGCATCGACTACATACCAGTCGCGTTTGACGGTTTCCGTCTTTGCACTGAAGGTTTTCATGCTAAAAGTCCCAAGCGATTCAAATAGGTCAAAAAAAGAGGCGGAATGGTACTGAATACGCGGCAAAGATACAAGTGAAAAGACACCATCGGCTGGAATGTCGCGATCGAGGCCCGTCTGGCCTGTCCCTCCCTGAACCCGGATTTCAGGCAAAAAAAAGGCACGGAAAAGGGGTAACCGTGCCGTAAATACCACCATTAAGGAGGATGGAGGAGTCAAAACAGTAAAACAGTGTTTGCTAATATAAGTATTATCTAATTTTCTGTCAACCCCCATTTTGCTGCTTTTTCATCCACAGCCACCAGCCCCATAACTGGAATGCCCTTGGGCCGGCAAGGCGGCGCCTGCCAGCCCCCGTGGCAGGGGACCTCAAGCAGGCCACTCCGCCGCCCTTCCTCTCTTGCTAGCGTTAACGCCAGGCCTCGCGCACCACACGCTTCAGTTCGTTGAGTCGACCGTGAAAAAAATGGCTGGCGCCGTCCAGCCAGTAAAGCTTCGGCGGGTTGCTGAGCGGAATGCTGAGCCAATTCCGGACCGCCTCGGGCGAGACTGTTTCGTCCGCGCTGCCGTGGATCACCAGCCACGGGATGGTTACCGCGTCCGGCGGCCCGAAATCGAACATATCCACCGCAGGGGCAACCAGCAACAGCCGTTCTGCAGCCACGGCCCGGTGTGCGCGAAAGGCAACGAACGCCCCGAAGGAAAAGCCCGCCAGCCACACAGGCGCCGCCGGGTAACGTTGCTGTAACCAGGCTACTACCGCTGCCAGGTCGGCCTGCTCACCCCTGCCCTGGTCGAACACGCCGTCGGACTGGCCGACTCCCCGGAAATTAAAGCGTATGGTGGGCCGACCCAGGTCGGTGAAGGTGTCCGCCAGACTGTGCACCACCTTGTTCATCAGACTGCCACCATAGAGTGAATGGGGGTGACAGACCACGGCCACCCCTTCGGGCGGATCCGGGCTGTCCGGTCGCTGGAGCAGGAGCTCGATGCGCCCGGCAGGACCCGCAATAAGCTGCTTTTCAGTGATTATTTTCAAACCGGCGGGGTTAAAAATTTTTCGTCGCGCGTGTCAGTCAATCAACAGCCGGTCGACGATCTGGCCCTGCTTGAGATGCTGCTCGATGATGTCATCGATATCTTCGTTGTCCACATAGGTGTACCACGTCTCTTCTGGATACACGACCAGCACCGGCCCCTTCTCACAACGGCCCAGACAGCCGGCCAGGTTGACCCGCACTCCGCCTGGCCCCGCCAGTCCGGCCTGCTTTACGCGTTGCTTGGCGTAGTCCCGAACTTCACGGGCATTGAATCGGGCGCAGCAGTCCTCACCAGCTTCACGCTGGTTGGTACAAAAGAACAAATGGTATTTATAAAACATGGACAGGACACGTAACAGGTGAGATGAGATAGAATTATATGTCATCTGACCCGGTCGATACCGAACTGATTGGCACCCCAACCCGACACGCCGACAACACCCATTCCCTTGTCTCTCGAATCCCGCATCCTCGAACTGGCTGATCGCTGCGTGAAGTGTGGCTTGTGTCTGCCCCAGTGTCCGACCTACCGGTACAGTCGCAATGAAAGCGAGTCGCCCCGGGGTCGTATCGCTATTCTGCAAGGCCTGGCCAGCGGGCAGCTCGCTCCGATCAATGGCGCCATCAATCATCTGTCCACCTGTCTGGACTGCCGCAATTGTGAGTCCGCCTGTCCGGCCGGGGTTGAATACGAAACCTTGTTCGATACCGGCCAGCAATGGATCCGGCAGCACTCCCGCCAGCGCACTATCCGGCAACGTCTGGCCAGATTTGGACGGGGGCTGGGGCTGGACGTACTCACCCGGCCGGCACGGTTGCAGCGACTCCATAGCCTGCTGCGGTTTTACCAGCGCAGCGGACTGCAACTTGTACTGCGCCGCAGCGGACTATTGCGCCTGGTTGGCCTCGCGCGGGCCGACAACCTGCTGCCCCCGCTGTCCGCCTCAATCCGGTTCGATGCGCCCCCCGCGGTCGAACCGGTAACCGGTCATGTTGCCCTGTTCACCGGCTGTCTTGGCTCAACGCTGGAACAGGACACCCTCAAGTCCGCCATAACGCTACTGCACAGGTTGGGATACGCTATTTCCCTGGCGCCTGCACAACGCTGTTGTGGCGCGCTGGCCTGGCATGCGGGGGAGCTGGAACCGGCCATGCGCCTGGCACGGAGTAACCTGGCAGCATTTGATCTGGATGCGGTCGATGCTGTCATTTACACCGCAACCGGGTGCGGTGCCCATCTGCTGAAATACCCGCAGCTGGCCTGGACGGACAGCGAGAAACGGTCACGCGCCCAACGCTTCGCCAACAAGTGTGTGGAAATCACCGCCTTTCTGGCCAACAGTACCTGGCCGGAGCAAATTAACTGGCAGCAAACCACGCAACGGGTGGCGGTCCATGAACCCTGCAGCCAACGCAACGGCCTGCGCCAGCCGGATTACAGCGCGGCGCTGCTGAAAAAGATTCCCGGTCTGGATACCGTTGCCCTGCCCGGTAACGCGCGCTGTTGCGGCGCCGGGGGTAGCACCATGTTGAGTCAGCCGACATTGGCTGACGCCCTGCGTCAGGACACGCTGCGTGACATCGCGCTGCTCGACCCTGATGTCGTCGTCTCCACCAACCCGGGTTGCGCGCTGTTTCTAAATGCGGGGCTGGGGCATCACACTCCGCTGCGAGTGGTTCATCCTGTGGTGGTATTGGCGCAGCAGTTGCGGGAATAGCGCCGCCTGAAACGGCTGTACGCCTTGTATCCATTGACTTGAATCCTGTACTCTTTGCCGCATGACTTCCCGCCACTACACGCCCGCCGATCAGATCCTGATGCACCTCGATACCGGGCTGCGCACCATCTTTGGCCGCCCCCGGACCACCGAACGCGCCAACCCGGCCGCCGACATCGATGAGGCCGAACTCGCTGCAGCGGAGAAGGACCGGGCCGGTCGGCTGATGCGCATCAATCATGCCGGGGAAGTCGCGGCCCAAGGCCTTTATGAAGGCCAGTCCCTGACTGCCCGCCTGCCGGAAGTGCGCGACAAAATGGAACGCGCCGCCCAGGAAGAAAATGATCATCTGGACTGGTGTGAAACCCGTATCGAGGAACTGGGCGGCCACAAAAGCTACCTCAATCCGCTATGGTACACGGGCTCACTCGCCATCGGCGCGCTGGCCGGTCTGGCTGGCGACAAATGGAGCCTCGGCTTCGTCAACGAAACTGAAAAACAGGTTGTGCGCCATCTTGACGAACACCTGGCGCAGATCAGCGCGGAGGATCTGAAAACCCGCGCCATCCTTGAACAGATGAGAGAGGATGAAGCCCATCACGCAACCACCGCCCTGCATGCCGGCGGCGTCGAATTGCCACAACCGGTGCAGGCATTGATGAAGTTGACTTCGAAGTTTATGACCCGAACTGCCTACTGGCTGTAGACAGGTCGGTCCTGGCGTACCCTTCGCGTATTCGCCTGATCGATAAATCAATGATTTGTTTATCTAGGGATATTCCGCCCGTAGAAAATTTCCAGCATTTCCTTTTGTAACTGCTGCTGGATTTTTTTCTGTTGCGCTGGTTTGAGCTCAGCGGCATCAATGCCGAACAGGTAGTCATCCAGCATAACGCCCTTGCGCATCATCTTGGTGTGAAAAATGTTCTCCTGGTAAACATTTACATCGATCATCTCGAACAACCGACTGGTATCCGGCGCAATATAGTTCTGGATGGAATTGATATTGTGATCGATGTAGTGCTTGCGACCGCGCACATCGCGAGTGAATCCCCGGACCCGGTAATCCAGGATCACAATATCGGAGTCGAAATTATGAATCAGGTAATTCAACGCGCGTAGCGGTGAAACCCGCCCGCAGGTAGATACATCAATATCGGCCCGGAATGTACTGATGCCATTGTCAGGGTGACTCTCGGGATAGGTGTGCACAGTGATGTGGCTTTTATCCAGGTGGCCAACCACCACTTCGGGCAGGGGGCCCGGCTTTTCCAGGTTGGAGATTGATTCCGAGGCCAACGGTTCCTCGGAAATCAACATGGTGACACTGGCGCCCTGCGGTTCATAATCCTGGCGGGCGATATTCAGCACATTGGCACCGATCAGGTGACTGACCTCGGTGAGGATCGTGGTGAGACGTTCGGCGTTGTATTCTTCATCGATGTATTCGAGATATGCCGCCTGCTGGGCCGGTGTATCCGCGTAATTGATGTCGTAAATATTGAAACTCAGGGTTTTGGTAAGGTTGTTGAACCCGCTCAGTTTGAGTTTCTTATTGCGTCGTTCCAATGTCATCTACCCCGTTCCACTCAGCCAGCCTCGGTGGTGACCAGGGGGGGATGATAAATCATTTGCACCACATTGCCGTCGGGATCTTCACAATAGAAGCTGCGCGCCCCGTCGCGGTGAGTCCTCGGCTCGCTGCGCATGTGGATCTGGTGGCGGACGAGAAACGCGTACCAGTCATCGGCATCCTGCGGGGCACTGAGAATAAAACCGATGTGATCCAGCCGTTGTGGCCCGCTTGCCATGTCATCGGCGCGGTGCAAGGCCAGATTGTCATTCCCTGAGGTGAGATAGACGTTGTCGGGATCGGGTCGCCACTCCACCCGCATACCCAGCAGTTCGGTATAAAACCGTTCACAGGCTTCAAAATTTTCGACCTGCAGGGCAACATGGCGCATTCCGGCGGTGGGGGCGGGTCGGGACATGGGACCTCACAGTAACAAAGGAAAAAGGCCGGACATATTACCTGAATATGTCGCGTGGAACGAGGCGTCCTGATCCTATTCGCCTCGTTATCGTAGCCTAGCCAGTCCGGTTATCTTTCGCCGTGGCTTCAGGAAACTCGAACACCCTGCGCCGCACGCTGTCCCAGAGAGGCTCACCATACTGGCTTCGCAGTACCCAGGGTAATGCGATACTCCCTTCCGCCAGCAGGTGATTGTGGAAATCACGCAGGCTGAAATCTGCCTCCAGCGCCCGCAAACGTTCGCGGGTCGCGATGATCAGCGCCCAGCCGGTCGCATATCCCATTGGCACCGTCGGCGACTGCGTGTACCAGGTCAGATCCGCCATGGCCTGCTCGCGGGTAAATCCCAGCGCGGCCTGCATACGCCCGGCCGCCTCATCCAACCCGAGGCCACGCGTGTGCAGTTCTACATCCAGCACAATACGCATCGCTCGCCAGAGCCGATCCTTGAGCATGATAAAGCGGGATTCAGGCGCGTCGAGAAAGCCTTGCTCCTGCATGAGTTGCTCACAATACAACGCCCAACCTTCATACAAGGTGGCCGACGGATTGGTGAGGCGCGGCAGGGTCGCGGCGCTCGGATTCAGGTTGGCGCTGACAAACTGCAAGTGGTGGCCCGGCCAGGCTTCATGCACACAGGTGTGCCGCAGGCTCACCACATTGTGTTCTCCCAGCGTAGCTTCACTGGTGGCCGGCGTGACGTAATACCAGCCTGCTTGCTGAGGATCGTTGGGCGCCGGTTCATGGTAGGCAGCGAATGGAATCTGGTGGCGCAAAAAAGCCGGCGTCTCCACTACCTTGAGCTGTTCGAGCGGCGGCATGTTAACCAGGTTTTGGGCCCGAACGAAATCTTTCGCCGCTTCCATTCCGGCACGGTATTCTGGCAAGACCTGACTTGCGGTCGGGTGCCGGGCCTGGATCCGTGCCGTTAGCGCCTGAATGTCATCGTTGCCCTGGAGGCGACGGGTTTCGGCCTGCAGGGCCTCCAGCGTGATATCAAACAGGTGTCGTCCGAAAGTGTGCAGTTGATCAGCATCCAGCGCCAGACCGTGCCGATGCTTGAGCAACATTTCGAAATAGTCACGACCGCAGGCGAAGTCGCCCGTGGCGCGAGCTCCGATATCCTGCTCGAGAAACGTCGCGAACTCCTCCACGGCGCGTGCGGCGGTCTCCAGATCACTGCCAAGGTGATGCTGCGGTAGGCCGGGATGGTGGTACAGGGAACGAAAAAATTCTGCCCCGTGGCGGGCCTCAGTCACAGCTGATTCGAGCCAAACAGCCGGTATTTGCTCCGGTTCTTCACGCAAAAAAGTCCGCGCTTCACGCAGGTAGCCCGGAATTGCCGCCAGGCGCGCCGCCATTGCCCCGGGCATGTCCGTTACCTGCCGCAAGGTCAGTTGATAAATAGCATTGATTGGCAGGAACCGGCCTGGATCCCGCCGCCGCCAGTCATGTTCGGCCTGCGCTTCCAGCTCCAGCAGGGCTGCCCCGTACAGCAACCAGGCATCGGTCCGCGCCGCCGGCGCCAGGGCATCCATGTCGATTTCGTCGAGGCTTGCCAGGACCTTCTCGTTCAGGCTGTTCAGGGCACCAATATCATCGTCGTCACAGGGCGTGAGGTGGTGACTGTAACCTTCAATCCCCAGATCGACTGCCACCTCGGGGTGAAAGCGAAACCAGGCCCGATAATACGCCTCCGTCAGGGCGGTCAATTCTGGCATGGCGTTATACCCCGGTGTCGATTACTTGATAGTCATGACTGACAGCAACACCGGCCTGACCCAGCATGATGGAGGCCGAACAGTACTTCTCGGCTGACAGGGTCACGGCCCGCTGCACCCGCTCGTCCTTGAGCCCCGCGCCGGTCACGATAAAATGGACATGAATCCGGGTAAACACCTTGGGCTCGGTATCAGCGCGCTCGGCTTCCAGTTCCACCACGCAATCGGTCACCGGCTGGCGGGCCTTCCTTAATATATGCATGACATCGAATGCCGTGCAACCGCCCAGTCCCAGCAGCAGCATTTCCATCGGCCGCACACCACGATTTTGCCCACCATGCTCGGGTGGTCCGTCCATGACCACGCAGTGGCCACTGCCCGACTCGCCGACAAAAGTGGCTTCTTCCACCCACTTAACTCGTGCTTTCATTAATCCGGATCCCTCAACTGGATTTGATTTCGAAATATTTCGCAACGCCAACTATACTTGATAGCAATACTCGGGTTGATGTGTGATTTACGGTGATTTTCCTCTCTAATCACACGGCATCCTATTTACCTATATTTACATTAACCCGCATTGATATACCATAGGCTTATAGGAGCAATAATCAGGGATCAATATATGGTACAGGTGAGTACACAAAAAACCGGCATCGAATCACTCGACAAGTTCCTTGAACACTGCCATCGGCGCCATTACCCCGCCAAGAGCGTCATCATCTATGCAGAGGA
>Ga0316579_10000833_pt1 | contig 10652 bp, 11 predicted proteins | sample J5NA_2_FD_203074 | JGI IMG/M metagenome (GOLD analysis project Ga0316579, IMG submission 203074) | Rhizosphere microbial communities from salt marsh grasses in Alabama, United States - J5-7_160517rDrA | ecosystem: Host-associated > Plants > Roots > Rhizosphere | place: USA: Alabama | collected...
GCCGAGCAAACTAAGGCTATCGAAAGGGCTCGATGTGCTTTCTTACGCATAAATCAACTACCATTCGCCGGACGACCGGTCCCGGTGAATCGGGAGCTTCGAAGGGGGTGGTTGAAGGGGTTGCGCTGGGTTGAATGGCTTTGGCGCGGACGCGGAATTCGCTGCTAGTGGATCAGGCGGCAATATGGCCGCCAAACACGCGAACGTTTCAGGTCGGCGGCCTAAGCTGGGGTGAAGACGCGTAATCATTGTGCTCACTGGGACGTGTGCTCAAAAGAGTGGAGCGGCGTGTTGCGGCGTCGGGGAGTGGGGCTAGATGGCGTACGGTATCTGAGATACTGCGCTCCGGTCAGGGACCCCCCAGACAAGACAGGGCCGCGCGGGGAGTAACAGGTGGCCAAAATTATGCGCAACCGGGCGCTCCGGTCAGGGAACCAGTCTCCAATCCCCAACGTCTGCCCGGCCCCCCGGGGGACCTATGGGTGGCTCCCGGCCAGCTCCGCGATTACCCGGGCAAGCCCCGCGACCACCCGTGCCGTGCGGTCATAGTCGATCCGGTCCGGGGTATCGCCTCCGGTGTGGTAGTGGGCATAGCGGTAGAAGGCGGTGTCCGTGACCATGATGGCCGGGTAGCCGGCCTGCCAGAATGACCAGTGGTCCGACCAGCCCACACCCGGAATCGAGGCGGGAACGGCGGCCCCCTCGGCGGGAAAGGCGGTGGTCTGGCGAAAGGTGCCCAGGGCGCGGCGCACCAGCCCTCGGGATCCGAGATTGCCGACGAAGCCGATGAAGTTGGCGGTGTCGGGGTAGAAGAGGCTCAGGGGAAAGGGATAGTGCTGGCTTCCGGGCTCGTCCGAGTAGGACCCGATGGTCTCCAGGGAGAGCATGGCGTGGATGCGCTCGCCGCGCGCCCGGGCCCCTCGGGCGTGGACCAGGCTTCCCATCTCGCTCGTGTAGGAGAAGGGCGCCTCCTCGTTGACGAAGGCGACGAAGCGCACCGTGCGCGGCAGCCGCTGATCCGCGAGCAGGTGCGCGAGCTCCAGCAGCGCGGCCACCCCGGACCCGTTGTCGTTGGCCCCCGGGCTTCCCAGCACCGAGTCGTAGTGGGCACCCACGACCACGATCTCCCCTGGCGTCGTGTCGCCACGCCGCTCGGCGACGATGTTGTGCACGGGCTTGCCGCGGCTCTCGAAGGGCTCGTCGGTGGGGGTGTAGCCCAGCTCGGTCAGCGTCCCCTGGATATAGTCCGCCGCCGCGAGCAGGGCGGGATAGTGCCAGAGGTTGCGCTCGCCGATGCGCCCCGCCAGGGTCTCCACGTGGGTGGCCAGGTGGTCACGGATCCGTGTCTCCTCGGCGCTTAGGGGCATCAGGGGGCCGCGGTGCGTCTTGCCTGGCATGTGCACACTGTAGATCAGGCCCGCGAGGACGGTGGCGACGAGCACGGCCACCACGGTGACGATGACGCGCCAGCCTGAGGGCCCCGGGTGTCGCGGGGTGGTCACCGCGCCGGGCCGACCAGGGCCGAGGCCCAGGCGAAGGCGTTCGGCGAGCGTGGCGGCGCCGCCAGCCAGCCGAGGGCGACGCCCGCGGCGTTGGCCAGCGCGTCCGCCACGGACATCTCCCGGTAGCCGCTCAGGCCCTGTGCGACCTCCAGCGCGATGCCCAGGGCCAGGAGCAGCAGCGCCGTGGCTCGCCGCTCGGCCGCGCCGGTTCGCACCTGGGCAAACCAGAGCATCAGGGTCCCGTAGGCGATCAGGTGCTGGAGCTTGTCCCCCTGCTCCAGATCGATCTGGGGAGGGGCGGGCGCCAACGAGAGATAGGTGACGACGGCGACGCCGATCCAGCCGACGGCGAGCCAGGGAATCCTGAGGGACATGCCAGGGGTCGAGGTGGAGCGGGTACGCGCGCCCATCGCGGCCGGATTCTACTCGCGCCGGCCGAAGCCGGTGGCGACACGCGGGAAGGATCGCGCCCGACACACCGGGCTGTCAGCCGGGGCGGAACGGCGCGTGCGGTCCGCTCCCGATTTCAGGTGGACCGATTTGGACACTTCTTGCAGCGCTTGCCTTCCTTGTACTTTTTGCAGCACTTCTGGGATTTCTTGGCCATGACCCGACCGTCCCCGGGGATGGCGAAGGACTACCCGGCGACGGATGTTGCGGCTGCCGCCTGGGCCATCTTCGCCGCGAGCGTCCCCAGCTCGTTGTCGATCAGCAGCAGCCCCTGGCCCTGGTCACCGAACAGGCGCAGCCGCCCCAGGATGTCGTTCACGGTCGCCTCCTCCTCGATCTGCTCGGTGACGAACCACTGCAGGAAGATCGAGGTCGCGTGGTCCTTCTCCGACAGGGCCAGGTCCACCAGGTCGTTGATGGCGGCGGTGACCTCGCGCTCGTGGGACAGGGTCTGCTCGAACATCGCGGTCACGCCCTCGGTATCGCCCGGCGGTGCCGCGATCTGGGTCAGCTCGACGGGGGCACCCTGGTCGATCAGATAGCGATACATCTTCATCCCGTGGGCCTGCTCCTCGGCGTGCTTGGCCATGAACCAGGCGGCGGTCCCCTTGAGGTTCATGGCCTCGGCCTGCGCCGAGAGCCCTAGGTAGAAATAAGCCGAATAGAGCTCCCGGTTGAGCTGGGCGCTGATGCGTGCGGCCATGCCGTTCGAAATCATGGGGTCGGTTTCCTCTTGGGGGCTGGGCAAGCGGGCGAGGGTATCTGGCTCGGTCGTGTCTCCACCCCCAGAGCATGCCCTCTAGATCCGGCGTTTCAAGTGGGGACGGCCTTGCCAAGTCGTCTCCCACGTCCGCGGGCGACCTCAGCGCGTGGCCTGCACGAGCTCCGGGACGAGCTCGTCCAGGACCTGACTGAGGGCGACCCCGTAGCCCCGGGCCAGCGCCTCGGGCGTGGCCTCGCTCAGTGGGATGCGCCGACCGATGGTGCGCTCCAGTCCGACCCTGAGGGCCACCCCCTGCAGGTCCACCAGGGTGAACTGCACGGTCATCACCGCGGTGGGTGTAAGGCCCGGGCGGAAATCGCCGTAGAACTCGGTGATCGTGGCCTCCAGGGCATAGTCCGCGGGGGTCTTGGTCCCGGGCTGGGTCACGGTGCGGAAGGGGCCGGCACGGTCCAGCCAGTCGGCCATGGCGGCGCCGAGCAGGTCCGCGGGCTCGGCGAGGAAGGCGTTGTAGAAGTCGGTCTCGTAGCGCAGCTCGTCCACGCGCAGGACCAGGGGCTTCCCGGCGAAGGCGGGCGCGACCCGGACCTTGCCCATGCGTAGCGTTCCGGCTCTCCTGGCCAGGTCGCGCGTCGGCGGCGGGGGCTCGATCCCGAAGGTGGTGGCCTGGGGGATGGGCTTGCCGATGGCGCAGGCCGCGAGGGCCAGGGCGGCGGAGGCGGCGATGATCAGGCGTCTCGTGTTCATTTCGTGCCCTTCCAGGGGAGCTCCGTTCGGGCGGGCGGCCCGCCCAGGAAGATGCCCGCCGGATAGCGCTTGGCCGTCTCCGACAAGGAACGCAGATTGTCCGCGGTGGCGCGCAGATCCTGGACGATCACGCGCACGTCATACTGATTGTCGCCCACCAGGGCGTCGATCCGCTGGACGGTCTGGTCCAGGTTCTTGATGGTGCGCTCCAGGCCGTCCCCTTCCACCAGGTCGCGGAGGCCGGCCGTGAAGGCAGCGGAGTTGTCCACCGTGCGCTTGAGCCCGGGGTCGGCGAGCAGCTTGTCGATCCGCTCGGAGGCGCTGGCCAGCTTGTCCAGCGTCTCCTTGAGCCCAGGGTCCGCCAACAGGTCATCGAGCCGCTTGGAGGCGGAATCCAGGCGATCCAGCGCCTCGGCCAGGGGGGCCTCGGCGATGATCCGATCGACACGGTTCACCGTCGCCCGGGCGTCCGTCAGCAGGCCCAGGCCTTCCTTGGAGAGGTCCTTCACCGGCACTTCGTCCACCTTGCGGTTCAGGGTCTCGACCAGCGCGTTCACGTTCTTGGCGATGGCATCGATGTTCGCGGCATTGAGGCTCGCCAGGAACTTCTGGGCATTTCCGACGATCTCGCTGGTCAGGCTCGGTGCCGAGGGGATGTAGCTGTATTCGGGGGTCCAGTCGAAGGGCAGCTGCGGAGGGAGCGGGGAGCCCGGGTCATCCAGCGAGATGTAGAGCTGACCCGTGACCCCGGCGATCTGGGTCTGGGCCCGCAGCCCCCGTTCCACGTACTCGGGGATCTCCCTCCTGAGCTGCGCCAGCTGGACCTGGCTGGTCGCCACCTTCATGCGCACCACGATATAGGCCTTTCGCTCACCGACGGGGACCTCCCGCTCGTAGAGCGTCGAGGAGCTGGAGATCTGGGAGACGGAGCCCAGGGGGATGCCCCGATACTTCACTGGCGAGCCGATGTCCAGTCCCGAGACGGACTCGTTGAAGTAGGTCTCGATGGTCAGGGTGGGCTGGAAGAGCGAGCGCCCCCCGAGGATGAACAGGACCGCCAGCAGGGTGGCGGCGGTCAGGATGACGAACAGCCCCAGCCGGAAGTAGCGGTGTTCTTTCTCCATGCTCAATGTCCTCCCCCTTGCTGGGGCGCGTCAGGGGTGCGGTTGAAGAACTGCCGCACCCGAGGGTCGCTGCTGTGATCGCGCAGGGCCTTGGGATCCCCCTCGGCGATGATGCTGCGGCTCACCGGGTCCAGCATCACGGCGCGGTCGGCGATGTTGAAGATGCTCTGGAGCTCGTGGGTGACGACCACGAAGGTGAACCCCAGGTTCTTGCGCAGGCTCAGGATGGTGCGGTCCAGGTTGGCGGCCGTGATGGGGTCCAGTCCCGCCGAGGGCTCGTCCAGCATCAGGATGTCCGCCCCCAGGGCCATGGCGCGGGCGATCCCGGCGCGCTTGAGCATGCCGCCCGAGAGCTCCCCGGGCATCAGGGCCTCCGCGTGTCCCATCTCCACCTGGCGAAGGAGTAGACGCGCGGTCAGGTTCTTCGCCTCGAGGGCCAGGTCGGTGAACTCATCGAGCGGGAACCGCACATTCTCGAGCACCGTGAGCGAGCCGAACAGGGCCCCGCTCTGGTACATGATGCCGAGCTTGCGCTGCAGCGCGGACCTTTGCGCCGGTGCGGCCGTGACGATGCTTTCCCCGTCGATCAGGATGTCCCCCGCCATCGGCTCGTAGAGCCCGATGATGTTCTTCATCAGGCTCGACTTGCCGCAGCCCGAGCCCCCCAGGATCACCAGGATCTCGCCCCGGCTCACCTCGAAGGAGGCATCGCTCAGCAGCACCTTGGTGCCGTAGCCCATGCGCAGGTTGCTCACCCGGATGGCCGGCCGTGCATCGGCTGGCTGGGGTGGCGGCGGGGCCGGGTCGGGTCGGGTCTGCGACGCCATGGCGGCCGCCTAGCCCCCCACGAGCACGGTGAAGATCCCGTCGAGCACCACGATCCAGACGATGCTGGTCACCACGGCGCTGGTGGCGGAGAGCCCCACGGAGGTGGCGCCCGCCCCGGTGCTGAGCCCCCGCTCGCAGCCGATGGCGGCGATGGCGAACCCGAAGACCGCGGCCTTGAAGATCCCGAACAGGAAGTCCCCGGCGTCCACCGCCTCCAGCAGATGGGTATAGAACTGGGTGAAGCTGACCCCGAACCCGGTGAGTACGAGGGCACCGCCGAACAGGCCCACCAGGTCCGCGACCACGGTGAGCAGGGGCATCACCAGGAGGGACGCGAGCAGCCGAGGCAGCACCAGGAAGTGCAGGGGGTCCAGCCCGAAGGTGAGGATGGCGTTGACCTCTTCGTTCACCTTCTGGGTGCCGATCTGGGCGGCGAAGGCCGCCCCGGTGCGCCCCGCGAACACGATGGCGGTCATGAGGGCGCCGAGCTCGCGCAGCATGGCCACACCGACCCCATCGACCACGAAGATCACGGCGCCGAACTGCCGGGCCACCAGTCCGATCTCGAAGGCGATGATGACCCCCATCAGAAAGCCGATGAGCATGACGATGGGGACCGCATTGGCCCCCGCCTCGGTGGCCACGCTGAAGGCCTCGCCCCAGCGCACCAGGCCCCGGTGGGTGAAGGACTTCAGGAGCGCGATGACGCAGTTCGCCAGGAAGTCCGCCATCCCCTTGAGGTAGGCGAGCTGCTGGGTGGCGGCGCGGCCGATGTGCTCGATGATCCCGAGGGGCGGCGGGCGAGGCGCCGCGCCGTGGAGGGCCTCGGGATCATGGTCCGGGATCAAGGCGGCGAGATTCGGGGCTAGGCCCTGGACCTGAATCTCCGCTCCCGGCGGCCGTTGCCGGCACGTCAGGTCGAACAGCAGCGCGATGCCGACGTCGTCGATGTACTCCAGGCGCGAGGCATCGACCACAACAGGCCGATCCGGGTTGCGGTTGAGGGTGTCCAGCGCCGACTGCCACACCGGCCCCGCGGTATAGGCGGTGACGCGCCCCGCGAGAGGGATTTCCGCGGGGCTTGCGGCTCCTGTCTTGTCGATCTGCGCCATGAAGATAAAGGCTCCGCATTGGCGTCGCCGCGAGGCGATCGAGGCGCCAGTGGGCCCTTATGATATCGGAGCACGCCCGTGGCTGCTCGACGAATGCCGGAACCGAGCCCTGCCCACCGGTTTCCGGCAGGGCCCCATAGCCAACTTGTGGCGGTGCCTGCTTCGGGATAGGGTGACCCAGCGGTCGTGGCCTGATGCTCGGATCCTGGAGTGGGTCGTTCCCCGAATGGATGGAGCATCAACCCGGCGTGATCCGGTCCAAGGCACCCTGTCGGTTGCGCGCGTCGGTCTGCCGCCTCGACCCAGTATCACCACCTACAGGAGAACGCTTGTGCAGAAGACTAACCTCCCCCTGATCGCATTAATGACCTTGCTCCTGGCCGGTTCCGGCGCCGCGCTGGCGGGCGAGAAGGCCGCCAAGGCCGCGGCCGAAGAGGCCGCTGAGACGGCCGAGGCCGCCCAGAAGTTCGCCGACGAGAAGCAGGCCGAGGCCCAGGCCGCCGTGAAGGCTGGCTCCAAGGAGGCCGGTGCGAAGGTAGACGAGGCGGCCGCCGCTGAGGATGTGGCGGCCAAGCGCCAGAAAGAGGCCGCGGAGGCCGGAGAGGCGGTCAAGGAGTAAGCGTGCGCCGGAGGGCCGGCCGGTTTGCCCAACCGGTCGGTCACTGACGACGTGCTTGGACGCCGCCCGCCGGGCGGCGTCCCTGTCTTGGGCCCGAACCCCTCCCATTCCAATCTCAGAGGACAGGCCCCAGCATCGCGATCGCGTTGTACCAGAGCCGGCGCCGCCAGCTCCATTCCTCCACCGCGCCCGCACCAATGGGGATCGACTCCCCGATATAGTCGTCCTGGCGCCGGCGCACCTCGCCGGTCAGCGCCGGGTCGTAGAGCAGGATGTTGTTCTCGTAGTTCAGCTCGAAGCTCCGCCGGTCCATGTTGGCCGACCCGATCAGCGTCACCTCCCCGTCCAGGGTCAGGGACTTGGTGTGCAGCAGCCCGTTCGGGTACTCGAAGATCCGCACCCCCGCGGCGAGCAGGTCCCCGTAGTAGCTGCGGCTGGCCGCCGCCACGATCCAGGAGTCGTTACGTCTCGGGAAGACGATGGTCGTCTCGACGCCCCGTTGGGCGCAGGCGCAGAGGGCCTGCTGCATGGAATCGTCGGGGACATAGTAGGGAGTCGTGATCACGAGCTCACGGCGGGCGCTGTAGATCAGGGACTCGAACATCTCCGGCATGGCGGAGTAGCGCACCGTGGGCCCGGTGCCGATCGCCTGCGCGGGGAACCCGGGCCCGGCCGCGGCGAGGGGGCGCAGGAGCAGCTCGCCGAGGTCCTCGCCCGTGTGGACCGTCCAGTCGGCGGCGAAGAGATGCTGGTTCTGGCGCGCGATCGGACCCTCGAAGCGGATCACCGCATCCACCCAGGGCGCGTACTTGGCCTTGATGAGAAAGGCGGGGTCGGCGCAGTTCTGGCTTCCGCAATAGGTGATGCGGTTGTCGATGACGACGATCTTGCGGTGATTGCGCAGGTCGATGCGCCCCTTGATGGCCCGCAGCAAGGGGTTGCCGATGGGCAGGGCCCGGGCCAGGTGCACCCCCGCCTCGCCCATGGTCCGCCAGTGCTCGGATCGGATTAGCAGGCGCGAGCCCAGGTCGTCCGCCATGGCACGGCAGGCCACGCCACGCCGGGCCGCCCGCTCGAGCGCCTCCGCCACCTTGCGCCCGTTGCTGTCCGGCAGCCAGATGTAGAAGAGCAGGTGCACGTGGTCCCGGGCCGCGTCGATGTCCGCCACCATGGCATCGATCGTGGCGTCGGAGCCGGGCATCAGGCGCCCGCTGTTCCCGCCGATGGGCGCGAGCCCACTGATCGATCGGCCGACCCGGAACAGGTGCAGGTGGCGCTCCGGGATCTCGGGCGCGAGCCCCTTGGCGTCTGCCCCGGGCGTGTCGTCCATGGGTGGCAGCGCGGCCGTGACGGCGCGCATGCGTTGGACCCGCGTGCGCCCGAGGTTCACCTCGCCCAGCAGCAGATAGGCCACGATGCCGAGGACCGGCATGGCCAGGATGACGAGGATCCAGGCGATGCGGGAGGCTGGGTCCCGGTGGGGTCGCAGCAGGACCCGGACCACCAGGGCCCCCTGGATCGCAAGGTGCAGCAGCACCGAGCCGGCGGCCAGCAAGACGGCGTGAGTCACGACATGGGCCCCAGTTTGATTCGTGTGGCCCCATGGTGCCGTCGTGCAAGGGCTGGCGTCCAGCACGGCCCAGGTGCCGAGCTCGCATCCGTCGGCGGATCGACCCTGATCGGCGGTCGGTCACCGAGGATGGACAAGCCGGCCGGGTACCGGCGACCATCGGTCGCATGTTGGCTCACGTGTCCCTGGTATTCCGGTGCTGAAGGCGGAGTCGACCGACATGAGCGCGTCGAACGTCAAAACCGGCGAGGCGCTCTGCAAGGCGTAAGCGGGCCTCGCCGATCCTGAATCAGGAGACCATGAGGATGAGCTACAGCGAGCTGTTCCGGGTGGAGCCGGGCACCAAGGTCCATCTGGACAAGGTCGATGCGGGCTTCAAGGACAAGCACGCATCCCACAAGGAGGCGCGGTCCGAGATCGCCACCTTCAGCCAGCGGCTGCGGGACCTCCAGTACCTGATGTACGCGGAGGGAAAGCGCTCCCTGCTGATCGTCCTTCAAGGACGGGATGCGGCGGGCAAGGACGGGACCATCAACCACGTCCTGGGCGCGATGAACCCCCAGGGCTGCAAGGTGACCGGCTTCAAGGTGCCCTCCCACGAGGAGGCCGCCCACGACTTTCTCTGGCGCTACCACCAGCACGCCCCGGCCAAGGGGGAGGTGGCGATCTTCAACCGCTCCCACTACGAGGACGTGCTGGTGGTGCGGGTTCACGAGCTCGTGCCCGAGTCGGTCTGGTCCCGGCGCTACGCGCAGATCAACGACTTCGAGAAGATGCTCTCGGAGAACGGGACCCACATCCTCAAGTTCTACCTTCACATCGACCCGGACGAGCAGCTGCGCCGCTTCAAGCAGCGCATCGACGACCCGGCCCGGCACTGGAAGATCAGCGACGGCGACTACGCCGAGCGTCCGTTCTGGGGCGCCTACACGGCCGCCTTCGAGGATGCCGTGGGCAAGTGCAGCACCCAGCAGGCCCCTTGGTTCGTCATCCCCTCCAACCACAAATGGTTCCGCAATCTGGCGATCTCCCGGATCGTCGTCGAAACCCTGGAGTCCCTGAAGATGGACTTCCCGCCGCCGAGCGTCGATATCGAGGAGATCAGACGGAAGTATCACGCCGCTGCGGACGCCGCCGAGGGCGAAGAGGACGCGGGTCGGACTTAGGGCCGGGCGATGGCCGCGGCGAAGGTCTCCGACAGGCGCTTGTCGAGCATCCGGTGTGGCTTGGCCGCCTCGCCGTAGTGGAGCTGCGCCAGCGCGGCGATGCTGTTGAACAGTACCCGGACCTGTCCGCTATCGTCCTCATAGACCAGCAGCTTCTGGCAGAAGGCGTCCAGGCCGAGGCGCGGATACTCCGCCATCGCGACCCCGCCGGGCGCCGGTCCGCCAAACAACAACAGGGTCGCCGGCTGTAGCTTCCGGCCGACCTCGCGCGCCTCGGCCGCATAGTTGATCTCGCCGAACCAGACGGTGTCGTCTTGCCCCATGACCGCCTGCTTGAGCCTGTCGATGGTGTCGCGGTACCCGTGGTCGGAAACCAACTCCACGATACCCTGGTCTCGGGTCAGCCCCTCGACCGGCACCGCTTGCGTCGGCACCTTGATGCGGGCCAGCACGCCGTCCAGGGCGCGATCCAAGGCGGCAAGGGCCTCGGCGTTGTCCAGCCCGTGGCGCACGCGCAGGAACGCGTCGTCGGTGTATGCCACCGCCGGGCCGTCAGTCCCCTCGTAGGCCAGCACGCGAAACGGCAGGTCGAGCCCGGCACGCGGATGCCCATCCAACAAACGGCTGACGATCTCCGCGTCGCTGATGAGCAGCACGCGTGCCGGCGGCATCGACGCGCCCGCCTGGGCCGCGAGCCGCGCGTGGTCGATCTCCAGCACCTCGTCGAGCTCCGCCGCCGCGCTGCCAACCCGGATCGCCTCGAACACCCGGTCGACCGTCGCGAGACGCTCGGTTTCGGGCTCGGCGGCTCAA
>Ga0316579_10000834_pt1 | contig 10647 bp, 10 predicted proteins | sample J5NA_2_FD_203074 | JGI IMG/M metagenome (GOLD analysis project Ga0316579, IMG submission 203074) | Rhizosphere microbial communities from salt marsh grasses in Alabama, United States - J5-7_160517rDrA | ecosystem: Host-associated > Plants > Roots > Rhizosphere | place: USA: Alabama | collected...
ATTGGACGGGGACTCCGATTATATCTGGATCCAGCTTGCGCTCCTGCAGGAGGGTGGTAGGCACGGTGTTAAAGACAATCTTTGCCCCTGGCCAGACAATATCTCGATGGCGCTGTGCAAAATCCAGTGCGATAGGCCCATCAGCGACGATTACGTCTATCTTCAGATCCTGGTATTTCTTGCGTAGCAGGGCAAGCAATTCATTCTCGATCCTGGACTGCGAAAAACGGCTCATATCGAGTGCTTCGGCAAAAAACTCAACAGGCACTTTGCTATCTGCACGGATAGCATCTAGCATGGCGCCATCCAGGGCAATAAATGCCGGCAGATAGGGATCGGTCGAGTTCAGGATCACGACACGTCGTGTCACGTCATTAACGTCCCGGGATTGCGCCAATGCGATTACCGGCGCAATTGATAGCGCAGCCAGAACGAATCCCAGGATGTTGATGGTTATTCGTGTCATAGATCGAAATGGCTGTGCCTCTGGGCCCGGCAAACGCGCTCTCCCAAACTACGCAACCCTAAGGACGACGCAATGTAAAATTCAGGGTTTGGCGCGTTCGAAATATATATTGTATTTCTGCTGCGCCACTGCCTGAAAGTAAACACCCTTGAGGATATCCTGGTCCGGATCATAGGTAAGCGTATAGGTCGAGCCGCTGTACCCACCAGCACGCAGCTCCAGGAATACCTTGATGGTCTTTCCGTCATGTGACGCGACCGCTTTTGAAAACGGGAGCGGTCTCGGGTTGGCGTAAGACGCGTCGAGCTTGCCGTTCGCATCGACACTGATGATCGTGATGGTATAGCCGCCGTCGGGGCGCACCCACCGCCCCACCAGTGAGCTGAACTCCGCTGCGGATCGGGCGGCCGTCGTAGCCGGCTGTGCCGCCGGAGCCTGTGCATAAGCCGGGGCAGTAGCGGCGGCTGTAAGCACGAGCATCGACAAGGCGGCCACCAAGAAAGTCGTCCTCACTGCATCAGCTCGATCTCACCGGGTCGCCAGGTCTTATTGAACCACGGCTCCAGCGGTCCGTAGAGACGCAGGATGGTAAACCAGGTCTCGCCGGGAATGGTCTGGACCCAGTTGGGTTTCTTGCCAGGCGGCGGCTTGGGTCCGAAGTACACATCGACCGAACCGTCCTTGTTCACAATCAGGTCCTTGTTCTGACTGCTGACGCTGGGGAAGCGGTCATCCGTCTGGATCATCGATCGTGTCTGTGTGCTGTAAACGATCACGGACCAGAACTGTTTAGCCGGGATGTTGGGCGGCAGGTGGAGCTTGTAGTTTTTCCCCCCATCCAGCGGTTGGCTGTTGGCGTCAAGCGCGGCCCAGGGATAGATGGAACCCTCGCCGACGATCTTGGTGTCCATCGAGGGAGTTACCCCCGTAGCGAGAAAGAAGAAGAAAGCGGCCGCATCGAGGTTCGCAACGCCCGGCTGCCACTCGAACTGGTAGCCGCCGAAGAAGGGCAAACGCCAGTTGCTGTTCTCGTAGTAGTAACCGTCACGGCTGCGCAACCGATACGCGATGGTCCGCGCAGTCGCGTCGCCCACGGCCGCCGCCTCGGTCAGGATCTTCTTCATGCGTGCGTCGGGTTTGAAGGGCTTGCCTTTCTGAATTCCGATAGAGGCCCACATACCCAGGGTAGTCACATCGACGGTATCCGTCGGTTCCTCCTGCACGACCTGGTTGAGCATCTCCCAGAACTGGTAGTTTGACGGCCCGACCATGCTGAACGGCTTGCCCGACATATCGACGAAATTGGGCGATGGGTGGGGCTTATCCGCATCGGCAAGCGGATAGATCTTGGTGTGTTTCTTGACCAGGTCAACGCCCGGCTTGGGATCGCCGTCGACGAGGAAACTGCGCCAGACAGGCCAGACGTAGTACGTTGGGCATTGCACGACATGGTAACCTTTCGGCACCTCGCCTTTGTAGCCCGGCGGCAGCAGCAGATACTTGCCGCCTTTGCCCTTGTCGGGGCCGGTGAAGCCGAGGTTGATGACGAAGTGGTACCACATGTCGTCGATCAACCCGAGCACCTTGGGAGGCACCTCGAGGACCAGTGGGCCGTCGTGCAGATCCACCCAGAACCAGGTGTAAACAGTGTTGTCGTTCGCGGTCAGTTCCACGGTGCGGGAATCCACCAGGTGTTCCCAGATAGGGACGGTCTTGTTCGCCGGTCCCATCGACAGCATGGCCGAGCGATTCGCCAGCTGGTTCACCGGCGGCAACGCAAGCAGATACGCTTGCACGGCGCGCTGGAAGTCGAGGTTGTCGAAGAGCTTGTCGGTGGTCGCCTGGTCCGGGACGCCGCCGTCGAATTGCAGCGTTCCCAGACGCGACTCGACCTTGTCAGGGATAGCCACGCCCGGTGGCATCGCGGTGGAATACTTGTACTGCGGGTCCGCCGGCGGTTCGGCCCTTGCCAGGCCGGTTGCGGTAAAGATGCCGATCAGGCATATAAGCGCCTGAACGCCTCCCTTGTTTAAAGCCATAACAATCTTCCCGTCAAAATAGCTTTTATAAACATTTAATTTACTATCCCACTTTCGGCCAGTTTACGACAGTTTGATCTGAAAGTCTCAGGGAACCCTGCCATATACCTTTACAGATAAGGAGCACGTGGTCCCAACGCCTCTTGTTTTCGAACGTCATTCTGCTTAGAAGTGCGCCGGAATTTTTCCCTTGGCATGTCGTATCCAGGGTGCGTCGCAATCTAGTCGGCCATCTCAATACATGACGAAGTCATACAACGATACTGTTATAAAGTGACAGTAAGGCTACATAATAAACCTGCTCCCCCGATAAAAATTGTCATTTCCGGACAAATGTTTAACAATTGAAGACAGGTTCAGGCCAGGGGATAATACTTATCCATGATACGGCAATCCAACAGTCAATCGATGGACTTGTTCGCGTCGGTCCACGAACGTTCGAAACTGAATTACGACTCCATGATCGACGGCGTTAATACAACGGTCGCCTCCGTCCAGGCCAAACTCGATCAGGCACGCTGGCTGCCGTCGACTTCATGAATTGTGTTTTTTTATGCGTCGTACTGCTGAACCGGATGGTACCGGAGATTGTTTTACGATGTCATCCAGTAACAAGAAAAAACTAGGCACTTTCTCGACCCTGTCGATCGGAATCGGCGGCATGGTGGGGGGCGGTATCTTTGCAGTGACCGGACTCACGGTGGATGTTACAAAAGGTGCCGCACCAATCGCGTTCCTGATTTCCGGCATCGTGGCACTGCTGACAAGTTACTCGTATCTTAAATTGACGCTACGCTTTCCTGGGGAGGGCGGTACTGTCGAGTTTCTGAATCGTGCCTTTGGAAGTGGCATCATCACGGGGACGGCCAATATCCTGTTGCTACTCAGCTATGTTGTGCTGCTCGCGGTGTATGCCTATGCCTTTGGCAGCTATGGTTCCGGTTTTTTACCCGGGCAGGACAGGGTCTTCTGGTTTCATTTTCTGGTCAGTGCCGTGGTTATTGGTCTGGTTATTATCAACGTATTTGCTGCCAATCTGGTGATACGTTCCGAGAATGCCTTCAATGCTATCAAGATGTTGTTATTGACTGGCTTCATTATTGGCGGGCTGCTTACACCCATGGAGTGGGAGCGGGTCGGGCCTGAGAACTTTGTATCACCAATGGGTCTGATTGCCGGCGCCATGCTCATCTTTCTGAACTATGAGGGATTCGAACTTATTGCCAATGCTTCCGCGGACGTGGCTGATCCGAAACGTTCGCTGCCGATTGCCTATCTTGGTGGGGTGTTAATCGTTATTGTTGTTTATGTTCTAATCGTAACCGTGGTGGTCGGACACCTGGATTTTGCGCAGGTGGCGAAGGTTAGCGACCATGTGTTATCGGATACGGCCAATGATTTCATGGGCCGTGCCGGCTATTTTGCCATTGTCATTGCAGCCTTGTTGGCGACGAGCTCGGCGATCAACGCGACTTTTTTCGGCACCGGACGATTGACCTATATCATCGCACGTACCGGCGAACTTCCGGGTGAACTGGAACGGACGATGCGTGGACAACATGTCGAAGGAACACTGATTTCTGCGGTGCTCGCTCTCATCATCGCGAATTTCGTGCCCCTGGAAGCAATCGCCACCATGGGCAGCGCAGGTTTCCTGATCCTGTTCATGGCGGTCAATGTTGCCAATGTCCGTCTGGCGCACGAAACACGGAGTTATGCGTGGCTTTCCGTGCTGGCAGCCTTGAGCACCGCTTTTGCACTGATTGTGTTGTGTGTGAAAGTGGACGAGAACCCGGCAACCCGACACCATCTCTGGATCCTGTTCGGTATGATAGCGGTGTCATGCGTTATTGAAGTCGTCTACCGGGGAATCACGGGCCGTAAAATTAACCTGGCAAAAGTAACCCGCTAAAAAGCAACCGGTTCCGGAAATGGCCTGATTAAATTACATCCATGGTGGTGGGATACCGGATTATTTTCCGGAAAATCAAGGTCATCTTTGTCTGTTGTTTACGGCAGGCATCACTAATAAAGATTCAAACTCGTGGATGCCTGTCGCAATAGAATCTTATCCAGGAGTTTAATCAAGGAATTGCATGTTGAGGCCAACGTATATTTGCCACTCTGGCCACCCTGGCCCTTCACTGGCAACTGAAAACTGTGGTTCGATAAATGCGTTATACACAGTTTTACCTTTTTTAAAAATCTGGCCAATCCCGACACCCAGTGGCACGCTGTAGTCATCATCTTCAATATCATACAACCAGATCGGTGCGGCACGCAGGTAGGTGCCGCCACCCAGTTGATAAAAGGCAAACGGTTGTAATGCGGCGACGTTAACATCTGCGGCGTCGGCGTCACCGGCGAAGCTTGCCTGCCAGGTCAACAGATAACCGTATTGAAACCGGGTCGAACTGGCGTTAAACAACACATTCGCGAATCCGGCCGACCATTTTTCGCTGCCCAATGCTGAATTACTGGCAGTAGGTACCGTGAGTTGTGGGCCGATGCCGAAACTTATCGCAGGATTGCCGGTATCGATCAGGTAGGCAGCAAACACATTGAAGTCACCGAATCCGGTTTCCGTATCCCCATCGGACTGGGAGGGATAACTGTTCACGGGTAATGATGCCCGCATTAGCCAGTTTGTGTCATAAACCGAAAACGGTTTGGCATAGCGTAACCAGAACTGATTGGCTGAATCATCGGATTCGGTCAGTTCACCAATATAATAATCCTGGATATTGAACGCGGTCATATTGGCCAGTGGATTGTTGGCCTGGGCAGCCGTATGAGCATCGTCATTCGCCAATACTTCTTGCTCTACGAGAAGGGTCAGGCTGAAAATGATAAAAACCAACAGGAATAGTGTTCTTTGCATGGTGCTTGTCCTTATATACCAGAGGGATTGAAGTCTCGCTGGCAGTTTATCTAAATATTTGCGGTTAGATAAGTCAGGGGCTTCGCAATTGATACGGTATCGTTTTTATTGATGATTAACAATCGGGAAATATATCTCACAAATATATTGTGAGAGTTTGTTGTAGCCATCATTAAATTCTTCTTCCATGAGGCGCCCCTGGTTGGCTGACCATTTTTCAACAACATGTGGGCGACTTTTGTAGTCAAAGTCGCGCATTCCGGATACCGAACTGCCGGATAAGGCCACGACCCTGCTGCGCAGTTTCATTTCCAGGGCGAGACGCGGCGGATCACCTTTGTGTGCCACGAACCTGATGCTGGTAACAGCCAGTTCCAGGACGGCAGTATATTCATCTGTAGCAAGATCCTGATATTCGGGTTGTTCCTTGATTGTAGATGGCCCAGGATCGGGAAGATAGGCAACGTTATAACCCGAAGTACGTGCCTGTTCCATAACCCGGGTTGCCACCTGATCCTGGATATACAATCGGCCCAGTGCATTTTCAACGATCGCACTAACCGCCCTGGCATCCTGTTCTGGCAGACCATGCATTAATCCCTGTGTCGCCCCGAATGTTCCTCCAAATACTGTTCCGGCCAGGATCGTAAACGGTGCAATGAAGGGGTAAAGTGCAATCCCATAGGGACCAGCAGCGAGTGGCGCGACTGCGCCCACAGCAGCGCCTTCAATCGCGCCTTGTCCTGCCAGCTCACCGGCTGCTGCATTTTTCCCCTTTGCATATACATTAAGATTTGATTCCGGAACAAAGCGCGCGGGAACGATAGCGACCTTGCCGGGTGATAATTGTGGGGGTTGCTGCTGGTTAGTCGATGCGCAACCACCGATCGCGAATATAATCAGGAGGCTGATGATTACGCGGAAAGGTCCGGAATGGAAGTACATAATCTCTTTCTTCAGTAAATCGCTAGTGTATATATAGAAATTCCATTCCGGCTAACGGATCAAATAATGTCGGGAAATTGCCCGGTAACCGTTTCATTAATGCCTTGTTAATAATTTTTTTATCTACACCAGGAAATTTTTCAAGGATAGTTTGCCGGGCAGAATCAAACTCATCTTTGACTTCCAGAAAATTCAATGTATTGATGTAATTTCCCCACAAGCCACCAAGCACAGTCGTAGTATCAATATCGATGGATAACGTGCCGATGTAGTATATTTTCCCTGGCTGGGTGGCATTGAATGAAACTGCGGGAAAAATATACGGTGTGTAGTAGAAAGGAACAACGTCCTTCATCAAATATTCTCCGGCCGGCACAATATAATAAAAAGACCCATCTTTTTCTGTTGAGAGAAAGGGAATATACAGATCACCCCAGATTTCCCTTCCGCCCAGTTTCATTTGTTCAGTAAGGTGGGGGCCCAGGTCATCAGGATTATGCAGCAACATCCAGTTCGGCCTGCCCAGTCCGTAAGGCGCCTTGGATTTACCGTTCTCGATAAATATGATTTTCCCGGTAATCAGAACTTCGTTATCGCCGAGTAAGAGTGGCTGGGGTTCATCAATGGATTTTGCCTCATACATCGTGGGTGTGGTTCCGCACCCGGCCAACAAGACAGTCACAAGCAAGAAGGGGGTAAAGAAAAATCGTATTACAAGCATTATCATTTTTCTAGGGAGAACAGACATATGCGTTTATCAGAATTGCCATGGTGCCATCAGTACTGCCCATGAGCATGCCATTATATTTTGAGATGCGCCAGAATGTTATGGCACATCAAGCTCGTTTATTCTATCCAGTGCAGAACATTCCGTATAACCGACCAGCGCGGTTTTTTGTATGCCTTTGATTCACCGAGTATCCAGTACTTGTAGAGCTTGTCAATGGTACCGTCCTTCTTTTTAAGCTCGATCCAGGTACTGATAAAATCGGCCATGTCATGATCGTTCCAGTCCATGGCGTAGGCCAGTGGCACGTTGACTATATCGGGTTGTGGAATAACGACGGAATAGTCTGGATAGACCAGACTCCAGGCCGAACCTCTCTGTGCTGTCAATAACAGTGCATCAAGATCGTTTTTCGTGTTGAAAAACTCACGTATTGATTGAAGTTTCACTATCTTGGCATGCGGTAGGTATCCTTTCAGCTTTATTGCAAGAGACGGCAGGTTAGGTACACCGATTCGTAGCGATTTCATATTCTGAACCTTTTCCCGACTGTTGAAGTCACGGCGTCGATAGTCCTTGACAATAAAGGCGAGTGTTTCGTCAGCATACGATTTCGAGAATGTCATGTCGATCATTCTGTCGATAGTAACCGCACAACCTGACATGACAATATCGATGAGCCCTTCGCCCAGTGCATGCGCACTGTCACTTCGTTTAATCCTGACAAATTCAACAGACACATCAAGCTCTTTCGCCAGCTCGTTTGCCATTTCGACATCGAAACCCACGAGGTCACCATTGTCGTTATGGAACACGTACGGCAGACTGTCACTGTAGTATCCGATACGAATCACACCACGCTTCCGAATCTGCGCAAGACGGGGGGTATTGGTGTCATAAACGTGCGGCTTGGGTAAAGAGTCTTTAAAGTCCTTGTATGGTTCGGCCGGTAGAATATTGTTCAGGCTTATAAATGTTTTATAGCCTTTATATTCTGGATTGACGGTATAACTGAGCAAGGTTCTGGTTCCGACCACGATTAACACAAGAATTGCAATGCTGATCAGCAATTTGTTGACGAGCAGAGCTGGCTTTATGGACAGACGCTTGTTTACAGCACATGTTGTCATCAACGCGACGGCAGTTATGTGCATAACTGCGAGCATGGTGGCGAAGCGACCGACATAGACCAGTGTCATTACATGCACTTGAAACATATCCGAAGGTATATGCAACTGGTTCAGCAAAAACGGCATGCCGATTTCGACGTTGCCGAAGAAACTGAAAAATCCGGTCAGAAGAAAACCGGGGAATTCGGTTATGGACATCGCGTTGCCAACGAACCAGGCCGCAAACGGAATAAAAAGCAGTATCAGCAGTGTTCCAATATCAGGAAAAGGAAACGCAAGGGGGATTACCACGTCTACAGTTGATTCAGCTTCTTCCTTGACAAAATCATCACGTTCGAAGAGTTTCTTGCAGTTAACGGCCAGCATGGGCAGCACAACCAGCAGATTCCCCGTGGTGAAACCGGTTACCATCGCATCCCTGGAAGCGGAGAGAATTTCCCGGTAACGAAATGGCGTAACCGCAGATATCAGCATGGGAACCAGTACAAAAGTCAGCAGCAAAGCACCAACTGCATAAGTCACCAGGTAGACCTGCAAACGGGCCAGTTCCTCCAGTGTCATCGTACCGGCGGCACTGGCTGCGAGGGCGAATACACCGATCGGGGTCAGTTTGACGACAAATTGTGTGATACGTATGAGGGTGTCCAACAAAGTGGAAAGAGGCTGCAGGAGATGCTGCTTTTCCTTTATGCCAATCAACGCGATTCCGACAGCAACTCCGAACACAACGATGGCCGGAATCACCGCGTTTGAAAGCGAATTAAAAGGATTGGATGGAAGGTACAGCTGCAGAAAGTCAATCGGTTCGGGTGTTTCCACCAGGCTGGTGCTGAAAAACGACGCAGTTTCAAGTTTTGGGAAAGCAAAGGTCATCGCTGTGATAACAATCAGGCATAGCAACCAGAGCACGAAAAGCATACCGGCAGCGTTGATGCCCAGCATTTTCGCTTCACTAAATGACAACCTGCCCAGTCCATAAATCAATGCAACCAGGAAATACGGTAGCACTGCCATTTGCAAAAGGTTGATATACGCATTGCCCAGCGGTTCCAGTGTTGCTGCAGGCTCACCGAGGAAAACACCTGTCAGAATACCCAGAGCCATGGCCAGTAGCGTCGCCGTGGTCAGACTGACTTTCCATTTCATTTTTCTAGTTACTCTTTTGGAAACCTGTGATCACCAACATGAGCTGTTGATTTTTAATGTCCTCATGTTTAGAAAGCATACTGCAATAGGACAGTATTCGCACCTTCTAGCCAGGCTACCTTTTACCTAGTCGGCCAGAAATGGCAGCTTGCCCAGGCCCTTTGTTGAAGTATTGCACCAGGTTGCCCGTTGCAGCAGATGCTACGGCGTCAATTACAGTTTCTTCATACTGAACAAACCGTCTGAGAATAAACAGGGACAGACGTTTGTTTCACTGAAATACCTATGTGCGGCTAACTCATGCGTCGTACTCCCAGGGGTAGCGGACTGCAGGGCAGGCGGTCAGGTAGGGAAAGACGTCAGGAGTTCGCAATGGCGACAATAACGACGAATAAAAAAAACCCCGCCGAAGCGGGGTAGAGGACACCCTTAACACAGGAGGAGTCATGCCAGAGGCAAGGAGTTTACACGACTCAATTAATTAAATTGCATAAATGATGCCAGGTTTTGCCTTCACAAAATCAGCAACTTACAGAAAAGAATACGTCTTGTATGCACGTTCTTGGTGCAATGCATAGTGAGGATGCGTCACCAGCGCGCATCGGGGTTAATTACAGGGTTCACCCCCATGCAATTTTGCAGAGCCAGTTTCAGGTTTACTTCGTGCCCTCTTTGTTTACAAACAAGGACGATGAAGAGAGACAAAAAGTCAAGATTGCATCTTGTTGTAGTATGGTTGTTTCCGCACCCTTCCTTTGCCCAACAAAAAAGGGCGGACTTTAATATACGCTACTGGTAGTAATGATTTCGACAAGATGGGTTTCAACAGGCGAGAAGTAGACTGAAATGGAATCTCCAGCAGCCAAACTGCCTGCCAAGCGTGCCTTGGTTGTTGAAGGTAACGCTATGAGGGGTATCTTTTCGGCAGGTGTCCTGGATAGCTTTCTTGATCCCCAATATCGGTCTTTCGACTTCTGTCTTGGTGTTTCTGCCGGATCGACCAATCTAGCTGCCTGGTTGGCAAATCAACGAGGCCGAAACTGCAAAGTGATTACCGATTATTTTTGCCGGCCGCAGTGTATTTGTTTAAAAAATTTCTCGCTGGTGGTCATTGGTTCGATCTCGATTGGCTGTGGGACATCACGATCAAGGAGATCCGCCTTGACCTTGAGGCTTTCACTAACCAGCCTATCCCGCTGTATATCGTTGCCACCAAAGTGTCGACCGGGGGTCCTGTTTATATCAAAGCAACTTCGGAGAATCTTGAATAATCTCTGAAAGCGTCTTGCGCTGTCCCTGTTATCTATCGTGAT
>Ga0316579_10000835_pt1 | contig 10638 bp, 8 predicted proteins | sample J5NA_2_FD_203074 | JGI IMG/M metagenome (GOLD analysis project Ga0316579, IMG submission 203074) | Rhizosphere microbial communities from salt marsh grasses in Alabama, United States - J5-7_160517rDrA | ecosystem: Host-associated > Plants > Roots > Rhizosphere | place: USA: Alabama | collected...
TCACCACGGGTGCACCGTCCCGTCCTCCAGGCGGTTGGTGGGCAGCTGGGCCGGCCGGTACGGGTGGCGGGCGGCGGCCTCGAGGTCCAGGTCGACCCCCAGGCCGGGGGCGTCACCCGGGTGCAGGCGGCCGTCCTCGAAGCGGTGGGCGTGGGGGAACACCGCGTCGGTCTCGTCCGTGTGCCTCATGTACTCCTGCAGCCCGAAGTTCGGGATCGACAGGTCCACGTGCAGGGCCGCCGCCATGGCGACGGGGGACAGGTCCGTCGCGCCGTGCGAGCCGCTGCGGACGTGGTGCAGTGCCGCGAGGTCGAAGATCCTGCGCAGGTGGCTGATGCCCCCGGCGTGGACGACCGTCGTGCGGATGTAGTCGATCAGCTGTTCCCTGATCAGCTGGTGGCAGTCCCAGATGCTGGAGAACACCTCCCCGACCGCGAGCGGGACGGTGGTGTGCCGACGGATGATCCGGAAACCCTCCTGCAGGTCCGCGGGGACGGGGTCCTCCAGCCACGTCAACCCGAACGGTTCCAGCGCCCTGCCGAGGCCGGCCGCCTCGATCGGCGTGAGCCGGTGGTGCACGTCGTGCAGCAGCCGCAGCTGCGGGCCGAACTCGTCCCGGACGCGACCGATCGCGTCCGGAACGAACGAAAGGTAGCGCCGGGTGTCCCACGTGGCCGGGGTCGGGACGGCAGCGTCGGCCGGCTCGTAGAAGAGCTTGTCCCGGCCGATCCCGTAGCAGCGTTCGATCCCGGGCACGGCGACCTGCACCCGCACGGCCCGGTACCCCATGTCCTCGAAGCGCGCGACCTGTTCCAGGAGCTCTGGGACGTCGTCGCCGTTGGCGTGGCCGTAGACGGTGACCCCGTCACGGCAGGCCCCGCCGAGCAGCTGGTAGACGGGCAGGCCCGCGACCTTGCCCTTGATGTCCCACAGGGCGGTGTCGACGGCAGCGATCGCCGTCATGGTCACGGGCCCGCGGCGCCAGTAGGCACCCTGGAACAGGTACTGCCAGGTGTCCTCGATCCGGGAGGCGTCCCGTCCCAGGAGCACGGGCACGACGTGATCGGTCAGGTAGGAGGCGACAGCCATCTCCCTGCCGTTGAGGGTGGCGTCCCCCAGGCCCGTCACGCCGTCGTCCGTGGTGATCATGAGGGTGACGAAGTTGCGACCGGGACAGGTGACGACGACCTCGGCCTGCGCGATCCTCATGCGGACACCAACTCCTCGATCCGTTCCAGGTTGTTCCCGACGAGCAGGTCGGTGCCGACCCCCACGGCCGCAGCACCGGCTTCGAACCAGGCACGCAGCTGTGTCAGGCGGATCCCTCCGGTGGGCACGATCGTCGCGCCGGGCAGGACCTGCAGGACGCTGCGCAGGTGGGCCGGCCCGAGGGTCGAGGCGGGGAAGAGCTTGGCCGGGCCGCGGGCCGTCGCGGCCGCCAGCTCCCCCACGGAGAAGCACCCCTCCAGGAAGGTGACCCCCGCGGACTCTGCCACCTCGCGGACCTCGGGCACGGGGTAGGGGCTGACCAGGAAGGACGCTCCGGCTGCCAGGGCACGGCGGGCCTGCGGACCTCCGGTGACGGTCCCGACCCCGATCAGGGTGCCGGCGGGGGCCCGTTCGAGTGCCTCCCGCACCGCCAGGTCCCAGCCGGGGGTGGTGCAGGTCAGCTCCACGACCCGCAACCCACCGGCCAGGACCTTCCCCGCCGCCTCGACGGCGGCGGGGCACGAGTCCAGCCGCAGCACCGGCAGCACCCTCTGGTCGCGGATCGCCCGCAGGGCGTCGGAGCGGCTCATGGGCTACGAATCCTCCTTCACCCTCGCGACCAGCTGGGTCGGGTTGACGAACCTCAGCGCGACCACCAGCAGGACGAGCATCATCGACGTGTAGATCACGGCCATCGCGTCCACGGACTGCTGGGCCCGGATCCCCGCGGCGGACATCGAGTAGTACAGGGCCACGACGAGGGTCTGGGAGTCCGGCCCGGCCGTCAGGAAGGTCAGTTCGAACATGGCCACGGTCCGGACCAGGACCAGGATCCCGGCCGCGAGGATGCCCGGGACCAGCAGCGGGGCGAGGATCCGGGTGAAGGTCGCCAGCATCCCCGCCCCGCACATCCTGGCGGCGTCCTCGATCCTCGGATCGACCTGCTCGACGAAGGGCGTCATCGTGAGGATCACGAACGGCACCGACGGGACCAGATTGGCCAGCACGACCCCTGTCATGGTCCCGGCCAGCTCGTACTTGTACAGCACCGTCGCGAGGGGGATCCCGTAGGTGATCGGCGGCATCATGATCGGCAGCAGGAAGGCGAAGAACACGAGCGGCTTGCCGGGGAACGACCGCCGTGCCAGCACGAAGGACGCCGGGACCCCGACGAGCAGCGAGATCCCGACGACGAGCCCGGAGACCTGGAGGGTCACGCCGATCACGTGGAACAGGTCGAAGGCGTCCCAGGCGTCGCTGTACCAGCCCGTGGTCCACCCGTCCGGCAACCAGGTGTCGAACCAGCGACGGGCGAAGGAGTTGACCACCACCGAGCCGACGAGCGCGGCGAGGTTGGCGAAGAAGAAGACCACGACTCCCCAGACCAGCCAGGCGGCGGGGGAGGCGACGATCCGGCGCGGCCGGCGCGCGGCGTCCTGGCCGGGGTCCGGGTCCGGACCGTCGTGCCGTGCCCCGGAGGGACGCGGCGGCGGAACCGAGGGGGCGTCCGTCGTGACCATCAGCCCTTACCTCCCGTCGAGCCCTTGAACAGGGTCGTGCGCCACAGCAGCACGAGGGCGATCACCGCGAGCTCCACCAGGCCCATGACCATCGCGATGGCCGACGCGTAGGGGTAGTCGTACTGCTCGTACGCTGCCTGGTAGGCCGCGATCGAGATCACTCGTGTCGACCCGGCCGGGTTGCCCACGAGGATCGCCGACGGGAAGACGCTGAAGGCCAGCACGAAGGTCAGGCAGAAGGTCGTCGCGAGACCGGGTGCCAGCAGGGGCAGGGTGATCCGGCGGAATCGCTGCCACCACCCTGCCCCCAGGGTTGCCGCGGCACGCTCCAGCGAGGGGTCGATCCCCGACAGGTAGCTGAGGATCAGCAGGAACGCGAACGGGAATCCGGTGATGACGATGGAGAGGAAGACACCCCAGTAGTTGTGGATCAGGGTGACCGGCTCGTCCACGAGGTGCAGTTCGATCAGGACCCTGTTGAACCAGCCCGCCGGACCCAGGTAGTTCAGCAGCCCCTCGGCCGTGAGCACCGTGCCCAGGGTGATCGGGACCACGAGCACCGTCGTCACCAGTCGCTTGCCGCGGAACCGCCCCCGCATCCGGTAGGCCAGCGGCACCGAGGCCAGCACGTTGAGCAGGGCCGCCGGCAGGGACAGCCCGAGGGTCGTCGCGATCGTGTCCCGCTGGTAGGCGTCGCTGAAGAACCGGTCGTAGTCGGCCAGGGGCCCGCCGTCGTTCGGTTGGAAGGACAGCTGCAGACCGTAGAAGAAGGGGTACAGGAACAGCAGGACCACGAAGACGATCGCGGGGGCGAGCAGCCACAGCTGCCGGTCGATCCCCCGTTCGGCCAGCCGGTGCCGCAGGCCGCCGGCCTCGGGACCTCCGGGTCCCGACGGGCGCACCGGCGTCCGGATGCTCACGGCGACACCGCTTCGGAACCGGGACGAGCCCCGGCGCCGGACCCCGGCCCGGGTCCGGCGCCGGGATCGATCGGCGATCCGGTACCGGTCCCGCCGGCCGTCGGCGCACCGACCCACGGGACGGAACCGGGCTCCACCTCCTGGGGGAAAGCGAGCATACGGCTCACCGGCAGCCCGATCCACACCGGTTCCCCCGCCACGAGACGCTGCGGGGTGCGCAGGTGCAGTGCCACCTCGTCACCGATCCTGACCTGGACGGCGAACTCCCTCCCCGTGAACTCCACCACCTGCGCCCTTGCGTCCAGAACGGTGCGGCCGTCCTCGCGGGCCGCTGTCGCCGGAGCGTCCGGACCTCCGCCGGACAGCACCTGGACGTCCTCGGGCCGGACCCCCGCCACCACCGTCTCCCCGCGCCGCAGGGTTCCCGCTGCGGTGGCGTCGAACTCCAGGCCCTCCCCGCTCAGCGCGACCCTCTGCCCGTGCTCGGCGTCCCCGGTCGCCGTCAGGCGGAACAGGTTGCGGAACCCCATGAAGTCGGCAACGTGCCAGGTCGCGGGGCGCCGGTGCAGGTCCTCCGGCGTGCCGATCTGCTGGACCCGCCCGTCGCGCAGCACGACGAGCCGGTCGGCGAGGCTCAGGGCCTCCTCCTGGTCGTGGGTGACGTACACCGTCGTCAGGCCGAGGGCCTGGTGCATCTGACGGATCTCTGTGCGCATCTCCAGCCGGAGCTTGGCGTCCAGGTTGCTCAGCGGCTCGTCCATGAGCATCACCGAGGGCTCCAGGGCGATGGACCGGGCGATGGCCACCCGCTGCTGCTGGCCGCCGGACAGCTGCCCCGGGAGCTTGTCCGCCTGGTCGAGCAGGCGGACGGTCCGGATCGCCTCCTGCGCCCGGGACCGGATCTCGGCCTTGGGCAGTTTGCGCATCCTCAGGCCGAAGGAGACGTTCCCCCGCACGGTCAGGTGGGGGAAGAGGGCATAGTTCTGGAACACCATCCCGAAGCCCCGTTTCTCGGGCGGCAACTGATCGAAACGGTTGCCGTCCAACCAGATGCTTCCCCACGTGAGGGGGACGAGGCCGGCAAGGCAGTTGAGGGCCGTCGACTTGCCGCAGCCCGACGGACCCAGCAGGGCGATGAACTCCCCGCGGCGGATGCTCAGGTCCAGACCCTGCAGCGCCGTGTGCCGGCCGAACCTGCGGCCGACACCGCGCAGTTCGAGGGCGCGGAACCCGCCGGAGCTCATGACACGACCTTTCCGCTGCCGATCTCGCGGTCCCACAGGTCGAAGGCCTTGACGAGGGCCTTGGAGTCCAGGGGCTGCTGAGTCCTCGTCGAGGTGATGAGCTGCCCGTACTCGGGCCGCCCGAACTCCTTGAGCGCCTTGCGGCTCTTCTCCGGCGCCATCGACAGGTCGACGCCCTTGACGGCAGGGCCGGGGTAGAAGTAGCCGTCGTCGTAGGCCTTGGCCTGCTGCTGGGGGGTCAGCATCGAGGCCAGCAGGTTCAGCACGGCGGACAGCTGGTCGGAGTCGACGCCCTTGGGGACCACGACGTAGTGGGCGTCGGTGACCCAGACGAAGCCCCGCAGGGTGGAGATCCTGGCCTCGGCCGGGACCGTTCCCAGGACCCGGGGGTTGATGTCCCAGCCCGTCGTGGTGACGATCACCTCAGCCGTGCCGCTGGCGAGGTTCTTCATGGTCTCGCTGGTGCTCGCCGGGTAGTAGTCGATGTACCTGCCGAGCTCCTTGAGGTACTCCCAGGTCTTGGACCATCCCTTCTCGGGGTCCTTGGGGTCCTTGTCACCGAGGACGTACGGCATGCCCATGAGGAAGGTGCGTCCGGGACCGGAGTTCGACGGCCGCGCGTACTGGACCCTGCCCGGGCGGGCCTTGGCGAAGGCCAGGAGGCTCCGGGCGGAGTCCGGTGGCTGGGCCACCTTGCCCGGCAGGTACTCCAGCAGGGGACCTGAGGGGTAGTAGGTGACGACGACGCCGTCGTTCCCGGCGAGTTCCTGCATCTTGGCCGCGGGCTCCAGGTAGTTGCCGGTCCCGGTCAGCCGGTCGGCGTAGGTCGGCAGGAGCCGGGTCCACAGGCCCTGCTCGATCCCGGCCGCCAGCCCGTCCACGCCCGTCAGGACCATGTGGATGTCCACGCGACCCGCCCCCTGCTGGGCCTTGATCTTCCCGATGAGCTCCGGGGACGGACCCTCGGAGAAGGTGACCTTGGAGATCACCTGGGGTTCGGACCGGACGTACTCGTCGATCATCGACTGGGTCAGCTGCAGGTTCCCCGCGACGTCAAGGATGCTCAGCGAGACGGGCTTGTTCGGGCGGGTGGGGGCAAGGACCGTACTTTCCTCGATCTTCGAGTTGCCGGACGGCGCACCACATCCCGTGAGGGCAGCCGCGGTCCCCGTCGCGGCACCGAGCAGCACCGAACGTCGGGACAGGGGGAACGGATGAGCTGTCATGGGGCATCCCTTCATCCCCGCCTGGCACCACGGACCGCGCACGGGGGCCCGGTGGTGCCCCGGAGAGCATCGAGTGGGTGGACCGGGAGTGGACGTGGTCGGTGCCGGTGACCGGCACCGATGCGGACCGGGTGCGGTGGACCCGGGGCGGACCCGGGGGCGGGGCGATGGGCCGGTGACGGGCTGCGCGGTTCATGTGGTGGCGGAGTCCGTGCTCTCGCGCACGGCGCCGGACCCGCACGGGCTCAGCCCGGTCGAGGCCCGGATCTGCAGGTCGCAGGGCAGGGTTCGGTGGGGCAGGGGCGTGCGTTCCCCGGATTCCACGAGGTTCACGAGCAGGTCGACGGCGACCCTGCCCGCCCGTTCCGTCGTCAGGGCCACCGTGGTCAGGGCCGGGTGGACCATGCCGGCGAAGGGGATGTCGTCGTACCCGATCACACTGATCTCCTGAGGAACGGCGACGCCCCTGGCGTGCAGGCGGTGCAGGATCCCCAGCGCCATGAGGTCGTTGTAGGCGACCACCCCCGTGGCCTGCGCGCTCAGCACGAGGTCCGCCACCATCAGGCCGCTGGAGAAGCGCGGGGCGAACCGGCCCACCTCCAGCAGCTCCATGCCCAGCTGCTGTGTGGCCTCACGGATGGCCCGGGTCCGGCGTTCCTGGGAGTAGGCGTGTTCCGGGCCCGCGCCCCAGGCGATCCTGCGGTGCCCCAGGGCGTGCAGGTGCGAGACCGCCTGCTGGATCCCGTCGGTGTCGTCGAAGACAACGGCGGGGATCCGGTCGACGGTCCGTTGGACGACCACGAGGGGCAGAAGGCCCGCCATGGACCGCAGCTCCTCGGTGTTCATCCGGGGCGAGCAGAGCACGACCCCGTCCACCTGGGACGCCAGGGTCCGTACCAGGGCCGGTTCCCCCGACGGTTCCTCGTCGGAGTCCGACAGCAGCACGCAGTACCCGCTCTCGCGCGCACGGGACCGGATCCCCTTGACGATGCTGGGGAAGACCGGGTTCCCGAGATCCGGCAGGACGATCCCGATGTTCTGGGTGCGCCCCGTGATGAGCCTTCGGGCCGCGGGATTCGGTCTGTACCCGAGCCGTTGGGCTGTTCTCTGAACCAATTCTCGGGTGGCGTCACTCACCATCTCGGGATTCGACAGGGCGCGGGAGACGGTGGACGCCGAGACACCGGCGGCACGGGCCACGTCCCGGATGGTTGTCGCCACGCGGACCTCCCGACCCGTTCTCAACATCACGTCGTCGTGCCGTCGCCGGGAGACCCCGGACAGGTGCGTCGTTGAATGAGTGTGCAATTGTTTCAGCCGGTGCGTCAAGTGTTTCTTGACGACGGGTGTGTGGTGAAGAAAATTACTGATCAGTGGGACGCACGTCTTGTACAAACGTTTGCGGAGTTGTTTCCTCCGGGGGATCCTGTCCGCGTGAAGTTCCGCTCGGGCCCGTCCCGGTCCCGACGCGAACGCAGGATGGGAGATCGACGATGACCGCCTTGCGCCCCCACCCCGATCGAGCCCTCCCGGCGGAACCCGGAGTCCGGGCCGTCGCCCGCACCATCTACCGGCAGACGGCCGAACTGCCCCTGCTGTGCCTGCACGGGCACGTCCCCGTGGAGACCTTCTCGCGCAACCTGCCCTTCGAGGACCCCGCCCGGCTCGTCGTCGTGCCGGACCACTACGTGACCCGCATGCTCGTGTCCCAGGGAGTGCCTGCCGAGGCCATCGGCCTCGCGCCACGCGACGGCGGGGAGCACGAGCGCGATCCCCGCAGGATCTGGCGGCTGTTCTGCGAGAACTGGCACCTGTTCCGGGGGACCCCCAGCCGGTTCTGGCTCGAGCACGAACTGTCGCAGGTCCTCGGTGTCGAGGTGCACCCGTCCGCCGGGACCGCGGACGAGATCTACGATCATGTGGTCCGGCGGATGGCTGAACCGGATTTCCGCCCCGTGGAACTGCTCAAGAAGTTCCGGATCGAACTGCTGGCGACCACCGACGCCGCCACCGATTCCCTGTCCGAACACGGAATCCTTTCGGGAATTGCCGATCCGATCAGGATCGTGCCGACTTTCCGACCTGACGTCCTTCTCCAACCGGCAGGACCCGATTGGTCCTGGCACGTGCGTCTCCTCGGTGAGGTCACGGGAATCGACACGGGCAACCTCCAGGGTTTCCTGCGGGCCGTGCAGGATCGTCGCAGGGCCTTCGTGCGGGCCGGAGCCCTCGCCTCCGACCACGGGCATCTCGGCTCACGGATCGAACGCCTCGAACCGCAGGAGGCCGCGCGCCTCTACGGCGAGGCACTGGCCGGCCCGGTGCCCCCGGAGGCCTGCCGGGCACTGGAGTCCCACCTGCTGTTCGAGCAGGCGGCGATGGCACGGGAGGACGGGCTTGTCATGCAGTTGCACACGGGGGTGCTGCGCAACCACGACCCCGGCTGGTACCGGCGTTTCGGCCCGGACACCGGTTTCGACATCCCCGTGGCCGCGGAGTTCACACGTTCCCTGCGGCCGTTGCTGCAGTCGTTCGGCCACGACCCGGCCCTGCGCCTCGTGCTGTTCACGGTCGACGAGACCGTCTACTCCCGCGAGCTGGCGCCGCTGGCCGGTGCGTACCCGGCGGTCCGGTTGGGCGCTCCCTGGTGGTTCCTGGACTCCCCTGAGCAGATGCGCCGGTTCCGTGAGAGCGCGACCGAGACCGCCGGGTTCTACAACACGAGCGGGTTCGTGGACGACACCAGGGCGTTCCTGTCCATCCCCGCCCGCCACGACCTCGCACGCCGGGTCGACGCGGCCCACCTCGCCCGTCTGGTCACCGAGCACAGGCTCGACGAGGACGAGGCCGTGCTGACCGCGATCGACCTGGCGTACACCATCCCGCGTTCCGTCTACCGCTGCCCGTGACCGACGTTCCGGCTCTCCGGCGGCCCGAGGTAGCTGGGCCGGAGCCCTCCGGTGTCCACGACGAGCTGCTGGAGGACGACGGTCGGGTCGACCATCCAGTACTTCAGGGTGTGCCTGCCGGGGGCGCCCACCACGTGGGTGGTCGCGGTCCGGTTGACGTTGTCGGAGGTGTTGCGGGCCCACTGGCGGTTCATCCTGGTGTCGTCGGCGCCCGTCGCCCCGATGACGTCGACGACCTGCGGCGCGCCGTCGTCGATGGACACGGCGTACTTCAGGCCGTCGGCCGGCAGCACGTTGTTGCGGGGGGACAGGTTCGCCCAGACCGTCACCGGACCGGCGGAGGTCAGGGTCACCGTGTACTCCAGGTGCGGTGAGGATCCGCCCGGGACCTGCCGCCCGGCGGTCACGGGCCACGGGGTCACGGCGTCCTGGGTGCGCCCGGCGCCGGGCAGGACCTTCCAGGACACCTGTCCGGTGCCGACCCTGCGCGACGTGTGGGCCGCGTCGATCGAGACGTATCCGCCGGCCTCGACGAAGCCCGCGACCTGTCCCGGGGCGAGCACCGGGTTCTCCACGACGGCCGTGACCGGGACACGCGTCCCCTCCGACCCGACGACCGTCAGCGGGACCCTCGTCGTGCCGCGGGGCGCCCGGGAGAAGTCGACCGTGACCTCGACCCTGGTCTGGTCTGTGACCCGTCCGGAGGGACGGGAGACCTTCACCCACGGCCTGGCCGAGGTGATCCTGTAGGAGAAGGGCGTCCCTCCCCGGTTGAAGACCTCAACGAACTGGGTAGGGGCGCTCTGGTACGGGCTGAACGCCGGCAGGACCGCCGCCGTGCCGGAGTGCGGCCACCACTGGTCCGAGCCGTCGATCGCCACGCCCATCGCGGCCTTCTGCGGGACATCGATCCTGCGCACGTACGGGAAGACCTCATCGGGCAGGGCCACGTGGTCGTCGGTCTGGGGCTGCTGCCAACCAGCGTTGTTGTACCGGTCGGAGTTCCCGTACCCGATCTTGGGCTGGGACTGGAAACCGTTCCACTTCCCGCCGGCCAGCCGCGTGTTGTAGTGGTCGGACATGGCCTGGTCCTGCGCGAAACGCGCCTCGGTCTCCTCGGCCAGCGCGTTGGTCGCCGCGCGACCCTGCTGGGCGTACTGGATGTTGCGGAACTCGGCCAGCCGCAGCTCGTACAGGTTGGCCGTCGCCTTCACCTGGTAGTACACGAGTTCGTAGAAGGCGTCCTGCAGATCGGCCGGTACCTGCCCGCGCAGGACCTCCGCCCTCGCGGCGAGCTGCCGCCACTGCGCCGTGACCCGGTCGATCTCCTGGTAGTCGGTCAGGCTGAACGGGGTCGCCCTGTCGTCGTACACGACGGCGGAGGAGTCCGTGGACAGGTCCTTGGCCGGGTCGACGGTGATCTTCCTGTTGAGCAGCTCGGGCTTGCGCCGGGCCTGCAGCTCGCCGTAGTCGGACAGCACCCGGGCGATCTGTGAGGACCTTCCCGCGCCGAAGTTCTGCGCCGCGTACCGCCGCTGCCAGTCGTCCAGGGTGTCCTGGGTGATCGAGCTCGGGTCCCAGGCGTAGTCGAGGTACATCTGCAGGGGCAG
>Ga0316579_10000836_pt1 | contig 10634 bp, 7 predicted proteins | sample J5NA_2_FD_203074 | JGI IMG/M metagenome (GOLD analysis project Ga0316579, IMG submission 203074) | Rhizosphere microbial communities from salt marsh grasses in Alabama, United States - J5-7_160517rDrA | ecosystem: Host-associated > Plants > Roots > Rhizosphere | place: USA: Alabama | collected...
CGCCCGGGCGGGCGGGGAGGTGTACGACGAGGTCCTGCGCCTGCTGGGAGCCACGGCGCGGGTCGACGTCATCGCGGGGACCAGCGCCGGCGGGATCAACGGGGCCTTCCTCGCGCTCGGGCAGGTCCACCCGGAGGCGGACCTGTCGGCCCTCGAACGCCTGTGGGCCGAGCGTGGCAGCCTCGAGGCGCTGCTGCACAACCCGGTACGGGGCAGGCACCACAGCCTGTTCCGGGGGGACGACTACTTCCTTCCGGAGCTGCAGTCCGCCTTCGAGCAGGTGGCCGGCACCCGCGGCCCCCCAACCACCCGGGAGGGCCGCCCGGTCGACCTCTTCCTCACCTGCACCCTCCTGAACGGGCAGCACCACCCCTTCGTCGACTCGGTGGGGCAGGGACTGTGGGAGGTCGAGCACACCGGACTGCTCACCTTCAGCAGGACCCCCGAGGACCTCGACCCCCGCCACGAGGCCCCCAACAGGGCCGCGCCCGGCGGCAGGGACGCTGCCGGCCCCGCCGACGACTTCCGCGGCGACATCAGCCACCGCCTTGCCCTCGCGGCACGGGCCACGGCCTCCTTCCCCGCGGCCTTCGAGCCCGTGTTCCTTCCCGTGCTGGCCGGCGAAACGGTCAAGGAGCGCAGCGACGGCCCGCCAAGGCGATGGCGGGAGGTCAACCTCCGTGACCACGCGAGCTTCGACGCCAGCCGCTACGCCATCGACGGCGGGGTCCTGTGCAACCAACCGATCGCACCGGCCCTGCGGGCCATCGCCAGCAAACGGTCGGACCTGCCCGTGCGCCGGATGCTCCTGTACGTCAATCCCGATCCCTCGGGGCAGACCACGATGGTCCCGGACACGGCGGAGGACGTCCCCCAACTGCGCGACGTCCTGATGGCCAGCCTCACCCGCCTGACGATCGGCCAGAACGTCTACGAGGAACTGGCCCGGATCGAGCAGACGAACCGGCAGGCCGCCGCGTCGCGGGACGCCTGGCCCCACCTCGTGGCCGCTCTTCCCGACGAACTCGCCCCGGAACGTTTCACCGAGACGTTCGGGCGGTACCAGGACCGCAGGATCCGGACGGAGGCGCGGGAGGTCGGCCTGACGGTCTCGGGCTCCTGGCTGCGGGACCGCGTGGAGGCCCTGGCCGGTGAACCCACGCCGGAACTGATCGGACAGCGTCACCGGCTCCGGACGGTGATCGAGCAACACATCACCCACCGGCACCGCGGCTCCCGCCAGGACCCCGACGCGGACGGGGCCACGACGGCACCGGCCCCCGATCCGCTGCACTGGCTGCTCGAACCCGGCGGATGCTGGCAGGGCACGCAGTGGCGGTGGGGGACGGACCCCGCGGAGCGCTTCGCGGTCTTCGTCCTGGACCAGATCACCCGGGCCCAGCGCCTGCCGACCCTCCGCGGGGAGGGACACGACCGCTCCGGCGCGCGCGCAGAACTCCGAGCGGCCAAGCGGGAGGTCCACACAGTGATCTCCCGCCTCAGGGCGCAGCACCGAGCGGAACACGACTACTGGTCCCGGTGGACACGAAACCACCGGGACCTTCTGCGCGAGGCCGCCGTCGGCGGTCCCCCGGCGGGGGAGCTCGGGCGGGCCCTGGACGAGGCCCGCGACGGCCTGGGGCCCTGGACGGAGCGGGAGTCCTCCCGCCGGGACCTGCTCCGCCCTGCCGACGCCGTCCGGCGGACCCTGCGCAGCCTCGGCACCGTCGCCGGCACCGCGGCCGACCCCGGCCTCGCGGACTGCGACGAGTGCCGGGAACTGGCGGGCACCCTGCGTTCCCTCGGCCTGATCGACCGCCGGGGGAAGGCGCTCCCGCCCGGGGACGGTCGCAACGAGGCGGTCCTGCGCCGGTTGTTCCTCGCGGAGATCTACGTCGTCCTCGCCGGGGTGAGCGAACCGGCGCACGACACGAGCCCGGTCGAGCTCGTCCTGATCAGCTCCCACACCGCCCCCGGATGGGTCCGCTCCTCCACGGACCCCAAGAACAAGATCGCGGGAATGAAGCTGGGCCACTTCGGGGCCTTCTACAAACGGTCCTGGAGGATCAACGACTGGCTGTGGGGCCGGGTCGACGGCTCGACCCGCCTCCTGGAGTCCCTGCTGGACCCCCGCAGGCTGGCCGAGCGCCGGGTCACGGCCGAGGACCTCCTGGACTCGTTGCGGTCCGTGGGGTGGGACAGCGGGGAACTCGAACGGGACGCCGCGCTCGCCGCGGAACTCGATGGCTACCGGAAGGGGACGGCACAGGGCGGACCCGACCGCCTGCCGGTGACAGCCGGGCTGTTCGCGACGGCCCGGCACTGGCGGGTCGTCACCGACCGGAGCCTGGAGGACCTGTACAGCGCCGCGCGTTTCGACGTCTCCCAGGGCGCCAATCCGCACGGTTCGGACGGCCGCCCCACCCGAACGGGCCCGGGCACCGCGGGGCGCCGCGGGACGCCGGCGCCGCGCTCCGGCACGGATCACGCCCCGGCCACCGCGGGGGACGCTCCCGGGGAGCGCCTGAGGGCCTTCGACGAGGCCGGGGTGGGGGCCCAGAGCCTGGAGTCGGAGGCGGGAACGGACCTGTTCTCCCGGGTCGTCGCCGTGAGCGTCGCGAACATCACGGCCATGGCGAGCTCGGGGAGCTCCGGGCTCGGCCCCGTGCGGGTCGCCGCCCGCACCCTGCACGGGGTGGCGCTCCTGCTCTACTCCCTCGTGGTCAGCGGTGCGAAGGGCAGGGCGGGATCCTCCCTGGTGAACCTGGCCCTCGCCTCGGGGGGTGCCCTCGTCGCCGTCGGGCTCCTCGGCGGGACCGACCGCGGCGGCGGCCCGCTCACGGTCGGGATCACGATGGTCCTGGCCGGGATCTGCGCCGCAGCGCTCAGGTCGAGGGTGAGGACCCTCGCGGTGGTCGGCGCTCCCCTCGTCCTCTTCTTCGTTCTGCTCGTGCTCCTGGACACCGGGGGATCGCGGATCTCGTCCACGACGGTTCCCGTCGTCCTGGGGATCGTCGCGGTCGCCTGGTCGCTGGGCCTGCTGCGGGAACCGGCCCGGACCCCCTCCTGGGGACACGCCCTGCGGGTCGTGCGCATCACGTCGTCGGCCGTCCTGATCGCGGCCGCGGCCGCGGCGCTGCGGATCGGGTGCCGGTGGACGTCCGAGTGGGCCGGGACCGGCCTGCCGGCCCGGGACTCCGTCCTGCGCCGGTGGCTGCGCGAGGAACTGCCCTGGAGCGCCTGGGGCGGTGCCTGCCTGGTCGCCGTCGTCCTGCCGGCGGTGCTGAGCTGCCTCTACGGCAGGCTCACGCGCCCGGGACCGGGGACGGCCGACCTGGAGGGCCGGGAGCGGCACTACCTCGCGTGCTGGCTCCCGTGGTACGGATCGGTCTTCGCGGCGATCTGCCTGGCCAGCCTGGGATACCTCAGCCGGCTGCCCGCGACCGGCACGACACCGACCTGGGCGGTGTCCGCGTGGCTGAGTTCGGCCCTCAGCTGGGTGACCCTTGCTTTCGTGCTTCCGTTGGGACTGACGGTTCGGCGGCCCCCGGCCGTGCGACCGGCGGTCCCCGCGGCCGACAGGACTCCATGACGATGTAGGTGAGGAGAGTGCAAGGCGGTGAGTAGCGTGACACGTAGTGCCTGTGTTCCGCTCGTCCCTGAACCGGTGCGGGAGCTCGGCGCCCGACCGGACTGCCCGATCTGCGGTGCCCCTGCGGTTCCGGTGCATTTCGGCCTGCCGACGCAGGCGGCTCGGGAGGCGGCCGAGGACGGTGCGCTCGTACTGGGCGGGAACGTGCTGCCGGCCAGGATGCCCATCTGGGCCTGCGCGGACGGCCACCGGTGGAGCGGTGGGGACGACAGGGACCGGGTCGCCCTGATCCACCGGGCCCTGCGCGGACGGCCCCGGTGCCCGCTGTGCACCGGGCCGAGCATCCGGCTGGTGTACCCGGCCGGCAGGGAACTGTTCGAGCTGCTGGACGTCGCGGACGGGTCCGTCGTGCTGTCGCACACGCCCGGGCCGTCCGGATCGGCCTGGCAGCAGCTCTGCCTGAGCTGCCACCACGTGTGGACCCCCGACCGGGAGCGTTGACCGTCCGCCGGTTCGACCGGCGTTCCCGACCGACACTGTGGGCACCTGCTGTATGAACGAACAGTGATGTTCCGGAACCGTGGGTGTCGGAGGCTCGGCCCCCCTGTGCCACCGTCGCGTCCTCTGCGAGAGTCGCCCCATGCAAGGGGCCTCCACCACCACGACCGTCCAGGCCCGCGCGGACCGGAAGGCCGGCGGCACCCACGGGACGGCCCCGGACCGGTGGTCCCGGGCCGTCGAGATCCCGCTGATCGTGGCCGCCCTCGTCTTCCTCGTCGTCTACGCCCTGCCGATCCTCCGTCCGGACCTGCCCGGCCCGTTCCACACGGCCTGCTCGAGAACGAGCCACCTCATCTGGGCGATGTTCGTCCTGGACTACGGCGTGCGGTTCCGGCTGGCACCCCGGAAGGCGGCCTTCCTGCGCGCCAACTGGATCGACCTGCTGATCCTCGCGCTGCCCATGTTCCGCCCGCTGCGGGCCCTGCGGGCCCTGGTCGTCCTGCGCCTCGTCAGCCGGCGGACCCAGGTACACCTGCGGGGCGAGGTGCTCGCGATGGTCTCGGGGACGGTCCTGGCCTTCGGCGGGGTCGCGGCGCTCGCCGTCCTGGACGCGGAACGGGGGCACCCGGACGCCAGCATCGAGACCTTCGAGGACGCGCTGTGGTGGGTCCTCACGACGGTCACGACCGTCGGGTACGGGGACCGGTACCCGACGACCAGCACGGGGCGGCTGATCGCCGCCGTCCTCATGCTCATGGGGATCGCCCTGCTCAGCATCGTCACCGCGACGGTCGCGAGCTGGTTCGTCGACCGGATCTCGCAGGCCCGCCTCGCCGAGGAGAGGACGGAGAGCTCCGTGCAGGAACTCGTGCGCGAGGTCCGCCTGCTGCGCGAGGAGGTCGCAGCCCTGCGGGCCCTGCACCCGGACACCGGACCGGACGGGCCACGGAACCCCGCGTCACGCCCCTGACACGGCCGACCGGCCCGACCCCCGCCTCGGAACGTGTTTTGGAACTCCGCCGAGAGCGAGCAGGCATCCGGACGAGTGCCCGGCAAGGCCGCAGGAGCCCCGCACAGCGGAGCTGTGCCGGGCGACGAGAACGCCACCGTGCGCGGTCCGGGTACCGCGCAGCGTCGAAGCGGAGTTGCGAAACACGCTCTCAGGCCGGAGGCTCCCGCGGACCGTGACCGGGGTAAAATGGTTGTGGATGACTCCGATGCGAGGAGTGTGCGATGCCGGACCCGGAACCCGGGGAAGGGAATCTGGCCTTGACCGCCCGGTGGACCGCTGCCGTCAGGGCCGCCGAGAGCCGCAGACCCGATGCCCTGCTGACCGATGCCTGGGCGGACGAACTCGCCGGGGAGCAAGGGCGCTCCTGGCTCGACGAGAGATCCGGCAGTCCCTCCGTGCAGGCGATCGTCGTGCGGTCCCGGTACTTCGACGACTTCCTGCAACGCGCCGTCACGGGACAGCACCTGTCGCAGGTGGTGATCCTGGCCGCGGGCCTGGACACCAGGGCCTTCCGCCTGGAATGGCCCGGGACACGGGTGTACGAACTGGATCGTGCCGAAGTGCTGGAGCGCAAGGCGACCGTGCTGGGGCGCGCCGGAGCGGAGCCCCGCTGCGAGAGGATCGCGCTCGGGCAGGACCTGTGCGGCTCCTGGGACGCGGCCCTCGTGGACAGCGGGTTCGACACGACACGGCCCTCCTGCTGGTTGATGGAGGGGATCCTCTTCTACCTCCCCTGCGAGGCGATCGATCGGATCCTGCGCAGGGCGGGGGAACTGGCCGCTCCCGGCAGCCTGCTGGGTCTTGACATCGTGAACGCCGCTACCCTGACCCATCCCGTCACCCGTCCCTGGGTCGACATGCAGGCGGCCCTCGGCGCGCCGTGGCTGGGGACCATGGACGACCCCCGGGGACTGCTGCATGCCGCCGGCTGGCAGGCGGATCTCGTCCAGCTCGGGGAGGAAGGGGCTTCCTACGGGCGATGGGACCTCCCCGTGCCGCCACCGGACAGAACGGACCTTCCCCACCACTGGTTCGTGACCGCCCGGCGGACCTGAGAGGTTCGAAATGCCTTGCCGGGCCGGACAGGCCGTGTTCTGATCGTCCGGAACCGGGCACGGGCGGCGGAACGGACGGTGACCATGGCGCGCACGGATCCGACGGGTGCCGCCGGGACGGACGGCGTCGTCGACACCGACCACGTCGTCCTCAACAGGTCCTACTGGGACACACGGGCGGCGGAGTACGCCGAGACCGGACGCGCCTGCTGGGCGAGCGACGAGCCCCGGTGGGGGATCTGGGGGATCCCCCAGTCCCGGCTGCCGGTGCTTCCCGACGACCTGGAGGGGAAGGACGTCGTCGAACTCGGGTGCGGAACGGCGTACGTCGGCGCCTGGGCCGCCCGCCGGGGCGCAAGGGTCGTGGGGATCGACAACTCCCCCGCCCAGCTGGCCACGGCCACCCGCCTGCAGCGCGAGCACGACCTGCACTTCGAACTGCATCTGGGGAACGCAGAGAGCACGCCGTTCCCCGGCGGCGCCTTCGACCTGGCGATCACCGAGTACGGCGCGTGCGTCTGGTGCGACCCGTACCGGTGGATCCCCGAGGCCGCCCGCCTGCTGCGTCCCGGAGGCCGTCTGATCTTCCTGCGGGACTCCACCCTGCTGATGCTGTGCGAGCCGCAGGAAGGAGTGGCCGCGGACAGGCTCCTGCGCTCGCAGTTCGAACTGGGCCGGATCGTCTGGGACGACCCCGCGGGTCGGTGCGTCGAGTTCCACCTCCCCCACGGTGATCTCGTCCGCCTGCTCGGGAAACACGGTCTCGTCCTGGAGGACCTCGTGGAGGTGCCGGCCCCCGAGGGGGCGACCACCCGCTACCCCTACGTGACGGGCGGGTGGGCCCGGCGTTGGCCCAGCGAGGAGGTGTGGTTCGCCCGGAAGACCCGGGGATGAAGGGACGCGGGTCCCGTCCGGCCCGTCGCAGGCGCCCCGGGGGAGAACCCGGCGGTCCGCATCGACCGATGGGCTATGGTTTGCGCCGGTCGGCGGGTCCCGCAACGGAGGCGCCACCGGTCGGCTACACGGGGGCGGCGGGCTCGAGAGGCCGGGACGTCGCTGGTCATCGCGGAAAGGCGGTCACACGGGAATGTCTGCGATCGAAGAAGTGATCTCGGCGATCGAGTCAGCCGTCGACGTCCTGAGGCAGTCCCAGGACGCCACGGCACAGGCCGCGAGCAAGGCGGAGGACGGCCTGAGCAGCGCGACCGAGCTGGGGGTCCAGGTCGCGATGGACGGGTTCACCTCCGTCAAGGACGCCCTGGACAAGCTCACCGGCCAGATCGGCTCGGCCCAGGACGTCGCCGAGGAGGCCATGACCGCCGCCCGGTCCGTTCAGGACTCCCTGTAGGTCCCGCTCCCGTCCGGGTGACCCGGACCGTCCCGTACCCGGCGACCCGGGTCCGGGGGCGGGAGCTGTCAGTCAAGTGGCCGATGTGTGTCATGCGGGGGCCGACCGTTGCACCTTGTTGCCACGGCGGTGACTCCGCCGGAGCACCGGCCCGGCACGGTCACGGTGTTCGGGGAGCCAGGTCCGCCGGGCCGGAGGATCCGTCCCGAACCCCGGATACGGATCATGCCGCTCCCCTCCGGGTACGGCTGTGCTGCCGGTGGCCACGGTTCCCACAGGGAGATCAATCGGTCCTGCCCGCGGATCGCAACGATGCCCGCAGGGACGCCGAGTACTCCTCCCACTGCGTGCCATGGCTTGCGATTCCAGACCTGTCGACGAAGTGAACGAAAAATCCATGATCTGTTGGTATCGTTCCTGGTCAGCAAGTGTCGTCCCCGCACGCGCGGGGGTGGTCCGCTGGCCCGCCAGGACACTCGGCCCCGGGTGGCGTCGTCCCCGCACGCGCGGGGGTGGTCCTCCGCAGCTCACACGTGGATGTCCCGTGCATGAGTCGTCCCCGCACGCGCGGGGGTGGTCCCGGCATCTCGCAGCTCCTGCTCTCCCCACTCTCGTCGTCCCCGCACGCGCGGGGGTGGTCCGCACCGGACGAGGACCATGACCAGGAAAGAGGAGTCGTCCCCGCACGCGCGGGGGTGGTCCGTGTGGAGGAAGAGGGCCGGAAGCTCCGGGAGCGTCGTCCCCGCACGCGCGGGGGTGGTCCGCGGATGTCAGAAATGACGTCCACTCTCTCTGCGTCGTCCCCGCACGCGCGGGGGTGGTCCGTTGATCGCGAATCCGACCGTGGGCACGGATGTGTCGTCCCCGCACGCGCGGGGGTGGTCCGAGGAGTGGCGATGATTGACAGCGACAACTTCGGTCGTCCCCGCACGCGCGGGGGTGGTCCCCAGGACCTGACCGGGGCCGATGCCGCCCCGGAGTCGTCCCCGCACGCGCGGGGGTGGTCCCTCCGTCAACGCCTTCGGGTCCTTAAGGACCTCGTCGTCCCCGCACGCGCGGGGGTGGTCCTCAGTTCGGCTTCTGTCTCCGTGACCTGCTGGGGTCGTCCCCGCACGCGCGGGGGTGGTCCCCCGGCCTGCACCCACCCGGTCGTCGTGCTCTTGTCGTCCCCGCACGCGCGGGGGTGGTCCGATCGCCGCGTCCAACCGGCGGGGCGGCCGGTCGTCGTCCCCGCACGCGCGGGGGTGGTCCCGCAAGGCCAGGAGCACAGGTGGTGTGCATCAGGTCGTCCCCGCACGCGCGGGGGTGGTCCCGGCCCGTGGGCCGTCCGGCTCCCCGGCACTGTGTCGTCCCCGCACGCGCGGGGGTGGTCCCAGGAGAGGAGGCCGATCTCTGTCCATCGACCGGTCGTCCCCGCACGCGCGGGGGTGGTCCGCTGTCCGGGGTGTCCCAATCACTATTTGTCACGTCGTCCCCGTACGCGCGGGGGTGGTCCGTCGAACTCCAACCGCCCAGCGCCGTTGGTGTAGTCGTCCCCGCACGCGCGGGGGTGGTCCGCTCCCACCCCGGACCTGGCACCTCGACCCCGAACCCGCCCCCGGGCCACCCCCCGCTGACCGCCACCGGTACCCGACCCCAGTGACACACGCAGTCACCGGGGCCGGCCAGCGTTTGCCCAGGCCGACCCCATGATCTGCCTCCCCTCCCGACACATCGGCCGCGGAACCCAGGCCCGAGCCGACAGAGCTGATGCTCACTCAAGTCCTGACAACTGTGTGCCGATGTGCTTCACTGAGTACGCGATCCCGGACCAACGAAAGAGCCCCGGGGCTCTGGACGCCGAAGCGTCCTAGTTGGCCCGGGAACTCGCGTTTTGCCAGCTCAGTAGTAGTGGGTCGACCCGTGTCGGAAGTAGTTGTGCTCCGACCTCAGCTTGTCACCCACCTGCTTCTTCGCGCGGTCGTCTCCCCGCTCCCACGCCCGGTGCACGGCCCACACGCAGTAGTCGGCGGCTTGGAGTCCCGGCTGGACTTCCACCGGCCAGAACGTGACCCGGCGGGCGATCTTCACGTGTAGGCACTGGTTGACGACGTCCTCGATGGCACTCTTGAACGCCTGTTTGCGTCGCTTCGTCCCCAGGGCTGCAGCTGCCACCATGAGTTCGTCGCCTGGATTGATCCCGCCGAGCCAGCTGGCGATGGCCTTGAAGTGGAACCACCATGCGTACCGATAGAAGGTCACGTCATCCGCACGTAGGTGAGCTCGTGCCTTCGACTTCTCCAGGAGCGTGACGTCCACCCGGAAGTCGTGGTCGGCAAGCGTGTCGAACACGTGGTCACGAACGTTCTGGGGGTCCTCAGTGGCATGGAAGGCGTTGTCGTGCACCACGTTCTGCCAAGCCAGGTCCCGCTTGAGCTTGAGCAGGTCCGCGTCGAGCTGTCCGAGGGCGTCCTCTCCCTCCACCATGATCGTGCCAACCGAGAAGTAGCGGCTCGGGCCGTTGGGGAACTGGGCGTGGCTCCGGAAGTCGAAGTTGCCGCTCTCGTCCGCGAACAGGTGCTTCCTGACCACTTGCGCTCCTCCGATGACGGGCCGACCGCTGCGCGGCCACGCGGAGATCCATCCTACTTACGTACGGTTTACATGATATAACACTCAGTGTCGGACCCGCGACCGAGAGAGATGGGCTCGTGGGGTCAGCCGCCATCTTGGATGGGGCACAAGGACACGGTGGGCCGGGTCGGGCCTCAACGACGAAGAGCCAGGTTCGGGATCATGTCCCTGACCTGGCCCTTGCGCTGGAGCGGGTGACGAGAATCGAACTCGCATTGTCAGCTTGGGAATCCGGTCCCGCCCCCCAGGACAGGCCCCCGACCTGCGGTCCCGACGGCCCGTGACCGACCGCCAGAACCCCCTGGGTACCGCCCCTTGTTGCACGCATGTTGCACGGGGGGCGAGCAGTCGGGCGGCCCACGGCGCCAATCCGCTTCGAACGGCAGCTGGGAGCTACGCGATTCGATCCTCCCGAACCAAGTGGTCAAAAACGCCATGATCCGTTGGTATCGTTGCTGGTCAGCAAGTGTCGTCCCCGCCCACGCGGGGGTGGTCCCCGCCCTCGACAAGCGG
>Ga0316579_10000838_pt1 | contig 10622 bp, 10 predicted proteins | sample J5NA_2_FD_203074 | JGI IMG/M metagenome (GOLD analysis project Ga0316579, IMG submission 203074) | Rhizosphere microbial communities from salt marsh grasses in Alabama, United States - J5-7_160517rDrA | ecosystem: Host-associated > Plants > Roots > Rhizosphere | place: USA: Alabama | collected...
CAGACACAGTTTGTCCTGCAAAAAATTTACGTTAAAGATATTTCTTTCGAAACGCCTAATTCTCCTCAAATCTTCCTGGAAAAATGGGAGCCGGATATCAGTCTGCAATTGGGAAACAAGGCGTTGGTCTTGGATGGGAGCACCCACGAAGTGGTGTTGGAGGTGACGGTGACCGCCAAGATCAAGGATAAAACCGCCTTTCTGGTAGAGGTGCATCTGGCGGGTATCTTCGATATCGTGGGTTATGAACAGCCCGAGTTGGCGCACGTAACCGGCAGTGTCTGCCCCCAGGTATTGTTCCCCTGGGCCCGCGAAGTGGTCTCCGATTTGGTGACCCGCGGCGGTTTCCCGCAACTGCTGCTCACGCCGATTAATTTCGAAGCCTTGTATCGCCAGCACCTGGAGCAAGGTAATGCCGCGCAAACGGGCGAGAGCAAGCATTGAGTAAGTCTGGTCAGGCATCGGGTCTGCGACACTGATGACATTCATTTCCGGCGCGCAGGGCGGGTTTCCGGCTTGGCTTAAGCGGTGTTAGATTCTACAGATGGATAAGACCCTCTCTCCAATTGCCGTCCTGGGTGCCGGATCCTGGGGAACAGCCTTGGCAAGCCTGTTGGCGGGTAACGGCCAACCCACCTTGCTGTGGGCGCGCGATGCCGTCCAGGCCGCGGAGATGATGGCGTCGCGGCACAATCCTCGCTATCTGTCCGAGATAGTCCTTCCCGAACAGCTGCAAGTCCATAGTGATATTCGCCAAGTGGTATCCAGCGCCGACGATGTGTTGCTGGTGGTTCCCACCCAGGGTTTTCGCCCCGTGTTGCGAGAGATCGCACCTCATTTGTCCGCCGCGGCGCGGATTGCCTGGGCATGTAAGGGCTTGGAGCCCGACAGCGGCAAGTTGCTGCATGAGGTGGTCGCAGAAGAGCTGGGCGTACGCCGGCCGGTGGCGGTGATTTCCGGTCCGACCTTTGCGCGCGAGGTTGCCTTGGGTTTACCCACCGCGCTGACCGTGGCCGCCAGCGTGCCGGAATTTGCCGCGGCACTGGCTGCGCGCTTGGGAAACAGTCATTTCCGTGCCTATACCAGCGACGATGTCATCGGCGTTGAGGTGGGGGGGGCGATAAAGAATGTGTTGGCGATTGCGGCGGGCATCGCGGATGGGCTGGGATTCGGTGCCAATACCCAAGCGGCGCTGGTTACGCGCGGTTTGGCCGAAATGATGCGTCTGGGCGTGGTCTTGGGCGGGCAGCGCGAAACCTTCATGGGCCTGGCCGGCTTGGGGGATTTAGTGCTGACCTGTACCGATGATCAATCGCGAAATCGCCGGGTAGGCCTGGCCCTGGCTCGCGGCCAGACCTTGGCCGAGGCCTGCGCCAGCGTGCAGCAGGTGGCTGAAGGCGTAAAGGCGGCTCGCGAGGTGCGGGGGCAGGCGCGTAAACACGGTGTGGAGATGCCGATCACCGAACAGGTGTGCCGCGTGCTCTATGAGGGATTGGAGCCGCGCGCGGCGGTGCAAGCCTTGTTGCAGCGAGAGCAAAAGGCCGAAAGTCTGTAATGTCCTTCGGGCCTGGGTCGCGGAGAGAGAGATGAAGGCGATGATCTTGGCGGCGGGCCGCGGCGAACGCATGCGGCCTCTTACGGACGTGACACCCAAACCCTTGTTGCGTGTCGGCGGGCAGTGCTTGATCGAGTATCACCTCCAGGCCCTGCAACGCGCCGGTATCCGCGAGGCGGTCATCAATCTGGGACATCTGGGTGAGCAGATCCAAACGCTGCTGGGCGACGGCCAACGCTATGGACTGTCCATCAGCTATTCCCATGAAGGCGATCATATCCTGGATACCGGCGGTGGTATCCACCATGCCCTCCCCATGATGGGTGAGGAGCCGTTCCTGGTGGTCAACGGTGACATCTTCACCGATTTTCCCTTCGAGAGTTTGCGAGGACGTGTGGTCGCGCTTGCCCATGTGGTGCTGGTCGCCAATCCCGTCCAGCACCCGCAAGGTGATTTTTCCCTAGTGGGGGAACAGGTGCATGCGGAAGGAGAGCCGCGGCTTACCTTCAGCGGCATAGGCGTCTATCGTCCGGAGTTGTTTGCCGGCCGCGCTGCCGGGATGTTTCCGCTGGCGCCGTTGTTGCGGCGTGCAATGGCGGCGGGACAGGTGAGCGGCGAATTCTATGCGGGCATGTGGTGCGACGTGGGAACGCCGGCGCGCCTCAGTGAGTTAGCGGTGCGCTTGGGGCAGAGTTCACCCGGTTGAGGTCGCGCGGTCTTCAATCTCCGGTCGGGATGATGCCGAATTCCTTGACCTGGTCCATCTTGCTCAGGGTCTCGGCCAGGTAGCGGAGATTGAGGGCGTCTTGAGTGCGGATGGTCATCTCGTACTCGAACATCTTGCCTTCATCGGTCAGCTGATAGCTGGGGGTGCCCGGAGAGATGTCATGGGCCTTGATAACATCGCACAGTTCGTCCAGGGATAAGAGATTTTGCCGCTGAAAGCGCGCCGTTAATTTTGCGTAGCGCAGAGCGGGCATCACGGACTCCACCCAGCGGAATACCGCCAAGGCGCCGAGGGTCAGGGCGACGCCCAGGCCGGCGGCCGAGTAGAATCCCATGCCGATCACGACGCCGATGGATGCGGTAATCCAAATAGACGCCGCGGTGGTGAGACCCCGCACCGCGAAGCGTTCTTTTACGATGACCCCGCCGCCCAGAAAACCGATGCCGGTCATGATTCCTTGTGCCATGCGCGTAGGATCGATGCGCAGCGTTTCCAGTGGGGCGTGGGGGAGTAGGTCCCATTGATAGACGGAGACCAAGATCAGCAGCGTGGAGGAGCTGCATACCAGGATGTGGGTACGAAATCCGGCGGGTCTGCCGTGGTAACTGCGCTCAAAGCCTATGACGCCACCGGCGAGCAGGGCAAAGACGAGCCGCGTGGCTACAGTGATAAGTTGTTCATCCATCTCAACAGGCCTATAGGTAAGAATATCAAGCGGGGCTTGGGGTGCGGCTTCGCCGCAGGCGGCCGGATTCGGGCTTAACCGGTTGATAGCGCTACTTGCGTCTATATAGATCGGATAACCTCGGGCTTACTGAATCCCTGAGCCAGCTTGCTCCTATGGTAAGATTAATCGGCTGCCGAAACCATACTGCCGGGAGAAACTGGGAGGGCGCCGGTGTTGCGCTCCTCAAACCTTCCGGAATTTTAAGTGTGTATTGTTAACGCCGACATCAAGTCAAAGTCGGCCTTAGTTTCTAGGGAAACTCTGATTAATTCCTCAGTGTCATTTCGACCAAAGGGAGAATGCTGGCAACACATTGTTTCGGATGGCACCGCTGAAATATGATTTCTGCCCATAGGGCATAAATCGCTGGCGCTCGAAATGACACATTAATCAGCGCATCCCTAGATCCGCTCTCAAAGATGCCGTGTCTACCGCAACCCGGTTATGGCGGATATGACACGAAAGGTGTGGACGATGAAAGCTAAAGACCGCCGCCTGGCGGAGTTAAAGAGATCCATTCCCGAAGTGCTGCCGGAAGAGGCCTTGGCCTTGCAGAAGCAGGGGGCCTTGTTGCTGGATGTCCGCGAGGCGGACGAAGTGGCTGGCGGCAGTCCCAAGGACGCATTGCGGATGGGGCGCGGTTTTCTGGAGCTGCGCATTGAAGAGGCCGTGCCGGAGCTGGACCGTCCTTTATTGGTGATGTGCGCAGGCGGGGTGCGATCCCTGTTTGCCGCCGAGACCTTGAAGCAACTCGGTTATCAGAATGTGAAGTCGGTGGCGGGTGGTTTCAATCGCTGGAAAAATATCGGACTGCCCTTCGACATGCCGAGGGTTCTGGATGCAGACGCCCGTGAACGCTATGCGCGCCATTTGTTACTGCCCGAGGTCGGTGAAGCGGGTCAGCTGAAGCTGATGGCGAGCAGGGTGTTGCTGATCGGGGCCGGCGGTTTGGGTTCGCCATCCGCCCTTTATTTAGCGGCTGCCGGCGTGGGCACGCTGGGCTTGGTCGATCATGACGTGGTGGACCGCAGCAATCTGCAGCGGCAGATTCTCCATACCGAAGCGCGCATAGATGCGCCGAAAGTCGCCTCGGCGCGCGAGGCGCTGGAATCGCTTAATCCGCGCGTCAAGATCGTCGGATACGAGACCCGTCTCGATAGCAGCAATGTCGAGGAGATATTCTCCAATTACGACGTGGTGGTGGACGGTTCCGACAATCTGCCCACCCGCTATTTAATCAACGACGCCTGCGTGAAATTGGGCATTCCCAATATTCATGCCGCCGTTTACCGCTTCGAGGGACAGATCACCGTATTCTGGCCGGGCTATGAAAAGCGCCGCGGCGGCTGTTATCGCTGCATGTTTCCCGAACCGCCGCCGCCGGAGTCGGCGCCTTCCTGCGCGGAGATCGGTGTGTTGGGAGTATTGCCCGGGGTGCTCGGCATATTGCAAGCGGTGGAGACCATCAAGGTCTTGCTCGGGCTGGGTGATCCGCTGGTTGGCAAGATGCTTTATTATGACGCGCTGCAAGGCGCGTTCAATCAATTCAAGCTGGCCCGCAACGCCGAGTGTCGGGTGTGCGGCGATAACGCCAGCTTCAACGGCTACGACGATTACGCGCAGGTTTGCAACAGTTCATCGTCTTAATACCCTGCGACTGCCCGCTTGGCGTACTACCAGGCTGCAAAAATGCCCGAGGTGATGAAGCTTGGATCCAGGTTGCCGGGGATCAGGATTAGCGGGACACCATGTCCCGGCCAGATGGCGAGTTCATAGCCGATCAATACTACGTAGAAGCTGAATACCGTATAAAGCAGGTAGCGGACCCGGATGCGGTTGAGCAGGGTGAAATGATGGTGGCTCACCAGAATAACCAGGCAGATCGCCGTTAAGCCCAGTTTTACCCCAATAAATAATGCCGTGCTTTTGTGGATAAGCGTGTCCATAAAGCCGTTGACTTCCATGGCGCCGTCCGACAGTAATTGCAGGGTGTTATGTGCATCCGCAAAACACAGAAACAGAGTCGCCAAAGTGATGTAAAGCAGGTGGGAGTGATGCCAATCCAGGTTGAGTGTGGGATTGCTGGTATCGCTGTCGCGACGGTGTTGCCGTCTTCTGCCACGGAGGCCATGCATGTTAAGCCACGGGTGGGCTTGGGTCTGGCGACGGTCAACATTATATCGTTGTGGCATTCTAAAGCCTCCGAGTGTGTATAACGGAGCTTCAGCAATACTCATGCCCACCTCATATTTATTGAAAAAAATCAACATGTTGTAAATTAGCGCGGGGCGCTGTAACAGCTGTTTGTAAAGGCTCCCGACAGCCATCGGCGTAAGCGGACTGTAATCCCATTGCTGGGAATGCTTACTTCAATTCAATGAGTTGCGGCCGATAAATAAGATATTAGAGCAAATGGCGGCGAGGTCAGTCACCCATTCATTCCGGAGTGAAGGTGGTTTACCAATCAGAGGGCCTTATAGATGGCGATAGCCGAGAGAGTCAAATCCTACCTGGATAAGAGGCGCATTCTCTACGATGTGCATGAGTACGTTTCTTTCATGTCCCTGCTGCAGGCGGCGGAGCTGGGGGGAATTTCACCCGAGTCCATAGCCAAGGGTGTTGTGCTCAAGGATGAGCTTGGTTTGCTCTTAGTGATTCTGCCCGCCACCCATGCAGTAGATGCGGATGCCTTGAGTAAGATATTGCATCGTAAAGTGGAGTTGGCCAATGAAGACCAAATCAAGGCGGCATTCCCGGATTGTCTCCCCCGTTTTGTTGCACCCATAGGTGAAGCCTACGGCGTCAGGACAATCGTCGATGATTCCTTGGTTGGGGCGGCAACTGTATATTTTTCTGCAGGGGATGCGTCATGTCTGATAGAGATCAGCGGTAAAGAGTTTTTTGGACTCCTGGGCAACGTCAGGTTGGCGAGAGATTTCGCGACTCCGGTGATGGGCGACAAGGCCTCGGGTCAGTCCGATGCCGCGACGGATAGCGACAAGACTGCGCCCGATGCCCTGAGCGAAATCAAACGGCGTGTTCAGCAGGTCAAGGAGTTGCCGGCACTCCCGCAGATGGCGCAGAAGATCATAGAACTGCGCATGGATCCCAATGCCAATGTGGAAATGCTCGCCAAGGTGGTGGAACTGGACCCCAGTCTGGCCGCGCAGGTGATTCGCTATGCGCGCTCGCCTTTTTTTTCCTACCAGGGGAAGATCGATTCCATACACACCGCCATTTCGCGGGTGCTGGGCTTCGAAATGGTGATGAATCTGGCGCTGGGGATCGCCACCGCCCGATCGTTTAAGATTCCCTCTATCGGCCCCTTGGGATTAAACGCATTCTGGCGTCATGCCACATACAGTGCCACCTTGGTTCAGGCGCTCAGTCGGGAACTACCCCCGTCTTCGCGTCCCCTGGCGGGGCTCAGCTACCTCGCCGGCCTGTTGCATAACTTCGGGCACTTGTTGCTGGGGCATTTATTCAAACGTGAGTACTGCATATTGAGTAATCTGGTCAGCGATCATCCCGAGGTCCCGCTCATCGAGCATGAGCGCGCCGCCTTGGGTATCGAGCACGGGGAGCTGGGGGGCTGGTTGCTGGAACAATGGAATATGCCGGAAGAGATCATCGTTGCCGTACGCGAGCATCATCGCGAGGATTATGACGGTCCCCATGCGGTGTACTCGCGCCTGGTATTGATCGCCGATCGAATGCTGCGCGACCTGGACATGGGGGACGCCACCACCAATGATCTACCTGCCCCCCTCCTGGATGCCTTGGGGCTTAAAGAGATTCAAACTGTGATGGTGATGGGGCGTATCTTGGAGGGGATGACGGATTTAAATGCCATGGCGCGGGCCTTGGCTGCCGCATAAACCGTAATAATTTCAATCGATTGAAATTTTCATATTCAGGTCAGGCTTGTTCATATTCAGGTCATCCTCCCCGTCGCCACTGGCGATTTTTCTATATTTTATAGATATTTACAGTCCCGCTGGCTTGCCCGACTCCGTGCCGTTTATTTAGGCCTAGTACGCGTTCGCATACTGCCGGCGCAGGTCATAATTTTATTCATATCAATGTACTAGCAAGTGAACAGCGGCGGGCGCCAAGTTGCCGTCGCTTGCAGCCGCTAATTTGCTAGAATGCCCGTAAGCCTAAAAAACGAGAGCAATGGGCATGACGCAAACTACCGGATCAGATTTCGATTTCGAAGAATGGGCCTCTTTGGCGAAGACAGATCCCGCGGCCTTCGAAGCCAAGCGTGAAGAAGCCATCGCTCAGTTAATCAACGGGGCCTCCCCCCGGATGCAGACCCGCTTACGCGGTTTGCAGTGGCGCATCGATGTGGACAGGCGCCGTTCAAGTACTCCGCTGTCCTCATGTATGAAAATTTTTAATCAAATGTGGACATCGGTATACGGCGAAAGAGGCTTATTGGATGCCCTGCACGGCTTCGATTGCGGGCCGCTGCCCGAGCGTAGCCCCGCGGAAGTGCTGAATCTCGAGCGGCGTCATGCCGAACACAAGGATAGTCATACTTATCCTTAAAGATAAGCATATCTGAGTTATTATCCACCGTTCTAAACTTTGATCATTCGTTGTTTGCCATCGGAACTTGTCAGGGTCTGTGCCTCCGAGATTGTCTTCGGGGCTGTTAACAGTCCCTAGAATCAGCCAAGGGATTGGTTACGGCTTATGCCCGAATTACTGCAGAATCCCGCGATTCAGGCCGGCATCCTCCCGTTTGGCGTGGCGCTGCTGCTGGGTCTGATACTCAATCGTCTCGGCTGGTATTGGGCCGGCTTGGCCTTGCTGGGTGGCTTTCTCGCCACGGTATACGTGGTGGCCGGTTTTCAATTTCAGCCCTGGACCAGTACTCGCAAACTCATCGCCCTGGGATTGGCCGCGGGGGGGGTGGGCTTGCTGCTGGATATTTATCCCTGGAGCCGGCGATGGTTGCCGGTGGCGTTGTTCATTGCGGCGGGCGTGGCGGCGCTGTGGTTGAGCTGGCCGGTGCTGAAGCGCCGTGAAGGACTGGAGTTGTGGTCGCTGGGTGTCGGCAGCGTGTTATTCAGCGGTTGGTGCGCGGCGACTATGGAGTCGCTGCGCGCCAAGCCCGGACAGGCCAGCAGCGCCGCAGTGGCCTTGGGATTCGGCAGCGGTGGGGTGGTGTTGTTCGGCGCCTCGGCCTTATTGGGTGAACTGGGCATTGCGCTCGGTGCGGCGGCGGGGGCCTTGTGGTTATTGGTTGCCGCAAGTCGTAAAACCCAGCTGGGATCCCTGGCCATGCTGCCGGCCGGTTTGTTGTGCGGATTGATCGGCATTGCCGGTCAAGTCTATGCCAAAGCACCGTGGTATAGTTTGGCCATACTGGCCTTGGTCCCCGTGTGTGTCCGTGTACCAGCATCTTCGCAATGGCCCCGTTGGGTACAATTGTTCACCCCTATCATCCTTGCAAGTGCGCCCGCCGCCATTGCGGTGTGGCTGGTATGGCGGGTCGCAGGCGGGGTACCGCTTTAAAAGCGTCAAGCGTTAAATTAACAGGAGGTTAAAATGCGAAAGATCATCAGTGCCCTTGTATTCGCGGTGTTACCCCTTTCCGCAATGGCGGCGGATTCCTTTACCATCGACCCGCTGCATACCTTTCCCAACTTCACCATCAGTCACCTCGGTTTTTCCACCATGCACGGGCGTTTCGGGAAAACCTCGGGAAAACTGACGGTGGACGAGGCCAAGCATAGCGGCTCGGTGGAGGTGGTAATCGATGCCGCGTCGGTGGATACCGGTTACATCAAGCGCGATGACCACCTGCGCTCGCCGGATTTCCTGAACGCGGCGGAGTTTCCCGAGATCACCTACAAATCATCCAAAGTGACCATCAAGGGCGATCCGTCCAAAGGTAAGGCAACGGCGGTGGTGGACGGCAATCTCACTATCTCCGGTGTCACCAAGCCGGTAACCCTGCATGTGAAGCGCATGCATTGTGGCATCAATCCCATGGACCCCAAGAAAGAGCAGTATCGTTGCGGCTTCGATGCCGAGGCCAAGATCAAGCGTTCCGATTTCGGCGTGAAATTCGCTCTGCCGGCGATCGGCGACGAGATGAATCTCGATCTCGAGGTGGAGGCGGTTCGCGATTGAGTTCTCACACGGGCGAGGGGTGAGCGGCAGCTGAACTGCCTTCCTTATCCCTCGTCCTTTTCATTGTTCACGGCGTTGCTCAGCAGCGCGTAATCGGCCAGGCTCAAGGTCTCGGGTCGGCGCATCGGATCGATGGCGAGTGAGGCAATCTCCTCCGCGGTCAATAATCCTTTGAGGGCATTGCGCAGGGTCTTGCGCCGTTGCGAAAAGGCCTGGTTCACCAGACCGGCAAAGCGCTTTTCGTCTTTGACATGAACCGGGGCCTGGCGATGCGGGGTGAGCCTGACCACCGCGGATTCCACCTTGGGCGCCGGTTTGAATGCACCGGGACCGACGTTGAACAGTACTTCCACCGTGCACCGCCATTGCACCATGATGCTGAGACGGCCGTAGTCATCCGTATTCGGCGCCGCGGCCATGCGTTCCGCCACCTCTTTTTGCAGCATGAAATGCATGTCGTGAATGACGTGCAGCTGCTTGAGGAGGTGGAAGATCAGCGGCGTGGAGATGTTATAGGGGAGGTTGCCGATCACGCGCAGCGCGTGATCCGCAGCGAGGCTGGTGAAGTCGAATTTTAAGACGTCCAGGTTGTGAATGTGCAGTTCGCCGTATCCCGCGCAGGATTCCCGGAGCAGGGGAATCACGTCTCTGTCGATCTCCACCACATCCAGCCGGCCCGCGGCCGTCAGCAAGGGCCGGGTGAGGGCGCCCAGGCCCGGACCGATTTCCACCAGCCGTTCGCCGCCATGGGGGTCGATGGCGCGGACGATGCGCTCGATGACGGCAGGGTCGTGCAGGAAATTTTGTCCGAAGCGTTTGCGCGGGCGGTGACCGGTATTCAGCATCTCAGGCGGCCTCGCGGCGGCTGATTTCGTCGGCGAGGTTCAGCGCCGCCTCCAGGCTTCTGCAGTCGGCTTTGCCGCTGCCGGCCAGTTCCAGGGCGGTGCCGTGATCTACCGAGGTGCGCAGGATGGGCAGGCCCAGGGTGATATTGACCGCATTGCCGAAACCCTTGTATTTCAGCACCGGCAGGCCTTGGTCATGATACATGGCGAGTACCGCATCGGCATGATCCAAATATTTGGGGATGAACAGGGTATCGGCCGGCAATGGGCCGATGAGAGACATGCCTGCGCCGCGCAAGCGCTGCAGCAGCGGTTCGATGATTTCCTGTTCTTCCCGGCCGAGATGACCGCCTTCTCCGGCATGGGGATTGAGGCCGCATACCAGGATGCGCGGTTGGGCGATGCCGAAGCGCGTACGCAGGTCGTGATGCAGGATGCGGATCACGCCTTCCAGGTGCGGCGCGGTGATGGCGGCGCTGACTTCCTTGAGTGGCAGGTGGGTGGTGGCCAGCGCCACCCGCAGGCCGGGCGTGAGCAGCATCATCACTACTTGCGCGGTATGGGTAAGTTCGGCGAGAAATTCGGTGTGTCCGGAAAATGGAATGCCCGCGTCGTTGATGA
>Ga0316579_10000839_pt1 | contig 10621 bp, 7 predicted proteins | sample J5NA_2_FD_203074 | JGI IMG/M metagenome (GOLD analysis project Ga0316579, IMG submission 203074) | Rhizosphere microbial communities from salt marsh grasses in Alabama, United States - J5-7_160517rDrA | ecosystem: Host-associated > Plants > Roots > Rhizosphere | place: USA: Alabama | collected...
CGCCGAGGCGGTCAACCGGCTGTGGGTCGCGGACATCACCTGCATCCGCACCCTGTCCGGGTGGGTGTACGCCGCGTTCGTGCTCGACGTGTTCTCCCGCCGGGTCGTCGGCTGGCAGGTCTCCACCGGCCTGCGGACCGACCTGGCGCTGGACGCGCTGACCATGGGCCTGTGGACCCGGGCCAAGGACGGGCAGGACGTCAGCGACCTGGTCCATCACTCCGACCTCGGCGTGCAGTACCTCGCCGTGCGCTACACCCAGCGTCTGGCCGAGGCCGGCGCCGTCGCATCCGCGGGAACCGTGGGAGACAGCTACGACAACGCCATGGCCGAGGCACTCAACTCGATCGTCAAGGCCGAACTGATCCGCAACCCCGCCGCCCACCACGGCCTGTGGCGAGGCATCGACGACCTCGAGATCGCCCTCGCCGAGTACATCGACCGGTACAACCATCGCCGGCTCCACGGCGAGCTCGGCCTGGTCCCACCAGCGGAGTACAAGACCAACCATCAACACACAACCACACCCGTCTCGATCACGAACGGGTGAACACAACCTCCATCCCCGGTACTTGACACGAGGTGTCCATCCGCCGGCTGACCGGTTGGATCCTGACCAGACCCGACCACCTGACCGACGCCCACCGGGACAAGCTGGTCGCGGCCTGCCCCCAGATGACCGCCCTGGCCGAACACGTCACCGCGTTCGCCCGCTTGCTCACCCAACGACAGGGGAACCTCCAGGACCGGATCGATTCCGTCCGCGCCAGCGACCTGCCCTCGCTCGGCCCGCTCATCACCGGCCTGCAGATAGACCGCCCGGCCGTCCGAGCCGGGCTGACCCTGCCCCACAGCAACGGCAGGACCGAAGGCGTCAACAACACGATCAAACTGATCAAACGCCAGACGTACGGCCGCGCCAGCTTCCCCCTCCTACGCCAACGCATCCTGCTCAACCAATCCCCACCCCCACCCAACCGATCAACAACTACAAAAAACTTGGAAGAGCCAAGTCTTCTGTGTATGAGTTGCTCGTTTCTGTTGGTGGGTCTTGCTAGTGGGTGGGGTTGATGTGGTTGGGGTAGGCGGTGTGCCATGGTCATCTGGATCTCCATCCCCACCACCCGATCTCACTCCAGGCAATGATTTACAAACACTCAGTTACACTGACCATCTGAGACGCTCTGCCACTCGTGGCCTGCCCGGTGTGCGGCAAGCAGCGGGCCGTGCGGTCGTGCCGCCGTTCGAGCCTGGACTTCTGCCCGACCCCGGGATGCGACTATCCCCTGTTCTGGGCCGTGCCCCGCCTGTCGTGCGTCGCGGTGGACGCGGCCGGGACGTCGTCGCACCGCCTGCCCGGCGCCGCGGGCAGGCAGACCGACGTCCGGCGCCCCTGCCCGGGGTGCGCCGAGCCCGATCCCCCCGGGCGGAGCACCTGCCTTCGCTGCGGCGGACCCATGGAACCCGTGGTCGCGCGACCGGTGCCGGAGGTTCCCGCTCCTCCCGCTCGCCGGTTGTGGTTCCCCCCTGCCGAGTCCGGACCCGAGTCGGCCCCTTCCGGTGGGTCCTCCTGTTCGCGGTCCTGGCCCTGGGGACGCCCCTGGTCCTGTGGATCGCGGAGTCCTTCGCCGGAATCCCGTCGTTCGGACCGTGACGAACGTTCGGACCATGACGAGACGGTCCGTCCTTCCCGGTCGGGGACCGGACCGCTCCCGGACCGTGGATCCGGATCACCCCGTGCGACACGAATAGCTACGGTCGTCGAAATGGTCCGGGATGGTGGAGAATATCCGGTTGGCCCCTCACGGGCGGAGTTCCAGTGTCAGGCAGCCCATCACCTACACATCGGAGTGGCAGGATGATGAAAGTACCGTTCCACGGCCTCGCCCCGCGCCTGCTCGTCGCGATCGCGGCCGCAGCGGCCCTTCCGGGGGCCCTGCTCCTGTGCCTGTCCTCGCAGGCGAGCGCGGACCAGCCGCCGGGAGCTCCCGCGGCCCTCACGTCCCCCACCTCGCAGTCCCCGCTGCCCTCCCCCACGGGGAAGTACGAGCGGGTCTCCCTGGGGCTCGCCCGGATGAAGGGGATCGTGCTGCAGGAGAACGCCGGATCCACCGGGTACTCCTGGCAGTTCTCTGTCGGCTGGTCCCGTTTCGCCCCGGGGTCCTCCGTGACGCCGCCGGTTCCCTCGCCCACGTCCACGGCGCCGTGGGAGCACGAGGTCGTGCTGCTCGACGGCACCACGTTCATCGACAATCCGGTCCCCGGCGTCGGAAGGTCAGGCCTGAGGGTCCTGGCGTTGACCGGGGCCCAGCGGGGTGAGGCCTGGGTCATGGCCCAGTTGAGGCGTCCCTGGGAGGACGCCCCGATCCAGACCAGGAACTTCCTGGTGACCGTGATGTAGGTCCTCGGGCCGTCCCGGCCGGCCCTCCGGACCGTGCGGTGCCCTCCCGCGGAGGGGCCGCCGGTCCGGAGCGGTCCCGGGCCTGCGCAAGGGGCCCGGTTCCGGGGAAGTCGGACCCTTCCGAGCGCACCCGTCCCGAGGAGGGCACCCGCGATCAATACTCCCTGTCCCCATCATTACGGCGAGTTCTTACCCCTCGGCAATCCTTCGGGATCCAGCGTTCCCCCGGCCGGAGGCCGCCAGGGACTCCAGGAGGGGGAGGTTGTCGGCGGGGGAGGGCATCCCGGCGATCTCGGCGGCCACCTCGCGGGCACGGATCCTCACGGCCGGGTCCTCCAGGAGCCGTCCGGCCTGCGCGCCGACGGTCCCGGCGGAGAAACGGGACGGCGGGAGGCAGCCGCCGGCCCCGCCGTCGGCCACGGCCTGCGCGTTGACGAACTGGTCGGCCCCCTGGGGCACGACCAGCTGGGGCAGGCCCGCGGAGAGCGCGGCCAGGGTGGTTCCGCTGCCGCCGTGATGGACGGCCAGGTCCACGTGGCGCAGGGCCGCCGCCTGCGGGACCCAGTCGAAGAGCATGACGCCGTCGGGCACAGGACCCAGGTCCCGCACGTCCACGGTGGGTCCAGCGGCCACGAGCACGTCGACCCCCAGCGGCAGCAGCCCGTCGAGGGCCTGCCGGAGCACCGGCGCCGTTCCGAACCCCGTCCCCAGGGTCAGGTACACCAGGGGACGGTCGCCGTCGCGGGCCCTGACGCGGCGCAGCGGCCCGTCCGGACAGCCCGGGGCGTCGACGGCGACCGATCGCAACGGGAAGCGGGGAGCGGTCGTGACGTGCCGAGGGCCCTGCAGGGACCGCGGGTACACGTCCAGGTAGGGGTCGGTCCCCCGCCGGCCGAACCCGCCGGCCCATGGCAGTCCGGCCCCCTCGGTGAAACGGGCCAGGCACCCGGCGATGGCCGCGTCGTTCTCGTCGACGACGAGCCCGTACCCGTGACACACGGCCGGGGTCCCGCAGCGGTGGGCAGCCAGGCCGGCCCCGAAGTTCGCGGGATCGTGGACGACCAGATCGGGTCGCCAGCCCCGCACGACGGGGGTGAGTTCTTCGAGGAACACCCGGGGCAGGACGGCGCCGAAGGCCAGGGCCCGCAGGTGGGTCTCCCGTTCGGGGGTCACGTTCCCCCGGTCGTAGGGTCCGTCGTTGGCCACGACGAGTCCCTCGGAGATGGTGATCCCCGCATCGACGGCGTCCAGGCCGAAGGCACGGATGTTCTCGCAGAAGGTCTTCCCCGTCGCGAACAGGACCTCGTGCCCGGCCTCGCGGGCGGCGAGCGCCGAGGGGATCAACGGGTACGCGTGCCCGTGAGCCGGCAGGCTGCAGAAGAGGAAGCGCATGGTCCGGTCAGGGTAGGACGATCGGCCCTCCGGCCCGGCCCTGTCCGCACCCCTGCCGACCCCTATTCCCGCTGCGGGCGGTCCGGCCCAGGGCGGAATACCGGCCCGGCCGGCGGGCGCCCGGTCGTGGCGCGTGTCGGGAGGCGGGCGGTCCGCTCCCGGGCGAGGATGGTCATGGCGGACCGCTGGCGAACGCCGTGGGGACCGCGGAGGACACCGTGGTGGGAGGGGGTGGGCCGGATGGTCCTGCACTGGAAGCTCGTCGTGGACTGCGCCGAGCCGATCGGCGTGGCGGGGTTCTGGGCCGACGCCCTGGGGTACGTCCGGGAGGACAACAGCGCCCTCGTGGAGAGGCTGCTGGCGGCGGGGGCGGTCGGGGCCGATGACGTCACGGAGGTCGACGGGCGTCCGGCGTGGCGGCGTCTGGCGGCGATCCGGCACCCGGACGATCCCGTCGACCCGTCCTCGGGGACAGGGCTGGGCAGGCGGCTGCTGTTCCAGGCGGTCCCCGAGCCGAAACGGGTCAAGAACCGTCTGCACCTCGACCTGCACGCGGGTCCGGAACGACGGGACGTCGAGGTCGAGCGTCTCGTCGGGTTGGGGGCAAGGGTCCTGCGGGTCGTCGAGGAACCGGGTACCCACCACGTCACCCTGGCTGACCCGGAGGGCAACGAGTTCGACGTGCAGTGATTCGAGGCTCTCTGACCGGAGCACGCTGCCGTCCGCATCACCGGACACCGTGCAGGGCCGTCTTCGCACACCGCGCAGGGCTGTCCGGAAACCGTGCGGGGTCGGGGCGGAGTTCCCGGCGCGCTCCCGGGACGCACCGTCAGCCGGTCCAGCGGGCCGCCATCCAGCAGGTCCCGCCGTCCTCCGGGGAGGAACAGGCACTGCCCCACATGATCCAGGACGAGCCGGGGGCGCTGAGGACCGTGCTGAACCCCTGGGTGCGCCCCAGACGGTGCAGGCGGAGTTCGTGCAGGTCCAGCAGGTACTGGCCGGCATCGCCGTTGCCGCTGCCGTTGCCCCACAGGACCCGGCCGGGGCCGAAGGCGATGGAGTAGTTGCCCGAGACCTCGTCGGCCGTGGTGACGTCCACGACGTCGCGGGTGGCCGTGTCCATGACGAACACGTGTCCGGGGGTGTCGGTGCCCTTCTCCCACTCCTGGCCCGCGTCCGGGGAGCTGACGGTCCAGACCAGCCGTCCCTTGCCCGCAGCGAGGTTGGTGAGGGCCGATTCCCCCCGCAGGCGTCCCGTGGCCACGACCGTCGCGGAGGTGGGGCCGGTGGCAGACAGCCGGTGGATCCGGAAGGCGCGGCTCGGGGTGTTCGTGGTGGTCGCGTAGTACACGGCGCCGGAGTCCACCGCGGGCAGGGCCGCCGCGCGTGCGATGGTCGTGACGCCGCCCCGGCCGTCGGTGCGGGCGCTGAGCAGGTCGTAGCGCCAGTCGGAGTCCTTCCCCGGGTCGGGCCGGGAAGTCAGGGGGGTGTTCGCGGCCCAGTAGACGCGGTCGCCCAGGACGAAGGGGCGGGTCTCCCCGAACACCCTCAGGATCCGGCGTCCCTCCTGCAGCACGGGGCTGTGCGCGATCTGGCGGGTGGTGCCCGTGGCCAGGTCCCTGACCCTGACGGCCCACTCGCAGTAGTTCAGGTCGGTGCTGGGGGTCTCGACCCACACGAGGTGCTTGGAGGTCAGCGCCGTGCCGATGATCTGTCGCCTCGTGCCCTTGAGGGTTCCGGAGGTCTCCGTGGCGTTGCGGGCCAGGACCTTCAGGGCGCCGTTGCGAACGATGCCCAGTTCCTGGGTTCCCAGGGCGAGGGAGCTGTCCCCGCGCGTGCCGGGGGGCTCGCTGCGCACGGCGACGTAGCCTCCGTCGTCGAGGAGCTGCTCGGGCCCGGTCGTGGTCCCGTCGGTTCCCCGTACCCGGATCGTGCGCAGCCCCCGCAGGTCCGGGCCCGGTGCCGCCGTCGCGGTCGCGACGTCCATGCCGCGGGTCACCGGGGCCTTCGGGGAGGCGGGGTACGTGCTCGCCGACGGCCCGTGGGACGAGGAGGGACCCGGGGAGGTCCCGGTCCCCCGGGGCCGGGCGAGGACCGACGGGGTATTCGAGGCAGGCAGGGAGTTCGGGGCGGACGGTCCGAACTCGGAGGCCGTGGGAGCGCCGCGGTCGCACCCGGCCGTCGGGAGCAGGAGGGCCGCGAGGCAGATCGCGCCTGCCCGCGTACCCCGTCCGGCACGGTCGGCCGGGGCTAGGGACCGGTTCACCACGTCATCCCGTTCGATTGCAGGAAATTCCTGGTGAAAGGGGTGGGGGAGGCGGTGAAGTAGGGACGCGCGTTCGGCCATCCGACCGCGGACGATTTCGCGACGGGATCGACGAAATGCGCGACGGCACCGCTGCCGGAATACCCGCGGACGACCAGCCAGTGGCCGATGGTCTGATTGACGGGATGCCCGTTGTAGTGGGTTCCTCCCCGCATCTCGACGGCATCCACCGCGAACGGGCGTTTCCTGTCGATGTCCCAGGCGAGGGCCTTCTTGAACTCCGCGGGCGTCGGCGACGCCTTGTCGACGTACCATCCCTTGCTCGACCCGGACGTCCACCTGTTGAGAGCGACCTTCATGCGTCCGGCTGACCAGGGGGTCGAGCCCCGGGCCTCGGTGTTCAGGTACTGCGATCCCGCGAGCCTCGTCTGGCTCAGTCCCCTGCCGTCCCAGGCACTCTTCTTCGTTCCCCGCACGTACTCGGCTATCGAGTACGCGGTGGCCGGTCCGCAGTAGAAACTCTTGTACTGCGCGTGGTGCGCAACACCACGGACCCGTTTGACGGCCGTGAACCCCCGCACGGAGGCCTCCGGACCGCTCAGCGAGGCATCCTTGAGCTGCTTGACCTCGTCGAACGTCGTGCCCGCTCCCTGCTGCCCGAGTGCACCGGGTCCGAAACGCCTCTCGTAGCGTCGGATCTCCCGCCGGAGCTCCTCGTCGCCGATCTCGCCGTTCTCCCATTTCTCGTACACCGTGCTGAGCGCGAGTTTGGAATCGGCCTGGGCCCGTTGTTCCGACGTTCCGGCGGGAACGGTTCCCGGGGAACTGACGTCCCCTCCCGTGGATCCTCCCGGAACGGCCGGCCGGCCGTTCACGGACCGGAAAGGCACCGCCGACCGCCCTCCTGTTCCGGGAACCGGGGAGGCACGCGACGTGACCACCTCGGAGAGAACGACGGCGAGCACGCCGACGGCAATGACGGACGGCAGGAACCTGAATCGCACTGGTTCTCCCGGACGGAATCTCGCGACGGACGGGATCTCGCGTGGAACGCCGTACCGGCCGGGACACGTCGTGGTGTCCGATCCGAACGGCGTACGGCCCCGGGCAGGGCCGTGAGAACGCTCGCACACGTCCGGGGAGCAGTCAACGAAAATCGGGGGAGGGCGACGCAGAGTCGGCGGCCGCGCACTGTCCGACCCGTTTCCTGGCTCCGCGGGGAGAAGTCCTCCTCATGAATACGGGATCGTTCTCATGAATGCATCGGTACGGTCCCGCACGATTCGTGCGGGACCGTACGATCAGGTCCGGGCGGGGCGACGGGTCCCGCGGCGCTCACCGCCCCGGCAGCACCTGGAACAGGTGGGCACGCCAGGCCGGGACGTCCAGGTACAGGCCGTGCTCGGCGAGATCGTCCCCGGACCGCTCGTAGCAGTACCCGTCCAGGCGGTCCTCCAGGACGAAGGAGCGCCCCCGGAGGTCCTCGAACGGCACGGGGAGGTAGCACTGGGCCGGTCCCCCGGAGTAGTTGACGACGACGAGGAGACGTTCCTCCGCGGATCCCTCCCACGAGAAGGCGACGAACTCCTCGTGGGTGCGGTTTCCCTCCCAGGCCGGAAGCGTCCGCAGCAGCTGCCAGCTTCCGGTGAGCAGGGGCTCGTGCGCTGCGCAGTGCAGCAGCCGGTCGTAGAACCGCCGGACCTCGTCGTTCGCGGACTCCTCCGGGGCACGGTCCAGGTGGGGGGAGACGCGGACCCGACGGCCGACGTTCTGTCCCTGGTGGACGAAACGCAGCCCCGGACAGGTGAAGGTCAGGGTCGCCGCGGCCCGGTGCCGGTCCCACGCGAACACGGACGCGGCACGGGGCTCGTCGTGGTTCTCCAGGAACCTGGCCGAACGGGCCTGGTAGTCCGGGTCGGCCAGGAAGTGCCCGCGCACCGTCCGCGCGTCGCCGGTGAGCAGACGGTCGTACAGGCTCTTGTCGTACGTGTAGTCGAAACCGAGCTGTTGCAGCTGCCACTCGCGGTCCCAGTAGACCTCCGCCATGAAGACGAACCCCGGCACCCGCGCCCGCACAGCGGACAGGGCCTCCTGCCAGAAGTTCCCCGGGTCCCTGCCCCACGTGCGTTCGAACACGTCGGGCAGCACGAGCATCGCCATGTCGCACCGCACCCCGTCGCAGCGCTGGGCGATCCCGCGCAGTTCCTCGACGCGCGCGGCGCGCAGGGCCGGGTCCGAGTAGTCCAGCTGCAGGGTGTCGGGCCATCCGTCGAAGTACGGGTCCCTGCCGTGGGCGAGGATCCGTTCCCCGTCGCCCGTGCGGATCCTCGCCCAGTTCTGCGGTTCCCGGTCCAGGTCCTCCGCGGTCCCCGACAGGTAGAAGTCCGGGTGCTCGACGACCCACGGGTGGTCCAGCGCCGTGTGATTGGGCACGAAGTCGAGCATCAGCCTCATGCCACGCTCGTGCAGGCGTTCCCGCAGTCGTTCCAGGGCCGCGTCCCCGCCGAGCCCTTCGTGCACCGAGTACCAGGTGACGGCGAAGCAGGACCCCGGGATGTCGTCGTCGGTCAGGTCCGGCAGGGTGTGTTCGAACTCCGCCCGCCAGCCGGGGGCCGTCCGGGAGATCCTGCGGCCCGCCTCACCGGTCTGCCAGACCCCCAGCAGGTACAGCCAGGTGTACCCGGCACCGGCGAGGGCGTCGAGCTCGGGGTCGGGGATGTCGTCCAGGGTCGCCGGCCGGCCCAGGCAGCGGCCGAGCTGGGTCATCCGGACCCTGGTGTTCATCTGGTACAGAACGGGGAACGGGCCCCGGGCCTCCTGCGCCGCCCGCGGGGCCGGACCGGGTCCGGCGAGGGCCGTCGTCGAGTCCTGCAGTCGCACGGTCATCACCTCGGGAGGGGCAGGTGCGGGGAGGGATGGGACGGTGTGAGGGGGGCAGCCGCCGCGGGGTCCCGTGCAGCCCTGCCCTCCGCGAGGGTCGCGATGTGGTCGATCACCAGAGCCGTCCAGCCCGTCTGGTGGCTGGCTCCCAGACCTGCCCCGGTGTCGGCATGGAAGTACTCGTGGAAGGGGATCCGGTCCCGCCAGGCCGGGGGCATCCGGTGCCAGTCGGGCCGGGTGACAGGGCGGACGCCGTCGTCCCCCGGCAGGAAGGTCGACACCAGTCTGCGGCTGATCTCCTCGGCCCGTTCGTTCAGGTCGACGACCCGGCCGCCCGAACGCGGATCCGGAACAGGACCCCGGGCAGGACCGGGGCCGGGGACCGCGACCCTCGGCTCCCACGCCGCGTAACGGCGCAGGGCCTCCACGAGCAGGTGGTTGACGGGGAACCAGACCGGACCGCGCCAGTTGGAGTTGCCCCCGAACATCCCCGACTCCGACTCCGCCGGCTCGTAGCCCACCTCAGCGGTCCGTCCCGCCCCCAGGTCCAGGGTGAACGGCGGGTCCGCGTGCTCCTTGGACAGCGCCCGGACCCCGGTGGGGGCAAGGAACTGCCCCTCGTCGAAGACCCGTGCCAGGATCCGGGCCAGGTGGGGGTAGCGGACGACGGCCAGCAGGTGGGAGCCGTCGCAGCCCTCGGGGCGCCCGGACGCCTCGTCCCCGACCACCGCCTCGGCGCAGGCGGGACGCTCGGCGAGGAACTCCTCCAGGTGGGCCCGGAAGCCCGGCGCCCCGCGGACCAGGTCGCCCGGCAGCATCCGGACGGAGAACAACGGCAGCAGGCCGGCCATGGAACGCACCCGCAGCTGGGTGACGGCGCCGTCGACGCGCAGCGCGTCGTAGTAGAAACCGTCCTCGTGGTTCCACAGGCAGCTGGTGCGCAGGGCCGTGGCGATGTAGGCGAAGTGCTCCAGGAACTTGATCGCCAGGTCCTCGTAGGAGTCGTTGTCGGGACGGGACGCCAGCAGCAGCGACATCTCCAGCAGGTCCAGGCAGAACATGGCCATCCACGCCGTGGCGTCCGACTGCTCGAGGCCCACCCCCTCGGGCAGTCTCGAACGGTCGACGGGACCGATGTTGTCCATGCCGAGGAAGCCGCCCTCGAACAGGTTGTTCTCCTCGACGTCCTTGCGGTTAACCCACCACGTGAAGTTCAGCAACAGCTTGTGCAGGGCCTTCTCCAGGAAGGCCCAGTCCCGGCCGCCGTCGAGCCGGAAGACGCTCAGCGCGGCCCAGGCGTGCACCGGCGGGTTGACGTCGCCGAAATTCCACTCGTAGGCGGGGATCTGCCCGTCGGGATGCTGGTACCGCTCGTCGAGCATCAGCAGCAGCTGCCTCTTGGCGAACTCCGGATCGAAACGGGCGAAGGCGACGGCGTGGAACGCCAGGTCCCAGGCCGCGAACCACGGGTACTCCCAGGAGTCCGGCATGGAGATGACGTCGCGCGCCCGCACGTGCCACCATCCGGCGTTGCGGCCGGCACGGCGTTGCGGCGGCGGGGGATCCGTCGTTCCGTCCCCCTCCAGCCACGCGGTGACGTCGTAGGGGTAGTACTGCTTGCACCAGATCAGGCCGGCGATCGCCTGGCGGTGCACCAGGCGTTCCTCTGCCGTCGCCGTGGG
>Ga0316579_10000840_pt1 | contig 10620 bp, 8 predicted proteins | sample J5NA_2_FD_203074 | JGI IMG/M metagenome (GOLD analysis project Ga0316579, IMG submission 203074) | Rhizosphere microbial communities from salt marsh grasses in Alabama, United States - J5-7_160517rDrA | ecosystem: Host-associated > Plants > Roots > Rhizosphere | place: USA: Alabama | collected...
TAAGGCGAGTATTGGCGTTGAGTCGGTACGACTTGACAGGGCCTGGATAAGTGTCATTATTGTCAATAGTATAATTGAATTACTGCCATATTTGGCAGAATAGGTGGGTACGATGCCAGGCAAGACGCCTTCCAGGAAAAAACTCCCGGCCGAGATGATATCGATGCTGGAATTGCGTGAATCCCCGGCGATCCTGCTGGACCGGCATTACCGTATCCATGCCGCGAACCGCGCGTATCAAAGAATCTATGGTGACGGCGAGTCCCTGGTAAACCGGTATTGTTACGAGGTCTCACATCATTACAAGGTTCCATGTGACCAGGTTGGCGAAAGCTGTCCATTACAGGCATGCCTGAAATCCGAAACCACGCAGAGGGTGCTGCATGTTCACCATACCCCGCGTGGTGAAGAGCATGTTGATGTCGAAACCTCGCCGCTATTGGATGAAAAGGGCGATGTGGAATTATTGCTGGAGGTTATGCGCCAGACTCGCGTGGCCAGTGCCTTGCCAACGGACCAGGGTCTGGTCGGAAAGTCCCCCCGCTTTAATCGCATGCTTGAGCTGGTTCAGCGCGTGGCGCCGACGGGCACACCGGTTCTGCTGCTCGGCGAAACCGGAACCGGCAAGGAACTCGTCGCTCGCGCAATTCATGATTTCAGCCCGCGCAATCCCGGCCCGTTTGTGCCCGTGGAATGTTCCGGTCTCACGGAAACGCTGTTCGAGAGCGAGCTGTTCGGACATGAAAAAGGCGCGTTTACCGGTGCGCAATACCGGAAGGATGGGCTCGTGGACGCGGCCCGCGGAGGCACCTTATTCCTGGATGAGGTCGGTGATATTCCCTTGTCCATGCAGGTCAAGTTGCTGCGGGTGCTGGAGACCGGGACGTTTCGCCGGGTGGGTAGCGTGGATGCGCAGCAAGTGGACTTCCGTCTCGTTTGCGCGACGCATCGCAAGCTGTGGGACATGGTGGCGGCAGGTACTTTCCGCGAAGACCTATATTATAGAATCAGTATGTTTCCTATCCACTTGCCCGCTTTGCGAGAGCGTATCCAGGACTTGCCCGTATTAATTGAGACACTCCTGGCGAGAATTGATTCCCCGCGTCGCCTGCGTATGCATGCCGATACGCTGGCCTGCCTCCAGGTATACGCCTTCCCCGGCAACGTACGTGAACTGCGCAACATTCTCGAGCGAGCGGTAATCATGACGGACGGCGACGTGATCCTGCCAGAGCATCTGCCGGAGCATTTACTGTGCGCTGAAAAAGGGGTGAGCGGCAAGGGTGCTTCGGGAGAAATCATGACCCTGGAGGAAATGGAGAGGCGATACCTTCGCCAGGTCATGGCGCAGTTTCAGGGTGATCGCCATGATCTTGCACGACAGCTCGGTGTGAGTGATCGAACCCTGTACCGCAAACTCAACGCACTGCGTTGATATTTCACACTACAAACGGCTCATTCTATTTGTTTGTTATCTCGGGAAATGTAGTTGCCGGGTGAAACTCCACGCGGTAGAAATATTACATTATTGTTAATTAAGTTAATAATTTATCACATTTTTACAATATGTTTGGATCAATTCCCATTGATTTTGTAATATTCCTGTAACAATAAAAGTCTTTAATCGTCCCTGCGCTGAACGGGGCACGATCGTATTTTTGAAATCGTGATTACTTCATGCGCAGGCACCATAGGAGATGGCGTGATCGAGTGGCCATGTCGGCCCATTATCGATTCACGTACATCAATTATTTTAAGAGTTAAGTATCATTTGCAGGGGAAATCCATGAATAAAAAATCCATCATTGCAGCAGCGGCGCTGTCGGTGGTCATGTCCAGTGGCGTCGGCGCTTCGTCAGCACGTGATTACATCAGCATCGTAGGTTCTTCCACCGTATATCCTTTTGCCACGGTTGTTGCAGAACAATATGGCAAGACCACCAGCTATAAGACCCCCAAGATCGAATCGACCGGTTCCGGTGGCGGCTTGAAGCTGTTCTGTGCGGGTGTAGGCGTAGAACATCCTGATATCACCAATGCATCCCGCGCGATCAAGAAATCTGAGATCGAAACCTGCCACAAGAATGGCGTCAAGGATATCGTCGAAATGAAGATCGGTTATGACGGCATCGCGCTGGCCAGCTCCAAGGCGGACAAACCGATGAACCTTACGCTGAAGGACATCTTCCTGGCCCTGGCCAAGAACGTTCCGGATCCGAAGGGTGGCGAGAAGCTGGTGGCAAATCCGTACACTACCTGGAAACAGGTGAACAAGGACTTGCCGGACACCAAGATCGAAGTTCTGGGACCTCCTCCGACTTCCGGCACACGTGATGCATTTGCCGAGTTGGCCATGGAAGGTGGTTGCAAGCAAATCGGCTGGATCCACGACATGAAGAAGAAAGACAAGAAGATGTTCAAGAGCACTTGTATGACACTTCGTGAAGATGGCGCATATATTGAAGCCGGTGAAAACGACAACCTGATCGTGCAGAAACTGGTTGCCAATCCTGCAGCGCTGGGTATCTTCGGTTTCAGTTACCTGGACCAGAACCGCGACAAGATTATCGGTAACCCGATCAATGGCGTTGCACCTGCGTTTGAAACCATCGCTTCCGGTGAGTACCCGGTATCCCGCCCGCTGTTCTTCTATGTGAAGAAGGCGCATGTCGGCGTTATCCCTGGCATGAAGGAATACCTGGCCGAGTTCACCAGTGAAAAGGCCTGGGGCGACGAAGGTTATCTGGCAGACCGCGGTCTGATCCCGATGCCCAAGGCGGAACGCGCGAAATACGCTAAAATCGCCAAAAACCTTACACCCATGCAGTAAGGCTTAGTAGTAGTATGGATACGGTGGCTGTAGTCATGCAGCCACCGTATTTTTCACACGAATTACTACCCGAATTTTAAACATGAATGCGATCACACTGACAATTATCCTGCTTTGCTTGAGTTCGCTCGCATACTATCTGGGACGTCGACGTGCGTTCTCGATTGTGCAGGGACGCGTGCGTGAGTTGCATTCTCTACCCGCGTATTATGGCTTATATACAGCCATCTGGTGTGGTATACCGGCCTTGTTGCTGGTTGGATTCTGGACCGCATTTGAACCCAACGTCATTACGCATCTCGTCATATCGGGTATGCCCGATGAAATCAGGAACCAGGGTGCGGATCGTTTGAACCTGGTGGTCAATGACATAAAGAATCTGGTCAGCGGGAATATCATGTCCCGCCCCGCAAGCCCCGAGATTCAGGCGGCTGCGGATCATTACAATCATCTGCAGACCATCAGTCGCGCGGCGATGAGCGCCGTAGCGCTGTCATTTGCATTGATTGCCGCCTCACTGGTGTTGACCCGGGTCAGGGCGAGACAGCGTGCACGCAATGCCGTGGAAACCATTCTCGAAGTAATACTGATTATCTGTTCCAGTATCGCAATCCTGACCACGATTGGTATCGTGTTATCGGTATTGTTTGAATCCCTGCGCTTTTTTCATAAGGTGCCCTTGACGGATTTCCTGTTCGGCCTGGAATGGAGTCCGCAGACTGCGATACGCGCGGACCAGGTGGGCTCTTCCGGTGCCTTTGGTTTTGTGCCGCTGTTCGTAGGCACCATGCTGATCTCCTTCATCGCGATGGTGGTTGCGGTGCCCATTGGCCTGATGTCGGCAATTTATCTGGCTGAATACTCGGGCCCAAAATTTCGCGCGACCGCAAAACCCTTGCTGGAAATCCTGGCCGGAATCCCTACCGTGGTTTATGGTTTTTTTGCGGCACTGACCGTAGCACCGCTCATTCGCGAATCGGGCAGCTTCCTGGGCCTCGATGTCGCATCGGAGAGCGCGTTGGCCGCGGGACTGGTCATGGGCATCATGATCATACCGTTCGTATCCTCGCTTTCGGACGATGTAATCAACGCCGTGCCGCAATCCTTGCGCGATGGTGCGTATGGACTGGGAGCGACACGATCCGAGACCATACGCAAGGTCATTTTCCCGGCTGCCCTGCCGGGTATCGTGGGTAGTATCCTGCTTGCCGTGTCACGTGCGATTGGCGAGACCATGATCGTGGTCATGGCGGCCGGATTGTCGGCAAACCTGACCGTGAATCCACTGGAGGCGGTTACCACCGTGACGGTACAGATTGTTACATTGCTTACCGGCGACCAGGAGTTTGACAGCTCGAAGACCCTTGCGGCCTTTGCGCTCGGTTTGATTCTCTTCCTGGTGACCCTGACCTTGAATGTGATCGCGCTACACGTAGTACGTAAATATCGGGAACAGTATGAATAATCCTCAAGCCAACGCAGATCAGGATAATACACCGGTACGCAGGCGTAGCATCGATATCGTGCAAGCCGGCCTGTCAAAGCGCTATGCAGCCGAAAAGCGTTTCCAGTTATACGGCAAGCTTGCGATTACAATGGGTTTGCTGTTCCTGGTTCTGCTGTTTACCAGCATCATCAGTAAGGGATATTCCGCATTTGTGCAGACATTCGTTCATCTGGATGTACAACTGGATGCCAGCAGGCTTGACCCCGATGGAAATCGTGATCCGAAGGTCCTGGCGCGGGCCGATTATGGCGGGCTGGTCAAGAGTACCCTGCGTGATATGTTCCCGGCGGTAACGGGCCGCTCCGATAAACGTGAATTATATAGCCTGGTAAGTAACGGGGCTGCGTATCAGCTCCGTGATATGGTCATGAAAAATCCCGACCTGATTGGCAGCAAGGTGTCTTTATGGGTGCCGGCCAGTTCCGAGGTTGATATGCTGATGAAGGGGCGCGTGGACCGGAAAGCGAAGGAGGGCGACCGTCAGCTCAAGGACAAACAGATCGCTTGGATCGACAGCATGGCCAAAGAGGGCCGTATTGAAAAACGTTTTAATACGGTACTGTTTACCGCCGGCGATTCACGCGACCCCGAATTGGCGGGTATCGGAGGCGCAGCCATGGGTTCCATTTATACCCTGCTGGTGACCCTGATCCTGTCTTTCCCGATTGGTGTTGCGGCTGCCGTGTACCTGGAAGAGTTTGCTCCACGCAACCGCTGGACGGACCTGATCGAAGTGAACATCAACAACCTCGCGGCGGTTCCTTCCATCGTATTCGGTTTGTTGGGTCTTGCTGTATTCATCAATTTCTTTGGTATGCCCAGGTCCGCACCGGTGGTCGGTGGCCTGGTGCTGACCCTGATGACATTGCCGACCATTATTATCGCCAGTCGCGCCGCGCTGAAATCCGTGCCGCCCTCGATACGCGAGGCTGCCCTGGGGGTTGGCGCGTCACCCATGCAAACCATTATTTATCACGTGCTGCCCTTGTCCATGCCCGGCATGCTGACCGGTACCATTATCGGCATGGCACAGGCGCTCGGTGAAACGGCACCGTTACTGATGATTGGCATGGTCGCATTTATCGTCGATATTCCCCAGGGTATATTCGATCCATCAACCGTTCTGCCCGTACAGATTTACCTGTGGGCGGACAGCCCGGAACGCGCCTTCGTCGAGAGAACTTCAGCCGCTATCATGATTTTACTGGGCTTCCTGATCCTGATGAATGCGCTGGCCGTGGTGTTGCGAAAACGTTTCGAGCGACGCTGGTAATTTGTAACGAATAAAATTAATTGATTGTCGACAACGGCAAAACCGAGGACAATAACATGGAAATTGTAGAAGATAGCCATAAAACGACAAACTTGGAGCATCCACACGTGGCAGATCCGGTACATGTTTCCAAAACGGCCACCGTAAGTCGTGAAAGTCGTGAAACCATCGGGGATATCTTTGTAGATGACCCGCGCATCAGTTGCCGCGATGTCAATGTGTACTACGGTGAAAAGCAGGCGATCAAGAACATCAGCCTGGATATCGGCAAGAATGAAGTGATCGCCATGATCGGTCCCTCGGGCTGCGGTAAATCCACCTTCCTGCGTTGCCTGAACCGAATGAACGATACCATTATCGGTTGCCGGGTCACCGGTGATATCAACATGGACGGGCAAAACATCAATTCGAAAAAAATCGATGTGGTTCCCCTGCGTGCCCAGGTCAGCATGGTCTTTCAGAAACCCAATCCGTTCCCGAAATCGATCTGGGAGAATGTCGCGTTTGGTCCCCGCATCCATGGACTGGCAAACAACAAGGCGGAACTGGATGAAATCGTCGTCACCAGCCTGAAGAAGGCCGGTTTGTGGGAAGAGGTCAAGGACCGGCTGGATCAGCCCGGCACGGGATTATCCGGTGGTCAGCAACAACGGCTTTGTATCGCGCGCACGATAGCGGTTGGGCCCGAGGTGATCCTGATGGACGAGCCCTGCTCGGCGCTGGATCCGATTGCCACCGCACGGGTAGAGGATCTGATCGATGAGCTGCGAGAACAATATACGATTGCTATCGTGACCCACTCGATGCAGCAGGCGGCCCGTGTATCCCAGCGTACCGCATATTTCCACCTCGGAGACCTGATCGAAGTGGGTGAAACCAACCAGATCTTTACCAATCCCCGGCACCAGTTGACCGAGGACTATATAACGGGTCGCTTTGGTTGATGCTGTTTTCCGATCGCTCGATCGCCAGGGTCGGATAGTAAACCGGTAATACTTCAAGCTCAGAGGGAATTTCTTCATGCATAAGGTCCTGGAAGGTCATACAGTCAAACGTTTCGATGGTGAACTCGGCCACCTGCATTATTTGATCCTGGAGATGGGTGGCCTGGTGCTGGACCAGGTCCGTACTTCTTTGCACGCCCTGGTGGATGAGGACACGGGCGCGGCACGCCAGGTACTGGAGCGTGAGATGAGGGTGACGGAACTTGGACTTCGGGTGGACGAGGAGCTGGTCAAGGTAATTGCCAAGCGCGGCCCGGTTGCCAGGGATCTGCGTGCGGTCGTTTCGTTTTCCAAGGCTGTATCGGACCTGGAACGTATTGATGAGAATGCACAGCGTATCGCCCAGGCGGCATTATCCATGTACGAATCCGGCAGTAATGTACCCAGTTCGGCCCTGTTGCGCGATGTCACCATTATGGGCGCGCTTGGTGTGGAGAAGCTGGAGGCGGGCCTGGCCTTACTCGATACACTGGACAGCGATGCGGCCGAAAATCTACTGGTGAAAAAACGGGAACTGGACCAGGAGTTTCAATCCTGTCTGCGCAGGCTCTCCACCTTTATCCTCGAAGACGCACGCCTGGTGGGCCATTCCATCATGATTACGCTTGTATTGCGTTCACTGGAGCGGATTGGCGATCATGCCCAGAACCTGGCGGAATATGTCATTTACCTGATGCGCGGTGAAGATGTGCGTCAACGCGAACGCGTGTCAGAAGAAGAGCAGGTTATCGGCGGGCAATAAGACAGCCTCCCGTCTATCCATCACCAAATCATGAGCGATTCCGGCTCCCGTGAGGAATATGCAGCTGACATGGTGCGCTGGGAATCCCTCGATATCGAGGAACAGACCCGTCTGCGGGTGGAGTATGGACGCTACCTCGACCAGTTGCCGCCGACATGTTCGCTAGAGGAAAAGAATAATCGCTTCACGCGTTGGCTGGCGGAGCGAAATATCCTATACACACCCTAGGCGGTTACCCATCGAACCCTGTCGGCAACGGTCGCTCTAGATCTTGAACATGCCGATCATCTTGTGCAACGCGCCCGCCTGGCGCTCCAGGTCCTGGCAGGAAGAGGCTGTATGTTCGGCGCCCTCGGCTGCCTGAATCGCCAGGGTATTGATCGAAGTCACGTTCCGGTTGATATCCTCGGCGGTCGCGGACTGCTCCTCGGCAGCCGTTGCAATCTGGCTGTTCATATCGGCGATTTTTGAAACCGCGTGCGTTATCGCGGTCAGTGCATTGCCCGCCAGACCGGCTTTTTCCACCGTGCTTTGCGTTTTCTGCTGCCCCGAATCCATTGCGGATACTGCAGCGTTGGCGCCTTCCTGGAGGCGTTGAATCATCATCTGGATCTCCTGCGTGGACTGTTGGGTGCGGCTCGCCAGCGTGCGCACTTCGTCCGCCACCACCGCAAAACCACGGCCCTGTTCGCCGGCTCGCGCGGCCTCGATGGCCGCATTCAGGGCAAGCAGGTTGGTTTGCTCGGCAATCCCGCGAATGACATCCAGGACCGTGCCAATTTGTTTGGCGTTTGATTCCACCGTGTGAATGGTTGTCGAGGTATTCTGTACTTCGTTGGCAAGGTCATTGATCGCCGCAACCACTTCGGTAACGACACGGTGCCCGTCGCTGGCTTCCCGGTCGGCTGCCTGCGCGGCTTCCGAGGCTTGTGCGGCGTTGTGGGCCACTTCCTGCACGGTCGCGGTCATCTGGTTCATTGCCGTGGCGACCTGCTCGATCTTGGTTTCCTGCTGGTTTACATTCAGCTTGGTATCCACGCTCAGTTCGGACATGGACTGTGTATCGCGAATCAGTCCGGAGGTCGTGTCGGCTACCTGCCGGACCAGTGACTGGATCTTTTCCACGAAGCGGTTGAAGGCCCCGGACAGAGCGGCGACTTCATCGCTGCCCGAGTCATCCAGGCGTTGTGTCAGGTCGCCGTGCCCACTGGCGATGTCGTTCAGCGAGGCGATAATCCTCTGGAAAGCCCGGCGAATTCCGTTCACCATCAGGAATGAGACAAGTATGCCGGCAACAATGGCGATCGTAGCCAGGATCAGTGTCGTCCGTACCGTGGATGCCTTTTCCTGCAACATGGTTTCGCGTAACTGCCGGGTTTTACCCTGCTCGCGATTGACCAGGTCCTGCGTTGCAATCCGGACTTTTTGCCAGTGGGGATGCTCAACCTGGGTAAGTACCTCGGTGGCCTTTTCCCGGTCGCCGGATTTCATCAATTCGAGTACCTGCAACTTGGCGGCACGCGCCTGCTGCCATTCCTGGTCGATGGTTTGCAGGGTTTCAGCGGTTTCCGCGTCTTTGGATGCCAGTTTCAAGGCGGTCTCGAATGCCTTGTCGAAACGTGCTATGGCATCCGGTACGACCTTGTAGGGTTTTTTCAGTTGCGGTTTCATGACCAGGTTGCGCAAGGCAACGCCGGACAACAAGCCGTCGGCAAACATATCCTGGTACGCGGTCTGCTTGACCAGGCTGTCTTGCAGGAATGCCTCGAATTTGTCTCCCGTGTCCATGATCCCGCCAATGGCTACCCATATGGAAATCGTGAACAGGGTAAGGACGATCGTAAATGCGCCTATCAGTCTGGTTTTTATATTCAGTTTGCCGAACATTGGCCTGGCTCCGTACAGAAGGTGTACTGTCAAAGTAGTAAAAAGTGTGTATATGGTTACATTAACCCTAATCCCGCTTACTGTAGCGGCTGGGCGGCACGGGACTTTACGGGTATCGTCAACGGGAGGGTGCGTCAATATCGCGGGATGTTCCGGGGGAAAGGCGTGTAAATACCACGACAGGATGAACTGTCGCCGGCTTGGCGTGTCCGGTGGTATCCGGGATATCCTTATCTCTTGATGTTTGTCATCGTCATTACGGGTCTTTGGGCGACCACGACGTCCGCTTCGAAGGCCTTGCCATCACGTAGGCCGTTGATCTTTACGGTGGTCCCGGGCATCTGGCGTGCCACCTGGTCCAGTGTGCTACGGACATCAAAGATCTTCTGGTTGTTGATGCTCAGTATGATATCGCCCGGTTGCAGACCGGAAGTCAGGGCGGGGCTGTCCTCGAACAGCCCGGTGATCACGACACCGGAAGCTACCGGCAGACCGAGGGAATCCGCCAGTTCCTGCGGGATATTGCGCAAACGTATACCCAGCCAGCCCCGGACTACGTGTCCGCGTTCGATGATCTGGGTCATGACGTCTCTCGCCAGGTTGATCGGAATGGCGAAGCCGATGCCCTGGGAGCCGCCACTGCGGCTGAAAATGGCCGAGTTGATACCGACCAGTTCCCCGCGTGGGTTGATCAGTGATCCCCCTGAATTTCCCGGGTTGATGGCGGCATCGGTCTGGATAAAATTTTCAAACGTGTTCAAACCCAGCCGCTTGCGTCCGGTCGCGCTGACGATTCCCTGGGTGACCGTCTGCCCGACACCGTAGGGATTGCCGATCGCCAGTACGACATCGCCGACCTGCAGTGAACTCGAATCACCCACCGTGATACTGGGAAGACGATCCATCTTGATCTGGAGTATCGCCAGGTCGGTTTCCGGATCGGAGCCCACAACCCTGGCTTCGGCGCTACGGCCGTCCGACAGCATGACCTGGATCTCGCTGGCCCCGGTAATCACGTGGTTATTGGTGATGATATGGCCCTGGGACGTCATGATGACCCCGGAGCCGAGATTGGTCTCGACGCTGGACAGATCGTCCGGATTGGTGCCATTGAGCAGGTGCTGTAACAGGTCTTCCGCCGTTGGTTTGCGCTGGATGACCTTTGCGGTGAAAATACTGACAACGGCCGGCGCTGCCTGTTTCACGGCGCTGGCATACGAGAACGGGGCGGCAGTCGCACTAATGACGGGTTCGGCGGGGGGCGTAGATATATTCTGCTTGATCTCGACCTTGGGCCGGAAATTCTGGATCATCTCCGGGTTCAGGATCAGGATTACGAATGCGGCGGCCAGTCCAATGGTGGCAAACTGGAACACG
>Ga0316579_10000843_pt1 | contig 10605 bp, 9 predicted proteins | sample J5NA_2_FD_203074 | JGI IMG/M metagenome (GOLD analysis project Ga0316579, IMG submission 203074) | Rhizosphere microbial communities from salt marsh grasses in Alabama, United States - J5-7_160517rDrA | ecosystem: Host-associated > Plants > Roots > Rhizosphere | place: USA: Alabama | collected...
CGCCAGATCCCTGCCTCTTCGAGTCATTTCTGCACCCTTCTTGGCAATCTCTACCGCTCGATCCAGGTCATTTCATTCGGCCAGTACCTCGCCCCATATCGCCAACAACCAGCCGGTCACGACGGTCTGCGATAGCCCGCTCGCGGTGGCCCCCTCCAGTCGCTTCCGGCAGAGTTCCACGACCCGTTCGGCCGGTGGCGGTTGGGGAGCCTGAAACGCGCTGAGTGCTCCTTTGCCGATGGGGCGAGCGGGCTCCTCTCGGGTGGCACGCACCTGCTGGGGCTCTGCCGCTTGCAGGGCAGCGACCACGTAGGGCAGGAACCGGGCCGGATCGTTGTTGCCCTCGTCGAGGGAGAGCCAGCCCACGCTTACGGGTGGAGCCACCCCGTCCGTCGATCGAATCCAATCACTGACCTTCGTGGTCCTGCCAAAGCCAGCCAGGCCAGAAATGAGGGGCAGTACGCGAGCAAAAGCCCCTTGGGCTGGCACCGCCGCGCTCAGACGCTTGATGAGGCGCGGGCACGAGACCAACCCGGGCCGGTGGGAAATATGGTTTTGCCTGCAGCAACGGATGCTGTGGCACAATCGCCCCTTGATGTGCGCGATGACGGATCCAGACTGCCAGCACTCTACATCTCTCGTGGACGGTCAAAGGGAATGTGCAGTCCAAAGAACCAGGTCGGCATTCGAGGGTCATCGGCTGACGCTAGCGCACGACGATCTCCACCACCCACTTGGCCCAGCGGCTCCCATGCAGCCCAGGGAGGACCACTCGTAGGGGAAAACCGTGCAAGCGCGGCAACGGCTCGCCCTCCCACTCGTAGGCCAGAAAGTTGGCCCGGTCGAGGGCCTTTTCCAGCTCGAGCGAGGTCTTGTAGCCGTCGGCGCTTACAAACTGGATCTCCCGCGCCCCAGCTTGCACGCCCGCGAGGTCCAGCACATCGGCGATGGGAACGCCTGCCCAGGTTGCCCCCTTGTCGACAAAGAATCCCGGGCACTCCAGATCCGGGGACGCCTCGACCTTGGGTAGGCAACGGATCTGGTCGTAGGTCAGCGCAAGGGGACGCTCCACCTTGCCTCTCACCTGCAATCGATAGATGTCCAGGTCGATGAGCTGCATCTTGCCCGTGACGTGCAGGCCGGTCGACGGATCGAGCCGGTTATAGCCTGGATCGAGTGCCGGTGTGGGCACAACGATCGGCGCTATACCACACGGATTCCCCTCGGTGACCTCCGTCGTGGCGGGCGGAAGTATGGTTGCTGCAGTTGTCGCCTCAGGCGCCACTCGAACGGCGGACTCTGTAGTTGTGGAAGGAGGCGAGGTAGGCACCGGCGCAGTTCCATCATCGGTGGACACCGGAAGATCTGGCTCAAGGGTGGTGCTCGCCTCCAGAGAGGCACAACCAGCCAGCACCGTGACTAACAGCAAAGCAAGTACGCCCAGAGCTCTCCAATGCCGATCCATCTACCCTTTCCTCCGTAGGATCCATTCTCCCTTCTCCGCCCACCAGCATTATACCTGAGATGCTCCCCCAACGCAACCAATCACCGCACAGACCCGCGGCGGTTTCAAGGTCGGCGAGCGAAGCGAAGTCGGATCAGCCGCTACACCATGAAATTGTTTTCTATCTATTTCAATGCAATTAGCAGGCTTTGGCGCCCAGGAACACACAAAGACTGGTCCAGTGTATTCTAGATCCAGGTGTGTTGCGCCTTGTGCAGGCCAAACGCATGCACCCTGGCACAAGCCCTCGCTGTGCTTGCAGATTTGCATCTCTGTGATAGAATAGCCCCTGGCAAAGCGGCCGGTACGGGTCGCTTTCTTCTTTTTTTCAGGAGGTACGGAATGCAGATCGGCATCATCGGTCTACCCAACAGCACCAAGACCACCATTTTCAACGCCTTGACCCATAGCCAGGTCGAGACGGCGGCGTATAGCTCGGGACAGGTCGAGACCCACACAGCTACCGTGCGCGTGCCCGACCCGCGCGTCGACCGCTTGAGCGCGATGTTCAAGCCGCGCAAAATCACCTACGCCCAAATCCAGTACAACGACATCGCCGGGCTGCGGGTTGGCATTGGCCGGGAGGGTGGCTTGAGCGGGCCACTGCGCAATGTCCTGGCCCAGAACGACGCCTTCCTGCACGTGGTACGCGCCTTCGAGGATCCGAACGTGCCCCACCCCGCCGACTCGGTCAACCCAGCGCGCGATCTGGAAGCCCTGGACTTTGAATTGCTCTTTTCCGATCTCCTGATCGTAGACCGGAGCATGGAGCGGCTGGCCGCGCAACTGTCCAAAAAGAAGGTCTACCCAGAGCGACAGACCGACGAAACGCTGCTGGCCCTGCTGATGCGCCTCAAGGAAGGACTGGAACGGGAGTCGCCGATCCGCGACCTGCCTCTGTCTCCCGAGGAGGTGAGCATGATTCGCGGCTATCAGTTTTTCACCGGCAAGCCGTCACTGGTCGTGCTCAACGTCGGTGATCAGGGCAGCGACGATCCCGACAGCTACCTGTCCTACCGGCACCGCCGTTCGGACGTGATCTGCCTGCGTGGCGAGTTGGAGATGGAGATCGCCCAGTTGGATGATGAGGAAGCGGCGCTCTTTTTGGAGGAGTACGGCATCAAAGAGCCGGGCTTGCACCGCATGATCCGCCTGAGCTACGAATTGCTCGGCCTGCACTCTTTCTTCACAGTTGGCGAGGACGAGGTGCGAAGTTGGACGATCCCCAGCGGCGCTACGGCGCTGGAGGCAGCAGGCGCCATCCACTCGGACCTGGCGCGGGGGTTCATCCGCGCCGAGGTGATCGGGTACGACGATCTGATCGCCGCCGGATCGCTCGACGTGGCGCGCAAGCAGGGCACCCTGCGCCTGCAAGGGCGCGATTATGTCGTGAAGGATGGCGACATTCTCAACATTCGGTTCAACGTGTAGGTGAGGGCAACCACATCTGTCATTCCTCGATCCCTGCGGTCGCTCGGAATCTCGGCTGTGGGCACAAGAAGTCGAGATTGCTCGTCGCTCGCCCGCGGCGCTCGCTCCTCGAAAGCACCGATACCGCATGGATGCCATCCAAATGCGTTCTTCTCCCTAGCCTATCCCAGGGCGCCGTCAAAGTCGGCCGCCATGATCCGCAAGAGGAGTAAACTCCCGCTGCTCCGACAACTGCCTGCACTCCTCCTCGGTGTGGGCTGTGGCCCGGCAGGAACTGGACTTTGACAGAACCCTATAGCCCATTCCACGACGCTGGACAACAGATCGTGGCTGTGGTACAATCCGTACCGCCATGTTCGAAGAACTGCAGGCCCGCTTTGAGGCAGGCGCCGAGGACTGGACTCGATACAACCGAGAGCCGCTAGGCTGCATACGTCACGAGGTGACCTGGCGCAACCTGGCCCCGCGCCTGCCAGATGTGCGTGCCGGCGAAGGCGAACCGCGTGTGCTCGACGTTGGCGGCGGCTCGGGTGAGATAGCCCTGAGGCTGGTACAGCACGGCTACCGCGTCTGGTTGGTGGACTATGCCGCATCGATGCTCGACCAGGCGCGCCAGGCCGCGGAAAGCCTGCCCGAAGACGCCCACGCCCGCCTCACGTTCCAACTGCTGTCTGCCAACAAAACCAGCGAAGCCTTTGCCCCCGGGTTCTTTGATGCCATCCTTTGCCACACCTTGATCGAGTATCTACCGGAACCCCGAGAAGCACTCCGGGGGCTGGCCTGCCTGTTACGCGATGGGGGTCTGCTATCGCTTTCGTTCGTCAATCGCCATGCCGAGGTGCTGCGGCAGGTATGGAAGCGCAGCGATCCAGACGGTGCATTGGCCAAGCTGGAGGACGGGATATTCTACGCCAGGCTTTTCGACGTACCGGGCCGGGCCTATACCGCCGAGGAGGTGTCCGCCTGGCTACCGCTGCTGGGGCTGACCGTCACAGCGATCTGCGGCGTGCGCGCCTTCGCCGACCAGGTGCCGCCGGAACGCCTGGCCGATCCGGCATTCCTGGACGATTTGCTTCGGCTCGAGGTGGTGGCCGCGCATCTCGAGCCCTACCGGCAGATCGCGCGCTATGTCCAGCTATTTGCTCGCAAGGGTACCGGACCTGCATGATCATGCTCATGCTCAGGCATCAGCAACGGAAACAGGCCCACAGGCCGGGATGCACTGGGTAAGGAAGGAACTCCTGATGGCTGTATCAGTCGGAATCGGCATCACGAATGACTGCAATCTAGGCTGCGCCCACTGCTATCGTCCTCAGGACCGCGTTTACCAGTTGAGCCTGGACGAAATCCGCACGATCTGCGAGGCGTTGGATGTAGCGTCCTTCAACATGGGCACGGGCGAGAGCCTGCTGCATCCCGAGTTTCCGCAGATCGTCGAGTATCTGGCCGGCCGGGGCATCAAGATGAGCATGGCCAGCAACGGCTACAGCCTGAACGAGATGCATGTCTCCTTACTACGCCGTTTCCACGACGTCGAGCTGTCGGTGGATTTCGCCACTCCCCAAGCGCAGGACGCCTTTCGGGGCGCGGGCAATTGGGATTGTGTCATGCAGGCCATCGCACGCTGCCACAGCCACAGCATCGAGGTAACACTCCTGGCGACGCTGATGAGCATCAATTACGACCAAATGGATGGTCTAGTCCGCGTTGCCGGAGACCACGGCACCAATCTTCGCGTCAACGTCTACCAGCCGGTGGGCCAGAGTCAGTTTATGTTGAGCTACCAGCAGTTCTGGGAGGCGTATCGCCGGCTGCTCGGCGCCGGGCGGTTGCTGACCAGCAGCGAGCCCATTGTCCACGCCATGCTGGGTCTGGACAGCCTCCCTGGCTCGCCTTGCGGGCGACACAGCATCCGGTTCACGCCACAACGCACCATCACCCCGTGCGTCTACTGGCCCCAGCCCACCTTGACCCTTGCGTCACTGGATGGAAACAGCGCGGAGAGCATCCTGAGCAGCGAGCAGTTCCAGCGCGCGCGCCACGTGCCCGACGCCTGCCGTGACTGCCCGTACGTCGCCACCTGCGGCGGCGGTTGTGCCAGCCGTCGTGCCCTGCTAGGCGATCTGAACAAGCCCGACTTTTACTGCCCTCTGGTCCGGGGCGAAACTGTCGACCTGCCATACACCCCGGCCCCGGCGAAGGATCTTCCGCGCGGGAGCAATGTGTGCACGACGATCGTTGTACCGTAGGCGTAGGATGCTGCGCATGACAGCCCATCACTAGCACCATCTGCCATACGCTCCAGTTGGGAGGCTGCCCATGAAACCGAAACCCTGGAAGACGCTCTCGAGCAAGCCGATCTATGAGAACCCCTGGATGCGCCTGCGTGAGGATCTGGCCGAAATGCCTGACGGGCGAACGACGATCTACGGTGTGGTTACCTTTGGCGATTGCGTGGGCGTGGTGCCCTTTGTTGACAAGGATCAGGTGCTGTTAGTGTGCCAGTACCGCTATGTCCAGGGCGAGAACCATCGGTGGGAGATCCCGACCGGCGGCGTCCATCCTGGAGAGACTCTGGAACAAGCTGCCCAGCGGGAACTCGCCGAGGAAGCAGGCTACCACGCCGGGCGGCTGACCCACATCAGCAGCTATTACACCTCCAAGTGCATTTGCGACGAGACGGCCCACCTGTATATCGGGCAGGACCTGACACCCGCCAGGGTCCCACCTGACGATACCGAGTTCCTGGAGCAACGGGTATTCCCCTTTGACGAGGCGCTGCGCATGACATTGGATGGTGAGATCATGGATAGCATGAGCGTGATCGCACTGCTGTTGGCAGCACGCCAGCGTGCCCAGCGCTAGGCCCGCGCCGGTGCGATCCCGAGTTCCATCCGTGGTTCTCTAGTCCAGCGTCTGCAAGAAGTTCCAGGTGCAGGGTGCCCGTTCCGGCTCGCGTCGCAGGTCGCGGCGCAGGCGATCCAGGTCGGCCTCCACGTCCACGTCGTACCACTCGGCAAGCTGGTTCACCGTTAGTCCCAGGCGGCGGCAAACCGCAAGGGTCTGGGGTACAACCTGCTCGGTGCTCCAGGCGATCCTCTGGAACAGCTCCGGATACGGTCGCTTCATGCCAATAAGGTAGTAGCCACCATCGTGACCCGGCCCCAGCGTGACGTCGGCGCGGTCCAGCCCGGCAAAGGCATCCTGCAGGCACGCAAGGGGTAGCGTGGGACCGTCGCTATTCATGATGACAACCCGCTGGTAACCCAGCTCAAAGTGCTGCCCTAGGGCGTAGGACAGCCGCTCGCCCAGGTCGGCGCCCTGCTGGGCCAGCAGACGAAAGCCATTGGGTAACAACCGGGCAAAATAGTCGCGGGCGCTCGTCGGCGTGTAGGCCAGGCTGTGGTCCGCGCTCTCCAGCCTCTGCATGAGGCCCAGGGTATCGAGCAGCAGGCAGCGATACAGGTCCGCCGCAGCATCCGGGGAAAGCGGAGGACAGAGCCGGGTCTTGGTCCGGCCCGGCACCGGTTTCTTGGCAACGACGATGAGGACATTGTCCGTCACTGTTCTATCAGCTCCACGATGGTAGCTTGGTCCCACAGCGACAAGGGCCGCCCATCAGACGGCACGATCGGCACCAGCCGGCCCTCGACCTCCCGGTCGCCTGCCCCGGGCAGCACCACAGCTACACCGGCGTGAGCCAGGTCGCCCACCGGCAACGGCGGCAGCGTCACCTTGATCCGCTGTCCCGCCTCCCAATACCAGGTGGGAAACCAGTGCAAGGCCTGCTCCTCCGGTAGGATCTGCACGAGTTGTCCCTCCGCATCCCAGAAGGTAAAGACCAGGCGATATTCTTCTTCGAGGGACGCCAGTGGCCGCCAGTAGGTAGCAATCTCGACCACCAGCTCCGGCCGGACCACGGGGCGCACGTTGCGGTCAAATCCTTCCAGCCTCAGGAGGCCGGAAAAGTCAGCACCCACCGGCACCTGAGGTTCGGAATCGCCAGCGAGAAACACCTGCTGGAACGTGGGCGACAGCCGGTATTCGTCCAGGTCGCGCTCCAGCAATAGGAAACCGTGATCGCTGGCGGCAATGCCAAACTGCCCGTATTCCAATAGCTCGCGCACAATCTGGCGCTGGTCACCCGTGCTAACCAGAGTAGCCGGGCCGGTGACGTCCAGCAGAATGAACTGCGCATCACTGATGGTAGGAAAGAGATAGACCCACTCCCGGTGGGCCACGTGGGGATAGAGGTTCGATCCTACCGAGATTGGCGTCTCCGGCGGCAGCGCGTTGACCCGTTCGACCAGGGGGGCGGAGCGGCAGGCATGCTCGCTGAGCGGCTCCAGCGCAAAGCGCCGCGACAGAGGCGAGATGCCATTATCGTAGTGATAGACCAAAGCCACACCCAGACCTACGCCCACCAGCGGAAGGTAGGCGGCAGCAACGCGAGTGCTAAGGGCCCGCTTGCCGACCTTCCAGTTTTCCATTCGGGCCGCCACCCACGCCACGCCATAGATCGCGGCAATCACCAGAAACGGCACAATCGTCACCGAATAGTGACCACCGCCGGAGCGCATCCAATCGTAGCCGGAAAAAGTATTGATCGCCAGCGAGGGCAGCGCCAACAGCAACGCCGGTGGGTAGAGAATCGCCAGCCCGCCGCTGCTGAGCCACAGGTCGCGCAGGTACCGAGCCACCTCCGGCCGGAACAGCCAGTCTATGAACAGGCCCGGTTGCCGGAATAGGTTACGCGCGATTTCCGCCGCGCTCTCGCCAAACTGGCCATAGCGCACCAGGAAAGCCGAGTTGCCCAGCCCGCTAAAATGGGGCATGATCACCGTGAAGCACAACGCGCTCCAGCCAAGGCCGGTGACAGCTACGCCGAGCCCCAGCGCCCACCGGCGGCGAACCAGCGCCGCCCACAGGCCCATCATCGCTATCAGCAGGCCGATCTCTTCCTTGGTCATGGCTGCCAGGAAGGCAAAAGCGACAAATCCCCAGGAGCGGTCAGTCTCCAGGCAGTAGAACGCCGACAGCAGTAGGACCGGGCTCAAGGCCACCGCGTGAAAATCGGACAGATTGGCGGCTTCGAGGGACGGAGCGAGGAGGTAGAGGGCAACAAACGTCACAGGAAGCCAGATCATTGCGTGATTCGTTTGACGTGCTGCGCACTTGTGGCGGGCAAGCAAGTAGACCGGAATGGCCCCCAGCGCGAGAGCGAACGTCTGCAGCCACAGCAAGGTTTCTGCACCGTCGTGGACCAGGTAGAGCAGCGAGATGGGCGCCAGAAGCGGCTCCACGTGGTAGCCCAGCAACACGTCCGGCTGGCGAAAGTCCCGGATCGGGATGTCCAGATCAAAGGCAGCGTCCACAAAGGTGGAGAGGCGAAAGGGCCGGCCGTGGAGCGTGTTCCACACTGCCTGGTCGGCGTATCCCAGGTCGAGGGCGTTGGTGCGCAGGTTTTGGTGGCGGCGGAGCGACAGCGTGCCAAAGACGGCCACGTAGGCCACGATCAGCAGCGTGACAGCCACATGAGCAAGCTTGGCACTTGGCCCACGCCACTTCACCGGCCCAACCTCAGTTCGTGCACATCGGAAGTCGGGTCGGCGCGACCATCCAGCCCGAGAAACAGCTTGATGAAAAAACGATAGCTCCGTGCCGGGTCTGTCAGGTTCTGATCGTACGGGCTGGCGCTGGCCCGGAGTCGGCTCCACTCCAGAAGCCACTCGCCTGCCGACCAGCCGCCCCCGGAGGGCAGGTCCTCATTCAGTCCTGGGGGGATCGTCTCGGCGCGGATGCCGACCAGCCCGCCCTGACCGTCGGTCGTAGCGGTGTGGCAGCCCACCGTGCAGGCCAGCCCGTTGCTGCCGGTCGATTCGCCCGACACCTCACCCGAGTCCACCAGCCGCCAGTGGACGGTCGCCAGGTTGCGCCAGACGTCGGGCTCGCCGCCGGGTGTCTCGGCGCGCCAGCGTGCCAGAAAGTAGACCGTCGTTTCGTCGTAGAGCGAGCGCAGTTCGATTTCCCCAGCCGGCTCGACACCGTGCAGGCCATAGTGCAACGGCACAGTCAGCGCCGGGGCCTGCTCCCAGGCAGCGTCTATCACACCGTCGACCGTCGGGGGCGCATCAACCGCGACCGAGCGCAGCGGCTCGCCGATAGGCACACCCAGATCGGGATCGAGCCGCTGCACAGGCGGCGCAGCGGTCCACGGCACCGCAGCCCACACCAACAGCGGAGTTGTCAGCACCAGCAAGACGGCCGCGATGATGGCGCCAGTCTGCTGTAGGTATCCCCGGTCTCCGCCTCGCGAGTCTCGATTCACTGTACGGTGTAGGTTCGGGTTACCACGTTGCTGGTGTTGCATTGATGATCCACGATAAAAAAGTACCACGTGTATGTGCCTGCTGACAGGTCCGGCAGCTTGACCGTCGTCTCCCAGTTGTCGGCGCCCGCCGAGCGCAGCACGTAACCCATCCCCAGATCGGGACTGAGCGCAAAGACCTGGTCCTCAGCGATGTTGGAGTGGCCCTGCGGGTCGGTGCCCGTCATGCTAAAGGTGACCTGGGCATTGCCCGCCCCTGAGGAAGGGCTGAGGCTCACATTAGAAACGGCCGGGGTCTGTCCCCCGACTGACGGTCCGGGCAATACAATATCTGCGTCGGCCCGACCGCCCACCGGCACAGTGACATGGACCTCGTGGTACACGAGCCCGTCCTGGTAGGCCTTGACCTGCATGACGCGCACAGCCGCCAGGTCGTTGATGGTCACCCGTCCATTGCCGTCGGTGATGCCCGATGCCGGGCTGGGCGCAGTCAGGGCTGTGATCAGCGCCCCGGCGAGAGGATTGCCACTTGGGTCGCGGACGCGCACCTGGACCGAGCCGGTGAACCCAGCCTGTTTGACCGCCAGCGTAGCCGAGGGCCAGGCATCCAGGCGCGATATCTCGACCATTTTGGCCGCTTCGGCCCTCGCCGCATCGAGGTTGTTCGTGTTCAGCGCAGCGTTGGCGTGTTGCAGGATCTCGTTGACATACCCCTTGACCTGGCGGATGGTAGCTTGGGTCTGTTGGTCCGGGATTTCGGCAATGGCCAAGTCGGCTTCCTGAAGCGCGCCGTTGCCCTCGTCGCGGGCCTGTCGTACCCGGTCATGGAGCGCCTCGATGGTCGGCGAGGCATCCTTGGCAAAATCCGAGTGGACCTTCACCCAGTTGACATGCTCCCAGAAGGCCATCAGGTGGCCTGAGGGCGGCAGCGCCGCCCTGGGCGTGGGTGTGGGAGCATCGGGTTCCGGCGTGTCGGTCGGCCCAGGCGTCGGCGTCGGTGGAGCAATCGACTCGAGCCAGGCATAGATGTGTTGCAGCTCAAGGTCGCTGACCTCCGTCTCGCTAAAGGCGGGCATGTCGCCCTTGCCCGCCCGCACCCGGAGGAGCACCTCATCGAATTGCAGCACCGTCCCGGCCAGCCTGGGTCCGATGTCGCCCATGGCCTGGGCGCCGTGACAGCCGCTGCACGGTTTCTGCGCCCAGAGTTGCGCGCCAACAACCGGATCAGGTTCCTGCGGCAAAGATGCTTCAGGCGACGGCTCTATTGCTGGCCCGGTTGTCGGCTCGCCCGTTGTCCGTGCGGGGGATTCGTAGGCAAAGGTCCAGACATAGTTCACCAGGG
>Ga0316579_10000844_pt1 | contig 10605 bp, 5 predicted proteins | sample J5NA_2_FD_203074 | JGI IMG/M metagenome (GOLD analysis project Ga0316579, IMG submission 203074) | Rhizosphere microbial communities from salt marsh grasses in Alabama, United States - J5-7_160517rDrA | ecosystem: Host-associated > Plants > Roots > Rhizosphere | place: USA: Alabama | collected...
GCTGGCAAGACCTCCCTGGCTGAAGCAATGCTCTTTCGTACGGGTGCCGTCAATCGCCTGGGGCGCGTGGACGATGGCACGTCGGTCTCGGACTGGGACGATGAAGAGCGACGACGCCAGATGTCGATCAATACCTCGCTGATCCCCTGCGAATGGGCCGATCACAAGCTGAATGTGATCGACACGCCGGGGTACATGGACTTTGTGGGTGAGGTGATCAGCGGCATTCGCGTCGCCGACGCAGCGGTGGTTGTGCTCGATTCCACCGGCGGTGTGGAGGTGGGCACCGAGCAGGTCTGGCACTATGCCAGCGAGCGGAATCTGCCCCGATTGGCCTTTGTCAACAAGATGGAACGCGAGAACGTGGACTATGGCAGTGTGGTGGATCAAGTCGCGGCCAAGTTCGACGTGGTCGCAGTGCCGATCTTTTTGCCCATCGGCAGCCAGACGGATCTCAAGGGTGTGGTGGATGTGTTGGGGCAGAAGGCCTACATGGGCGAAAAGGGAGACGAAGCCCCCATCCCGGACGACATGGAGGATGCCGTCGAAGAGGCGCGCATGGTCCTCATCGAGGCCGCTGCCGAGGGTGAGGATTCCTTGATGGAAAAGTACTTTGAGGAAGAAACCCTGAGCGACGCAGAGATCCTGCGCGGGCTCAAGGCGCGGATCAACCGGGGTAGCCTGGTGCCCGTGTTGTGCGGGTCGGCAGCGATGACTATTGGCATCAAGCCCTTGATGCAGACGATTATCAAGCTCATGCCTTCTCCCGTAGAAGCCGGCCCCTATGAGGCGGTCAATCCAACGACCAATGCCAAGGCACAACTCAAGGGCGACTCTGCCGCAGACCTGGCGGTGCTGGTATTCAAGACGGTCGCGGATCCCTATGTCGGCAAGCTTTCCTATTTCCGCACCTATTCGGGCACGCTCGAGTCTGACTCGCGGGTGTGGAACTTTCGAACCGGCGAGGAGGAGCGGATCGGCCAGATCTTTGTCGTTCGCGGCAAGGAGCAACTCCCAGTAACCCGGGTCCCTGCCGGCGATATCGGCTCGGTGGCACGGCTGAGCGAGACCGAGACGGGCGACACCCTCTGCGACCGGGGAGTGCCCCTGCGTCTGGAACCGGCGGTCTATCCCAACCCGCTATACTCGGTGGCAGTCAGCCCCAAGACCAAGGCCGACGCAGCCAAGATCAGCCCGACCCTGACCCGCTTGAGCGAGCAGGATCCCACTCTGTCGTGGCGGCAGGATTCCAGCACCCGCGAGACCATTCTGTCCGGCATGGGCGATACGCACATCAACGTGGCAGTGCGCCGCATGGAGGAGACCTTTGGCCTGGGTCTGGAGACAAAGATACCGCGCGTGCCCTACCAGGAGACGATCACCCGGCCCGCCTCGGCACAGTACCGCCACAAAAAGCAGACGGGCGGCGCGGGCCAGTTCGCCGAGGTGCACATGCGCGTCGAACCTAGGGCGCGCGATGAGGGGTACGAATTCAAGTGGGAGGTCGTGGGCATGAACGTGTCCAAGACCTTTGGCCCTTCCATCGACAAGGGGGTCCGGGCAGTGATGGAGCAGGGCGTCATCGCCGGCTATCCGGTGGTCGACGTGCTGGCGGCGGTGTACGACGGCAAGGAACACCCCGTGGACTCTAAGGACATTGCCTTCCAGATCGCGGGCCGTGAGGTGTTCAGGCAGGCGGTGCGCGACGCAAAGCCGGTGCTGCTGGAGCCGATCTACAAGTACACGATCACGGTCCCCGAGGAGTTCATGGGCGACGTGCTGGGCGACCTGAATACGCGCCGCGCCCAGGTGCTGGGCATGGATCAGGTTGGCGACAACAGCGTGGTCACTGCCCTGGTGCCGCTCGCCGAAATGCAGCGGTACGTCAGCGAGCTACGGTCGATCACGCAGGGTCGCGGCATCTTTAACCTGGAATTTTCGAGCTATCAGCAGGTGCCGGGCCACGTCGCCGACCAGATTATTGCCGAAGCGGAGCGGGAAGCGGAAGAGTCGTAGCGCTTTCTTGAAAGCGGGGTACAGATCGACCGCCTGGCTTCTATGGAGCCAGGCGGTCGTTTTGATCCCGGCCTATTCTTCGTCGTCCTCTTCGTCCTCGTCCTCAAACTCCTCTGGGATCGGGCCCGACAAGCGCCCGAACAGCCGGAAGAGCTTGCGGGCCATCTTTTGGGTGCCGGTCGCTTCCTCGTCGTCGGGCAGGGTATCCCGATAGCTGAAAATGGCATCGAAGAAGCTTTTCCTTTTGAGCTGTAGCTTGCTCATCTGGCGGGATATGTCTTTTTGATAGGCGGTCTCGCCCAGCTCCTCAAAGATGGCGATGGACTGCTCGTATGCCTCTACCGCACGCTCCTCGTCGTCCTGGCGAGCGTACATCATGCCCAGATTGCCCAGAAGCTTGCCTTTGTTGAGCCGATCGCCCGTTTCTTCGCAAATGCTCAAGGCTTCGTCCAGGAACCGTTGGGCGTCGTCCCAGCGCTCCAGCTCGACGCAGACCACGCCCATACTGCCCAGGGCCTCGATCTCTCCCTCCCGGTGGCCCGCTTGGGCCGAAAGATTCCGCGCTTGCTCGAATGACTCCAGCGCTTCCTCGTACTCACCGGCGCGGTAGGCGTCTATGCCCTGCTCCAGCATGTCGCTTGCTTTGGTTTCCTGTGCCATAGAACCTCCTAATTATATTGTGCCATGCGTGGCTGCCCCGCCGTTCTCAGGGGACAGTGGCACGCGCAAGATCACCTTGGTCCCAGATTTGGGAGGCTTTCTCGAGGATTGAATTTCCACCTGACCGTTGAGCAACTCGGCACGCTCTCTCATGGTGAGCAGCCCGATGCTGCCCCGTTGGTCGTAGCCTGCTTGCACCGTTTGATAATCGAAACCGCGCCCATTGTCCTCGACGACCACCACCAGCCAGTCGTCCTCGTGCGAAAGACGGAGCCACACGTCTCTGGGGGCGGCGTGTTTCTTGGCGTTGTTCAGCGCCTCCTGGACGATGGCGAACACCGTGCCGGCAACCGAACTGTTCAAATCGGGGAGATTGCGCGCTGCCTGCAAGTGAAGGGCAAATGACTCGCTGCCCTCTAACTGATGCACGTAGGACTCCAGGGCGGGTACCAGCCCCTGCGTTTCGAGAATGAGCGGGCGGAGTTCGAATAGCGCCAGGCGCGCCTCCTGGGTCGCCTGGCGAGTGAGATCGCGCAAGGCCTCGAGCTCCGACCTGGCTGCCTCTGGCTTGAACTCCAACAAGCGCTCCAGGTGGTCGATTCCCATGGAGATGGCCGACAGGAACTGGACTATGCCGTCGTGGAGATTGCGCGCCACCTGGCGCCGCACATTTTCCTGGGCCTGGATGATCCGATCCTTCTCGTCCCGCAGGCTCTGGTAGAGGTGATTATTCTCGATAGCGATCGCCGCTTGGCTGGCGGTGGTGATCATCAAGCTCATATCTTCCGCGTCAAAGCTGGCCTGGCTGCGCTTGTTCAGGACTTCCAGGACGGCAATGGTTTTGCCCCGGGTCTGCACCGGCACACACACCGCCGACTGCGTCTTGAATCCGGTCCAATCGTCCATTCTGGAGCAAAAGCGAGGGTCTTGGCGTACGTCGTTGACGACTATCGGCTTGCCGTTCGTGGCTACCCAGCCGGCAATGCCCTCGCTCAGAGGCATGCGGCGGCCTAGCAGCATCCCGGCAGCTTCGCCATGTGTGTGGGCAAAGGCCAGTTCCTGCTTTTCCTGGTCGACCAGAAGAAACGATGAGGCGGACGCATTCAGAATCGCCGTGGCCAATTCCAGGGTATCGTCCAGGGCCTGATCCAGATCGAACGTGGAAGCCATCGCCTGGGCTACCTGGTAGAACAGGCCCAATTGGCTCATGCGCTGCTTGGTCAGCGCCATCTCAATGACCAACGCCATCGCCTGGCCAACGGTGCGCAGAAAGCGCACGAGCGAGTCGCGTTCTTCTCCTACAGGCAGGCGGTCTTTGGCGTAGATCAGGCTGATGGTACCGGTGACCTGCTGCCCATCGCGGATCAACGAGTAGACGGCGCGTTGGAGCGTATCCTGGACGGGCCGCCAGGCGAGGGAAGAGGCCTGCCGTTCAGCAACCAGCCACGGACCGGCAGCGATCCGTTCCTCGACGTTGGCTTCCCATCCGTCGAGATGCGCGATGGTGGCGCCGGAAAGCTCGCCGCCGCGCACGCGAAGTGGAACCCCCTTGATCAGGCACAGCGAACCGGCTGTGGCTCCGAAATCTTGGATCAAGATCGAGAGCGCTTCGGCTGCCACACTCGCTGGCTCCCGGCGTGCCAGTAGTGTGCCTAGTCTGTCTGTGGTGTCCGCTGCACCGGTCACGGTACTCCTCTACCTGTCGTGTCTCACGCGGGCCTTTTGAGCACCCAGGGGCCGTTTCCCATCTGCCAAGGCATTCGCTGTCCGGCAAACTGCGTCAATAGGTGATGTCCAGCAGAGTTTCTGCGATCTTGCGCAATTCGTCGGCTTTCAGGGCGCTGGCCAACATGGCAATGCGCAGATAGAGGGTGTTCGTGGGGTTCAGGATAAAGTCACGCATGTCGGGCGGCAGTTCGTCCAATCGCTCCAACACCCGCCGGCGCTCTTCTGCGGGGCTCAGAGGGATGGCGTCATCGTCCATGAACTGGGCTATCGTCTGCCCGCACCGCTCGGCGGCCATTTCCAGCTCAGACAGGGGTATCTCGCGCGCTCCCTGCTCGTACTGCGAAATCATATAGGGCGAGCAGTCCAGGGCCTTGCCCATCTCTCGCATCGACAAATCGGCATCCTGGCGGACCTGGCGCAGGCGAACGGCCAGCATCTTGCGGCGAAGCAACATGATCTGGTCCAGCGGCATGGGCTCCGCTTCTTGCTTTTCCGGTACCGGATAGCTATCATCCCACAGGCTGGCTACCGGCACGTCGAACAGCAGGGCCAGCGACTCTAACTGGGGCAACGAGAAACCCTTTTTGCCCTGTTCGTAGCGGCGGAATGCAGACGGGGCGACGCCCAGGAATTGGGCGCACTCTTGCTGGGTCGTGCCCGCCTTGACTCGCGCGCGCTTGACCAAAACTCCGATGATCTTGTTGCGGATGGCTATGGTTTGTGACGCGTCCATCGACCTTTTCCTCCTACGAGTCAAGAGGACGAAACGGCATGCATGATATGAAACCTATGCTATTATAGCACAATCGTGCCTTCTCGACAACATTTAGCGCGTTGGTGATTACCCATAACCAGACTATTCAGAGGCTTGATGGCCCGCCCTGGCAAGCGGACGCATCGAGCGCGGACGCTTTTCAGTACACTGGAGGTGTGGTATACTTGCGCCATGCGCGCTCCTGAGTGGTTGCGGACAATCCGTGCCAGCGCGGTCAAGATGGTTGGGAACCGCTTTCTCGTGGTTCTGCTGCTGACCCTGCTGGCGCTTGGTCTGCGCCTGATCCGTCTCACGTACCAGCCACTGTGGTGGGATGAAGGCTGGAGCCTCTATTTTGCCACGACCGACGTCGGTCATATGCTCGAACTGACGGCGGTGGACATCCACCCGCCCCTCTATTACCTCCTTTTGCACTTTTGGATCCGCTTGTTCGGCCCGGGCGTGATTTCGGTGCGACTGCTTTCGGTGCTGATCGGCACGGCGACGATCCCGCTGTTCTACACTATGAGGCATCGACTTTCGGGGGATAGAGTCGTGCTGCTGGCAGCTTTCCTCCTGGCGATCTCGCCGTTCCACATCTACTATTCGCAAGAAGTGCGGATGTACGGGCTGGTGACCCTGTTCGGCGTGGCGGCCCTCGTCTCTACGATCCAATGGGAGAAGGGAAACGAAACCGGGCGGATCGGGCCGTGGGCCGGCTATGTTCTGGCAGCCACGGCGGCGCTCTATACGGCCTACTATGCGGCGTTTTTGCTCCTGGCGCTGAACCTGTATGTGCTGATCCGGTGGCTGCGCGCCAAGCGTCCTCTCCGCAAGTTGGCTGCATGGCTTGGGGGGCAGCTTGCGGTGTTCCTTCTGTTCCTGCCCTGGTTGTGGTACGCGGGCCCGAAGCTGCTGACCTACGTCCGCTTCAAGGTCAGTGTGGAGGGAGATGCATCGCTTGGACCCTTTACCTACGTGGCGCGCCACCTGGCGGCCTTTACCTGGGGGCATGCCGAGGGCTTTCTGGCTGCGTGGTGGTGGGTGGGCTTGTTGCCCCTGGTCGCTCTCCTGGTGGCGCTCGGTTTTGTCCTCTGGCGGCGACGTTCCGACGGCGTTGGTGATGGAAGCCGCCACCAGCCAACCGGCGATGCGCGTTCCGCGACCTATTCGCACCCGGACCCTGCGCTACCGTTCATCGTACTCGCCGTCAACCTGGCCTGTGGCTTCGCGGTCAATCTCGCGCTGCCCTTCAACCCGCCCCGCAGCGAGCGCTTGCTGCTGCTGACCCTGCCCGCGTACTTGATGCTGTTTGCCATGGGGCTGCTCGCATTGGCGCGCTACCGCCGCCGGCTGGCAGCGGCAACCTTCAGCCTGTTTGTGGTCGCGGCGTTACTATCCCTGGGGGCCTTCTACACCGTCCCGCGCTATCCCGAAGATGACTACCGGCCCCTGGTCGAGCGGGTGCGCGTGCTGGGTTTGCCGAGCGATGCCGTCCTGTGCGTCCATCCCTGGCAGGTGGGCTATTTCGAGGCGTATATCCCCGACGACGACGCGCGACCCACGCTGGTGCTCACCCCGCGCGAGGTGCTTCCGCGCGAGCGCCAGCTCTGGGCCGACGATCCGGCGCTGATGGAGACGGATCTGGCCCGCCTGCTGGCGGAGCACGGGCGGATCTGGTTCCCCGATCACCGGGCGATGGGCCGCGTGCTGGAAGAGGAGATCGAAGGCTACCTGGTGGAGCACGCCTATCCGGTGCTCGATGAGTGGTACGGCGAGAACACGGTCCTGTCCCTCTTTGCAGCGGGCGAGCCGGAAGCCCAACCGGTCACGGCCCAGTTCGGTGACTGGCTGGCGCTGGAGGGCACCGCCCTGAGCCCCGGTCCCCTGGAGGCCGGCTGGGGTGTTGCCGCCGTGGACCTGGCCTGGCAGCTTGCGGCGCAACCGGCCGAGGACTATGCGGTGGGCCTGCGCCTGGTGGGGCCGGCGGGGTACATCTGGGCGCAGCGGGACGCCACGCCCGGCGGCGGCCTGGAACCGTTTGCCGAGTGGCCTGTGGGCGAGACACAGATCGACCACCATGGCCTGCTGGTGCCCGCCGGCACGCCGCCGGGCGAGTACACGCTCACCGTGCGCGTCTATCGTAGCCGGGACCTCGACGTGCTGCCGGTGACGTTTGTGGGCGGCAGCGGCGGCGAGGTGGCGCTGGGCCGCGTGCGCGTGACCCGCCCCGAGACGCCACCGCCGGTGGAGGGGCTGGACTTTGCCCAGCCCCTTCAGGTTGATTTCGACGACCGGCTGCGGCTGGTGGGCGCCAACGTTCCCGCTGAAACCGTGTCGTTCCTGCCCGGCGAGACAGTGCCGGTGGACCTGTTCTGGCAGGCGCAGGCCGATCCGGGCCAGGACTATTACCCCCGGCTGCGGCTTTTGGACGCGCAAGGCGCTGTGGTTGCCGAGCTGGTTGAAAAGCCGGTGGCCGGCACCTATCCCAGCGCCTGGTGGCGGGCCGGCGAACTGGTGCGCGATCCGCACGAGCTGCCGATCCCGGCCACGGTCCCCCCGGGGAGCTACCGCCTGACACTGAGTTTGATGCGCGCTGATGGCAGCGAGGCTGAGGCCGCCCGCGGGCAGACGGAGGTGGACCTGGGTCAGATCCAGGTTGAGGGGCGCGAGTACAACTTTGAGCCAACGGAGCCGGAGCACGCGCAGGTGGCGCAGTTCGGACCGAGCGTGGAGATGATTGGCTACGATCTGCGGGAGGTGGTGCGGGCTCCCGGTTCGCCGCTGGAGGTGACGCTGCACTGGCACGCCCTGGAGACGCCCGACCGTGCCTACTACACCTTCGTCCACCTGCTCGACGCGGACGGAACGATCCTCGCCCAAGATGACGGGCCGCCGGGCGGGGGCGAAGTCCCGATGATGGGTTGGCTGCCCGGCGAGTACCTGACCGACGCCCGCTCGCTGCGCCTGCCGCCTGGGTTGGCCGATGGGGAGTATACCCTGGGCGTTGGCTTTTACGATCCGGTCACCGGGCAGCGGCTCGGCGACCGCGTGATCCTCGACACGGCTGTAGTTGTCAGCACCGGGGAGGGCTGACGGTGACCCTGGTGGCGCGCTGCGCCCGATGAACGCGAAGAAGGACTCGACTCAGACACGCACCTACTGACGAAAGGACGGACCGATGAGTGACAACGACCGACTGACCATCTCCAACGTGCGCGAGCGGATGATCGGCCTGGATGCCCAGGTGCCCCTGCTAGACGGCTCCCACCGGCAGTACGTCAACTTTGACAATGCTGCCAGCACGCCCGCCCTGAAACCGGTGTTCAACAAGGTCAACGAATTCATGGCCTGGTATTCGAGCGTGCACCGCGGCACCGGCTTCAAGAGCCAGATCGCCACCGAGGCCTATGACCTGGCGCACGATATCGTGGGCTGCTTTGTGAGCGCCAACCTGGAGACCAATACGGTCATTTTCGGCAAGAACACCACCGAGGCGATCAACAAGCTGGCGCGGCGCTTCCCGCTGGAACCCGGCGACGTGGTCGTCTGCTCGCTCATGGAGCACCATTCCAACGACCTGCCCTGGCGGTTTCAATCCCATCTCGTCCACGCCGGCGTTCACGACGACGGTTCGCTGGACGAGGAGGACTTGGACCGGCTGTTGGAGCAGTACCGTGACAAGGTCAAGCTGGTCGCCATCAGTGGGGCATCGAACGTGACGGGCAATATCAACCCCATCCACCGCCTGGCGGAGAAGGCGCACGCTGCCGGGGCCAAGATCCTGGTGGACGCGGCTCAATTGGCCCCCCACCGGGCGATCGATATGCGCCCCGACGACGCGCCGGACCACCTCGATTTCGTGGCGATTTCGGCGCACAAGATGTACGCGCCCTATGGCACCGGCGCGCTCATCGGCCCTACCGCGATCTTTGCCGAGGGGACGCCCGACATGGTGGGCGGCGGCACCGTGGACATTGTCACCGTGGACGATGTGCGCTGGGGTGGTCCGCCCGATCGGGATGAAGCGGGCAGTCCCAACGTGGTGGGGGCGGTCGCTCTGGCGCAAGCAATCCTCAGCCTGGAAGAGATCGGCATGGACGCGCTGGCTCAGCACGAGGCGGAGCTGACCGCTCACGCCTTGCGGGGCCTGGAAGGGATCGACGGTGTAGAGGTGTATGGCAAGACGGACCCCGACCGGGCCGCGGAGCGGGTGGGGGTCATTCCGTTCAACGTGGTCGGCACCGATCATTATAAGGTGGCGGCGGCGCTCAGCTTTGAGGGCGGCATCGCGGTGCGAAACGGCTGCTTTTGCGCCCATCCCTACATCCTGCGGCTGCTGGAGGTCTCTGGCAAGGAGGCGCTGCGCCACCAACAGGACATCGTCAACGGCTCGCGGGTGGGCCTGCCCGGCCTGGTACGCATCAGCTTTGGCTGTTATAACACCGTGGAAGAAGTGGACCACGCCCTCGATGTGCTGGCGCAGATTGCGGCGGGCGAACTTGAAGGGGATTATGTACAGGACACGGTCTCGGGCGCCTACTGGCCCCGAGGCTACGAGCCCGATTACAACCAGTACTTTTACCTGCGGCCCGGCTTGTCGTCCCACCGCGAGAGGCCGGCGATGCCCCGCTGCGGGATGTAGGAGGGCCTGGCGGCAGAGAAGCGAGCAGTACTAGAGCCTATTACGATCTCTACCATGAACGTGAGGAACCGATGCGCCCACAGCATGGCTTGGGCTACGAAATGCAGTCCTGCCACCAGCCTACAGTCCAAGTGCACTACGGATCATTGAATAGAGCACGAACGTGCTCTGTGCCGATGCCCCGCGGTGAATCAGGCGCCAACTTCCAATGAACAGAAGACACAGCAACCAGATCGCTATGTTTGGAAGACCGAGGCGAAAGCGTAGGGGCTCATTGTTGTGCTCTTGGGTTGCCATGAGCGTCAGCAATGTCAAGCATACAACGTGAATGTGAATGAGCCGACCATAGTCAGCAACGATCCACAATAGGGGTAGGCTGGCTACCAATGCAGAACCTATGCATACGGCTAACCAGAACCCTACGTGTGTGCCATCCAGGGACTCCCTGAACTCTCCCGTTCGGATTTTGAGGACTAGTGGTGTGAAACTGAGTATAGCGGAAGCGCCATACACCAGTAGGGTCGGGGGTGGATTGGATTCTAGGACAAATGCATGTGCGCTGGCCAAGTTCTTGGCCAGGAATGTAATCGCTCCCGGCAAGATGCCAGGCGAGAGGCAATCTACCGGGGCACTTGTCTTGAGAGACTCACAGATAGCGCTGACGGTTTGCTGACTCCCTTGGCCAAGAGTCGCGACAGCAACCACAAGTATCGCTGCTGGTGTCATGAACAATATTGCTCTTCTTGTCGCAACCCCGAACCCCCTCTCGTGGATGATGAAAGGGCAGAGCAGATATGGCAGG
>Ga0316579_10000845_pt1 | contig 10602 bp, 8 predicted proteins | sample J5NA_2_FD_203074 | JGI IMG/M metagenome (GOLD analysis project Ga0316579, IMG submission 203074) | Rhizosphere microbial communities from salt marsh grasses in Alabama, United States - J5-7_160517rDrA | ecosystem: Host-associated > Plants > Roots > Rhizosphere | place: USA: Alabama | collected...
GCCACGGAGAACGCCGTCCAGGCCAACGTCGTCGCCGCCGGGTACGCCACCCGGAGCGTCGCCGGCCCGTTCACCGCGGGGGCCCGGATCTCGCTGCAGGCCACGACGGGGTGCTGCGCCACGGAGTACCTCCGGCGCTCCACCGGCTCCGACGACGTGCGCATCGCCCGGATCACCGCGAGCAGTCCCGCAACGGACAAGGCCGACGCGACGTGGATCGTCCGGCCCGGGCTCGCCGACGGCTCGTGCGTGTCCTTCGAGTCCGCGAACGCCTCCGGCCGGTACCTGAGGCACTACGACTACCGGATCCGCCTCGACGCGAACGACGGCAGCTCCCTCTTCGGCCGGGACGCCACGTTCTGCCCGACGGCAGGCAACAGCGGCCAGGGACACTCGCTGCGGTCGTCGAACTACACCACCCGGTACCTGAGGCACTACGACCACGCCGTCTACATCGCCAGCAACGGCGGATCCGGATCCTGGGACGCCACCGCCCACTGGGCGGACGACACGAGCTGGCTCGCCGTCGGCCCCTGGTCCTGAGCCCCGCCCCGTGATCGCGGGACGCCCGCCCGGTGCGGTGCGATCAGGACAAGGGGGACTCCTGACGGCAGGTCGCAGGTCTCACGCCGCATGTCGTCGATGTCCGACGCACAGCCTCGGCTGAGAAGCGCCCGGCGCAAGCCCCTGATCAGTTCAGGATCCGACTCAGCCGTTCGATGATGCTCAGGCCAGTGGCCACAATCTGGGTGAGGAGCAGTACGGGACCTGACCCCGGATCATGGAAACGCTGAATCCAGCACGTTGCTGGGGAAGCGAGATGATCCGTCTCATGGCCCGTAAGAACTACTCCGATGAGTTCCGTCGGCAGGCCGTCGATCTGTACGAGTCCACTCCACGCGGAGCACTAGGAACCCACGGCCAGGGACAGGCGTTGCAGGGAACCGTCAGCTCTCAGGATCGACTGGTGCAGATCCTGCAACGATCGGCAGGGGCGCACCCCGAGTTCACGGTCCAGGGTGTCCCACGCGGCCATGTAGACCCGCAGGGCCTCCGCCTGGCGGTCGGAGCGGTACAGCGCGAGCATGAGCTGCCGGTAGAACGACTCGCGGAACGGATGCTCCGCGGTCAGGGCGAAGAGCTCCCCGACGAGCTCGCGGTGCCGGCCCAGCTCCAGCGCGGCGTCCATGCGCATCTCCAGGCACTCCAGCCTGGTCTCCATCAGCCACGTCGCCAGGACCTCCGTCAGGGGGCCGCGTTTGACACCGTCCAGGACGGGACCCCGCCACAGATCGAGGGCCGAACCGCACAGGAGTTCGGCCACGTCGTGGCGGCCGTCCCGCACGCATTCCCTGGCCTTCTGCACCAGGGACCGGAACTCGCACCAGTCCGTCCTGCCCTCATCGAGGGCCAGCAGGTAGCCGGGGGGTCTGGTACGGATCGGGCTGGTCCGCCGATCGGGGCCGCTCAACAGCTTGCGCAGCTGGGAGACGTAGACGTGGACGCTCGCGAGCGCCCGCCGGGGCGCGTTCTCCCCCCAGATCTCGTCGATCAGTTGGTCGGTGCGGACGACCTGTCCGGGGCGGGTCAGCAGGGTGACGAGGAGGACCTCCATCTTGGAGGCGCTGATCCTGATCTCACGGTTCCCGTCCAGGACGCGGAAGGGGCCCAGGAGCTCATACCTCACCGAACCGGCTCCGCGCCTGCGCGGGCACGGCACCATCGGATGCACGGACAATTGCCGTCGGACCACTGCATGTGCTCTCCCCCATGGCCTGAGAGCGTCTGGTGATCAGACCCGTCCCGTGAGCCGACAGGTTGTGATCATGTCTGCGAGCCGACGGCGGCCTGTGCGCCGATCCTAGGAAGTGAAAGTTGCCGCTGGACACCCCATGGTCCCCCTGTCCTGGGCCGACCACCCCTACGTGCTCGCCCGGAACGGGACGATGCGCACGGGAATACGTAAAGACTGTTAACAAATAACATACTTCTGTAGGGTGACGTCCTCTGTGAGTCCGGTGGGCCCGGACCGGACGTGATCGTGCGCAGCGCTCCCATGCCCTTCGTCATGCCGCTCGAGGAGGAGCCATGACCATCACCCGTCCACGTCACCCGGTCCGGTCCGGCCGTCGTTCCCTCGCGGCGGGGGCGGGGCTGTCCGCGGCAGCGATGCTGCTGGCGGCGGTGCCCTCCCTGCCGGCGCGTGCCGCGCCCTTCGTGGGGACGGTCGGGACGTCCCCGGCCGCTTCGGGGATCGATCTCGAACAGCGCGTGGACAACCCCTTCGCGGGATCCGTGGGGTACGTCGACCCGGAGTGGTCCGCCCTGGCGGCCGAGTACCCGCGGGGCGAATCGATAGCCAGGACCCCGACGGCGATCTGGCTGGACGACGTCGACTCCATCGCCGGTCCCATCGACGGCCCCGGCACCGACGGCACCGCCGAACCGCTCACCTACCGGATCATGTCCCTGCGCCAGCACCTTGACCGGGCTCTGGTGCAGCAGAAGGAAGCCGGGGGCGTCCCCCTGACCGTCCAGGTGGTCCTGCACGACCTGCCGGGACGTGATTGCTGGAGATCCGATCAGCACGGCGAGATGGCCCAGGACCGGATCGACCGGTACCGCAGCCTGTACATCGACCGCATCTGGAGGATCCTGGCGGTCCCGGCGTTCCGTTCCCTGCGGATCGCGGTCGTCGTGGAGCCCATGGCGCTGCCGAGCCTGGTCGCGGGGACGGGCTCCGGACACCTCTCCGACGCCTGCCGGAGGATGCTCGAGAACGGGAACTACGTCGAGGGGATCCAGTACGCCCTCGACGTCCTGGGCCAGTACTCGAACGTCTACCTCTACCTCGACCTGGCGCACCACGGATTCATCGGATGGCAGGACACCCTCGAACCCACCCTGGACCTGGTCGCGAAGACGGTCAGGGAAACGAAGCGGGGGCCGGCGGGGGTGACGGGTTTCACGGTCAACGTCGCCAACTACGGCGCGACCGTCGAACCGTTCTACACGGTCGACAACACCGTCGCGGGAACCTCGGTGCGCGCGTCGAGGTGGGTGGACTGGAACTGGGAGGTGGACGAGCAGCCCTTCGCCCTGGGGGCGAGGGCGCGTCTGATCACCCACGGGTTCCCCCCCACCATCGGGATGGTCATCGACACCTCGCGGAACGGATGGGGAGGCGCCGACCGGCCGACCGGTCCCAGCGCCTCCCAGGACGTGAACACCTTCGTCGACGGGTCCCGGACCGATCGCAGGCACTCGGCGACCTACGGCTGGTGCAACCAGGAGAAGGCCGGACTGGGCGCGCGGCCGACCGCCTCCCCCGTCCCGGGGATCGACGCCTACGCCTGGATCAAACCCCCGGGCGAGTCGGACGGTTCGTACCCGTCGAACCACGCAGCAGGGCTGCTCGGCACGATGTGCGACCCGGACCCCGCGTCCTCGCGAAGCCCCGTGCGCAGCGGCGCGATGCCCGAGGCGCCACGGTACGGCGAGTGGTTCGGTGCCCACTTCGTCAGGCTCCTGGAGAACGCCTATCCCAGACTGTGAGCCGGCAGGGCGCGGTCCGGTGGGTCGGGGGCGACCCACCGGACCGCGCCCTGCGTCGGGGACCGTCCCGCACCGTGCCCGCGGCCCGGGACCGTCGGCACGCGATCGTGCGGCCGCGGCGCGGACGCCTGCCCTCTCCCGGACACGACGCTCCCGGGGACTCCCCCACCGTTGTGGACCGTCGGCAACGACTTGCCAGATCACGATCGGCCGGTGCATCGTTGCGGGCATGAACAACAGCCGCGTGCTCCGGCGCCACATCGACTTCGGTCATGTGTCCAGTGCGGCGTGTTGTTGTCCCGACGCCTGATCCTGCTCGGCACCGCGGGCGGGTCCGTGACGGCCCGCGCCGCCCGGAGGACGGGGGCCGGCGTTCTGGGCACTCGGACAGGCCTCTGACCTGTCCCGGCTCCGACGGCCGACGCCGGTGGTCACCGCGGACAGGCCCTTCCCCCGGCGTTCTCACGGCACGGGCCCTCCCACGACGTGCGCGCGGTGTCCCACGGACGACCCGCTGCCGGATCGGCAGCGGCGCGATCGGTACGCCCCTCAGACCGAACAACCGGAACGAGTACGCCCGTGCATTATCACGACAGCATTCTCGAACTTGTCGGAAACACTCCCCTGGTCCGCCTGCACGGCGTGACCGAGGGGATCGAGGCGACGGTCCTCGCCAAGGTCGAATACCTCAATCCCGGGGGCAGCATCAAGGACAGGATCGCGACCAGGATCCTCCAGGAGGCCGAGCGATCGGGCCACCTGGTCCCCGGAGGGACGATTGTCGAGCCGACCAGCGGGAACACCGGGGTCGGCCTGGCCATCGCCGCGCAGCGCCGCGGCTACCGGTGCGTCTTCGTCGTCCCGGACAAGGTCGGCCCGGACAAGCAGGACGTGCTGCGGGCCTACGGCGCGCGGGTCGTCGTCTGCCCAACGGCCGTCCCCCTGGACGATCCCCGGTCGTACTACTCGGTCTCCGACCGCCTGGTTCGCGAGATCCCCGGGGCCTTCAAACCCGATCAGTACTCCAACCCGGCCAACCCGCGCTCGCACTACGAGACCACGGGTCCGGAGATCTGGCACCAGACCGAGGGACGGATCAGCCACCTGGTCGCGGGGGTCGGCACCGGAGGCACGATCAGCGGGACCGGGACCTATCTCAAGGAGGCGTCCGGCGGGCGGGTCCGGGTGATCGGCGTGGATCCCGTCGGGTCGGTCTACTCCGGGGGGAGCGGGCGCCCGTACCTCGTCGAGGGCGTCGGGAAGGACTTCTGGCCCCGGACGTTCGACAAGGACGTGTGCGACGAGATCCTCACGGTGTCCGACGCCGAGTCGTTCGATCAGGCCCGCAGGCTGGCCCGCGAGGACGGGCTCCTGGTCGGCGGATCGTGCGGGATGGCGGTCGTGGCGGCCCTCAGGGTGGCCCGGCGGGCCGGTGCCGGTGCCGTCGTGGTCGTGATGCTGCCCGACGGCGGCCGGGGGTACCTGTCCACCGTCTTCAACGACGACTGGATGGCCAGGAACGGCTTCCTCGACCGCGCGGGCGACGGCGTCACGGCGGCGCGGGCGCTCGCAGGCTCGGGGAAGGACCTGTCCGGCTGACGCGCCGGGACCTGCCGGTTCCCTCGGACCGCCTCAGGGACGGCGCGGGTGCGGTCCCGGGCCGTCCACCGGCACCGCACCGGCCGGACGAACGATCCCTGGGCCGTCCAGGCGGGTCGGACCGTCGCCGTCCCACCACAGGGGCGTTCCCAACAGTTCGGCCAGGTCCTGATTGCAGCGTGCGAACACCGGCGCGAGCCGTTCGCGCACGGGAGCGGGTACGGCGGGTCTGTCGGCATGCGCGTGGTGGCGTCCGAAACGCTCCGGGGCGAACCGGTCCAGGCCGAGGAAGTCCGTGACGGCGTCGAAGACCCGCTGCGGCTCGGCGTGGAAGTCCTCGCAACGCACGATCAGCATGCGCTCCGCCGGGACGTGGGTCCACCACCGTCGGACCTGGACGGCGTAGCGACCGCGGTCGACGTACGAGAAGTGCTCGTGCGCCGGGCACGGGGTGTGCGGATCCGCCAGCAGCGCTGCCTCCCGGCCCGCGAGGCGCCCGGGTTCCTCGGCCACCGCCTCCTCGAACGGCAGCTCCTCCACCCCGTTGCGAACCCGGTCCCAATGGTGCGACCAAGCACGTTCGACCGGATCCCTGAGCATGACCAGGAGCGCGGCCCCCGGGGCCTCCCGCGCCACCCACCGCGGGGAGAGCGGGTGGTACAGCAGGTAGGGCGCTGCGTCCCCGGCCAGGGGGCGGTGCGGCCCGAACGGCCTGCGCACGGGGAAATGGGAGCGGTACCAGGCGGAGGGAAGCCCGTGCCGCAGGTCGAAGTAGTGCGGGCTCTTCGCGCGCCGCCACCGGGGGAACAACGGTGCGACGTGCGGATGCCGCACCAGCGCGTGGTACAGCGTCGTCGTCCCGGCGCGCTTGGCCCCCAGCACCAGGAAGTCCGGGCCGGCACGCAACGGGCTCGTGAGCACGCCGAAGGCCCGCAGACCACCCCTGGCGGCGGCGAGGACCGGCCCGGGCACGCCCGAGAAACGGGACCGGCCCTCGAAGGCACGTTCCTCGGGCGGCCTCCCGTCCCGTACGGGGCCTGCGGCCGTCATTCCACCGCGGCGACCTCGCCGGGGACCTCGACCGCCGTCACCCCCTTCGGGGTGGCGTCGAAGACCGTGAGGCCACCGTTGGGCAGGACCCTGCGCCACTGGGGCCGGGGGCCGCCCACGGCGTGGCAGATCGTCAGGCGCACGGTCGCGGCGTGGGAGACGGCGGCCACAGAGCCCCCCGGGTGCAGGGAGGCCAGCAACCGCAGGGACAGCAGCATGCGCTGGGCCGCGAGGTCCAGCGACTCCCCCTGGGGAGTCGCGGCCCCCGGCGCGTAGTCCTGGTAGGCGGCGTACTCCCGGGGGTAACCGCGGGCCGCTTCCTGCGGGGTGAGACCGTCCCACCGGCCGCAGGCCAGATTCAGCAGCCCGGGAAGGTCCTGCACGACCGTGATCCCGGCGGCGTCGGCGATGACCCGGGCCGTGTCGCGAGCCCGGCGCAGCGGGCTGGCGTACACGGCATCCAGGCTGACCTCGCTCAGACGGCCCGCGACCGCCCACGCGTCCTGCCACCCGCCCTCGTCCAGGGGGATGTCGATCCGCCCCCGGTAGCGGTTCGTGCGGTTGAGCAGGGTCGTGCCGTGCCGTACGAGGTAGATCCTGCAGCGAGACGTCCCGTCGTCCATGTCAGCGACCCCTCATCCGCGACAACAGTGGACCTCATTGTAGATTGAAATGGTCCACTTGGGTGGGGTGTCGACCGGGGGTCCGGTCCACCGGGACGAGGGGACCACGATCTACTGGGGTGAGGGAACCCCGACCGGGAGGTCCCCGGCCAGCTCGACCTCGTCCGCGACGTCCGCCGGGGCACCGTTGCCCGCCCCGTCGGGTCCCGCGCCGACGGCGAGGGTCGTCGCCGTCCGGTGCGGTCTGAGCCACACCGTGCTGTCGCGTTCGAGACCGAGGGCGTCGGCCTGGGAACGGGTCAACTGCACCCACGGTTCACAACCGTCCGTGCGCAGCTCGGCCCTGACCTCGAAGCCGATCCGGTGCAGGCGCACGATCCGCGCGGGGACCGCCCCCGCGTCCGGGGCCGGCAGGACCTCGATGTCGTGCGGGCGCACCCACGCGCGACCGAGCCGTGTCACGGGGCCGAGGAAACCCATGACGAAATCGTTGGCCGGCCTGTCGTAGAGCTCGTCGGGCGTACCCACCTGTTCGATACGGCCCTCGTTGATGACGACGATCTCGTCGGCGACCTCGAGCGCCTCCTCCTGGTCGTGGGTGACGAAGATGGTGGTCACGTTGACCTCGTCGTGGAGGTTGCGCAGCCAGTCCCGCAATTCCTTGCGGACCTTGGCGTCGAGGGCCCCGAAGGGCTCGTCGAGCAGCAGGACCTCCGGCCGCACCGCCAGGGCCCTCGCCAACGCCATGCGCTGGCGCTGGCCACCGGACAGCTGGGAGGGCATCCGGTCAGCGAAGCTCTCCAGGTGCACCAGTTCGAGCAGCTCGTGCACGCGCTCGCGGATCTCGGCCTTCGGCCGCTTTCGGATCTCCAGGCCGAAGGCGACGTTCCGGTACACGGACAGGTGTTTGAAGGCGGCGTAGTGCTGGAAGACGAAGCCGACGCTGCGTTTCTGCGGTGGCAGCCAGGTCGCTTCCACGCCCTCGATGCTGACGGCACCCTCGTCGGGGTACTCCAGTCCCGCGATGATCCGCAACAGGGTGGACTTGCCGCCGCCGCTGGGCCCGAGGAGGGCCGTGAGCCGTCCGGTGGGAACGTCGAGACTCACGTCGTCGAGAGCGACGAAATCCCCGAACCTCTTGGTGATTCCGGTGACACCGATGCCCATCAGCTGTGCTCCTTCGGCCGCAACCAGGCGATGAGGACGATGAACAGGACCGCGACGAGCATGAGGACGAAGGCCGCCGTGAAGGCGGACTGCTCGGCGACGGCCCCGAACTCCTGATAACTGTCGTTGACGAACAGGGTCGGGGTCTGGGACTCGCCGGCGACGCTGCCGCTGACCACGCGGACCGCTCCGAACTCCCCGAGGCACCGGGCGAGACTGAGCACGACCCCGTAGGCCAGAGCCCACTTGATGGTCGGGAGGGTGATGCGCCAGAACCGCTGCAGGGCTCCGGCGCCCAGGGACTGCGCGGCCTGGTCCTGCTCGGTCCCGGCCTCCTGGAGCACCGGGACGACCTCCCGCACCACCAGGGGCAGGGAGACGATGACCGTGGCCAGCACGATACCGGGGGTCGCGAAGATGATCCGTACGCCCCAGCCCTCCAGGTGCTGCCCGAGCCAGCCCTGCCGTCCGTACACGAGGATGAGCGCGATGCCCACGACGACCGGGGAGATGGACACGGGCAGGTCGATGAGGGCGCCGAACAGCCGGCGCCCGGGGAACCGGTAGCGCACGAGCAGGACGGCCGCCCCGACCCCGAACACGGTGTTGAGGGCGACCGATACGGCCGAGACGACGACGCCCAGCCGGACCGCTGCCAGGAAGTCCGGGTCCGCGAGGGCGTCCAGTACGGGACCGGGGCCGTTGCCGAACGTGTGGTGCACCACGCTGATCACCGGAAGCGCGACGAGGGCGAGGACGTACCCCAGGGCGACGCAGCGGGTCAACAGGCGCGTCCTGCGCCCGCCGGGCCGCCTCGGGGACCCGGCCCGGTCTGTGCGGGAGGGCACGGCGTCCGCGCGGAGGGTCTCGAGGTCAGGCACGCCGGGTCACCGTCCTCTGGAGAAGGTCCAGCGTCACCAGGACGAGCACGGCGACGGCCAGCAGGACCGTCGCCACGGCCGCAGCTCCGGCGGTGTCCCCCTGCTCGATCCGTTTGAGGACGTAGGCGGAGGAGACCTCCGTCCTGCCGGTGAGGTTCGCCGAGATGAGGATGACCGATCCGTACTCCCCCAGCGCCCGGGCGAAGGCCAGGGCCGTGCCCGAGAGGACCGCGGGGGCGATCGTGGGCAGGACGATCCTGCGGAAGACCGTGAACCCGCCGGCCCCCAGGGAGGCGGCGGCCTCCTCGACGTCCCGGTCCATCTCCAGCAGGACGGGCTGCACCGACCGGACGACGAAGGGCAGCGTCACGAACAGCAGGGCAAGGACGACCCCCCGGCGGGTGCCGACCAGGTCGATCCCGAAGGGGCTCTGCGGGCCGTACAGGGAGATCAGGACGAGCCCAGCGACGATCGTCGGCAGGGCGAAGGGGATGTCGATGATCACTTCGACGAGCCGCTTGCCGGGGAAACGGTCCCTGACCAGGACCCAGGCGACGAGCGTTCCGAGGACCGCGTTGACGGCTGCGGCGAACAGGGCGGCCCCGACGCTCAGGCGCAGGGCCGCCTGGGCCTCCTGGGAGATCACCTCCTGCCAGAAACCGCCGACCCCCTCCTCGAGGGAGGTGACGGCGACCGCCGCGACGGGCAGTCCCACGAGCAGGGACAGCCACAGCACCCCGACACCGAGGCCGAGCGCTGAGGCCGGGGTCATCCGTCCGTCCGCAGCACCCCCGGCCCTCCTGCGGGGCAACCGGTCGACCGTCACGGTCATTTCCGCAGCTGGGTGACGAGGCCCGAATCCTCGTCGAAGAGCTCGTCGTCGACAACGGACCAGCCGCCCAGATCCTCGACCGTCGAGAGGTGCGCGACCGCCGGGAAGGGCTCGTCGGGATCGTTGGCGCCCTTCACCCCCGTCACGGTCACCGTGTCGTCCACGGGACGGAACCCCTTGCTGCCCAGGATCTGCTGCCCCTGCGGACCCCTGACGAAGGACAGGAAGCCCGAGGCCGCGGCCGGAGCGTTCTTCGTGACCGCCGCCGGGTTCTCGATGAGGAAGGTGGAGCCGGGCACGATGTAGTCCAGTTCGACCCCTGCGGCGCGGGCGGCGATCGCCTCGTTCTCGTAGGAGAGCATCACGTCACCGGTGCCCTTGACGAAGGAGTCCGTCGCTGTCCTGGCGCTCTCGTTCCAGCTGACGACGTTCTTCACGAATTTCGTCAGGTAGGCCTTTCCGGCGTTCTCGTCCTTCGCGGCACCCATGGCCTGGGAATAGGCTGCCATGAGGTTCCACTTGGCGGCCCCGGAGGTGCCGGGGTCGGGAGTGACGATCTTCAGTCCGGGTTTCACGAGATCGTCCCAGCCCTTGATCCCTTTCGGATTTCCCGGGCGTACCGTGATGACGACCACAGACCGCGAGACGATCCCCTTGTCGGGGCCGGAGTCCCAGGCCGGGTCGACGACCCCGGCCTTCACGACCTTCTCCATGTCCGGGGTCAGGGAGAACGCGACGACATCTGCCTTCTGCCCGGCGACGACGGCCCGGGCCTGTGCCCCGCTGGCGCCGAAGGATCCCTTGAACGTGGTGTCCTTCCCGGCGTCGGTCCCGGTGAACGCCGTGCTCAGTTCGCTGTAGGCGGTCTTGATCACGGAGAAGCCCACGACGTCGA
>Ga0316579_10000846_pt1 | contig 10601 bp, 10 predicted proteins | sample J5NA_2_FD_203074 | JGI IMG/M metagenome (GOLD analysis project Ga0316579, IMG submission 203074) | Rhizosphere microbial communities from salt marsh grasses in Alabama, United States - J5-7_160517rDrA | ecosystem: Host-associated > Plants > Roots > Rhizosphere | place: USA: Alabama | collected...
TGTCGGTGCGCCCGGTTAGGCTGCTTCCGGGCGGGGCCATCTCCGCCGGGCTATCCGCGCGACAGAATCGGGTAAGGTGAGGTCCGCGTTCCGCCGCTCACAGGCAGGACGCCAGGACCAAGGCCCCAGTTTCAGGGCATGAGGGGCAAGGCATGGCCATTCGTCAGCTGCCGCCGAACCTCATCAATCGCATTGCCGCGGGTGAGGTGGTCGAGCGGCCTGCAAGCGTCGTCAAGGAATTGGTGGAGAATGCGATCGACGCAGGCGCGTCCCGCATCGACGTAACCGTGAGCGCCGGTGGGCTCCACCTCATCCGTGTCGCCGATGACGGCTCGGGCATGGACGCGCGCGACCTGGAACTCGCGATCGAGCGTCATGCGACGTCGAAGCTGAAGGGCGAGGACCTTTCCCACATTCTCACGCTCGGCTTTCGGGGAGAAGCCCTGCCGTCCATCGGCGCCGTGGCCAGGCTCCGCATCACCAGCCGGGCCCGCGATGAGGCGGAGGCGTTCTGCATCGAGGTCGACGGCGGACGCAAGGCCCCGCTGAAGCCCGCGGCGCGCTCCGCCGGCACCGATGTCGAGGTGCGCGATCTTTTCTACGCTACGCCCGCACGCCTCAAATTCATGAAATCGGAACGCGCCGAGACGACCGCCATCACCGATGCGGTGAAGCGCCTGGCCATGGCCCATCCGGCGGTGGCGTTCTCGCTGTCCAATGGCGAGCGCAACACCCTGCGGATGGATGCCTGTCCGCCGGGATTGCTTGACCATGCCTTGTCGCGGCTCGGGCGCATCCTCGGCGCCGAATTCGTAGATGACGCGCTGCCGGTCTCGGCCACACGGGGCAATGTGCGGGTCGAGGGCTATGCTGGCCTCCCCACGCTTCATCGGCCGAATGGGCTCAGCATCTATCTGGTGGTCAACGGACGTCCCGTGCGCGACCGCCTGATCGCCGGCACGGTTCGGGCGGCCTACGGCGATCTCGTGCCGCGGGGACGCTATCCCATGGTCGCGCTGTTCGTTGACCTGCCGCCAGAGGAAGTGGATGTCAACGTGCATCCGGCCAAGACGGAGCTGCGGTTTCGCGACGCCAACGGCATCCGGTCGCTGCTGATCGGGGCCGTGCGGGAGGCCCTGTCGGAGGCCGGTCATCGCGCGACCGGTAGCCTCGCGCACGAAGCGTTGCAGCGCATGCGCCCGCCGGAGACGTACCCGACCTCCGAGGACGGCGCTGCTCGCATCTATCAGAGCCAGCCGCGCAGCTATCAAGGGCCGCAACGATCTTCCTACGTTCCGGCACGTGCGGCGGGATTTGCCGAACAGGCGCAGGCGCCGCTCGGAGGTGTCGGGGCGCCGTCGGCCGACATGCGGGGGGCGACCGCCGCCGACGAGCCCACGGAGACGTACCCGCTCGGCGCCGCGCGCGCCCAGGTCCAGGACACGTTCATCATTGCCCAAACCGGCGATGCGCTCGTCATTGTTGATCAGCACGCTGCCCATGAGCGCCTCGTCTATGAGGGCCTGAAGAGTGGCCTCGAGAACGGCGGCGTGGCGCGGCAGATACTGCTCATTCCCGACATCGTGGAGCTCGCGCCCGAGGCTGCCGACGCCCTGCTCGAGGTCTCGGACGAGCTGGAGCGGTTCGGTCTCGTGATCGAGAGCTTCGGTCCTCAGGCCCTCGCCGTCCGGGAAGTTCCGGCCTTACTCGGCACCTGCGATACGCGGACGCTCCTGACCGATCTGGCGGGGCTCCTCATGGAAGCGGAAGACGGGAGCGGTGCGCAGGCTTTGCGCGACCGCCTCGATCACGTGCTCTCCACTATGGCCTGTCACGGCAGCGTCCGCGCCGGCCGGCGCTTGTCGCCCGAGGAGATGAACGCGCTGCTGCGGGACATGGAGAAGACGCCGTTCTCCGGCCAATGCAATCACGGCCGCCCCACCTATGTGGAACTGAAGCTGGCCGACATCGAAAAGCTGTTTCAGCGCCGCTAGGCGCCTCTCACAGCTCGACGCGATTTTTGCCCCGGTGGCTCTCGACGCACGCCTTGAGTGCCGTCAGGGCATCGCCCGTCTCGGGGCGCTGAAGGACGAACTCCTTCTCCCGGATCGTAACGCGGAATTCCTTGCCCTCGCCGATCGCGTCGGCGAGCGGCCCGGCCGTGTCGAGCGGGATCAGCACGCCGTTGTCCGCTACGACGTCTGCGATGGCCGCGTAGGAGTCGTGCCCCTCGACATGCACCAGCACCGGCTTGTGTTGGCCTGGCTTCAAATGCAACGCCGGGTCGGCAACAATCATCCCGAGGTCGCTGCCATGAGTCAGGACGAAGCCAAGCGTGGTATGTTCGGGGTTGGGCAGCAGAATAGTGCAGTCGGTAAAGGTTCCCTCGCCGTTGAAGTTGGCGCGTCCCTTCCAGTCGCCGGTTTTGAACGTGTCCGCATCGGGCGAAGCGGCGGTGAGCGCCAACCCCAAGAACGCGATTGCCCATAGTCGCATCGTCATCTCCTTCAACGCTCGCGACGCGCAATCGCGATTTCGGTGTCGCCATAGCGCCGGCGGTCGATCTCCTCGAGGCCTTGCGGCCAGTCCGCGGGCTCGCCGGCCCGCTCTTCCAGAACAGCAACGGCATCCGGCGCAAGCCAGCCGCCATCGAGTGCGCTTTCCAGGGCACGCGTGCCCAATCCCTTGCCATAAGGCGCGTCGCAGAACACCAAGTCAAACGGGCTCATCGTGCCGACAGGCCCGAGCCGGGTCGCATCGCGCCGCCAGATCTTCGTGACGCCGGTAAGGCCGAGCGCTTCCACATTGCGGCGGATCGCGCCGCGCGCCCCGGCGTCTTCCTCGATGAAGAGACAATACCGGGCGCCGCGCGACAGGGCCTCCAGCCCCAACGCGCCCGAGCCTGAGAACAGGTCGAGGACGCGTATGTTCTCGAAGGCGATCTCCGGCGCGCCATGGGTGAGGACGTTGAACAGCGCCTCGCGTACCCGGTCGGTTGTCGGCCGGGTATTTAGGCCCTTGGGCGCATCGAGCGACTTGCCTTTGAAGCGTCCGGCGACGATGCGCATCAACTCTTCACGCCCAGCTCGCGGGCGAGCGTGGCGCCCAGCTGATCGGCGATCACCTTGCGCTTCACTTCGTCCACGGCGCCGGAAGGAAGATCGCCTAAGGAAAACGGGCCGAAGGAGGTGCGGATCAGCCGGTTCACGCTGAGCCCTAAATGCGCGGCGATGCGTTTCACCTCCCGGTTCTTACCCTCACGGAAGCCGATAAGCAGCCAGACATTGCTGCCTTGCGTTCGTTCGATCTTGGCTTCGATGGGTCCGTAGCGAACGCCGTCGATGGTGACGCCGCCCTCGAGGGCGTCGAGCGCGGTCTGGCTGACTTGGCCGTGCGCGCGCACCCGATAACGCCGGACCCAGCCCGTGCTCGGGAGCTCCAGGTGCCGGGCCAGGGCGCCGTCGGTCGTGAGCAGCAGCAGGCCTTCGGTATTGATATCGAGGCGTCCCACCGAAACCACGCGCGGCAGCGTGTCGGGTAGATTCGCGAAAACCGTGGGACGGCCTTGCGGATCCTTGTGGCTCGTGACGAGCCCCTTCGGCTTGTTGAACCGCCATAGGCGTGGTGCGTGTAGCGAGGGCAGGGGCTCCCCGTCCACCAGGATCGTATCCTCGCCGCTCACCACATGGGCGGGTGTCGTGAGGACCGTGCCGTTCACGCAGACGCGGCCCGCCTCGATCCATTTCTCCGCGTCGCGCCGGGAGCAAAGACCGGCATGGGCGATGGCTTTGGCGATGCGCATCGGCTCCAGGTCGCGCTTTGGCGGAGCGGGGCGCGTGCGCACCCGTTTCCGCGGTGCTTGACCGCCGGTCGCCCGTTCGTTCACCTTGGTTTTCATGACGGCGAAGCTTGCAGAAGATGGGGCCCCCGGCAAGCGCTCCCAACCGGCGCCCAAAGCGACCCCGATGGATTCGGCGCTCGAAGAAGCGCGCGCGGCGGCCGCTCGGGGCGAAGTGCCGGTCGGGGCCGTCGTTGTCGATGCGAACGGTTCGGTCTTGGCGCGGGCCGGCAACCGCACGCTGGAGCTGCGTGATCCCACGGCCCATGCGGAGATCATCGCCCTGCGGTCCGCGGCGGCGGCACTTGGCAGCGAGCGGCTGATCGACTGCGATCTCTATGTGACGCTCGAGCCCTGCGCGATGTGCGCGGGCGCGATTTCCTTCGCCCGTATCCGGCGGCTGTACTTCGGCGCGAGCGATCCCAAGGGCGGCGCCGTGGAGCACGGTCCGCGCTTCTTCAGCCAGCCCACATGCCATCATGCCCCCGAACTCTATGGGGGCATCGGCGAGACCGCCGCGTCGTCGCTCCTACGGGACTTCTTCGCCGCACGGCGCTGACAGTCCGGACGCGAGCACGGCTCAACGATTTTGGTGAGGGATGGCGCTAGCGATAAATGCGGCTAGCGATAGGGACGTGGCAGCGGGGCGTTCGGATTGTGCGGCCAATAACGCATGGGATACTGGTTCCGCTGGATCGCCTCGTTCTCGACATTGCCCCAGCTGTAGGGGACGAAACCGATATAGGACGACCAACCCTTCCGGCCCGGACCCTGGGCGTAATATGGGTAAACGGGCGTTCGGTCGCGTTTGAAGATTCTCTTGACCTGATGCACGTCGACGCCGGGTGCGTCTGGCCCCACGATCACACCGCCCATGGCGTTGGCGGGGGCGGACCAGGTCAGCAGCCAGAGATAGAAAAGAATCGCACCGACGCCCACGACACCGCAAAAAGTCTTCTTGGTGATGGGCGGATCGAATGTCATCGAGCGAGTCTCAGGTCCTGGTTCTGAATCTACTTGACTTGGAGATAATGACGTCATCGTGAAAAGACAACATTTCCCGGTGACAAAAGAAGGGCGAAACGGTGCCTGGCGCTCTTCTTAGGGGGTTACGGTGAATTTCTCCCTAATGCGCCGCCGGCAGACGAAGTGTCAGGCGCCACGTTTCAAAGCCCGCCAACCGATATCCCGGCGGCAGAATCCGCCGGGCCAGTCGATTGCATCCACCGCTTTATAGGCGCGGGTCTGAGCCTCGGCGATGTCCGCGCCGAGCGCCGTCACGCCGAGCACGCGGCCGCCGCTGGCGAGAATCCGGTCCCCGTCCCGTGACGTGCCCGCATGAAAGATCGCGGTGCGCGGATCGGCGCCCGCTGCATCGAGGCCCTTGATCTCCGTGCCCTTGTCGTAAGCGCCGGGATAGCCCTTCGCCGCCATCACCACGCAGAGCGCGGCATCGCTCTCCCAGTCCAGCGTCAGCCCTTCGAGCCGTCCTTCCGCCGTTGCGAGGAGGAGAGGCAACAGGTCCGACCTGAGCCGCATCATCAGGGGCTGCGCCTCCGGGTCCCCGAAGCGCACGTTGTATTCGATGAGCTTGGGCGCGCCGTCCTCGATCATCAGCCCCGCATAGAGCACGCCCTTGAACGGCATGCCCCGTGCCTTCATCGCCGCGACAGTCGGCAGGATGATCTCGTTCATGGTTCGGGCACACAGTTCCTCGGTCATGATGGGGGCGGGCGAGTAGGCGCCCATGCCGCCGGTATTGGGACCCTGGTCGCCGTCATGGACGCGCTTGTGGTCCTGCGCGGTCGCAAGCGGCATGGCGGTTGCCCCATCGACAAGGGCAAAGAAGCTCGCCTCTTCGCCGTTGAGAAACTCCTCAACAACCACTTCCGCGCCGGCGTCCCCGAAGGCGCCCTCGAAGCAAGCGTCGATGGCGGTATCGGCCTCGTCCCGGGTTTCTGCGATGACGACGCCTTTGCCGGCGGCAAGACCGTCGGCCTTGATCACGACCGGCATGTCTTGCTCTGCGAGATAGGCCTTGGCGGCGGCGGCGTCCGCGAAGCGTCCGTAGGCGGCGGTCGGGATGCCAAACTCGGCGCACAGATCCTTGGTGAAGCCTTTCGAGCCCTCGAGGGCCGAAGCGGCCTTCGAGGGGCCGAATACGGGGATCCCGCGCGCTTCCAGATGGTCCGCGAGCCCGGCCACCAGCGGGGCCTCGGGGCCAACGACCACCAACCCGATCTGCTTCTCCTCGCAAAACGTGGCGACGGCGTCGTGGGCGCTCACATCGAGAGCCACGCACTCGGCCGTCGCGGCGATGCCTGCGTTCCCAGGCGCACAATAAAGACTCTCGAGCAGCGGGCTCTGCGTCAGTTTCCATGCCAGCGCATGCTCGCGCCCGCCGCCGCCGATGAGAAGTACGTTCACGTCCGTCCTTGCTCCGCTTGTTCCGCCAACCGCGCGCCTGTATGCCCTATTGATAGGATCATGCAGACTGAAGACCGTCGCGCTCTTAGCACGGGAGCGCAGAAGATGAAAAAGTGACGCCCCAAATGGCACCCCGCAATCCACAGCCTGAACTCACCAACGTCACCGAGTACACGGTGTCGGAGCTGGCGTTCGAGTTGAAACGGACCGTGGAGGATGCCTACGGTCTCGTGCGGCTGCGCGGCGAGGTCTCTGGCTATCGGGGCCCGCATGCCTCCGGCCACTGCTATTTCCGGCTCAAGGACGAGAACGCGGCCATCGAGGCCGTGGTCTGGCGCGGCGTGTTCTCTCGGCTGAAGTTCAAACCGGAGGAAGGGTTGGAGATCGTCGCCAAGGGCAAGATCACCACCTATCCCGGCGGATCGAAATATCAGATCGTGATCGACGATCTGGAACCGGCCGGTGCGGGCGCGCTCATGGCGCTGCTGGAGCAGCGTAAGAAGCAACTCGCCGCCGAAGGCCTGTTCGACGAGGAGCGCAAACGAGCGTTGCCGTTTCTGCCGGACGTGATCGGCGTGGTGACCTCGCCCACGGGCGCCGTCATCCGCGACATTCTTCATCGCTTAAGCGACCGCTTCCCGTCCCACGTGATCGTGTGGCCCGTTCGGGTTCAAGGCGAAACTTGCGCGGCGGAGGTGGCTGCCGCCATCTCCGGCTTTAACGCGGGCGCCGCCACGGAAGGCATTCTTCCCGACCTCATCATCGTGGCGCGGGGCGGCGGCAGCCTGGAGGATCTGTGGGGTTTCAACGAGGAGATCGTCGCGCGGGCCGCGGCCGCGAGTGCTATCCCGCTGATCTCCGCCGTGGGCCACGAGACGGACTGGACCTTGATCGACCTCGTGGCGGATTACCGGGCGCCTACCCCGACCGCGGCGGCCGAGCGCGCAGTGCCGGTGCGCTCCGAACTCTTGAGCGCCGTGCAGACCTCGGGCGTCCGCATGGCCGGCATGATGCGCCGGACACTGGAGCATTGGCGCAGCCGCGTCACGGCTTCAGCCCGAGGTCTGCCCCGGCGCGAAGCGATCCTGGGTCTACCGCGCCAGCGGCTGGATTCGGCAAGCGGCCGCCTGCTTCAGTCCTTGCGGGCGAACACAAAGAGCCACCGCGCGGTTCTGGCGCGCACGGCTGCCGCCTTGCGGCCGGGGCTCGTCGCCCGCCAGGCCGCCACGGCGCGCGATGTTCTAAAACGTCTTGACCGGGACCGCGCTCGGGCAATTCAAGCCCGCGTGGAGCGCGCGCGGCAGCGGCTCGACGCCCAGGCAAAACTTTTGGGCACGCTCGGCTATCACAATGTCCTCGCGCGCGGCTTTGCACTCGTCCGCGATGGGACGGGCGCGATGGTGCGCAGCGCCGGTGCCGTTCAGGCGGGCGAAGCGCTCGACATTCAGTTCTCGGATGGCCATATCGGTGCTCAGGTGCCGGGCGATACCGCGGCGGAGCCTGCGGCGGCGAAGCCGAAAAGCCTAAAAAAGCCGAAGAGAACGACCAATCCCAAGCCGGATCCCGATGGTTCTCAGGGGAGCCTGCTGTAGTGCTGGCCAGGCCCATAGCCTAACGCTAAGCTGCCCGAAACGAGGAAGACCAAAGCTGTGATGAATCGCTTCGAACGTAATTTCGGCTTCAAGGGCGAGGCCAAGCTCCGCTTTCTGGATGGAGAGGTGCAGGTGATCACGCCGGGCGAGTTCGTCCGCTGCGCCGTGACCGGCCAGACCATTCCGCTCGACGAACTGCGGTATTGGAGCGTTGAGTTGCAGGAGCCCTATATCGATGCCGCGGCCTCGCTGAAGCGGGTGCGCGAAACGTCCGAGAAATTCTAGCTGGCAAGTTTCGAAGACGCGTTTTCGAACGTCTCCGCGAGCAACGCCTTTACCGCCTCTTCGTCGTCGAACGCAATGACGATCGGGAAGGGGCGCGAGCGTTTCTTCAGCTCGGCGACGGCGCTCTCTTCCTCATCGTCGTCATCCTCGGTCAGGCGCGCCCAGTCCTTCTCCGTCGTCACGAGCATCGCCTTCTTGGCTTCCGCCTCGTCGAGCAGGCGCCGTGCCTCTTTCTCCGTGAAGCGATGATGATCGCTGAAGCCGTGACTTGCGACGAGGCGGGCCCCGTTCGACTTCAGCGTTGCGAAGAATTTGGACGGTCGCGCGATGCCCGCAAAGCCGATCGTGGGTAGAACCGAGAGCCAGCGCGGATCGCAATTGGGCGCGATCTTCGCGCGCAAGGCAGGCTTGCCGGCCGCGTCGAACTTCTTGATGAGCGCATCGTCTTTCTTGCCCTCGCCGATGACGAGCAGCGCGTCGGCGTGCGGCATCTGGGCCGCGAGCGGCGCGCGCAAGGGACCCGCCGGAATGACCTTGCCGTTGCCGAGGCCAGAGCCGGCATCCACCACGATCAGCGAAAGATCTTTCGCGAGCCCCGGATTCTGAAACCCGTCATCCATGATGATGACGTCGGCGTCCGTCTGTTCGATGGCCTTGGCGCCTGCCGCCCTGTCGGCGGATACGAAGGTCGGGGCGGTCTCGGCCAGAAGCAGGGCTTCGTCACCGACCTCGGCGGCATCGTGCCCGGCGACCTGGACGGCCTCTTTGAGGCTGCCGCCATAGCCGCGTGTGAGGAAGGCGGGCGTTTTGCCCATGGCCTTGAGCAGCCCGGCTAGAGCAATCGCCGTCGGGGTCTTGCCGCCGCCGCCGGATGTGAAATTGCCGACGCAGATCACGGGCAATCGCGATCGGTATTCCGGATCCCGCGCCAGACGCGAGGCGGCGCTCCGCCCATAGAGCGCGGCGACCGGTGAGAGCAGGGCCGGCATGACCTTGGCGAGCGTGACCTTGGCGAAACTCCCGCGCTTGCCGTACCACCAGGAGGGTGTCTCAAGAGGCATGTTGCAGCGGCACCTTGTCCGGCAAATAGGCCTCGATCGCTTCAAGGGTCTTGGGCATCGCGCCGGTCATCGCGGCGACGCAGGCCTCGGCCCTCGCATGGAGTTCCTTGCGGGCCACCTCGTTCTGGAGCAGATCGAGCACCGCGTCGGCAAGGCTGTCGGCATCCTCGACCGTCTCGGCGCCACCTGCCTTCAGAAGATCCGCATACATCTCGCGGAAGTTATGCACGTGCGGTCCTGCCAATACGGCGGCGCCGAGCTTGATCGCCTCCACCGGGTTTTGGCCGCCGTGCTTGACGAGCGAACCACCCACGAAGGCAGCCGGCGCGAGCGCGTAAAACAGACCGAGCTCGCCGATCGTGTCCGCGACGTACACATCCGTATTGGCATCGATGCCGCCCCCATGGGAGCGTAACGTCACCTTCAGTCCGCGCGCCCGCAGCGCCTCGGCGATGGCGGCGCCGCGCTCGGGATGGCGGGGCACGATGATCGTGGCGATACCAGGCAGGACTTCTTTGATCTTGGCGTGCGCCGCCCCGACGATTTCGTCCTCGCCGGGATGGGTGCTGGCCGCGAGCCAAACAGGCCGGCCCCAGAACGCAGCCGACAGGTCCGCCTTCGCCGCCGGGTCCACGGGCGGCGGCGGTGCATCCGCCTTCAAGTTTCCGGCGGCATAGGATTTCGGCGCGCCCAGCTGCGCGATCTGCTCTGCCAGCCGGTCGTTCTGTGCGAGGACCAGGTCGAATGCCGAGAAGATCGGCCGACTCATGCCGGGGCGGCGCCGCCATCGCTTGTAGGATGCTCCCGACATGCGGGCGTTGATCAAGAGGAGCGGAATCCCCGTCGCTTTCGTCTCCAGCACGAGGTTCGGCCAGACCTCCGATTCCACCAGAACGGCAAGGTTGGGGCGCCAGTGGTCAAGAAAGCGCTTGAGGTAGCTGGTTCGATCGAGCGGAACGTATTGATGGATTGCGCCTTCGGGCAGCCGTGCGCGCGCATGGCGCGCCGAGGTCACCGTGGCTGTCGTTAGCAGAATGCGGATGTCCGGCCGCTCCTTCGCGATGTGCGCGATCAGTGGCAGCGCGGCGTTGGTTTCGCCCACGGACGCGGCGTGAAACCACACGAGGAAGCCCTCGGGACGCGGCGTGCTCGCGATCCCGTAGCGTTCCGGATGCCGGTCGCGCTCTTCCTTGCCCTTGCGCGTCCGCCACGCCAGCAACAGCGGGGCGACGGGCGCGGCAAGCCGCGTCGCCAGCCGGTAGGTCTTGAGCGCGGTGCCGGGCTTCGCCTTCTCCTCAGGGCTCAGCGGGTCGGCGTCGCCTGCGAGCGCGTAGGCGCGGGTCGTTGTCTCGGCGAGCGCCTGCTCGATAGCTCGGCGTCCTTCTTCGATCTCGGCCG
>Ga0316579_10000849_pt1 | contig 10593 bp, 8 predicted proteins | sample J5NA_2_FD_203074 | JGI IMG/M metagenome (GOLD analysis project Ga0316579, IMG submission 203074) | Rhizosphere microbial communities from salt marsh grasses in Alabama, United States - J5-7_160517rDrA | ecosystem: Host-associated > Plants > Roots > Rhizosphere | place: USA: Alabama | collected...
GGCGTCCATGCAGCAGATTGAGGATCATCTCCGGCAGCAGCAATGGCTTCAATGGCTCGCGAGGTTCCGGCAGCGTTGATACCAACTCCGGCAAACTGCTCCCAGCCACCAGTGGAAACATCCTGAAGCCCAGCAAGGCATATGAGACCTATCTGTGCCGCTTCATAGCGACTTGCTAACGGGTATGGTTTGCCAACCGAGGCGGGAATCGACTGTACTGTTGCATAGAAATTATCAGCCCTGCCCTGGCCAAAATCTGCCTGATAAGCGCCGGTAGTGTTTTGCCAGGAGAGAAGAGCCATTAAGGGAGAAATGCCATTCTTTACCCAGGGTCCCGTCGAGGCATAGAAGTTTTCTCCGGCGGCAGAGAGCGTTTGAACCGCAAGAGCGGTAGAGTTGGCATTTTCGCCAAAGCCCACACCGTATTCCCATCCGCCACTGGACAATTGGCTGTCAGCGAGGAAATCTAACCCATCAGCAACACTCACATCCGCGGTCGAACGGCCGCCTGCAAGAAGCGCCATTATGGCCATACTCGTGGTATCAGGGTTTTGGGCGGTTCCAAATCCGTCATCCCATGAGCCATCATCAGCCTGTAAATCTTCGAGCCACTGCAAAGCTTGCGCAGGCACCGGCTCGCCAACCTGCACCAAGGCATTGATAGATAAGGCTTGATTATAGGCCGTCGTATTGTTATAGGAGCCGGATACCTCGTACTGAGCGGTTAGTTGGGCTACGTAATCATGACCAACGAAATCACGGGCATTTAGATTCGCCGAAGCCAGGGCTATAATTACTTTAGCATTCGAGCCACCGCCAACGGTCGCGAAAGAAACCAGATCCGCAGCGTTGTCCTCTAAGTAATTTACGGCCGATTTTTGCGCGTTGAAATAAACTGCACCTGGGTTGTATCCCGTAGAAGAAATTGCGATCATGGCGTCCAGGGTGCTTTCTAAGGAAGATGACGGGAGCCCCGTCATAAAATCAGTACCAAAACCACCATCACTGCTCTGATTAACTTGATAGAGCCAGGTGACAGCAGCGGCAGCGGAATCACGTTGATCAGGAAAGAACACGGTCTGGCTGCTATCGATCCGAGCTGATACCGATGCGACCAAGGCTATCAGGATGAGGGACACCAGAAAGATCGAGAAGGATAATTTATATTGTTGTTTCATGTCAGGTTCTCCTATTGACCGGTTCAAGTTTTTGACCGGTTCAAGTTTGGCGCTATTCGTAACGCCTTCTGACCAGGACAGCTCCTTAATATTTTTAATCCCTGGAGAAGAATAAGAACTTAAGCATAAGCTCCTAGAAACAACAAAACCCGATGCATTGAGCATCGGGTTGGGTGATAACAGTTTATGCTGTCGTTCCCAACCCTTATCCACGAGAGCCGAAACGGATTGCATATCAGTCGGGCGGCCTGACTCTGAAGAACTCATCCTCTGAGGATTCTTCACTACAGTTGCGGGACAGTACTGGACTTCCACAGGTTTGTGGGCACCAGTTTCGCCGCGAGCTATAAATAATTACAGCTCGTTCCCTGCTATCCGGGGCAGGGAAATCTGAATGCATCGTTTGTTATTTAATTTTTAAAACCAATCACAGAATAAAGTTTATCACCGAGGAATTTGCCGGTCAAGCATGCTAAATGAACTGCTTTTTTACTTCCTGGCAGCGCTTTTCAGTTCGCCAATTGAAGTAATTCTTCATAGTAGAGAGCCTGCAAAACACAGCCAAGGTTCCATGAAAAAAGACTGGCGCATCAGGTGCGCCAGTCAAAATTCATTTATTAATCGAGAAGGCTTTGTCCCGTCATTTCTTCCGGCTGGGGGATGCCCATCAGTTCCAGGATAGTAGGAGAGACATCAGCCAGCTTGCCGCGAGGTTTCAAATTAATGTAGCCGTCTACACCGATAACAAACAAGGAAACAGGCTGAGTCGTATGGTAAGTATGTGGTTCGCCGGTCTCGAAGTCGATCATACGTTCGCAGTTTCCGTGATCAGCAGTGACAATGGCCACTCCCCCTTTCTCGACAATAGCCTCCACCAATTTCCCCGCACATTCATCGACTGTCTCAACCGCTTTTATCGCAGCCTCAAGCACACCGGTGTGCCCAACCATATCCGGATTGGCGAAGTTAACAAGGATGAAGTCATCATCATGTTCTTCTACGCGTTTAAGAAGTGCTTCCGTCAGGGGAAAAGCACTCATTTCCGGTTGTAGATCATACGTCGCTACTTTTGGTGAGGGTTCCAGATGGCGTTCTTCTCCTTCAAACGTACGCTCCTTTCCACCGTTAAAGAAATAAGTTACGTGAGCATATTTCTCTGTTTCAGCAGCATGGAACTGCTTCAAACCAAGATTACTCAACACCTCAGCCAGAGGATTGCAAATGTCCTGTTCCGGGAAAATGACAGGCGCAGTAAATTCATCTTCATAAGATGTCATGGTGATGATATTTAGATCAGGGATGAAATCCCGATAGAAGCCATCAAAATCTTCGAACATGAATGTGCGAACAATCTGGCGCATTCTATCAGCCCGGAAGTTATAGAAGATAAGCGTATCTCCCGGCTGCACGGTCACATCCCGATCTCCGGTATTTATGGCCACCGGGAGGATAAATTCATCAGTCACACCTTCGTCATAGGAAGCTTGCAAAGCCTCTGAAAGTGTATCGGCCGTACGGCCGTCTTCACCCTCGTGGTCGGCAATCACCCGGTAACCTTTCTCGGTACGTTCCCAGCGCCTATCGCGGTCCATGGTATAGTAACGGCCGCTTACCGAGGCGACTGTTCCAGGATGATCTGCCAGGTATTCTTCTAGTTTAGCGGCGAAGCGTATACCACTTTCAGGCGGTGTGTCACGGCCGTCTGTGATCACATGAATGACCGGATCAACACCTTCTTTGGCCGCCATCTCTAATATTGCATATAAGTGATTACTATGGCTGTGCACACCACCTTCGCCAAAAAGGCCGATGACGTGCACTTTACCCCCGGCGGCCTTTGCATCGTCTATCGCATTTGCTAAAACCTCATTGCCGAAAAAGCTCCCATCTCTAATGGCTAAGTTGATACGCGTCAGATCCTGGTAAACAATGCGCCCAGCACCTAAATTCAAGTGCCCAACTTCGGAATTCCCCATCTGCCCTTCGGGCAAACCAACCGCTTCTCCAGAGGCGTCGACAATCGATCTCTCCAGGGTTCGCATCCAACGATCGTAGTTAGGGGTATTCCCCAAAATAACGGCATTTCCGTCTGCCATCTCACGAATCCCCAAGCCGTCAAGAATGATAAGAGCCACAGGTCGAATTGCTTTCATTTTAAAAATGACTCCTTTGTGTAAATTTGGCCGTCCATACCTCAAACGGCCCTATGTTAAAACCATGCTTCTTAAAGATTGTACCATCTCCGTCGGGTCATTGAAACCAAAACGGCAGGCACTAGGCCTGCCGTTTATGCCAGCTCCTCAGGTTGGATTCGAACCAACAACCCTACGGTTAACAGCCGTATGCTCTGCCGTTGAGCTACTGAGGATCAGCGAATCAGGATTATATCAAACGGCTATTTAGAGTCAAGATTGATGGTGGTGATTTCGTGCAAATTCATAATTGTTTTTCATGCCCAATCCTGCTATCTATCGATTAGATACCTAAATTCATTTTGTGCCTAACTTTATCAAAACAGTATAATCCGCCGGATGCAAAAAGATTTCGTAATTCTCGTTCATGGTGGCGCCGGCGCGTGGGAACAAGCTCCGGGGCGACTCGAATTCGCAAAGGAGGCTTGTCGAGCCGCGGCTCAGGCCGGCCAGCTTGTTTTGCTTGATGGTGGTTCCGCGTTAAAAGCAGCCGAAGCAGCAGTCCGAGTTCTAGAGGATGATCCCAATTTGGACGCGGGACGGGGAAGTTATCCAAATATCCGGGGAGAGATTGAAATGGACGCCATGATCATGGACGGCCGGACGTTGGATATCGGCGCAGTCGCCGCTGTTCAGAGAATTCGTCACCCAATCAGCCTAGCCCTTACATTGCTGACCGTCGAAAATACCAATTTTTTAGTTGGCACGGGGGCGGAAGTTTATGCAGATGAAATCAAATTTCCACGCTGCGAACACAATGATTTACTGGCCGATCCGGCATTTTGGAGTAGTGAAACCGAAATTGTGACGAGTGATACCGTTGGTGCAGTCGTTCGTGACTCCCCAGGAAATCTCGCCGCTGCGACCTCTACAGGCGGTATCCGAGGAAAGCTCTCCGGCCGTGTTGGAGACAGCCCTCTGGTCGGTTCCGGAGCGTATGCCGATAATCTCACGGCAGCAGTGAGTGCGACAGGTCGTGGTGAAGGGTTGATGAAAATTGTCATCAGTAAGCTGGTATGCGACTTTGTGGCCGCGGGTCTTTCAGCACAAGAGGCTTGTCAAGCCGCGATCAATCATCTCGATGAACGGGTGCAAGGCGAAGGCGGCTTGATCGCCATAGACAATCAGGGCCGAATAGGTTTTGCTTATAACACAACCGCTATGCCATATGCTTACGCAATGGGCAGTGGCGCGATCATAATTGGCCAGTGAGGATTATTTATCATCCCCAGCATATAAGTCAGCGTACTGGTTGAGAAAATGGATAATTGTCTCAACGCCCTTGTAAAAATTAGGTAAATAGAAACGTTCATTTGGTGAGTGAATTCTGTCATTTGGTAGTCCAAAACCCGTCATGACAGATTCCAGGCCAAGAACATCCTGGAACTCACCAACAACCGGTATCGAACCACCCTCGCGAAGGTAGACAGGTTTACAACCGAAGACGCTTTCATATGCATTGGAGGCGGCACTCATCGCCGGTGAGTGCATTTCACTGATCGTTGGAACGCTGGTACTGCAAATCGTTACTTTAACGTTTACACTGGGGGGTGTAATTTCCTTGACGTACTCCTCGTATAATTTCGCGATCTCTTCAGGATCCTGGTCGGGAACTAGGCGCATTGAAATTTTCGCATGGACACTGGACGGCAAGATCGTCTTACGGCCAGGTCCGGTATAACCACCGATGATGCCGTGTACATCCAATGTCGGCCGAACCCCAAGCCTTTCTTTAATTGAAAAATCAGCCTCACCCCAACTTTGCGGCGCCCCACTTTCTTTAAGCCAGACCGCTTCATCAAAAGGAACCTCTTTGAGTTTGGCTCGCTCTTCTTCAGACAATGGGCGAACCTTATCATAGAAGCCAGGAATTAAAATATGGCCGTCTTCATCTTTTAGGGCGGCAATAATATGCCCCAAAGCGTTCAACGGATTATTAATTGCTCCACCATAACTCCCCGAATGCAAATCCCGTTCAGGTCCGGTAATATCCAGAAAAGTATAGACATTGCCGCGCAAACTATAGACAATTGCCGGCTGTTCGCGGCTTAGCATCGCCGTGTCGGAAATCAATGTAACGTTTGCGGCAAGGAGTTCTTTATTTTGGGGAATGAATTTTTCCAGACTTTCACCTCCAATCTCTTCTTCTCCTTCCACAATAAATTTAACGTTGACAGGCAATTTACCAGATGTTTTTAAATAAGCTTCAACCGCCTTCACATGGATAAACAACTGCCCTTTATCATCGGAAACACCACGAGCATAGATGAAATCATCCCGTAACTGAGGTTCGAAGGGTGGTGAGTTCCAGAGTTCAAAAGGTTCCGCCGGCTGCACATCATAATGGCCATAAATCAGAACAGTCGGTGCATTATCACCGGCATGCAGCCAATCTGAATAGACTAGTGGATGCCCACCATTTTCAATGATCTTGATATTTTCCAGACCGGCTTCCTCCATATTGGCGGCCAGCCACTGCGCGGCCTTTTTTACATCAGACTTATGCTCCGGTTGTGTACTGACACTGGGAATAGAAAGGAACGTCAATAATTCCTGTAGATTTTGGTCTTTGTTCTCTTCTGCAAACTTTAGTACCTCTTCCATCTCTTCGTCTCCAATGGATCTATGCTTTATAATCGCATGATTGCCTTTACTATTGTTAGCTCAAATGCACAATTATAATCAATTGGCGATGAAACCGTAACTCTTAAGCATCAGAAGGGTGAAAATAAATCGGAAAAGTAGCGCTTATCAATGATCCAAATAAATGATGAATTGAGTCATACAGCCATGCTTGAGAGCATCTTATTTGTTGCCAGCGGTCCGGTATCGACTTCACGGCTGGGAACCGTGCTGGACCTGTCGCCGGCGGTTATCCGTTCCTTATTATCAGATCTGGAACAGGATTACATGACCCGGGGATTACGATTGCAATGGATCGGGCAAAATGTTCAGCTGACTACAGCTCCTGAAGCCAGTGAGATTGTTGAACGTTTCCTGGGCTTGGAATTGACAACCCGCTTAAGTCAGGCGGCGCTTGAAGTCCTGGCGATTGTTGCTTATCTACAACCAATTACCAGACCCAGCATTGACAGCATTCGCGGTGTAAATTCTGATGGCGCCTTGAGAACTCTATTGAGCAAAGGCTTAATCGAAGAACAGGGGCGAATGGATACGCCAGGCCGGCCGATATTGTATGGTACAACACCGGAATTTTTACAGCATTTCGGCTTATCAATCATTGACCATCTGCCCCCTCTCGATGATGAAGAGGAATAAGTTTCAAAAATACCTAGGATATTGTGAAAGAGCGATTGCAAAAGCTGATGGCACGTGCCGGACTGGGTTCTCGCCGTGATAATGAGCAGATCATAGCCGCAGGCCGTGTGCGCCTAAACGGCCGAGTAGCCCACCTGGGTGATAAAGCCGATCCCCTGGTCGATAAAGTTGAAGTCGACGGCCGATTGCTTGAATTATCTAATAACCAGCAAATTTATATCAAGTTATATAAACCACGCGGTGTCATTTCTTCACTGGAGGACGAAATGGGGCAAGGCCGCTCTATCGTCCGCGATCTCATTCCCCAGAGCGGCCATATCTATCCGGTTGGACGTCTAGACAAACAAAGCGAGGGTTTAATGCTAATGACCAATGATGGTCAATTGACACATCGTTTGACCCATCCGCGTTATGCCCACGACAAAGTTTATGAAGTACTTCTCGAAGGTCAAATCTCCAAGGACAGCCTGGATCAATGGCGGGAAGGCGTTATCCTCGACGATCGCTTGACAGCCCCAGCTGACATTGTCGTGGTCACCCGTTCCAAGGAGAACACCTTTATCCGTATTACATTAAGGGAAGGTCGCAAACGTCAAATTCGGCGTATTGCAGCAGAGTTTGGGCACCCGGTGTTAAAACTGGTCCGAATTGAGATCGGTCCCTTAAAATTGGGAAATCTAAAACCTGGAGAATGGCGTTATCTGAATAAAGAGGAAATTAATAAGCTGCAGAAATCGCTGGATTTCCCAACAAAGCAGAAGAAAAAACTAAAGCATCATTATGAGTGAGAATCTCCTTCCAATTCCTCAGGTCATCGCCATAGATGGACCGGCCGCATCAGGTAAATCAACAGTCGGTTACTTATTGGCTAAGAAATTACATTTCCTTTACCTTGATACGGGAAGCATGTACCGTGCAGCAACACTGGCCGCCTTACGTGCCGGGATTGATCCTGCTGATGAGAATGCGGTAACAGCTTTAGCGCAACAACTCGATCTGATTATCAGGGCCTTTGATGGGGAAGCAGACGGCCGTCAATATACCGTCTTACTCAATGGGGATGATGTCACCTGGGAGCTGCGGTCACCGGAGGTTGATGCTTATGTATCGGCCGTTTCCAGTTATCCGGGCGTTCGTGAAGAAATGGTACGCCGCCAACGAGAAATAGCCCAACACGGTGGTGTCGTGATGGTTGGGCGTGATATAGGAACCGTGGTGATGCCTGAAGCGCCACTTAAGCTCTTCATTACCGCCAGCCCGGAGGAGCGAGCCAGACGGCGATGTTTGGATCGCCAGGCCCAGGGACATCCGGCCGACCTGGTTGAGATTCTTGCAGATATAAATCGCCGTGACCAGATCGACAGCACTCGCAAACATTCGCCGCTGCGGCCGGCGGAAGATGCCCTGATTATCAACAATACCGATAAATCTCCTGACGCTGTACTTTTAGAAATCCTAGATTTAATTAAGAGCGATAAACCCGAACTGCAGCGGGATTACAAGGAGTCATAAATTGGCACTATTTCTAGAAGTCAATCTTGAGACTTTTACCGGCGGCCAAATCACGGCTATTGAACCAGACAGCGTTGCTGACGATATTGGTTTACAACCAGGTGATGCGTTATTGGCCATCAATGATCAGCCCGTCGAAGATATTATTGATGTTCAATTCTACGGGGCCGAAGAAGAATTAGAACTGCTCGTGCGGCGCGATGGTGAACTCTTCCTTTTCGAAGCACAACGCGAGTACCAGCAAAGTTTAGGTCTAATTTTCGAGCATCCCACCTTCGATATAGATATCCGCCGCTGCAATAATTTGTGTGAATTCTGTTTCGTGCTGCAAATGGCGCCAAAGTTCCGCCGCACGCTGTACATCAAGGATGATGACTATCGTTACTCTTTTCTCTTCGGTCATTTCGTAACCCTGACTAATCTTCAAGAACATGATTGGCAGCGAATTGAAACAATGCGCCTTTCCCCACTCTATGTATCGGTGCATGTGACCGATCTAGCGATGCGGCGGCGTTTTCTTCGTAATGAATCGGCCGAAGATATTATCGAGCAGCTGCGATGGTTGGTATCAAGGGGAATTGAAGTTCATACACAGCTCGTCATTGTCCCTGGATTTAATGATGGGGAATGGCTAAGACAGTCGATTGAAGATCTGGCTCAATTATGGCCTGGAGTCCGTTCCATCAGCGTCGTCCCTGTGGGTTTAACTAAATTTAACAAGTACCAGATGCGCCCACACACAAAATCTGAGGCTGAAAAAACCCTTGACTATGTTTTATCCTTGCAGCCTGTATTTCAGAAGCGGTTCGGTATACGCTTTGTTTACCCAACAGATGAATGGTATCTGGTAACCGGGCGGGAAGTGCCACCGATGTCCGCGTACGACAATCAGGCTCTGATCGAAAATGGACTGGGTATGGTTCGATTCTTCCTGGATGATTGGACGGCCGTGCAAGAAGAGATTAAAAACTGGTTAGCGGAGCAGCACGATCAGGTGCTGCAAGATTGGTCAAACAAAAAAATAACGCTCGTAACCGCGACCTTATTTGCCGGTACTTTGAGAAAGGCGGTAGAAAAATTCAGCGAGTTAACGCAGGTTCCGACAGAGGTCATTGCGGTAATTAACAAGCGTCTTGGGGACACGATTACAGTCGCCGGTCTCCTGATGGCCGAAGATGTAATCGCCTATCTTCAGGGAATTGAATGTGGCGACCTAATTGTTTTGCCGCGGGTCATGTTCGATCATCCAGATATCATTTCACTGGATGATTTAACGCCCCAGGAAGTTGCTGACACATTAAACCAGCCAGTCGCTTTAGCCGACACGATGGGTGATATTTGGGATGCTGTAACCGGCGTATCTCAGGTTTTATTTAATCCAGGCAGCAGAAAAAATTAAACAACCAGCTGCAACCGCGTATCTCTTAACCTTAATAGAGCTGTAGAAGCTATACGTTCAAGAAGAATCACATACATATCTTCATCCTCTTCACATAAGGCCCGTAGTTTCAACCCATCTAGCTGAAGGGCGCTGCCCGATCTGTTCACAACCGCCGAAGCCGTGTATTTGAAAGGCTTGATTAAACTCGAGATACCAAAAACTTCCCTTGGATTGATAACGCCGACCATGAAATCCTGGGGGGTTTCCATACCCCGGTCATCCACGACTACGTAATGAAGATCGATGCCTCCATCTTGCAGCAAATAAAGGAAATCGGCGTTGCTACCTCCTTCGAATAGAGTATCTCCTTTCTGGATCTCTATTTCCTCGGTAATCATCGCTAATTCCCGCAGCTGATCATCTATTAAGCCCGCAAAAAACGGATAACGCCTCAACAGCTCGGTTGATACCATTTCTGCCTCCTGAAACATACCTGATCGACAGGTATGCCAATATTCCAGTTGTAATTACTCCGCGAGAGGTTCAATCGACTCACGAATAAATTCATCAAGTTGTCTAAAAACCAGCGCCACTGCTTCAGGTATGGACGCTTCAACCTCAGGTGAGAGCGCTTCTGAAAAATCATAGACTTTAGCGGCTTCAATACCCACGATGCTTATCTCTGACGGCAAGCTTGCTCCCATTTCTTGACCTAATTTCAAGGCCGTTTGCAGGGAGGTATCATGGACAGCGGTTAAATGTCCGCTCGATAAATCCGGCAGATCATCCAGACGCAGGTCATATAGTGTCCCCGGTATTCCGGAGCTTGTTTGAACCACATCAATGAGGATCGCCCGATCGTATCCAATCAGGTGTTCCATCAAACTCAAACCACCCAGCGCATAACAAGCAACGTTAATTTCGGTATTGGATGGCCGTTCATTTAGGAGCGCCTGCTCAAAAGCTTCGGCGACACGCCATCCAATACCATCATCTCCCAGAATTGGGTTGCCTAATCCAACAACCAATATTCGCGGTTGCTGGTTTCCCA
>Ga0316579_10000854_pt1 | contig 10552 bp, 9 predicted proteins | sample J5NA_2_FD_203074 | JGI IMG/M metagenome (GOLD analysis project Ga0316579, IMG submission 203074) | Rhizosphere microbial communities from salt marsh grasses in Alabama, United States - J5-7_160517rDrA | ecosystem: Host-associated > Plants > Roots > Rhizosphere | place: USA: Alabama | collected...
CGGGTAAATCCTTTGGCATTCCCATGACGAATATCCGTTTCAGCTCGATACATGAAGAAGCTGCTGGTGATCAGGATCAGGGTGACAGCGAAACCCAGCAGCTGGTTGAGATCGGGTCGCTCCCCCGGGAAGAGGTAGAAGCGGCTAACCATTAAACCAGCAAATACAAAAGAATCGGAGATGAGAAAGAGCCACAAGCCTAAACGATTCGTTTCAGACTTAAACCCGTAACTATTGTGTGCTTCTAATTGTGTGCTCATGAATTTTCCTCTTCAGAACTACCAAACACCTTGGTAACGTGCATAAAGTAATAGACGATCAAAACTGCTTTGAATATTGAGATTCCCCACAACGGCCAACTCCAATCCTCAGCGATGCTGCCGATGAAATACTCCCCGATCGTGAGTGCAATGAGCAGGATGAAGACAGCTAGTCCGATATTTCGGTCCTCTTTATAGCCGTTTTCATTTTGATCTGCTTTAGATTTGTTTTCTGCCATCAAAATTTCTCCTGTGAATCAACTTCATTAATGTGAGTGTCGCTCAATCCGCGGCCGCAGCTGCAGGTACCACGGGAGTGGGTTTTCCGCTCAGAGATGTGTATTGAGAACCCTCGAGCCCATAATCATATGGCTCACCAGTGACCACAAATGGCTCGTCGTAGTTCACACCCGTAGCAGGCATGGGGATCTGCCACTCGGGTGAACGGGAGCGCCAGGGGTTGGGTACAGCAACCTCACCCCGCTTGACGCTCACATACATGTTGTAAACAAACACCAGTATGCTTGCTCCCACGGCAAACCCGGCGATGGAAATAATGAGCTGCTGCATATCGACTCCCAACCCGGGATCGTAATCGGCGATCCTACGCCGCATGCCAACCAAGCCGGTCTGCATCTGGAACAGGGATTGGAAGTAAAAACCGATCAGCATGACCCAGAAATGGACTTTGCCTAATTTCTCGTTATACATACGCCCGGTCATCAAGGGGAACCAGTAATATATAGCAGCAAAGAATGGAAAAACGTAACCTCCAAACATGGTGGCATGGAAGTGACCAACAATGAAATAGGTATCATGGACATGCAGGTCGGTGGCAACAGTAGCATTCGGCGGCCCGGTCAATCCTCCCAGGAGGAAAATCGAGATCGCACCTAACACGAACAGCATGGGGGTTTTAAACGAGAGCTTTCCACCCCAAATCGTTCCCGTCCAGCTGAAGAATTTGATGCCAGTTGGAACAGCAACCAATAAGGTTGAGTAGGTAAACGGAACGCGCATATAGCTCGCCATTCCAGAAGTAAACATGTGGTGGGCCCAGACCAGGAAGCCGACCAGTGCGATCGCCATTGAAGAAACCGCGACCCACTTGTACCCAAACAAGGGCTTGCGGGCAAACACCGGCAGAAGTTCGCTGATTACACCCAAACCAGCCAGGACAAATACATAAACTGCCGGGTGTGAATAAAACCAGAACAGGTTTTGGAAGAGCAGTACATTGCCGCCCTGGGCTGGATTGAAGAAATCCATACCGAAGATGCGATCAAATAAGACCATTTGGAAGGAAAGCCCGATCAGCTGGGTAGCAGTCAGGGCAATTAATGAGGTTGCCAGTACTGACCAAACAAAGATCGGCATCTTGAACCAGGTCATCCCCGGTGCGCGCAGGCGTACAATGGTTGTGATCAGGTTGACGGCACCCAAAATAGAGGACAGACCAATCAGGTACACCCCCAGGAAAAACATGGCAAAACCAATTTTCACCAGATTAGCGCTCAGGGGCGGGTATCCCGTCCAACCAGCATCGATACCACCCAACAGGATGGTGCTTAAAAGCAAGATGATACCGGGGATATTGATCCAGTAAGCGAATGCATTCAATCTGGGAAAAGCCATATCATTCGCACCGATCATTAACGGCACCAGGTAATTCGACATGGCACCTACACCGAGCAGGATGCCGCCAATATTGACGATGCCGTGCAGACTGATCAGGGTATTAAATCCATCCGGGGTGAGAAACTGGAGACCTGGTTGGGCTAATTCGGTGCGAAAGATCATTGCAAATAAACCCGCCACCATGAACACCAGGATGGAGGTCAAACCATACTGAATGCCGATAATCTTATGGTCAAAAGAAACGTGAATATATTTCTTAAATCCCGTAGTTACAGAGCCAAGCTCGGCTTCTGGTGTATCTTCGCCCCTGGCCCACTTCAGCCAATCATTGAGTACTCCGGTTCCGAACATGAAGGTAATGGAACCCAAAACCACACCTGCCACTAGAACAGGCTCTGCATTCCAGGCGGGTAATCCCATCAACAGGCGGATCAAAATTGTGATCAGCACCCCCAGCAGGGTTCCCACAATCATAAAAAACAGGCCGCGTATGAGTGACAAACGATAAAATTTCATCCCTTTCTCCTCGTTAATTACTGCAGACTCTGAATGTATGCGATCAAATCATTAATCTGCTCTTCTGTCAGGTCCTCACCGAAATTACCAGGCATGATATTCTGATAACCAGCTACAACTTGTGCACCGGGTTCGCGAATTGACCGCATAAGATATTCTTGATCGACGATGACGGATGAACCATCATCGAGCGAAACAGTGCTGCCAAAAATTCCCAGCCAGCTTGGACCCACCAGCTCTGATCCATCACTGGTGTGGCAGGCTTTGCAGCCAAATTGTTGGGCTAAGTTTTCACCTCGTAAAACAGGATCATCCGAAACAGTTTCGGTTTGCGCAGTAACCCAGCTGTCAAAATCCTCCTGGGAGAGAACTTTTACCGGAGCCAGCATGTTGTAATGCTCCCGCCCACACAACTCCGCACAACGCACCTTGAATTCCCCCAGTTCAATCGGTGTCACCCGCAATTCCCTCTCAAAACCGTCTCCTGGCAGCAAATCTTGTTTGACCCGAAATTCAGGGATCCAAAATGAGTGGATCACGTCATTTGAGCTCAGATTCAATAAAGCCTGCTTGTTGACCGGGAGGACAAGCTCCGTGGATATGATGTCATAATCCGGATACTCGAAGCGCCAGGCCCATTGCTGCCCAATGACATCTACTCGCAATGGTTTTGGATCGGGTGCTTCAACCTTGCCCAGTACATCACTCCCATAGTATGCCAGGAACAGGACGAACATCAACGGCACCATCGTCCAGACCACTTCAAGCCGTTTATTGCCTTCGACATGTGGACCATCACTATCATCGCCCTTGCGCTTGCGGAAAGCGATGATGCTGTAAACCAACAAACCAATAATCAGCGAAAATAAAAACGCAATGACGATGAAATCAAGCCGGAATAAACCATCAATTGGGATGGCCTGCAAACTGGCTTGCTCCGGTAGCAGCTGGATATTGCTGAGCAGGAAATAGGTACCCGCCATCAGCAGGATCACTACTAATGCAGCAATGAAAAAATGTCTCATGCTATCACTCCTCTTCGGTTGTTCTGGGGCCTGATCAGGGATTGTTGGACTCTGTATTGGTTTCTCTCCTCCAGCAGACCACCCTTCCAACCATTCATCGATCTCCGAGGCAGCCATGGAACGCCGGTCGTAGACAATTGCCTGATCTCCACCTTCTTTCAACGAGAATAAAACCACCCTTAAGCGACCCTGACCCTCCACGAAACGCGCTAAAAACTCTTCCCGGTTGACCTGGTCATCATCGTAATCAACAACCACCAGATCGGGATAGAGATGCTCTATCGCTTCCAACGCCTCTTCAATCGTGGAGACCAACCCGACAACTTCGGTATCCATCTCCGGCCTTTTACCCAATAAACTGTTAATACCTTGAGCAAAAAGGGGATGACTGGAGGCGATCAGGATGCGTAAAGGACCGCTTTGAGGTCTTTGGTTCATATCTAACTTTTCTTTGCCTTATACTTAGCCTGGTATTTAATTTACCAAAACCGGTCTTAATTGTCATGCCCCTTGGAGCTTGAAAAAGGTGGATTTTAAACCCACAAAAGGGTGATGTTCGAATCACCCTTTTTGAATCCTGCCCGGTTGAAGACACATTCTAAGCAGGAATGCAGCTCGATTGGTGTACTGAAAACTGCTCTACTGGTGGATAATGCCTAATTGAATTGCCCGGCTGACTGCTTCAGCCCGGTTTGATGCCTCCAACTTCTCCAGGATATGTCTGACATGGGTTTTCACCGTGTTCTCGGAGATGAACAGTTCTGATGCTACTTGCGAGCTGGTCATCCCTCCCGCCAGGCATTTAAGCACATCCATTTCTCTCTTGCTGAGAGCGATGTCAGAAGGAATCCCATGTGAACTGCTAACAGCTTTCAACACTCGACTGGTCACCTCAGGAGAAAGCACAGATTTACCTTCCGCAACCAGGTTAATCGCCTTGCGTAATTCCTCTGGTTCAGCATCCTTCAGCAAGTAGCCATCTGCCCCGGCAGCTATTGCACCGAAAAGATCCTCATCATGCCTGGAAATGGTCAGCATTAATATTCGCGGAGCATCAACTTTCTGCAGGAATTCAACCATTTCAACCCCATCCATCACCGGCATGTTGACATCCAGCAGCACCACATCCGGGTTTGTCTGCTTGATTACAGATAATGCTTCTCGCCCATTCCCAGCTTCTCCAATAATCTCAAATTCCGGAAATGTCGTCAGCAGGCTAACCAGTCCAGCCCGGAACAAACCGTGATCATCAACGACGACAAGCCGAATCTTGTTCACTAGATGAGTTCTCCTTTTGGTACAGGGACCCGGATTTTAATGATCGTCCCTTCTTCAGGTGCGCTGATAATCTGCAGTTCTGCGCCGATCATTTCCGAACGTTCGCGCATCCCCTGGAGACCATACTTGGAAACCCCTGGTATCTCATCAGGGTGAAATCCTCTGCCATCATCCCGGATTTCTACCAGGAAATCCCGGCCTGCCTGGTGATAATCAATCCAGGCTTGGGTGGCCTGAGCATGTTTACGAACATTACTCAGGGCTTCCTGGATGATGCGGATTAATTGGACCTGGATTTCGAGCGGCAATTCATCTGCAGGTGACCTTCCTTCAATATTGACCACTAATCCAGTGTTATCTTCAAACTCCATGCTGGTCTCCTCCAACCAGCTGGTTAAGCCATCGCGGCTGGGGGATATTCTCAAGTCATCTATTGCCTGGCGCACATCAAGATAGGCTTCGGAAAGCACTTTATACGTCTGTGAGAGGCTGGTTTCTAGGCGTTTGGTATCCTTGGCAGCCAGAAAATTCTCCATTTGCGCCGCCTGCAGCTTCAAGAAACCCAGGGTTTGTGCTAATCCATCATGGATTTCACGTGCCAACCGGGTCCGCTCGGACATAATGGAATTAAATTCAATCTCAGCTCGCAGTTCGGAATTTCGCACGACCAAACTGATCTGACCTGCAAGTGTTTGTAATAAAGATAAGTGGCGAGAATTAAATTTTTTGGAGTGGATATTTCCAGCTAGAATGGCTCCAAATGCTGGTTCATCTGAAATCATCAGTGGAGCAGCTATTAATGAGTGAAATCCTTCGATAGAGCCAGGCTCGCTTTCCACATCACCTAATAACACCGGTACTCCTGACTTTTGCACTCCCCCGATCACACTCTCGACAATTGATGTATTAGACTCTGAGAATTCTCCAATAGACATATCCCGCATACCAGGTTTACCCCTGCTATCGAATTGAAGCAACACAAAATCTGCCTTCAAGGTTTCCTGGACATTTTCCAGGAACTCTAGCTGCAAACCCTGGGGATTGGTCTGATGTCTCATCTGCTGCAGGATAACTAATTCACGTTTTTGTAACTGCAGGCTCTCTAAAACCAGGGCTGTTTCATCCAGTAAAGTCTGCAGGAATTTTGGCAGATCTGGTTCCAAACTGGCACCTTGATGAAGGTACAGGTTTAATATGCCGTATTCTCGTTCACCCCGGCGCAGGTGCAGGCAATAAATGCTGGCAGGTGAGATTTGGTCCAGATGATCAAAAATCGGGGCATCCACCAGCGGACAGACATGCACAATTGAACCCGGCTGCTGGCAGGAACCACAACGCTGGCGAATGGCAGGAGAGGCCAGGTATTCCACCCAGGAATTCATGAGAGCTTCAGGTACTCCGCCAAAGCTGAGGGCAGTCATCGGCTGACCGCGATCATCCAGGGGCACAACTGAAGCCCCCACCGCCCCAGAAATGTCTACGACCACGTTTAATAAGGCGGTGAGGACCTCTTTCTCATTATTCGCCTCAACAAATCTGCGGCTGAGACGAAAGATCGCATCCGATCGGCTGCTGATGCCTGACATCTCCCGCTCAGCGTCAGCAATCTGGTTCTGCAAACTGAGCAGCTGCACCTGTAATTGGATAAATTGACCTGCAATGAAATAAATCAAGCCTGCTATTACAATCCCCGAAAAAATGCTCAGCAGGAGATTATTGCGCGGCCAAATCCAAAAAGTCCCCATAAAAATCAGGATCACCAGCAACGAGATTCCCGCCGCCACCCAGCGCACTGAAGGCGACAGAGAAAACACCTGAGGGATCTTAATTCCTGATTTCACAGATTTCATTTTACCCGAGTTCCAATGCAATGCTGATCGCTTTCATGCCGTACCCAAACCTATGCTTTCCTTGAGAAATCTTCGACTGGGTGATTTACAGGACGACCATCGTACGGATATAAGCAATAATTTGCCAGATCTGTTGTTCATCCAGCAGCCCTTTCCAACCAGGCATGATCGAGTTAAACGGTTCCATCAATCCACCTTCAGAAATGCGCCAGAAAATGTAAGCATCGCTCATATTCGCCTGTCTTTCCGCTAGGTTTGTCGGAGGGGGATTGAGCCCTCCAGATGCAGGGCCGTCACCTTCACCAGTCAAACCATGACAGGCGGCACAATCGGCCTCGAATATCGTTTCACCTGCAGAGATCGCGGTTGAATCTTCAACATATGGATTGACGAGACCGGAATATTGTTCCGGCACATCCGGTCGAGTGGCAGGTTCCTCGTCGAAAAGAAAGGAGGATTGGGTTTCAGAACCACCACACGCAGGGAGCAGCAGGCTTAAGCCTATGAGAGAAAACAGAACTATGGATCGTCTTCTGGACATCTATCCCTCGAGTTCCTCCAGGTCAGCCAAGATCTCAGCGCTGTGTGTAGCGGGTTTTACTTTTTTATAAATCTTGGCAACTTTTCCATCTGATCCTATTAAGTAGGTTGTCCGCAGGACACCTTCATATTCACGACCATACATTTTTTTCAAACCCCAGGCGCCGTACAGGCTGAGAACCTGGTGATCTGGATCAGAGAGAAGCGTAAATGGCAGTTCGTACTTGGCGATGAAATTGGTGTGGCTTTTTGACGAATCCGGGCTGACCCCAAGCACTTTGACCCCTGCTTGTTGGTAAGCAGAATAATCATCCCTGAATCCACAGGCTTCTTTTGTACACCCCGAGGTATTATCCTTTGGATAAAAATAAAGCACCAGGGGTGATCCTTGGTAATCAGAGAGAGTGTGATTGACGCCATCCTGGTCTGGAAGTGTGAAATCTGGTGCTTTGTCACCTATCGATAAAGTCATGCCGAACCTCCTTTATTAAATGATTTTTTCAATTCAATTCTGCGATCAAAGTTCCCATTTGCGCAACTTCATAGCCTGGCAGCCCTGCCACCATCTCTTTAAATTCCTTATTATCCAACAAATCTATCAGGGGCTGAAGCAAGCGGCTGCGTCTATATTCCTGGGGGATAATCAAATCGTAACGTTCTTCAAACAACGGGATAAAATCCAGGTCAAGAGATTGCGTAACAGCCGCAATCCCAATCCCACAATCAGCTCTTCCAGAGACAATCGCGGCCCCAACTGCCAGGTGCGTATATTCCTGGTTCTGGTAACCCCGGATTTGTCCAGGAGAAATTCCCAGCAACCCCAGCTGGTAATCTAAAAGCACCCGGGTTCCGGAGCCGCGCTGCCGGTTTACAAATGTCACTTCTTCACGGCTTAAATCAACGAGGGATTGGATTCCTTTCGGGTTATCCTTGCGAATGAGCAGGCCTTGCGAGCGTCCAACAAGTGCGATTACCTGGAGAGGTACCCCGGGTAAATATTCCTCAATATATGCCAGGTTATACTCACCCGACTCTGGGTCGAGCAGGTGCGAACCGGCTAGGTGGGCTTCGCCTTTGCTTAATGCAACCAGGCCGGCAAGGCTGCCTACGTTGGCGACTGCCATACGTCGGCCTTGCTTGTAGAGGAACTGTGCCATAATGTCGATGGAGATATCATGCGATCCAGTGGCAAAGATCGTGTTATCGATTTCCGCTTCGCTGCGATAAAGGCGGACATCCACTTCGTCCCCGGCTGGCTTCCCCTGCGAGCCGCGAGGAAATATCGCCAACCCATCCGCCCGGACCAGGGAGGTAATCACCCCAGCACCCCTGGCCAAAGGTGCAGCTAAAACACGTTTCCCAACCCGGCCTAAAGCTACCCGCACATAATCATCATCTCCCGCTGGGGAGGTAATTTTCCTGGTCAAGGTTGCCTTAATCTGCCTTGGATTCAATGCTGGTCGTCCAAGCCATCTCGAGAGTAGAGGTTCAACGAACAATTCTCCTGTCAGTGCAGCGGAGACAGGATAACCTGGAACACCGATGATCGGAGTTGATTTGGAAGCAACCTCTACTGAGCCTAGCGGGTTCCCCTGCTGGTCAAGATGGATCATCCCCAGAATGACTGGGTGGCCTGGCCGAACCGCGACTCCGTGAACGAGCATTTCTCCTAAAGCCTCGACGACCGGTGCGGAATAATCTTCTGATCCTGCCGACGAACCCGCGCTGATCAAGACTAAATCATGTTCGAGAGCCGCCTGGCGAACCGCATCGTAAATCCGGTCGAAATCATCTTCAATGATCGGAAGTTGGGTAGCCTCCCCACCCCATTCTTGAACCTGAGATGCCAGAACTAAGCGATTAAACTCAATGATCTCCCCTGCTGCAATTGGGCTGCCAACCGGAATGAGCTCGCTCCCTGTAGGTAGAATAGCTACTTTGGGAAGCCGCGCAGCGACCACCTGGGAGCTGCCGCTGGCAGCAATCACACCCAGGTCGATCGGCCTTAATTTCTGACCAGCAGGTAACACCAGCTGAGAGGCGACAATATCTTCCCCCATCGGCCTAACATGCATCCAGGGATTCACAGCAGCACGGATGCGGATTGAATGCGGAGCACGGATTTGGTCTGCTGACTTGCCGCTTTCATCCAGAGGTTCCACGTTTTCAATCGGAATCACTGCATCTGCTGTTTCAGGAAGTGGATCACCGGTATCGACATAAACCGCCTGGTCAACCACCTTCAGAGACAAAGGTTGGGTCGATAATGCACCTTCGGTATCTACAGCTCGGACAGCAAAACCATCCATTGCTGCAGCATGGTAATGTGGTGAGGAAATCTTTGCCCAGACAGGTTCCGCTAAAATCCTGCCCAGTAAATTAATACCCAGCGGGATCGATTCGGAACCCAATAACCCCCACAACCCAGCTTTACGCAACGCATTTTCAAAACGGTCTAAGGCATCTGGATAGGGGATATCTTCTAAATACATGGGTGTGGTTGCTCCGCTTAATCAAACCGGTATTTTCGAATTGGGGCGGGAGAGAAGTGTCCAGACCAGGGTAATAAGTCAATAAAATCCTGCATGCTGGCATCACCCTGAACTTCACGTCGGCTCAAATTATAAATCGTACCTGCTGAATGTTGAGACAAATTACCAACCCCGACAGCAGCCCTGTAGCCATAATCAAGAACTTTGCTGGTGATATACCAATCCAGGGTTCCAAAAGGATAGGCAAATGAAAAGACTTTTATCCCCAGGGCATCATTTAAATCAAGGCGTGATTGCAGAACCTCGGTCCTCACTAGGTCGTGGTTTTGGGTTAATTCGGTATGAGTCATGCTGTGACTGCCAACTTCCCATCCATGGTCCAGCAGCTCTTGCAGCTCCTCACGGTGCATAAAACCATCCGAATTTAGACGATTGGCAACAATATAAACCGTTCCGCTAAAACCATAACGCTCCATGATGGGAAAGGCATTCTCGAATATATCCTGGTAGCCATCATCGAAAGTAATCACAATGGGTCTGGGTGGCAGGCTGTCACCCTGGGCGAGGTGTGCTACCAGAGTCTCAATGCTGATTGTGCTGTAGCCCCATTCGTGCAGCTGCCGCATTTGTTGGTTAAAATTTTCCGCTGATACCTTGTACCGCTCGTTGGGGGAGCTTTGATCAGGGATACTGTGGTAAAGCAAGATCGGCACTGTAACACTGCCCATGGAATCTGCCCGCGCATCACTGTTGCTCAACATGCTGACAAGCACACTAGTCGAGATCACCAACAATCCAAGATAAATACGTTTATAAAGCATAAAATATAATCTCAGCAAATAAAGAGCATCAATATAACCTTACCGGTTTTTCCGGGGAACAGTGATATTTATCTATGCGGCCGTTTTCCTTACTGTTAAATTTGGGTACAAAACCATGCTTTCATCATTGAT
>Ga0316579_10000855_pt1 | contig 10550 bp, 10 predicted proteins | sample J5NA_2_FD_203074 | JGI IMG/M metagenome (GOLD analysis project Ga0316579, IMG submission 203074) | Rhizosphere microbial communities from salt marsh grasses in Alabama, United States - J5-7_160517rDrA | ecosystem: Host-associated > Plants > Roots > Rhizosphere | place: USA: Alabama | collected...
GACGAGGACAAGAAAGTGTTCCTGGCGGACATGGGCATGGAGGAGCCGGGACTCGACCGTGTCATCCGCGCAGGCTATGCCTTGATGGGCTTGCAGACCTACTTCACCGCCGGGCCGAAGGAAGTCCGCGCGTGGACGGTCGAGGTGGGCGCCACCGCGCCGCAGGCTGCGGGCGTGATCCATACCGACTTCGAGCGAGGTTTCATCCGCGCCGAGGTGGTGGCGTACGCGGACTTTGTCGCCTGCGGGGGTGAACACGGCGCCAAGGACGCGGGCAAGCTTCGCGTCGAGGGCAAGGAGTACGTCGTCAAGGACGGCGACGTGATGCACTTCCGCTTCAACGTATAAAAGCCGCGGAAATCGCCCTACCGTTGCGACGCCGATTGGCAGACGAACTGTCGAATGGCGTCGGCCTCGGAGTTCGGCGCAATGCGTCTGGGGAGGGACCTTGGCCGAAGCTCCCCAAGCGGCCGTCCGTCGTCGTCGAAATACACGACGGAGTCCAGAGTTACCGTTCGCTTGAGGCAGTCCACCGTTTCCTGGGTCCGGCGAGCCCTGTACGCGAGACCGCCGGCCTGTATCGGCGGCATGTACTTGGTCATACGCGTATATCGGACCTTGGACTGAATCGCGGGCCTGAGCGTCGAGGTATCGATGTAATCCTTGACCGAATTGCCCGCCGACAGACTTTCGTTCACCAACTGCCAATCAGCGGCGTAGGCCGCCGAAGCGCTGGCCAGCAGGATCGCGCACAACGCCGTTCGCATCGTTTCGTGAGCTCCGCGTTAGGACAGCGGTTCGACTTGGTTCTTAATGATCTTGACTCGTTCGCCCAATCTCCATTTCGGCAGGCGACCGTCCCTCACGGCTCTGATTGAGCCATCGTCCATCCGCACGCTGACCTCGTAAATCCAGGTTGGGCCATCCGTGAGGGTTGCGCCGCTCAATGCACTGAGCAGCATCACGATGGCTTGATCGCGTCCTGCCGAGACGCTGCTTACGCTGTAGTTCGGCGGAGATAGCTTGACTTCCCGAATTTGCTCGACAATGCCGCAATAGTGGCAGCCGATGGGGGTCGAGGACGTCGACATCGCGCTGCCCTGCTGGCTCAGAGCCCCGAGTCCCGCGAGACCTCCGGATACGATCACGGCGCCGACTATTACCGGCATCCGTGTCAGGTAACCCCTTACGACCCGCGAACCCATGAAGCTCACGCTACCCAATTGCGACGAAGAGGGCTACGGCCTATTTCTCACTTTACCAACAAAAAGCCGGTGGCAATTGTCGCGCTGCGATAATCGGACCAAAGAATCGGGCACTATTGCGCATGGCATCCGAACCTCAATTCGCGGTTACGGTAGGCGTCGCACGGCACGAAGATCTCCAGCACCTGACCGAGTTGCTCGGCTTGCTGCTGGCGCAGGAGGCAGACTTCGCGCCGAACCCCGAAAAGCAGCACCGGGCTCTGCGCGAAATCCTGTCCGACGCGTCGCTTGGCCGGATTTATGTCGTGCGCGAGGGCGCGAGCGTCATCGCAATGGCGTGCCTGCTGTATACCGTGAGTACCGCGGAGGGTGGCAAGGCGGCATGGCTGGAGGACGTGGTGGTTCGACCGGATCGCCGCGAGCAGGGAGTCGGACGGATGCTGCTTGAACACCTCGCCGCAAAGGCGCGCGCCGAGGGGGTTCTGCGCATCACGCTTCTTACCGACGCCGACAATGAGCGCGCGCACGCGCTTTATGAGGGCTTGGGGTTCCGGTTCTCTGGCATGCGGCCCATGCGCCTGAAGCTCGATTGACGGTTCAACGCGATACTCGAATCAGGCGCCCCGGGGCCGGCCAGACTCCGCGGTCGATCGCGCGGGATCCCTCGAATACGAGATAGCTTTGCGCGCCGTAATGCGGAAGCGGGCGCTGCAGCGCAAGCAGCGAAGGCGCATCGCGCACCGACACGACCGCGACGGGCGGCCCGTCAGTGGTTCGGCGGACGGTCCAGATCTGAGCGCTGCCATGCCCCGCGAGTGCCTTCGGCCTCGGCGGCAGGCCGAGGCGCACAAGCGCCGTGTCGATGTCCGCGGCCAAACCGACGAGCAGGACGGGCTCGCCGCGGCCGCGAACATCTTCGATGGACACCATGCTTGCGGGATTCTCGAAAAACGACTGCGCGAGGAACCTCGTCGCCCGCTCGATTTCGACTCCGCGCGAAACCGGCGCAACCCGGGGTGCGCGCGCCAGGATCCACTGCCGCAGGATCGGCGGCAACTGCGCCGGATCGAGCACGCGCCATAGCCGCAGCCCCGGGTCGAGGCGCACGCCGTCGGGGGCGCGTGCGAGGTGCAACACCGCGGTCTGGTGGACGCGCGACATCTCGATCCAGCGCGTCTGCGTGCCCGACCCGGTCACGATCTCCACCGGGACCCTCAACTGGTACGGCGGCGTCGACTGCGCCATGTCAAGCTCCAGGCGTGCCGAGCCGGCCGCGGCCGTGACCTTCGCCGAATCGATGCGTAGTCTCGGGGCACCGGCGCGCTCGACCCACTGCGAGAAGAACCAGGACAGGTCTCGCCCGGAAGCATGTTCGAAGGCCGCCCGCAAGTCGTCCCAGGAGGCCACCCGGAAGCGGTTCGTGCTCCAGAACCGACGGATTCCTCGTGCAAAGGCCTTCTTGCCGATGAGGTCGCGCAACATGAAGAAGACCATCGCCGACTTGCCGTAACCCACCGCGGCGGCGCTGCCGTGCGCGCGTGAGCGGAATTGAGCCAGGGACGGTTGTTCGGTTGCGGGCACCGCTGCGTAGTCGCGCAGCCAGCCGAGACGCATTTCGCGCGCCGCCTCCGGCGAGGCTTCTTCCTTGTAGGCGTAATCCGCCATGAAGGTCGTCAGCCCCTCGCTCCAGTTGCCGCTGGAGTAGTCGGGGTATACGCCGTTTCCCCACCAGTTGTGCAGCACCTCGTGCCCGAGCGAAGTGGCGCGGATGAACGGCAGCCGCAGCACCGACTTGCCCAGATAGGTAAGCGTCGGCATGCCGAATCCGGTCGGCAGCGGACTGGCGACCACGGAAAACGACGCGAAGGGGTAGGGGCCTATCATGCGGCTGTAACGCTCGATGTAACGTCGACTGTCCGTCAGATAGCCCGCGGCGAGCGGCTCGATTTCGCGGTAGAAGTAGGTTCGCAGGCGCACTGCAGACGCGCCGGGCCGCCGCAGCAGCTTCTCGCTCACCACGTAGGGTCCCGCCATGAGTTCGATGCCTTCGGCGGGGTGGTCGAACTCGAAACGTGCGTGGTAGCTTCCCGCCGATACGCCCTCATCGATCAGCCGCCCCGGCACCAAACCGCGCTGATCGCGCGGCAGCGAGAGCCGAACGGTGTAGCTGAAGTGCCCGTCGCCGGACGGATACCAGCTGCTGGCGGCAGGGAGGTAACTGCCTGCGGGCGAGACCATCGCACGGGTCATGCGCATCACGCTTCGGTAGTCGATGATCGCGTCGAGCGGGGGCAGCGTGCCTTCGTAATCGATGCGCAGCGTACCGGGCTTGCCGCCGGAGATGCGCCAATCATTGACCCTGGCGTCGCCGCTCAGGCGCTCGACGGTTGCGCGAACGCCGTCGATGCTCGCCGACCGGATGACGAGCCTTCGGTTCAGCTCGAAGCGGGTTGCCCCGGATGTCTTGGTTTCCGCTGTTACATGGAGGGTTCGGGACGCGGGGTCGAGCCGCACGTCGAGGGCGAGGTGCGCGGTGTCTCCCACCGCCAGCCGCGGCGCGAGCATGCACGCGAGCAGCAGAGACTGGCGCCAGAGGCGGATCATTTATGCGGCGGGAACTTGACCACCAGTTCGAGCTCCTGGCCCTCGCGTCGAACGCGAATCGGCATCCAGGTGCCGGGAGGTTGTTCGTGGACCGCGCGAATCACGTCACTGACCCGGTCGACCTTGGTGCCTGCGATCGATACGAATCGATCGCCGACGCGCAGGCCCGTTTTCTCGGCGAGACTGCCTTCCACCACCTTGAGGACGTTGACGCCGTCCTTCGTCTGCTCGATGCGTATGCCCAGGCGCGGAGGCGGCGGCGCAGAAGGCGGAAGCGTCGGCACCGCGAACACCGCGTCCGCAATGCCGTCGAGCCTCGAGCAGTCTTCGCTTGCGCCGACCGGCAACAGCATGCCGACGCTGTCGATGCCGAGATCGCGCAACTGGTGCGCAACGCCGCGTCCGTAGCGGATGTGCCCGCTGCCCGTGATGCCGACCACGAGGGGTTGATCGGCGCTGTTGGCGGTATGGAGCGCATCCGCGAGCCCCTGTGCCATGGCACGATCCCAGGTCGTCTGCGAATCGACGAAATGCCGGAAACCCGGCCCGTCGCGACGAGCCCCCTGCGGGTCGGCCGCCTCCGGATGGAGCTTGTAGACCTTGTACAGATCCTCGAGGTAAGCCGGCGAGGGCGGCGCGGGGCGCGTGACCCCCTCCTTCTGCGAGGCAGGCACCGCGTCCCAACCTTTATCCGATATTGCGCGGATGAGTTCGCGGTCGACGTTCAACGCTCGCATCGGAATTCCGTTGATGCGCGCGAAGCGGAAGAGCGGCAGGTAGAGCTCCGCGGGAACCCCCCAAACCTTCTCCCAATCGGATTGCTCCAGAAACTGCCGCTCCGAAAGCTCTCCCGCGATCCACTTGTCCAGGACCGGCTGAGCCCGGCGCGGGAATGACTCGAATCCGATCACCATCCGCGGCCGCATCGTGTGAAGCGCGCCGAGCGTTGCAAGCTGCCATGCGTGGTCATCGGCGTTGTCGTGCTGCTCGCCAAGCAGGACGATCTTCCGGCGCGCCATGTCCGCAAGGACGTCGGCGCCGCGCTCGCGTCGCGCGCCGTTCGCGTCGGTTGCGTACCATCCCGAAGGCTTGAGGCAGCTGTCCGCCTGCGCGGCGCTACAGAGTCCCAGGGTCGCGGCTGCGATCGTCAGCGTTTGCCGCAGCAGACGTCCCACGGCAGGCCGACTACGCAACAGCGGCAGCGCGCACGGCGCGCCTGCGTTCGTTCTCGGTCAGATACCGCTTGCGGATGCGGATGGTCCTGGGCGTCACTTCCACCAGCTCGTCATCCTCGATGAACTCGATCGCGAATTCCAGGGTCAACTTGACCGGCGGGGTCAGCAGCACGTTTTCGTCCTTGCCCGAGGCGCGCACGTTGGTCAGCTTCTTGTTCTTGATCGGGTTCACGACCAGATCGCTGTCGCGGCTATGGATGCCGACGATCATGCCCTCGTAGACCTTGTCGCCCGGACTGACGAACAACCTGCCCCGTTCCTGAAGATTGAACAGCGCATAGCCGACTGCCACGCCGTCTTCCTGCGACACCATGGCGCCATTGCGCCGCCCCGGCATGTCACCCTTCCAGGGCCCGTAGTCGTCGAACACGTGGCTCAGGATTCCGTTGCCCCGCGTGAGATTCATGAACTCGCCCTGGAATCCGATCAGCCCGCGCGCAGGGATGCGGTAATCCAGCCGCACGCGACCTCGGCCGTCGGGCACCATGTCGACCATCTCGCCACGGCGTGCGGCGAGCGCTTCCATCACGGGCCCCTGGTGCGTCTCTTCGACATCGAGCGTCAGCAGCTCGAACGGCTCCTGCAGGGCGCCGTCCTCCGTGCGGGTGATCACGCGCGGTCGGCTGACGGCCAGTTCGTAGCCTTCGCGCCGCATGTTCTCGACCAGGATGGTCAGATGCAGCTCGCCCCGCCCCGAAACCAGGAAGACGTCCGCGTCGCTCGTGTCCTCGACTCGCAGCGCGACGTTCGTAAACAGCTCGCGCATCAGTCGTTCGCGGATCTGGCGGCTGGTGAGGAACCTGCCCTCGGTGCCCGCGAAGGGCGACGAGTTCACCTGGAAATTCATGGTGATCGTCGGCTCGTCGACGCGCGGAGTCGGCAGGGCATCGGGATGATCCGGCTCGCAGAGCGTGCAGCCGATCGCGAGCTGATCCACGCCCGTGAACTGGACGATGTCGCCCGCGACCGCCTCGTCCAGCGGCACGCGTTCCAGGCCGCGGAAGCCAAACACTTGGGCGACCTTGGCTCGCAGCGGGGCTTGGCCGGGCAGCATCACCATGACCTCGCTCGCGGGAGTCAGCCGGCCGCGACGGATGCGCCCGACGCCGATCCGCCCGACGTAGCTGGAATAGTCGAGCGCCGAAATCTGCAGCTGTAGCGGCCCGTTCGCGTCGACGTCCATCGGCGCGGGCACTCTTTCCAGAATGGTCTCGAACAAGGGCCGCATGTCCTGTCCGCGTTGCGCGGAATCCAGCGACGCCCATCCCTGCAGCGCGGACGCATACACGACGGGAAAGTCGAGCTGTTGCTCGTTTGCGCCGAGCTTGTCGAAGAGCTCGAATGTGTTGTTCACCACCCAGTCGGGCCGTGCCCCGTCACGGTCGACCTTGTTAACCACCACGATCGGCTTGAGCCCGAGCGCGAGCGCTTTCTTGGTCACGAAACGGGTCTGCGGCATCGGTCCTTCCACCGCGTCGACGAGCAGGAGCACGCCGTCGACCATGCCCAGCACGCGCTCGACCTCTCCGCCGAAATCGGCGTGTCCCGGCGTATCGACGATGTTGATGTGCACGCCCGCGTAGTCCACCGCGCAGTTCTTGGCGAAGATGGTGATTCCGCGCTCGCGCTCGATATCGTTTGAATCCATGACGCGCTCGGCCACGCGCTCGTGCGCCGCGAACGCGCCTGCTTGATGCAGCAGCTTGTCGACCAGCGTGGTCTTGCCGTGGTCGACGTGGGCGATGATGGCGATGTTGCGGATCAGGCGGGACATGGCGGCGGGGGGCGACGCAAGACCGGCATTCTAGCAGTCGGAAGCTGCGCGATAGGCGTGCGATACTCTCGGCGCAGCCAGAGTCGTCGCATCTTCCGGAGAGCTTCCATGCCCCTTCCCGCGTTGCTGCAGGGCCGCCTGCGCCTGCCGGTCGTCGGCTCGCCGTTGTTCATTGTCTCCAACCCGGAGCTCGTCATCGAGCAATGCAAGGCGGGGATCGTCGGCTCGTTCCCGGCGCTCAACGCCCGTCCCAAGGAACAGCTCGAGGTCTGGCTTGAGCGGATCACCTCCGAGCTTGCAGCGTGTACCCAAGCCGCGCCCTACGCAGTCAACCAGATCGTTCACGCTTCCAACGACCGGCTCGGGCACGACATGGACGTATGCGAGCGGTTCCGCGTGCCGATCGTAATCACGTCGCTGCGCGCTCCGGACGAGATCGTGCCGCGGGTGCATGCCTGGGGCGGGCTCGTATTTCACGACGTAATCAGTGTCCGACACGCGCGCAGAGCGATGCAGGCGGGCGTCGACGGCCTGATTCTGGTCTGTGCCGGCGCCGGCGGGCACGCCGGCATGCTGAGCCCGTTTGCGCTGGTACAGGAGGTACGGAAGTTCTTCGGCGGAACGATCCTGCTCGCGGGGGCGATCGGCACCGGCGAAGCGGTACTCGCCGCGCAGGCGGCCGGCGCCGACCTGGCCTATGTTGGCACCCGCTTCATCGCCACGCGCGAGGCGAGCGCCAAGCCGGAGTACAAGAAGATGCTGGTCGACGCGTCCGCGGCGGATATCGTCTACACGCCGCTGTTCACCGGCGTGCACGGAAACTACCTACGCCCGAGCGTGGCCGCGGCCGGCCTCGACCCCGACAACCTGCCGACGGCGGACAAGAAGACGATGAACTTCGGCTCGGGCGGCAATGTGGAGAAGAAGGTCTGGCGCGACATCTGGAGCGCCGGGCAGGGAGTGGGCGCCATAGACGACGTACCCCCGACGGCCGAGGTGGTCGAACGACTGGCGCGGGAGTACCGGGCCGCGTTCGGGCGCCTGAGCGCTCAGGCGCCCTTCTTCTGCGGCGAGCAGGTCGACAAGCCGAACAGCCCGTAGAGCGGGCAGAAGTTGAGCAGCCCGGTCCCCAGCGGGACCAGCCCGATCAGGCCCCACCACTTCGCCGGACCTTCGACCAGGAAGAGGAGGGACAGCAAGCCAATCCCGACAATGATGCGCAGCGCCTTGTCGATCCCGCCTACGTTCGCTTTCATTTTCTGCTCCTTGGCTGGCCAAGAGTGGCCAGCCAAGGCTAGCAGCGCCTCGAGGACGATCCTTGACGCCGGTCAATCCGGCGCTCAGATGCCGCCGAGCAGCAGGTACTTGATCTCGAGATACTCCTCGATGCCGTACTTCGAGCCCTCGCGACCGAGGCCGGACTGCTTGACGCCGCCGAAAGGCGCCACTTCGGTCGAGAGAATCCCGCTGTTGACGCACACCATTCCGGTCTCCATCTGCTCGGCGGCGCGGAAGATGCGGCCGATGTCACGGCTGTAGAAGTAGCCCGCGAGGCCGAACTCGGTGGCGTTCGCCATCGCGATCGCCTCGTCGTCGGTCTTGAAGCGGTAGAGCGGCGCGACCGGACCGAAGGTCTCTTCGTTCGAGACGCGCATTTGCTGCGTTACGCCGGTGAGGATCGTCGGCTCGAAGAAAAGCCCTCCGCGGCTGTGCGCCTTGCCGCCGAGCATGACCTTCGCGCCCTTCGCGGTGGCGTCCGCGACGTGCTCCTCCACCTTTTTCATGCCTTGCTGGTCGATCAGCGGGCCGATGATCACGCCCGCCTCGGTGCCGATGCCGACCTTGAACTCCTTGACCTTCTCGGCGAGCTTCGCGGCGAAGGCGTCATAGACCGTGTCCTGCACGTAGATGCGGTTGGCACAGACACAGGTTTGTCCGGCGTTGCGGTACTTGCTCGCGATCGCGCCTTCGACCGCCGCGTCCAGGTCGGCATCGTCGAACACGATGAACGGGGCGTTCCCGCCCAGCTCGAGCGAGAGCTTCTTGATCGTATCGGCCGACTGGCGCATCAGGATGCGGCCCACTTCGGTCGAGCCGGTGAACGACACCTTGCGCACGGTCGGGTTGGCGCACATTTCCTTGCCGATGGTCGGCGCGTCGCCCGTGATCACGTTGAACACGCCCTTCGGGATGCCGGCGCGCTCGGCGAGCTCGGCCATGGCCAGCGCCGAGAAAGGCGTCTGCTCGGCGGGCTTGATGACGACCGTGCAGCCGGCGGCGAGCGCCGGAGCCGCCTTGCGCGTGATCATCGCGTTGGGAAAGTTCCAGGGGGTGATCATCGCGGAAACGCCGATGGGCTGTTTGAGCACCAGGATCCGCTTGTCGGCCTGATGCTGCGGAATGACGTCGCCGTAGATGCGCTTCGCTTCTTCCGCGAACCATTCGACGAATGAGGCTCCATACGCGATCTCGCCCTTGGCTTCGGCGAGCGGCTTGCCCTGCTCGCTGGTGAGAATCAGCCCCAGGTCGTCCTGGTTGGCCATCATCAGGTCGAACCACTTGCGCAGGATCGCGGCGCGCTCCTTCGCGGTTTTGGCACGCCAGGCCGGCCAGGCCTTGTCGGCTGCCTCGATCGCGCGCTTGGTCTCCGCCACGCCCATGTCGGGCACGTTGCCGATGATCTCCCCGCTGGCGGGGTTGTCGACGGGGAAGGTCTTCTTCGAGTCGGCGGCGACCCAGGCACCGTCGATGTAGCACTGTTCGCGGAAGAGCTTGGGGTCTTTGAGATTCAGGGCCGGCAGGCCGGCGCGGGACGGAGCGTTCATATGTCCTCCGGTACGTTGAACCGTGAATTTTACCGCTTCGGCCCCGCTGCCGGACACCCCTCGGTCAGAAGGTTCCCGGGAAAGCGCCCCCGTCCAGGAGCAAGTTTTGCCCTACGATATATCCGGCATGGGCGCTGCAAAGGAAGGCACAGGCGTCGCCAAATTCTTCGACCGTTCCGAAGCGCTTGGCGGGGTTGGCGTCGGCGCGCTGTTTCGCCAGTTCGGCGGCGGTCTTACCCAGCTTTTTGGCGTTGAACTCCATGTTCGAGCGCAGCCGGTCGGTGTCGAAAGGCCCCGGGAGCAGGTTGTTGATCGTCACATTGTGCTGTGCCACCGCTCGCGACAGGCCGGCGACGAAGCCGGTCAGACCGGTGCGCGCCCCGTTGGACATTCCGAGCTCCGGGATCGGCATCTTCACCGCGCCCGAAGTGATGTTGACGATGCGGCCGAACTTTCGCGCGATCATGTCGTCGATCACCGCCTTGATCAGCTCGATCGGCGTCAGCATGTTGCCATCGAGCGCCTTGACCCAGTCATCGCGCGACCAGTTGCGAAAGTCCCCGGGCGGCGGGCCACCGGCGTTGTTCACCAGGATGTCGGGCTGAGGGCAGGCCGCGAGCGCGGCGGCACGTCCTTCCGGGGTGGTGATATCTCCGGCCACCGCCGTCACCTTGGCGCCGGTCGCCTTGCGAATCTCTTCGGCGGTGGCCTCGAGCGCCTCCTTGCCGCGCGCCGTGATGACCAGGCTAACGCCTTCCTTGGCGAGGGACATCGCGCAGCCCTTGCCGAGGCCCTTGGATGCGGCGCACACCAGCGCGCTCTTGCCTTTGATTCCCAAATCCATGCCTAGCTCCTGTTGGTCGAATCGGGTAAAGTGCGAAGGTTACCAGCGGGCCTGAAGCAGGCC
>Ga0316579_10000857_pt1 | contig 10521 bp, 6 predicted proteins | sample J5NA_2_FD_203074 | JGI IMG/M metagenome (GOLD analysis project Ga0316579, IMG submission 203074) | Rhizosphere microbial communities from salt marsh grasses in Alabama, United States - J5-7_160517rDrA | ecosystem: Host-associated > Plants > Roots > Rhizosphere | place: USA: Alabama | collected...
TGGGACAGGGGCTGTGGGGGACTTTGCCTGCAGATCTAATTGACGTACGTCTGCGGACTACTGAAAGATCGGCGAATGGAATGCCCTCTTTCTCCACACCATCCGGGTCATTAGACCTTACACTCAGCCATATCGTCTTTACAAAGGACTCTTCCGGCACGGCACGAATCTATATCGACGGAACTATTATTGCCGAAGATGTCATTCCCGGGGATTTTTCTACCTGGAATCCGCGCTTTCTACTTCTACTCGGGAACGAAGCCACTAAGGACTATCCCTGGTTGGGAGAAATTTATTTAATGGCAATCTATGACCGCGCCTTAACCAGCTCGGAGGTCATAATGAACCGCGATGCTGGACTGCCGGTCCAAAAATTGGCGATGACGCCCAAGATCTCGTTAGAAACCTTCAAACGATTTGTCATCATTTCCAACGCCGCCTCATTAACCAATACAAAAACCCTGGCCTATGGCGTCCAATATCCCGACCAACGCTGCGTAGTCTGCAACAATTCAGAGACCAACGGCATGACAGTCTACAGCAACGTGAACAAAGCAGCGGCCGAATATGATTCTCAGAAAGCAGTGGTGAAGTGGTTGGACTGACTTGCAGATAGCGCTGCTTATGTGGGACTACCGGGGAAGATTAATCAGCCAAGACGTTTCAATTTTTGTTACGCATTTGCCAGGTGCGATTATTAAGGAATAGTTTGAGTTGTCTTAACCCAACATCGAATTTGCTCATCTTCAAAGCCGGCACATCAGAAACGGTCAGCTCATCGAAGCGCAAATCATAGGCCTGCAGCAGATTCACCAAGTCCTGCATATAGGCGGAGGCTTCTAATCGAGAAGTAACCAGAGCTTCCAATTCCGCATCATCTACCGGTTCATAATAAATGGTTTGTAACTGGGGAGGTTTAGCGCGTCCTTCGTATCCATTGACCTGTTCCTGATCTCCCAGGTGCACACGAGCAGAATCATTCCCGAAAAGTAAGTGGTGTTTTTTATGCCAATACGCTTCCTTACCTTCAAAGTAAGGAATTTCAAGATAACGACAAACGTCTTTCAATACCAACGGGTCTTGGGCATAATCCGCGTAAGGAATAGCACGCCATTCATTTACAAGTGTCAGGTAAAGGCGAAAATAATTCACCCAACTTCTTTCCCATGTAGCCAATTGATTCCGCTTCTTTGTCGAGTGCGCAAACTCCAGCGGCGTTTTCCAGATCACGATATTCTTCGCCGCGATGTTGGTTTTCTGTAAATTATGTAGTTGCTCGCCAATCCAGAACGGGTCTTTGCTCGAATCGACGATAAACTCGACATTCGGGTGAAGTTCGAAAATTGTTTCGTAGAGCTTTTCAGGTCCATTCGATAAGGCGGCCGGCCAGATCTCGCAGTTTGGATCGCCGCAGCCACACAAAGGATTCAAATGATGTGATCGGAATGGGTTGAAAAGGGCATAAACTTCACCACAAGAAAAGCCAGCCGGATCATTGGCCAGGGTCATATCAAAAAAAGTCGATCCGCTGTATGCCGTTCCGCCGATGAAGATAACTTTCTTTTGCGACATAAGGTTAGAGGGGGAAATTTCTTTTTCCTAAGACACGGCCGATTGTACCGGCGCTTTGCGGGATCGTAGGACATCCCTAAACATATCAAGCAGCTCGACTACTAATGACCATTGAGTGAGAGCGATCAATCCGCAGTAGATAACAGCGCCAATCAGCACTAAAACGATTAAGGCAAAAAGATCGGCCGTACCACCAAAATACCCTTCAACAAACGGCTTTGCAAAGTAGACGCCTGCCATCATGATTCCACCGAGGACCAAATATAAGAGCATTAATTTTAATGTGGGCCCTAGAGTACCTGGAATAAGGCGGTCGACCATGAAAATATTATAGGCGACGCCCACTGCATGGGAAATCACCACGGCCGCAGCCACACCTTCATAATTGTATGCAGACAAGATCAAGACCAGGGGCACCATAACAACTGATAGGACAATGCCAGCGTATAAATTATATTGTGGTTTTCCAAGGGCTTGAAACAGAGGCACAACATTATAAGAAATCGGCAGTAAGAAAGCCATTAAACAATATAACTGCAGTGTGTCTACCATCGGCAGCCATTTTGGACCGAGCACCACCCCGACAATTTCACCGGCAAGTACAAATAGACCAAGAGAGAGCGGCGTCATCATCAACAACACGACGCGCAAGCTGCGCAGGTAGAGTTTCATCACCCGTTTGATTTCACCGCGAATCTTTGTGTAGGTTGGAAGAAATACATTAGCGATGACGGCGCTGCTAAACTGGCTGAGGGTATTATTGCTGAGCTCGTAGGATTTTGAGTAATATCCGAGCGCTTCGTTCCCAAAATGACGGCCGACAAACCAATCATCCCAATGGGAATGGAAGTAAGAGACCAGCCCCGAACCCGTCACCGGCAACCCATATCTCAATAACCCTTTAAATATCTGCCAATCCCAGGGAACCGGCTTTATCCATAGTAATCGTGGGTTGAAAACCCAAAGTAGAATCATTTGAATGAATGCAGAAATCAATCGGCCGTAGATAAGACTCCAAACCCCGTAGCCAAGCCAGGTTAATAGAATGGCCGTTGGAAAATAAATCACCTCATTCAGAATATTCGCCAGACTAAAACGCCCAAATAACAAATTTTTGCGCAGCAGCGCACCAGGCACTATCGTCATTGCCGTAACTAAAACGAGAGGCAGCAGGCTCTGAAAAATTTCGAGATTGACATCACCCAACTCATCGACGATTAATCTGGAACCAATCGAGAATAACCCAAATAAAAATATCCCCGAAGTAGCGGTAATGATAAAGGCATGGAATGCGACGACATGCTCGTCCTCATCACTATGTATAACCGCCGGAGCCATGCCCAAACCGACGAAGAGACCGGTGGTGCCTAATAACACCATGGCTAAAGCTACCTGACCAAAATCGCTGGGAGCTAATAAGCGCGCGAGAGCAATGGATCCGAACAAGCTTAAGAGACGGACAGCTATGACAGCGCCTCCCATAAACATACTCCCCCTGGCAGCTTGGCTCTTCAGGCTATTAATCTTACACCTCTTTCAGTTCTAATTTTCCACGTAAACAAGCTCACTTAGCTTGCAGATTTTTCGATTGGCTCTCTTCGACGCTGCACGGCCGTGCATAAACAGCGCAGGATCACGGCTCTCCGATTTCCAAGAGAAAAAGAATTTTGTCCTGGCATAATTGCATCCATTCTTAAGAGCCAAAATTTCTAAAGCCGATTGGAACAGCTCCTCTAGCAACAAACTCGGGCAAAAGCCGAGAGACAAAATACATATTCGTTAACAGTGGCAATAAGCATAACAGGTCCTGGACATTCCAACATCCAGGACCTGTTTTAGCTCGTTCTCACCAGCGGGCAAAGCGACCCAGCTAGTTAGATTTCAAAATTGCTGGCAAAAAAGTCCCTTCAGCAAAATGGGCGGTCAGGTTCAGATCTTTGGTCATATAGATGCTCATCACACGCTCAGTACTGGTGATGTCTCCACTCCAATGATCAAACAAGTAAGCACCACCCGGAATCCCTTTTAGAACCACCTGCTCACCATAGTTGAAGACATATTTCCCTTCGGGAACGGTCTGGATCGAACCATTACCATCTACTGAGGTGGTTAAGGTGAAAGTTAGGTCATCTATGTCCCTCACCCGAACAGTACTGATTTCGACATCTACGAAGTGGGCCACTATCACCGCCGAGCCCATCTTTGAAGCCGTCGTATCGCTCCAGGCCTCCAGATCCCAGAGACCAGGTTCCGGATCTCCCTGTTTCCACATTTTGAGCCGGTAATAACTGCGCTCGTCTGCTGGATCAGGACTGCTCTGAACGCTCATTTTAAGAACATAGGAGACATCAAAATCCAGAACAACGTCGCTGTTATATCCCCTGTTCCAATTGCGACCTCTCAGCTCTAAACCTTCAATACCGGTAGACGACCATTTATACCAGCCTATGCCCCCTACACGAGCCCAATCCAGGAGCGGCTGCTCCGGGGGCTGCCCGTCAGTTTGATTATGACCCTGCCAACGAATGAGAAGCCCGATACCAGGACCCCCACGCGTGTACCCTTCAGGATCAATTCCTTTTACGGTAAAGGGCATTGTAACTTCATAGTCCGTCCAGGTTTCGTCTCCGATAGCTATCAAGCGATCATACCCAACGTCCAGGGGTATAACGTTGCCACCCTGAAGACTCCAATCACCGTCCACAACCTGGGCGATATTCTGGATATCTGAGCTTGAACTCCAATCGGCCGTGTAATTCGATGCCCAGGTTACATCAGCGGTATATGTGACACCGACGTTCGTTGTTGTCAGCAGATCATCGTCGTTGGTAGCATTGATCGTAACCAAGTTTGTCCCATCATTTAAATCGGCGTAGGCAATCTCGATGTTGAAATCACCCGGGTTTATCAGTCGTTTATTGGCTGGTCCGATAGAAAGGGGCATCTCATCACCGCCATTCAACTGATAGGTCAGCGACTTAATTCCGGCCGGGTCGGATACATTGCCGAGGATATTTATCCATTCTTGTGGATTACCCAATTGGCCAAATTTCTGGGATGGACCGTACCAGACGTCAATGGTGGTCGCATCACCAGCTTGAGGCGACTCAATAGTTGGCTTATCAATAAACACAACCGGTCGATCCGGTATCCGCCCACCGCTCAATTCCGGCATTGCGCCCGGCTCCTCCGGCCAATCTGCCGGAGCGGGGGTCGGATCCTGCGCTTGATTGGCAGCTATTGAAACCTGATTATTGTCAAATGCAGCACCTGCAAAAGGGACACCAATTAAGATACTCGTGATAACCAAAACTAAAACTATCGCCTTCTTCATAAATCTATTTCTCTCCTTATCGCCCTGTCTACCGCCTCGTTTTTGAGCGTAGAGGGTCCTCAGGCATTTTAAACACGATCAAATGTTATTTTAAACTTACATAATAATATGAACAGACGGTTAACTCAATCCTCATATAAATAAATGGGATTATCTAAAACCCATCCCAAAAAATGAAACGGATCAGACCCAGAGCGATTTTCCAGGGTCTGATCCGATCTTCTCAATAAGGGTTATAAGATTTCATAAACCCTTGACGAGGTTAAAGGTTAATTTCGGATGACAACCGGCAAGAAAGTTAAAACCCCTTCAGGATAGGACATATTCTTGAAATAATCTACCAGAGCGGTGAATCCGGGCGCAGTGTTATTTGGCTCATTGCCCACAAAAACCCCGGCTTTCGATACCAATAATGGTTGTACGAACGATTCCATAAGCTGCCAATCGGATCCATTGAGTGAATAGGAGGGGGTCCAGATATCTCCGCTGCGGCTAACGCGCAGGTAAAGAGCGGAAGCGCCGCTTACATCCATTGGGATTGAATCCTCTGACTGCCAGACACCACCAATCGTACTGCCCGAGAAGAAAATTACCTGGCTGCCATCGTGATAGAAATCAAAGCGGAGCCAGTTATCATTATCCTGTTCAATCAACATGCCTTCTATCTGGAAGGCGCTTGCCGGTATGGAATCAAATTTGGTTTCCAGGAGAAAGTCTTCGTTTTCGGCTGTTTGCATGATCCGTACAGCATCACGATTTTCTTTGTAAAGAGTATGAGCCGCTCCGGCGGGAACTGTAAGTTTGGCCAAACCATCTTCCACAATTACGCTGCCATCGCCGGACGGATTTACAACTGTCCACAGGTCCGTATTTAGTTCGCCGCGATCGAAACCATCCGAGTAAGGTGCAGCTACATTGGTTGGCTCAAAGGTTGCCGTGACTGTTTTATCGCCGGAAATCTGAATGACTGCCGGATTCTGGGTTCCCGTGAGGTGACCACTCCACTCCACAAACCTGTATCCGGGTTCGGGGTTGGCCATCAACACAACCTCTTCCCCACCATCATAGAGAGGCTTATCCGGAGAGCGGGTTACGCTCCCTTTCCCATTGACATTTACGGTCAGCATTCCTGGAGGCGCAACTACAAAATTAGCCGTAACATAGAGATCCTTTGTCATAAAGACGATCAACGGATTGGCCGAGCTGACAATATCGCCGCTCCAACTATCCAGGGCATAGCCCGACGCCGGAATGGCACGAATGATAGCGCGCTCACCGTAAGTAAACTCGGTAACTCCTGGCGGTTCAACTCCAGTTGACCCACTGCCGTTTGCCGTAGCCGTAACAGTGAATGTCAGATCGTCAAGATTATTGATCTGCACATTGCCAATCTCAACATCAACATAGTGGGCCACTAATACAACAGACCCGTTCTTTTCTGCGGTAGCATCACTCCAAGCCTGTAGATTCCACTCGAATGGTTCCGCCTCCGCTGCCGGCCAGAGCTTAAGCCGGTAATAACTGCGATCATCACCAGAAACAGAACTGGCCTGAACACTCATCTTTAGAACATAGGGGACATCAAAATCCAGAACAACATCGCTGTCATAACCCCTGTTCCAATTTCGACCTCGCAGCTCCAAACCTTCAATACCGGTAGACGACCATTTATACCAGCCTATGCCACCCACACGAGCCCAATCCAGTAGCGGCTGCTCCGGGGGCTGCCCTTCGGTTTGATTATGTCCCAACCAGTGAAGGATCAGACCAATACCAGGCCCTCCCCTTGTGAACCCTTCTGCGTCAATCGCTTTTACGGTAAAAGGCATTGTAACTTCATAGTCCGTCCAGGTTTCGTCTCCGATAGCGATCAAGCGATCATACCCAACATCCAGGGGTATAACGTTACCCCCCTGAAGACTCCAATCACCGTCTACAACCTGGGCGATATCCTGGATATCCGAACTTGAACTCCAATCGGCCGTGTAAGTCGACGCCCAGGTAACACCGGCGGTGTAAGTGACGGTGACGTTCGTTGTGGTCACTTGATCGTCGTCGTTAGTAGCTTTGATAACAACCGTGTTGGTCCCATTATTCAAATCGGCGTAGGCAATCTCGATGTTGAAATCACCCGGGTTTATCAGTCGTTTATTGGCTGTTCCAATAGAAAGTGGCGTCTCATCACCACCGTTCAACTGATAAGTCAGTGACTTAATTCCAACCGGGTCGGATACATTGCCAAGGATATTTATCCATTCTTGCGGATTACCCAATTGGCCAAATTTCTGGGAAGGTCCATACCAGACGTCAATGGTGGTCGCATCACCAGCTTGAGGCGACTCAATCGTTGACTTATCAATAAATACAACAGGTCGATCCGGTATCCGCCCGCCGCTCAGCTCGGGCATCGCGCCCGGCTCATCCGGCCAATCCGCCGGAGCGGCATCCGGAAAAAGATGCGGGACAATAGGAGTTCCACCCTGCGCATTTGCAGCAGGTCCACTAATAAGCAAACTCAACCCAACAAACAAAGTCATTAACAGGGCAACATAGACCACAAACTTTTTCATTCTTGAATCTCCTTTTTAAAAAGTAAACTGTGTATTGCCTGGCTTGGGCTGCTTAGAGAGGTGATATTGGGAATAATCCCCCCCAAACATCAAACGTGAAGCAACCATTTGCAAAATGGATATAAGTAAACCAGCTAGCCAGAAAGAATCTTTCACCTATGAATCTTGAGGTCAAATTCGTGCGGCAATATAAGATTTCTTATTATATGTTTACTTAAGGATATATGGAGAGTGGAAACTGCGCTCAAGATATGGCGGGATAATTAATCTAGTTCTAACTATCACGCCATATCTTGATGATAGGTTAGGCTTCGCGGGCGGATCTGCGATGCCTCTAAAATTCTTATTTGGCGAAACCCACGGCGCGGGTTTCGCGTATAACCGTGACCTGAATCTGCCCCGGGTACTGCATATTATCTTCGATAGATTTTGAAATATCACGCGACAGGCGCATAGCGCCTAGATCATCAATCTGGCCTGGTTTAACCAGGATACGTATCTCACGCCCTGCTTGTAAAGCATAGGCACTTTCAACACCTTCAAATGAGGTAGCGATCTCTTCAAGGGTGCGCACGCGCTTAATATAATGTTCCAGACTCTCGCGGCGGGCGCCAGGGCGCGCCCCGGAGATGGCGTCGGCGGCTTCAACGATAATCGCTTCAACCGATTCCTGATCGACTTCATGGTGATGCGAAGCAATGGCATTCACTACAGGGGCCGGAACCTTGAAACGCTTGGCGAACTCGGCTCCAAGCATAGCGTGTGTACCTTCCTGATCATGATCCATGGCTTTCCCGAGATCATGCAGCAGCGCACCCATTTTAGCTTGATCGATGTTCGCTCCAAGTTCCGCAGCAAGCATGGCCGCGATCTTGGATGCTTCGACGGCGTGGTAGAGCTGGTTCTGGCCGTAAGAAGTTCGATACTTCAAACGTCCCAGCATCTTCAGAACCTCAGGATGCAAACCATGCACATTAGCTTCAAAGGCCGCCTGTTCGCCTGCATCGCGAATATCGCGATTCACATCCGTCTGCGCATCTTTTATTAACTTCTCGATCCGCGCCGGGTGAATACGGCCGTCGGCAATGAGCTTAGTAAGGGCGCGGCGAGCGACTTCACGGCGCACCGGATCGAAACTTGATACCGTAACCGCTTCCGGCGTGTCATCAACAACAATATCAACACCAGCCGCCTGCTCGAAGGCGCGAATATTTCGGCCGCTGCGACCGATAATGCGACCTTTCATATCATCACTGGGTAAAGGCACAACACTCACAACCAGTTCGGCCACCTGGTCGCTGGCTACCCGTTGGATCGCCAGGGCAATCAACTTGCGCGCCTCGATTTCGGCCGTTTCCTTCGCCCGATTCTCAATTTCGCGCATCTGGCGGGCCAGGTCCTGTTGTGCTTCAACCTCTACCTGTTCCAACAACACACCGCGCGCTTCATCTGTCGACATAGCGGCAACTTCTTCAAGCCGCGCGCGCTGCTCTTCCTCAACCTGGGTTAGCTGATTACTCCGTCTGTCCAACCTGCTTTGCCGTTTATTAAGCGTTTTATCACGCTGCTCCAACCGTTGCGCCTGTTGGTCAAGCTTATCACCCTGTTTTTCCAGCCGCTCCTCGGCACGGGCCAGGTCCTGATACCGGCGTTCGGCAGCCTTTTCTGCCTCCTGCCGGATCTCCTGAGCCTCTTTGCGCGTCGTATTCAGGATGTTTTCGCTCTCCTTTTCGACGGCCGTGCGCTTCTGATCGAGATCACGCTGTAGTTGTTCATAAGCATCTTCAACTCGGGGTTTCATGATCAGCCAGGTGATGCCGGCACCAATCATGGAGCCTATCACCAGAGCGCCAATCACGCCCAAGAATCCCATATTCATTTACGATCTCCTTTATCTGGCAGACAGAGAGAAGAAGGGTCTAAACCTCTTCTCGGTCTTGCCAGCTTTCTTCTAATGTTTGTCTGATAACTTCATATGAAAACCCACGTCGCTGTAGAAAACCGGCCATTTTTTCTTTATAAGAATCTTCCGGCAGTCCTTCCCAACGGTGGGCTTGCTTTTCGACCGCGCGCAGGGCTGCGGCCGTTTCATCCACTTCTTCTAAAACTTCTTCGATTATTTCTCGATTAATTCCCTTCTGGCGTAATTCCTGCCCTAAGGCAAAGCGGCTGCGCGGGCGGAAGGTTTCTCTCTGTTCAACCCAATAGCGCGCAAATGCGGCATCATCCAGCAAATCTAATCTTGTCAGGTACTCCACGATTAAATCAATCGTGTCTTCCTCAAAACCTTTCTTTTGTAGATGAGTCTGCACTTCGTAAACGCTTCGCGGCCGGTAACTAACAAATCTGAACGCGTTCTTTTTTGCCTTTTCAGTCTGTTCCTTCCGTTGAAGGTCCTCAATATCCCCTGGAGATAGCTGCTGCCCAATTTTTAATCCCCCGGCAACAAAAACCGATAACCCAAGAGCATACTGACCGTCCAGGAAAACACTTACACGGTCTTTATCCCGTTTTTGAACAACCAGATCTGTAATAGTTTTCATATGTAAACAAAAAGCCACGGCATAATGCCGCAGCCAGCAACAAATTTCTCTAGATTAGGTTATCGTCCGCTTCAGGATCAGTAGCAACCCTGAATCGGATTTATCACTTGCTCAATCAGCAAGTGTTCAAAGCTCATTAATAGGGTAATTTTCCCTAGTTATTACTTGACGTCTGTTACTATTTAGAGCAGTTGAACCCAATATAATCCATAAATAATTCAATAAAACTGCCCTGTTTATCTTCAAGCGCGATAACTTTAGGAAATCACTTCTGCGCGCTACTTCGAAACCCACTCGAAATTTGATCCCGTCGAAAACAAACGCCATGCGCATCGAGAACCAATCTATTCGTTGCCAACCGAAACACTAGTAAATCAATTAGTTAACCATCTCCGGCAACAGGTTCTTCAAGATAAGGTAAACCTGCCTCCACACGGATCAGACGTTCCAATTCATCCAACATCTCTGGATTCTCGGCCAGGTACGTCTTGGCATTCTCTCG
>Ga0316579_10000859_pt1 | contig 10513 bp, 8 predicted proteins | sample J5NA_2_FD_203074 | JGI IMG/M metagenome (GOLD analysis project Ga0316579, IMG submission 203074) | Rhizosphere microbial communities from salt marsh grasses in Alabama, United States - J5-7_160517rDrA | ecosystem: Host-associated > Plants > Roots > Rhizosphere | place: USA: Alabama | collected...
CCTTTCCGGGGGAATGCTGAACAGATGTTGAGACGACGCTGAATCCGGCGAGGACCGCTGTCGATGGTCCTCGCCGCCGGAGTCGCTGCCGGTGCCTTCGTCACGGGACAGGTGCCGGCGGTGGCGGTCCAGCCTCCGCCCTCCCCGCCCCCGGCGACCCGCACCGCCACGGCGAACGGGGACCTGGCGGGGAACTGGACCCTGGCGGGGGACGGTTCCCGGCTGGAATGGAAGGCTCCGGCCCCCCTGCCGGTGCTGGACGAGCGGATCGACGTCACGGCCGACGGGCACGTTGTCCCCGGGGCAGCGGTCTCCGAGGACGGCCGCACGGTGAGCGTCGACGCCACCGATCTGAGGATCGAGGATCCGTCGACCCTCACGGTCGTGGCGGGCTCCCACCGCCTGGACACGGGATCGCGACGGTCGCCGTCCTCGCCGTCCCCGCCGTCCTCCGCCGGGAAACCGTCCGCGGCCCTTCCGTCCTGGGACCCGGGGAAGCGCGGAGGCTTCAGGACCTACAAGGGCGAGTACAGTCTGGAGGGTCTGGAGGTCGACGACTTCCCGGTCCCGGTCGAGATGCAGGCCCAGGTGGTCCTCCCGCTGGGGACGAGCGGACCGCGACCGGTGGTGCTCTTCCTCCACGGGCGGCGCATCAGCTGCTACAACGTCACCGATCCCCAGGACACCGACGCCTACCTGGCCTGGCCGTGCCCGAAGGGGTGGAAGGCCGTGCCGAGCCACCGGGGCTGCGCCCAGGCGCAGGACCTCCTGGCCTCCCAGGGATGGATCACGCTGTCCATCAGCGCCGACGGCATCAACGCGCAGGACCAGGTCTCCGACGGCGGCGCCATCGCCCGTTCCGAACTGGTACGGGCCCACCTGTCCCGGTGGGCGGCCTGGGCCGCCTCGGACGGCGCGTGGGCATCGGCTCCACCGGCGGTCCGTGCCGGGCCCCGCCCGGACCTGTCCAGGGTCCTGCTCATCGGTCACTCCCGGGGAGGGGAGGGAGTCAACCACGCGGCACTGGACAGTTCGGTCGATCCCTCCGCGCCCTGGCGCGTCCGGGGACAGGTCCTCATCGCGCCGACGGCCTTCTCCCGCAACCCCACCCCCGGGGTGCCCACCGTGGTCCTGCTTCCCGCGTGCGACGGGGACGTCTCGGACCTGGAGGGACAGCACTACCTCGACGCAGCCCGCGACGTCACGACCGATCCCGCCCTGCGCTCGGCCGTCTACGTCGAGGGCGCCAACCACAACTTCTTCAACACCGAGTGGACCCCCGGACTCGCCCAGGCCCCCGCGGACGACGACTGGGGAGGCGACCCGTCGACACCGGCAGCCCGGTGCGGTTCGAAGGCCCTGCCGAGGCTGACGGCCCTCCAGCAACGGACCGTCGGGGCCGTCTACACCGCCGCTGCCGCCCAGGCGCTCGTCCTGGGCCGCAGCGAGCCCCTGTCCGTCCTCGACGGCTCCCCCCTGCGCCCGGTGAGCACGGCGCCGGCGAGGATCCGCACCCACGCGCTGGGGGGCAGGCGCACCTCCCTTGTCGTGCCCTCCGGCAGCACGTCGCTCGTGTCGGGTTCCGGCACCACGGCCGCCCGGTGCCTGACCGCCGGGCAGGCCGGCGATCGCAACAGTTGCGCCCCGCGGGGCGTCCTGGGGAACACCCCGAGTTTCGGTCCCCTCACCGTGCTGGAGGGCGAACCGAGCAGGACGGCCGTCACGATCAGGTGGAGGAGGAACGGCGGCGCGGCGGCCGTCGCCGTCTCGTCCGGCGCGATCCCGGCCGACGCGACCGCCGTCGCCGCGCGGATCGCCGTGCCGCCCGGCGCGCGCGGCGTCCGGTTCGAGGTCCGGCTGACGGATGACGCCGGGCACAGGGCGGTGCTGGGCAGCAGGACCCTGAACGGCCTGCCATCCACGGCTGGGGCGGGATCGTGCTCGGGCACCCACTGGGCGCAGGAGGTCCGCCTGCCCCTGGACCGGTCGACGCTGCGCGAGGCCCACCTCGACACGAAGCGGATCAAACGGCTGCAGTCCGTGTCCCGTTCCCGCACCGGTGACCTGTGGTTGCTGGACGCCTGGTCCTACCGCCCGGGGGCGTCGACGGCCGCGCCCGTCGCCCTGCCGGTGCTCGACGTCGGGACGGTCACCGTGGACGAGGGAAGCTCCGACAGGACCGTCGAGCTGCCCGTCAGCGTGCGAGGGACAGTCCGCGACACCGCGACGGTGCGCGTCGCCCTGACGGGCCGGGAGGGGAAGGGGCCCTTCCGGACCGTGAGCGTGCCGCCGGGCACGACCCGTTTCGTCGTTCCCGTGAGGATCAGGGGCAACACCCTGGACAGTCCCGACACCGTGGAGTACGGGGTCGTGGGCATCGGGACCGGCCGGATCGTCGCCAGCACCCTGACGGGGGCCGTGAGGGTCCGGGACGACGACCCGTCCCCTCCGCCGATCGTCCGCGGGAAGGCGGGGGCCGTCGAGGGAGGGAGCCTGAAGTGGACCTTCGCCCGGAGCGCCCCGAGCGAGACCGATATCTGGATCGTGGCGACCTTCGAGCCGCCGGCGGACGGCACGGAGGAGCTGACCGTCGGTGACCTCACGAGCGCGTGGATCCGGGACAGCGGGTACGTGGGCCGCCTGGACGTTCCGCTCTCCCGCAGCGGGATCGTCGTCATGTCGAACGACGAACCTCGTTCCCGGACGCTGACGCTCTCCCTGCCCGTGCGCAAGGACAGGATCGAGGAAGGCGTGGAGGGGGTCCGGCTGCACGTCCCCGGCGAGAAGGAGATGCCGGAGTACTCCGACCCGGTCCCGGGCCTTCCCCGAGGAGCCGACCTCGTCGGCACCGTGAAGGACGCCGCCTGACGTCCACCGGGTCGCTCCGGCGTCCCGGGAGGGCCCCCGACGGGTCGCTCCACGATCCCGAAGTCCTGAGGGATGAGTACCCCTGCGGATGTCGTGGGGGGCGTCGGCGTGAGCTCATGGATTCACCACGTCCAGCGGCTCGAGAAGGCGACCATGGGCACCGAACCGATGAGCACCGAGCAGACGCAGGGGGGCCCGCCCCCCGAGGATCCCCCGTCGACGGGGACGACGCTCCGCGGGCAGGGCCCCGACCGCCTGTCCCGCGCCCTGCAGGACCTGGTCGACGACGGTGTGGTCACCCCGCGGCAGTCCTCGGCCATGCTGCGGGCCGCGGCCCTCGCCCCCGGACGGCACGACACCTGGCTGCCGGAGGCCCTCGGCTACATCGGCGGAGCGCTCACGGTCGCGGGCATGGGCGCGGTCCTCGCACTGACCTGGGGCGACCACGGCCGGACCTTCTGGGGGAGCCTTGCGGCCGTCATCGGGGTCCTGCTGTTCGCCACGGGACTGATCCTCGCCGGCCGCCCGGAGTTCCGCCGTCCCGGGGAAGGGGCCGGGGCCTGTGGCGCCCGTCGCAGGGTCGCCGGAGTGCTGTTCGCCCTGGCGGGGATCGCCGCGACGATCGCGGCGGCGGTCGCGATGGGCGAGGACCCCGGCCGGCCCTGGGCCGCTCCCGCGCTCGGGACCGTCGTGGCCGCCGCGGGGTACGCCTGCCTCAGGACGGTCCCCGCCGCGTTGGCCTGCGCGGTCCTGGGCCCCGTCGCCCTGCTCAACGCCGCCCCCCGGCTGGAGGACCTCACCCTGGCCGTGCCCCTGACCGGGCTGGCGACCCTCGCCCTCGGCGCGGTCTGGATGGTCCTGGGCCTTTCCGGGATCGTCCGGCAGCGGGGACTGGCCCTCGGCGCCGGTGCCGTCATGGGGCTCCTGGCCGGGCAGCAGTGCCTGAGCAGGTCCGGGTGGACCGTGTGGGCGTACGCGCTCACGGCAGCCGTCGCACTCGGATGCCTCGTCCTGTACCGCGTCGAGCGGGCGGGCGTCCTGCTCGTGGCCGGGATCGTCGGGATCTCCGTCGTGGTCCCCGAGATCGTCCTCGACCTGACCGGCGACCTGGACGCGGCAGCCCCCCTCCTGCTGTTCCTCGGCGTGGCCTTCCTGGCCGCCGGCGGGGTGGGCGTGCTCCGCCGCCGGGGGGAGCCGTGAGGCGGACGGGAGGATCTCCGCTACGGGCGGCAGATCCGCTCGGGTAACCTCCTTCCCATGGCTACGTGTTTCCACACGGGTACGTATTTCCTGAGGCTCCGCCGCCCGTAGCGGCGGATCCCCTCCCTCACCAGGCTCCGCCGCCTCCCGGTCCTGCCGGTGCGGCCGTTCGTGCTGCCCGGCGTCCCGATCCGACTGCCGGCGGAGCATCCCCATGCCACGTGATTCCCGTGACCTCCCTGCCTCCACCTCCCAGGACGGCCTCCCCCGCGCCCGCAGCGCGCCCCGCCCCGGACGCACCGGCCCTCCGGCCGGCTCCCATCCGGCCAGGCACCTGCCCGGGGGCAGGCACGAGCTCGGCCAGAACCTCCTGATCGACCGGAGGGTCGTCGCCACCGTCGAACGGCTCGTCGCGGACCTGGCCGGTCCCGTCGTCGAGTTCGGTCCCGGCGACGGTGCCCTCACCGTCCCGGTGAGCGGTTCCGGTCGTCCGGTCACCGCCGTCGAGCTGGATCCCCGCCGCGTCCGGGCGCTGAGGGCGCGCCTGCGCGGCCGCGGGGTCACCGTCGTCCATGACGACTTCCTGCACTACCCCCTCCCGGAACATCCGCATGTTCTGCTCGGGAACATTCCGTTCCACCTGACGACAGCCCTCCTACGGAGGATCTTTCCCCTGGGTGGCTGGACGGCGGCGGTCCTGCTGGTCCAGTGGGAGGTGGCCCGCCGGCGGGCGGGGGTCGGGGGTGCCACCCTCCTGACGGCCTCCTGGTGGCCCTGGTACGAGTTCTCCGTCCACGGCCGGGTCCCCGCGAGGGCCTTCCGCCCCGTGCCCGGGGTCGACGGAGGCCTGCTGCGGATCGAGCGCAGGCCCGTTCCCCTGATCGGCGATCGTCCGGCTCCTCCCCCGGCGCCCGGTCCCGCGGCGGGTCCGGGCCGGTCGCACGGCACGCGCCCGCCCGTCGCCGCCGGACGGGGAGTGCGCGCCCGCCCGGCGACCGCTGGGTCCCTTGAGGGCCTGCGCTACCAACGTTTCGTGTCACGGGTGTTCACCGCGCCGGGGCGGGGACTGGGGCAGATCCTCCCGCGGGCGACCGGGATGCCCCGCGCGCAGGCGCTCCGGTACCTGGCCGGGCAGCGGCTGCCGGGATCGTGCCTGCCCAGGGACCTCGATGCCGCGCAATGGGCCGCGTTGTGGGACCTCGTCCGCTCCCGTCCCCGGCGGTGAGCGGGCCGCGGCGGTCGGGCGGAGGAACGTCGTGTTCCGTCCCGGGCCCGACGCGGGCGAACGAGTCGGCCGCCCCGGCTCAAGCGGCGGCGGGGACCGGTCGAACCCTTGTCTGCGTCCCCGGAGAGGAGGCGCGAGCGGACGGACCTTCCCCGCACGGGCCCGGATCAGCGGGCCGCGGGGAACGGGACAGGGATCTGACACAGGGAGTGGACGTGGGAATGGACTCGTCGGTGTCCGAAGAGGGCAGGGCCGGTGGACGCATGTCGACCGAGCAGACGCAGGAGCTGGTCTGCCGGCTCATCCCGGACACCGATCTGAGGCCCGCCTCGGTCGACGCCGTCGGGAAGCTGCCGTCGTTCCGCAGCCGGATGCTGGAGTTCGCCCAGGCGTGCGGCGCTCCCTTCGACGCGCTGGACAACGAGCTGCGGGACGCTCTCGTGCTGCGCCGCCTGCAGCAGATGGCCAACACGGTGATGCTCAACCCGGCGTGGCGGGACCGGCTGGCGGCGGCCGGGTGCGACCGGGCCCCGGACACGTTCGAGGACTGGCAGAACATCCCGCTGTCCGACAAGGACCTGCAGTCGGAGTTCTTCATGGGGGACCGCCCCGGGCTCGTGGTCCCGCTGGAGCGCGGGGGATTCGAGATCGTCGCCAGCGGCGGGACGACGGGTGGGCTGCCGGCCGAGATCGTGTACCCGGTGAGCGAACTGCACGACACCTACCGGATCGCCGGTGAGTTCATGGGCAGGCACCAGCTGTCCCGCTACCTGACCGGCGACGAGCCGAAGTGGCTGTGCACCACCCTGGCGGACTACCAGATGTGGAGCAGCGGGACGATGGTCGGCGGTGTCCTGCAGAACGTGCCGGGGGTGAACTACATCGGCGCGGGTCCTGTCACGGCACCGGTCCTGGCCCACATGTTCTCCTACCCCGGTCCGAAGGCCCTGATGGGCATCACCGCGGGGATCGCGTTCCTCGCTGAGCTCGGGGCCGGCATGCCGGCGCGGGCGCGGGAGAGCTTCCGGGTCGCCCTGTACGGCAGCGGGGTCCTCTCGCAGCGGCAGCGCGCGCGCCTGCAGGAGGTCTACCCGAACCTGGTGGTGCTCAGCTACTTCGCCGCGACCCAGGCCGAGACCATCGGCCTGCAGCTGGACCACGGGTCGGGGGTCCTGACGGCGGTTCCAGGGCTGCACCTGGTCGAGATCGTGAACGAGGACGGCACGTGGGTCGGCGAGGGCCAGGAGGGGGATCTCGTGGTCACCCGCCTGCACGGCCACGAGGCTCCGTTCCTGCGGTTGAAGCTCGGTGACCGCGCGATCCGCCGTCCCCGGACTGCCACCGGGGAACTGCGTGCCGAACAGTTCGAGTTCGCGGGCCGGTCGGGGGACGTGCTCCATCTGAACGACACCCAGTACTCGGCCGCACGGACCTACGAGTCCCTGTGCGAGGAACTCAGGACGGCGACGAACCTGGACCTGCAGAACGTCGCCCACGAGGTGCAGTTCGTCAACCACAGGGAAGGCAGACTGATCACCCTGATGGCCTCGGTCGACGACGTTGCGGCCCCCTGCTACATGGTGAACCAGGTGCTGGGGCACTGCGGGGTGCGCCAGGTGTTCGTGAACTCCCTGACCCGTTCGCTGTCGCTGTTCAACAACGGCGAGGCCAATTCCGCCGCGATCGACCGGACGGGGTACCGGTTCGAGATCAGGTTCGTGCACCCGTCCTCCCCGGAGATCGAACGCACGAGCGTCGGCAAGGTGCCGCTCGTGCGGGACCGGTGCTGAGCGGAGCGACCACGTGTTGAGCACCCCGGCCCCCTCCCGGCCTGTTCCGTCCGGGCGAGGGGCGGGGGACGGAAGGGGACCGGCGGGAGGACCGAGGATGCAGCAGACCCGGGTGAACGTCGTCGCGGTCGTCGACGTGATCGCGGCCCTGTCCGACGGCACGTTGGAGGGGGGGAACATGTGCCTGACGGACGACAGCCGGTACGGCAGCACCGGCCGCGGGACGACGGACCTGTGCACGGCCTGCCTGCCCGGGCAGCTGCTCACATGGACCGTCCTGCCGGTGGACGTGCAGACCCCCGTCGAGATCCGGTCGATCCGTTTCCTCGGCCACGACGGCGCTGCCCTCCCCGAGCCCCCCGGGGAGGTCCCCGGTGAGGGGGAGGAACTCGGCCTGGCCGTGTGGTCCGGCGTGGTCCCGGCGTCGCTCGCCGGCCGCCCTCCCCTGCTGTACCGCCTGGAGTTGCAGATGTACGAGGGCGTCAACAGCGTCCTGTCCGTGCAGTCGCCGGCCGTGAGGTGCGCGGCCGGTGTCCGGTGAGGAGGTCCTGGCGTGAGCCAGCAACTGGCGATCATCGTCATGATCGACACGGAGAACGCTCTGGAGGCCGGGACCCTCCGGGGGAACACGTACCTGGTCGACAACATGAGACGGCTGGGGTCGCGGGGAGAGTGCTCGGGGGACCTCGTCTCCGCCGTCGTCGGCGGCCACTGGTCGAACGGGGGCCAGGCTCAGGAGCAGATCCTCAACTGGCTCGTGGGCAGCCTGGGATCGGTCCCGCTGACCCTGCCCCGCAACTACCATTCCCACCGGGTCCACCGGCACGACAGCAGGTCCCTGCAGTCACTGGGACGGCTGGCGGACGCGGGCGGCGCGAACGCGGAGGACGGGGACCCGCTGACGGAGGTCAGGCGCATCCACCGGGAGTTCGGGGCCCGGATCGGCACGGCACGGGGACGCCACCGGCACGCGCACTGCGACCGCCTGATGGACCTCACCGGCCGCATCGTCCCCGAGGAGTCCTCGCGCCGCGGTGACCCGGTCCACAGCCACCCGGCACCGGTGCTGGTCGACCTCTGCGGCGAGGCCGTGGAGAAGAAAGTGATCCATCCGGCCCAGTACGGGTCGCCGGACCAGGACACCGACGGCTGGTACTGGTCGGCGGCCGTGGACACCTCGCGGCCCGGCACCTACTCCTACACGATGGTCGTCGAGCTGCAGCAGCTGGTCCGGGGCCCGGCGGGCCGGACGTGGCGGCCCCGGCGGATGTCCCACAAGGCGCGTCTGAACGTGACGAGCACGCCCATGCGCAACGGTTTCACCGGAGCCGGGATCGGGTACCTGCCCGTCCCGTCGCCGTGACGGCGAATCCCGCAGCAGCGAGCAGGAGAGGACGTCGTGGACGTTTCCGAACAGGACCGGGCTCCGGTCCGGCGCCCGATCTCGATCACGAGCATCGTGGACTGCGTGGGGTCCCTGGCAACGGGGACCCTGCACGAGAACCTGTACCTCCTGGACAGCAACCGCGCCGGGGGTTCGACCGGCCAGGGCACGCCGGCGTTGCGCACCCGGGTGAGCCGGGGCGATCGCCTGCTGTGGACGGTGATCACCCTGGAGTGCGAGGCGTTCGCCGCCATCGAGGACATCCGCATCGACACGGGCGTGTGCCGGCCGGAACGGCACACGTACCCCGACAGCGACGTGGCCTACTGGACCGCGACGGTGGCCCGGGACGACATCGGTCTCGTTCCCTACGAGATCACGTTCCGGATCGGTCCCGGGGAGGCGTCGATGACGACACCGGTCCCGCCGGCCCTGATCGGCGGGACCTCCCCGGACTGACCCCCTCGCGGGGAGGAACGGAACGGCACCAGGCGGAGGGAGATCCGATGGACTCGATCGACGGCGTCGAGCGGGAGAAGGCCGAGAGGGAGCAGCAGGAGCTGAGGCAGAACTCGGTCCAGTTGAACATCGTCACGTTGGTCGACGTCGACCGGGCGGTCAGGACCGGTTCGCTGGCCGAGGCGGTGTTCATGATGGACAACAGCATCGGGCGCACCGGGCAGGGGACGGCACGGCTGAGCACGGTCTGCAAGCAGGGGCAGGTCCTGAACTGGATCATCAGGCCGATCGACGGGCGGCAGCGCGCGGACGGCGGCTGGCCCCCCGTGCCGAGGATCAACAACATCGTCTTCCTCGAGGACGGGCGGGGCGACGTCGAGGAGACCAAGGTCTGCGACGAGCTCAAGATCTACGGGATGCCGGACCGGGTCCGTTCCCCTCTCACCCCCGTCTACTACTACTGGGCCGGCGAGGTCCTGCACGACCTCGCCCCCGGCGTCTACCCGTACCGCCTGGTGGTCGAGCTGGAACGGGAGGGCGGTGCAGGCCCCCTGTACCTGAACACCGAGGAACGCCCCAGCCTCCGCGTCACCGCGGTGTCCCCGGCCCGCTGAGACGGCCCGGTTCGGAACGACCCGGTGTCCTGCACCAGCAGGTGCAAGGGCGTGCCCGGGCGGGCCGGTCACGTCGGGCACGTCGTCCTCGGACGTCGGCCGCGCCCTCCGGCCGGTCGCTGCGGATCACACCACCGTGCCCTCCCCGCCGGACAGGCCCTCGGACGACAGCAGCTCGCGTCCCACGGCCCGGATCCGGTCCACGAGCATCCGGACGTGATCGGTGGTGATCCGGTGGTTCATCACCACCACCCGCAGGGCGGCGACGCCGTCGATGTCCACCTTGGAGACGAAGAACGTGCCCGCCTGCTTCAGACGGTTGCGGATCGACACCTGGAAACGGTGGACGTCCTCGTCGTCGAGGTCCGCGGGGCGGTACCGGAAGCACAGGATGTTCGCCTCCGGCCGGTGCAGCACCTCGAAATCGGGTTCGGCCAGCAGGACGTCGTGGACGGTCACGGCCGTCCGGCACAGGTGGTCGATCTTCTCGGCGAAGAGGGCCCTGCCGTACATCGCCCACAGCACCCACAGCCCCATGATCATGGGACGTTTCGTGCATTCGAAGTTCTTGTGGCCGCTGTCGAGCCGCGTGTACGGGTCCGCGTCGTCGTCGAAGACGTAGCTGGCGCGCTGCCGGAAGGCCGCCCCGGCGTTGCCGGCGTCCCGGTAGAACAGCAGGGTGCAGGGGGCGGGCACGAACAACATCTTGTGGGCGTCCACGACCAGGGAATCGGCGCGATCGACCCCACGCAGTTTGGAGCGGTGCTCGTCGGACACCAGGAGGCCACCGCCGTGGGCGCCGTCGACGTGCAGCCACATCCCGAGTTCCTCGGCGAGGTCGGCCAGCTCGTCGAGAGGGTCGAACGCCCCGAACGCCGTGGTACCGGCCGTTGCCACCAGGCAGAAGACGTCCAGCCCCCGGTCACGGGCCCGAAGGACGGCGGCCCGGGCCCCGGCGGTGCGGATCCGTCGC
>Ga0316579_10000860_pt1 | contig 10510 bp, 6 predicted proteins | sample J5NA_2_FD_203074 | JGI IMG/M metagenome (GOLD analysis project Ga0316579, IMG submission 203074) | Rhizosphere microbial communities from salt marsh grasses in Alabama, United States - J5-7_160517rDrA | ecosystem: Host-associated > Plants > Roots > Rhizosphere | place: USA: Alabama | collected...
AGTCAGCCGCCACCTTGAACAGCTCGCGGAAATCGGGATCGAGCTGCCACAGCGCATAGTATAGCCTCTCATCCCCCACCAGCGCCACCCTGACGTTCAACGGGATAGCCTCCGGCTCAAGAGACACGGTACTGATCAGGCTCAGTCGCTGGCCCAGCGACTCGATGCGTAGATCCTTCGACTGCAATGCCCGCTTCAGGCCCTCCCAGGCATACGGCTCTGTAAGCACTTTCTGTACGTCCAGGATCAGGTATCCGCCATTTGCTTCGTGCAGCGCTCCACCCTTGATCAGGCTGAAATCGGTGATCAGTGCGCCCATCTGGGCTTGATGCTCCACGCGCCCGATCAGGTTCTGGTAACTTGGGTTATCCTCATAGATCACCGGCGCTCCCTGGTCGTCACTGTGGTCAACCACGACGTTCACCTGGTAGCGTCGCACCACGGGCTGCTGGTCCTGCACGCCCGCCCCTCCCGCCAGCATCTGTAGGAAGCCCGGCATCTGCGGCTGTTGCTGCTCCGACGGCATGAAAGCCTGCGCGTTCTCGATAACATCCTTCTGCACCGCCTCCAGGTAGTCGAGAACCTCCGGGAACCCGGCATACTTTTCTTTCAGCTCGTCGATGATGCCACTGACCGCAAACTCTGCCATCTCGCGGTCCAGCTGGTTGAGTCTTTCCCGGCGCTCGCGCTGCCAGGTTGGAACCTGTCGAAGGATCCGCTGCAGATCCTGCTGATAGTCGTCGACTTTCCGCTCCAATTCCCGCCGTCTTTCCTCGGACATCTGCTGGATCTCTTCGGGAGACAGCACGTTCCCATCGTGAACTGGAGCAAATACAAAACCGCCGGGTGTGCGGATCAGAGCTAGATCGTCCTTCGCGACGCGCTCCTGCAATTCATCGAGCGCTTCCGACTGGCGCTCCTGAAACTCCTCCGCGATCGATTGCTGCCGCGTCTGGTACTCTTCGCTCTCGAACGCAGCGGACATCGCCGTGCTCAGCTCCGCGGTCGCGTGCTCCATGCCATTGCGAAACTGTATGCCCATACCGGGCGGCAGGCTGATCGCGCGTGGCTTGGCCGGCTGGTCAAAGTTGTTGACGTAGCACCAGTCATTGGGCACGCGCTCAGACTTGGCCCTTCTCTGAAACAGCTCCTGTACGAGTTCGCGCTTCCGTGTTCCCGTTGGGCCCATCGCATAGATGTTATGCCCATCCGTTCCGATGCCCATCCCAAAGTGCAGCGCCTCGACTGCGCGTGGCTGCCCGATCACCTCCCCCAACTCCTCGAGATCGGCCGTCGTCTCAAAGTCAAAGAGCGCAGGGTCACAACGCTGGTATAACTCGGATGTCTCTAGCTGCCTCTTGTCCATTTCTGCTTGCCTCCATTCTTCAGTGACTCGGGCTCACGCGGCGTCTCCGGACGCCGCGCCTACTTTTCTGTTGGGCGCTGCTGCTCTATGTGAGCCAACTGCGCCTGCAGACTCTCGATCTGTCTCCTCATACGAAGGATGATCGCGACGCCGTGCAGATTAACCCCCAGCGCGCGTAGGCGGCGGATGCGGCGCAGACGCTCCAGCTCCGCTTCACCGAGATCCATCCCCACCAGGCCTTCGCGGATGCAGTGCCGCACCACCTGCACCGAAAGGCCGCTTTTCTGCGCAGCAATGGCGATCGTGGTCTCAATTTGCTCCACCCGCTTGCCCATCCGGTTTGGTGGCTCCCTCTAAGCCGCTCGCCGCAGTTCTTCGAACAGCTCACGCTGCCGATCGCTCAGTTCCGTCGGCAGCTCGACCTGCACTCTAGCATACAGGTCCCCGTGCTGTTCGGGATCCCGTAGCTGTGGCATGCCCTTCCCTCTCAAGCGGAAAACCTGGCCGTTCTGTGTGCCCTCCGGGATCGTCAGCCGGACCGTGCCATCGAGTGTAGGTACTGGCACCTTCCCGCCTAGGATCGCAGTATACAGATCTACCCGCACGTCCGTGTGCAGATCCCCGCCGTCGCGCTCGAACCGCGGATCTGGCGCCACAACCACTCGCAAGTAAAGATCACCCTGCTCGCCACCTGCACTGCCCGATGCCCCTGCTCCGGGAATGCGGACCCGTGTACCCGTATGTGCTCCAGCAGGGATCGTGACTCGCAGACGTCGCCCGTCCATCTGTAGCGTACGAGTTGTGCCCTCGTAGGCCTCCCGTAGGTCGATCTGCACCTCCTGCTCGACGTCCTGGCCACGCCTTGGGCGTACCTGGTACTGGAAACCACCGGCTGGCGCACCTCCGCCGCCGCCAAACATCTGCGCGAAAAAGTCAGAGAAGGGCGCCGCGCCACCAAACAGGTCCTCCAGATCCTCCGGGGTACCGTAGCGTACGTGCACCCGCTGCCCGCTTGGACCTGCTTGCTGAGACCGCCATTGATCCCAGTCAAAGCCACCGGGCTGACCTCCGGCCTGCTGGTAACGCCGCCATTCCGAGCCGAGTCGGTCGTACTTTTCCCGCTTTTCCGGGTCCGACAAGACCTCGTACGCTTCGTTGATCTCCTTGAACCGTTCCTCTGCTTCAATGTCGCCGGGGTTGACGTCGGGATGGTACTGGCGAGCGAGCCGCCGGTACGCGCTCCGGATCTCCTTTGGATCTGCGTCTAGGCTCACGCCGAGGATCGCATAGTAGTCCTTGTACTCCATATAGTCGTGAGTTTTCCTGTCTGTCTACTAGACGGCAACGATCACACGTACCGGACACAACACGCCAGATCGCGTATGCAACCCCATTGTAGCAGACTGGCATCCGCGCAACCGATGGAATTGGTTTGCGCTGCTTTCGGATCCGGTTGACAAGGTTGGATTTTCGTTGGGCACTGAGCGTGGAGAAGACGCTCGCATGTGATATCGTCGGATAGAAGCAACATACCGAGCGCAAGAGCGGGCTAGCAGATGAGCAGAGCGAGGCCCGCCCAGTCCGGGGTGGGCGGGCCTCGCTCTAGTGTCGCCGAATGTGGATTTCGGCTCACTACGGCTCGAACATATAGCCGACGCCACGAACATTCAGAATATGCCGCGGGTTAGAGGGATCTGGCTCCACCTTGCGACGCAGCCGATGAACATACCACTTGATGATCTGCCGTGCTTCCTGCAAGTATTCAGGCTTGTACTGGCGTACCGCTTGAACCAACTCGGGCGGTGAGATCGCCTCGCGTGCGTTCTGCATCATGTGAACCAGAAGCTTGAACTCGCTCGGGGTGAGATCCACTGTCTTCTCGCCATAGGTCACCTGGCGGCTCTGAAGATCGACCGCAAATGGGCCTCGCTTCAGTATGTGGCCCGCGTCCCCGTCCTGTTCTGCTTCGACCAGCATCTGGCGCCGCTCGACCGCCTCTCCCACCGCTCGGCGTATATCGTCCGGCCGGACAGGCTTGAGCAAGTATCCATCCACACCTTCCTGGATCGCCGATACGGCAGACTCGAGCGACCCATGCGCAGTCAGGATGATCACGATCGTGCCAGGCCAACGCCAGCGGATCGCTTCCAGGACACGCTGACCATCGATCCGCCCACCCAGCATCAGGTCAAGCATCACGAGATCGAACGAGGTCTCCTGCAGCCGCTCCAGCGCCTCCTCTCCGCTCGACGCCGTCGTCACAACGTGGCCTGACCGCTGCAGGGTCTCCTGCAGGAAGAAGCGGATCCGTTCCTCGTCGTCCACGACCAGCGTGCGCAGTATTCCGCTCATGCCTTCTCCTCCTGCCCGCACTGGCTCGGGAAAGCCAACACGGATGTTGCACGACCCCACTGTCGCACCTAACCTACGGTGCGCTTTCAACGGGGGTCTAGCCAAGGCCATTATACTACCATCTCTATCAGGCGCCAAGCCCACAAGGCAAAACGTGGCTTCGGCCCGCATCGGGCCGAAGCCACACCCCACCATCGCGAAAGCACAGCCGACCAGACCAACCCGCCGGACGAGCTTCCAGTTCCACGGGACCACTTATCTGCTGACGGTCACGAACGATAACCAACATGACGCTGTCGCCACCGCCGACATAGTAGCTGATTGCTCTCGCGCCTGCCTGTCTCACATAGAGCACCTTGCTCCAGGCCTGCCTAGCTGCCCTGCACTATGTAATAAGCTTGCTCAAGCTCGCTTCTTCTGTCCTGAGCGCTTCTGCTACCTTATCATATTGTGGGCTCAAGCGCACCAGTTCTTGCATCGGTTCGCGCTCCGCATCCGGGCGTCCGACGGCAAGCACGCCCACCAGTCGCGCCTCGCGAAAATAAAAGTAGGCAAAGCTGCCGCGCTCCAGACTGCCCCGCAGGACGGTTGTCTTCCACTCGCTCAGATCGCCCCATGCCTCAAAGCTGAACTCGAACAGATCTGAGAAAAAGTAGGGCAATGTCGTATACGGCGCGTGATCGCCCGCCATATTGCCACCTGCGCGCAACCCCTGGCTGCGTGCCACGTCCCAGTGCTCTACCCGTAAACGCTTGGGGCCCCCCGAAAGTGCGGCCTCTCGAAAGGTCATACTGGGCCAAGCCGCGATATCCCCGGCGGCATAGATGTCGTGGTCGCTCGTCCGCAGGTATTGGTCTACAGCTATTGCTCCTTCCTCCGTGAGCTCTAGTCCTGCATCTCGTGCCAGTTGGGTGTTCAGATCAATGCCGACGCCCATCACGACCATGTCGACGAGAAGGGTTTCTCCACTGTCGAGCTGCGCCTCTGCAACTCTTCCACTCCCACTCAGCTTTTCTGCCATAGTCTTGGGAAGGATCTGCACGCCGCGGTCCTGATACATCCGGTGCAGAAACGCACTCAACTCCTCAGGTGCGACCCGCTCGAGCAATCGCCTGTCAGGAAAGACCATCGTTACCTCGACGCCCAGTTGGGTCAGTGAGGAAGCCACCTCCGAGCCGATAAAGCTCCCGCCCAGGACCAGGGCGCGCTCGGCTGTCTCTGCTGCTTCCTTGATCGCATCCGAGTCCTCGATCGTCCGCAGGGTAAACACGCCGGGCAGGCCGTTCCCCGGCAGAGGCAGTCGCTTCGCACGTCCGCCCGTCGCCAGCAGCAGCTTGTTGTAGCGGGTCCGCTCCCCGTTGTCCAACGTGACCACGTGCGAGGTTGGGCTAAGCTCAGTTGCCTGCACGCCGGTCCACACCTCCACGTCGTGCTCCGGATAATAGCTCTCGGGCCGCAGGTAGACGCGGCTCAGGCCCTTTTCTCCCACCATGTACTCCTTGGAGAGAGGTGGCCGCTCGTAAGGCCGATGGGCCTCGTCTGTGATCAGGACAACGTGCCCACTCTTGTCCACTTTGCGGATCCCTTCGCAGGCCTTGCCTCCGGCCATGCCGCCGCCGATGATGACGTATTCGTACGTTTGCATATTCGCTCCTCGCGCTACCTTTTGGTTTCTCGCACAGCCCTACTCGGCCAGGGAGGCGTTCAGCGTGATCTCCAGGCCCGATCGTAACAGATTGGATACAGGACACCCCTGGTCGGCTGCCTCCACCAACTCCTGGAAGGTTTCTTCGTCGATGTCGAGCACCTTGGCACTGACGTCGAGGTCCATCTTGGCGATCTTGTACCCGCCTCCATCCAGGGGCACGAGCGTGCAGGTAGCCTCAGTCTTGATATAGAGCGGCGTATAGCCCTTGTCGCTTGCAGTAGCCGCGAGCGCCATGCTAAAGCACCCCGCGTGGGCCGCTGCAATCAGCTCTTCTGGGTTCGTTCCCGGCTGGTCACCGAACCGCGTCTTGAAGGTATATCGCGTGCCGTCCAACACCTCGCTCTCGGTGCTGACCGTGCCGCTTCCCCTCTTGTCACCGGACCAGATCGCCTGGCCTTTGCGCTTGATCTCTGCCATCATGTCCATCCTTCTCGAACAGGCAACGCGCCACAGAGACCACCTCCGTGACGTCACTACCTCTTTTCTCTATCATAGCATCGTTCATCGATCCAAACTGATGGGCTGCGTTTGAGCTGTGTTTGACTTTGGTGGACAGAGTTAGGATCGGGTTGGCTAGGTCGGCCCGCCTGCTGGAAAGAGCGATGTGCCCTGCTTTGAGAACGGCAGCCGGCGCCAAGTCTCAGCGTTCTCCCTCGCCACGATGGAAAACGGCATTCTGTTCCCCATCTTCCTCGGGACGAACGGTCCTGTCTGCCACGCCATAGCGCCGCAGGAACCAGATCTCCGGGATGATCTCGGCGATGAGCTCGCCATCGTCAAATACACGGACGATCGAGCTCGCAGAGACGACGACGGCAACGGCGTTCGTCTCGTACGTGATCGACGCTGCCGCCATGTGCCGGCCACCCAGCCCGAGCGGCAGGTCGATCCCCTCTGAAGAGGCATTGATGTAACGCGTTGCCGAGAGCGCCACCCCCTCGTTCGAGATGACGAACGCCCCGTCCAACTGCGCCAGTTCTTTCAAGGTTTCGCGCAGGTTGTGGTCTGTGAGCCGTCGCCGCTCGACCGGATGGTGCCACAGCGGGTCGAGAATGAGGCAGCGCGAACGTTGTAGTACCTCTTTCTCATCCGCGACGACGAACATTGTCCCGATGCGACGCCCCTCGCGGCCTTCCCTAGCCAGCTCCACCGCAAGATCGAGCACTGAGTGCAGTGTGTCGACGTTCACTCCCCGCCGCTCCGTGAGGATGCCGCTGAACAGATCGACGTTCTCGCCCAAGGCTGTTCCTCCTTTATCTCACTTCTGTGTACGGGCCGATCATCCCATCACCACCCGCACGTCGTGCGTGCCTCCACCGTCCTCCAGAGGTACGAGACCCTCAGATAGTGAGCGTCCATCTAGCACGATCTCTGACACGCCCTGCTGTACGTGTTCTGGGTTCTCGACCTGGATCTCGTAGAAGGTATCTCCAAAGCGATAGCGGACCGCGTACCCATTCCAATCGGCGGGGATGCGAGGCTCGATCCGCAACGCCTCACCTTCGCGCTGGATTCCCAGGATCGCCTCTATCCCGAGCCGGTACATCCACGCCCCCGAGCCCGTATACCAGCTCCAGCCGCCGCGTCCCACGTGGGGAGGCACGCTATACACGTCCGCCACGACTACGTAGGGCTCCACCTTGTAGTGATCCGCTTTCTCTTGCGTATCGCTATGTAGCACCGGGTTGAGCAGCGAAAAGAGTGACTGGGCACGTGTGCCCTCGCCCATCTGCGCATACGCCCATACCGCCCATAGTGCAGCGTGCGTGTACTGCCCACCGTTCTCACGGATCCCGGGTGGATAGCCCTTGATATATCCCGGGTCCTTGAGCGTCTTGTCAAAGGGTGGCGCAAAGAGCAAAATCAGTCGGTCATCCCTCTTGACGAGCCACTCCTCGACAGCCTGCATCGCACGACCTGCGCGATCGGCGCTTGCAGCTCCTGACAGGACCGACCAAGACTGGGCGATCGAGTCGATCCTGCACTCACGGTTGCGTGCTGAGCCCAGTGGGCTACCATCATCATAGTATGCCCGTCGATACCACGCACCGTCCCACGCCTCACTCTCCAGGGCCTGCCGCAACTCCTCCGCCTGCTTTCGGTATACTGCTGCCCGTTCGTCATCACCCCGGTCGGCGCATAGATCCGCGAACTGGGTCAGGTTCATGTACAGGAACCACCCCAACCACACGCTTTCACCATCACCCTCGATCCCGACGCGGTTCATGCCATCGTTCCAGTCACCGCTGCCCATCAGTGGCAGACCGTGCTCGCCGGACGTCGTGCCCTTGTCCAGCGCGCGCAGACAGTGCTCGTACAGCGAATAGCGTGTTCCGGTCGCACTGTACTGGCCATAGCGGTCATCTTCGTCGGCTTTGAGCGGCTCTGCCTGGAGAAAGGGACGCTCCTCGTCCAGGATCGCACGATCGCCCGTGCACCGCACATAGTGAGCCGTGACCAGCGGCAGCCACAACAGGTCGTCAGAGATATGAGTCCGTACCCCCCGCCCGGAGGGTGGGTGCCACCAGTGCAGGACATCCCCGGCCTCGAACTGGTGTTCCGCAGAGCGCAGGATCTGGTCCCGGACGAGTTCGGGAGCGGCATGTACGAGCGCCATCACGTCTTGAAGCTGGTCGCGGAAGCCATAGGCACCGCTCGACTGATAGAGCGCCGAACGGCCCCACACACGGCATGCCAGCGCCTGGTACAACAGCCATTGGTTCAAGACCAGGTTCATCGCGTCATCCGGTGTGTCCACCTGCACGGTGCCGAGTAGCTCGTCCCAGCGATTCCGCATTTCGCCCCACGCCGCGTCCACCGCATCTGGCGTACGATATTTCTGTGCGAGTGCCAGTGCGTCTTCCCGGTTTGTCCCTTGCCCCAGGAGGAAATGGATCTCTGTGCTCTCGCCAGGCCCGAGATCGAGGTGAACCTGCAACGCAGCACATGGATCGAGTCCTGCCTCCACCCGGCCCTCTAGCCCAATGCGGCTCAGCGCGGCCGGACTCTGCATACTGCCCAACTTTCCCAAGAACTCACCACGGTCGCCGGTCATGCCATGCAGCCGTCGCCCGGCAGCGGCAAACGCCACGCGCTCCGAGAACTCGCTGTTGTACGGGTTACGAGCCAAAAGCACTTCCGACTCCCCATCGAATTCCGGGATCACGAACTGCTGTGTCGCATCGCGCGAGGTGCCCAGGACCCATTCGGCATAGTATGTCGCCGTCACCCGCCGGCCTTGGTTCCACGTGTTCTCCAGCCTCAACTGGATGACCTTGACCGGGTCATCGCGCACCGCAAAGACGCGGACCCGCTGCCGGAGCCCGTGGCTGTTGTGTGTGAACGTCGAGTACCCCGCTCCGTGCCGGATCTCGTATGGCGCCCGCACGCGCACCGGCAGCGGTGTCGGCGACCACACCGCGCCTGTCTGCTCATCGCGCAGGTAGATCGCCTCAGCCGGCTCGTCGCTCACCGGATCATTGCGCCAGGGCGTGAGCCGGTTCTCCTGGCTGTTGCCCGCCCACGTGCCTCCAAGCCCTGCTTCGGAGACCAGGAACCCGAACTCGGGGCTCGCGATCACGTTGATCCAGGGTGCAGGAGTCCACTGGCCGGGTACCAGATCGATGACGTACTCTTTGCCATCAGGAGTGAACCCGCCATACCCGTTGCGAAAGCGCAACTCCTCGCTCGCCTCCAGCGCTGGTGTCGGCTCCGACTCCCTGACGCCTGGATAGGTGGGCTGCAACGCCGGAAGGCGCACTGGCCGGTCTTCGAGCGCGGCCAACTGATCGGCGAGCGAGCCCGCTCCGCCATCGAGTACAACGCGTGCAGCGGACAATAGGAGGATCCTGTCCGCTTCGCCGAGCTGGTCGGCACGCAGCACAAAGATGCCGCCGCGCTGGTTCAACAGACCATCGGCACCCGTTCGCTCGATCAAGCGGCGCAGTTGAGCGTTCAGCTCCTGCCCGTATCCGGTCTCTTTCTCATTCAGCAGAACCAGATCCACCTGTATCCGACGCTCGCGCCAATATGTGTGTGCCTTGAGCAAGTCGGTTACCAGTTCTATCTCACCTTCCTCGTGTACACACACCAACAAGATCGGATAGTCTCCCGAGATGCCCTGGGCCCACAGCGTGGCCTGTCCTCTCTGGTTCTGTGCAATCACGCTCGCTTCCGGTCTCAGGCCGCGGTAGGGGTAGACTAGTGCTGCCAAAAGGCGATCGATCCGCTGCAGATCCTCACCGGTCAGCTCCAGCTCGCTGAGCGCATAGGCGCTTTGGCCCTTGGCCTCAGTAAAGGCTCGGTCGATCGCATCCCACTGCCGGTACCGGGTCATCACTTCCGTAACAGCTTCCCTCGATGTCCCTGCAGCGATCGCTACTGCGACGTGAGCCGTACTGCGCGGGTCCAAAGCGATCTCCTGATCCAGAGACAGGATCGGGTCCAGCGTGGCGCCTACGTGTCCCGTCAGCACACGCTTCGAGGACACTAACTGCGGCGCAGCCGTCGTCCGCCCGCGTCCCAGGAACTCGGCGCGGTCTCCCTCATACTCAACAGCGCTCACCTCTGCGCCGCGCACGGCAACAGCGTGACCGAGGTACAGAGGCGTCTCCCCCTCTGCCCGAGGCCGACGCCGGTACAGCAGTATCTGCTCTGCCTCAAGGAACTCGCTCTCGATAAAGAGTTTGTTGAATGCAGGATGTCGTCGATCCGTCTCTTGGCTGTTCAACACGACCTCGCCGTAGCTGGTCACGCGTAGCCTCCGTATCTGGTCGGCGTGGTTCACGATCGTCAGCCGGCGGATCTCTACGTTGTCGTCTGGAGGCACGGTGACCTCAGCTCGTACGGTCCAGTCGTCCAGACGGCGTCCGTATGTGACCTGGTGCGGGGCAAAAGACACATCCCCCTCGCCCTCTCCAGATCGCATCGGCTGCCTCGTAGGAGACCACAGCCGCCCAGTCTCGAGGTCCCGTAGGTAGACCCAGGTACCCCAACCATCGCACGTCGTGTCTGCCCGCCATCGGGTCAGGGCGACCTTTTCCTGCGATCCGGCCCCCCCATCGTTGGAAGGCGTGTACTCGCTC